>Ga0187780_10004554_pt1 | contig 10380 bp, 10 predicted proteins | sample 1015_Q2_SP10_20__FD_132429 | JGI IMG/M metagenome (GOLD analysis project Ga0187780, IMG submission 132429) | Tropical peat soil microbial communities from peatlands in Department of Meta, Colombia - 1015_Q2_SP10_20_MG | ecosystem: Environmental > Terrestrial > Soil > Wetlands > Peat | place...
CCAAGCGGTTCGACACTGGAGGGCTCACCGGTCTCTCCCGTATTGGCCAAAGCGGCGGTGTGCGATTGCGGGGTCTCGACGGCGAATGAAGTGATGCTCTGAAGTTTTTTGCCGTCGTAAAGCTGGAAGTCTTCCTTTTTTAAATTGGGCACCACTTTGCCCTGCTGGTCGCGGACGACGACACGCACCAGAACGACGTTAACTCTGACTTTAAACGTCGCAGGGGAATCGTGGCTTGCAACTTCCTGAACTTCCGCGGGCTGACCGGATTGGGCTGGTTTCGCGGAGCCATCGGATTGCGGAGGAGAAGGGGCTTGCGCCGGGGGTGGAGGCGAAGACTCCTGCCCCTGAATGCTACCGGCAGGAACCAGGAGACAGGCAAACACAAGCAGGGGAAGGACACGCTCGAAAACCGGGAATAAGCGTGGGTAGGACATGCTTGCCCTTCTGAATCCCCCATCCTCGAGGGCACACACCGTTCGCCGGCTGCTAAACCCCGGGGATGCTCCGTTGCTGACCGCGAATTTGACTATACGCTCCGTATTAATTCAGTGTCAACGTAATCACTGCGGAGCCATTTGGGTCTGAAGTTCCTGAGGAAAAGCGGCATCAAGCCGCCGCACTCCATATGGCGAGCTAGCAGCGGGAGGCTCCCCCGGCGCGATAGGCGGTGAGGGTCCAAACGTCCTGAGCCTCGACGTGGCGCAAGACGTAGCGGTCGCCGTCGCTCGTAAGCACGCGAAAATACGTCTCGCCGGGGGAATACCAGCGGTCTTCCACTTCGGCAACTTCTAGAACGCGGTCGCCAAGATGAAGCCGCATCGGGCGTTCGTCGGCTTTATAGCCGGAATAGCACTCGACATGGACGTTCTGCTCAGCCACGACTTCGCTCCAGTTTACGGCTGTCTTCGAGCTCCGCATTCCAGGCAGCCCCTAGAAAGATGATAACCGCAGAGAGCTGCATCCAGATAATCAAGCCGATGACCGCGGCGAGGCCGCCGTAGACGACGCTGTAGGGAACGCGGCGCACGTAAACTCCAAAGAGAACATCAACCAGCCACCAGAGAAGCGTGGCTACCATCGCGCCCGGCAACACGTTTCGAAGGCGCCTTTCGCCGGGCCGAGCGACGCGATAAATCAAGGTGAGCGCAATCATCGCTAGAAACATTGCAGCAGCAGGGAAAAAGACGTTCCACCAGCCTTGCAGAAGCGAATGCTTGCCAATTTCGTGAGCGATCCACCGCCGCAGCGGACGGCCCAGGATTCCGAGAATGGCCGCGCCGAGCAAAGGAGCGATGGTAATCAGCAATAACAGCAAGCCGCGAAGCTGCCGGTGGAAAAATCCGGGCTTTTCTGTGTCGCCGTAAATAATGTGAATTCCTTCCATCACCAGCTTCATGACTTGCGAACCTGCGAGCAGCGTACCTGACCAGCCTAGCAATGCGATTTTCCAGGCTTCCGGACCGCGTTTCACCAGAAATTCGGAGACAACGCCCTGGCTGCCCGGCGGGAGAAATTCGGTGAGGTCCCGAACCATTTCGAGGAGGCTGGTCTTACCGCCGATTCGAGTGGTGGCCAGGGCTACCGCAAGCAGCAGCGTGGGAAAGAACGCCAGAAAAAGGTTAAAGGCAATGGCCTGCGAGATCACGCTGCAGCGCGGAAATACGCGCGCAAACATGCGGTAGGCGCGTCCCATTATTGCCAGGAAGGAAACCATGGCGGGCATTATACCCAGTGTGGCGAGTAGATGAAGTGCGGTGGGAGCCGGATTTGCGTCGAGCCTCCGTCGAGCCTTCCGGCGCAAGTCGAAAAAGGAATGAATTCTTTGGGCAAATTCAATGGATTGCAAACTGTTCACGCGGAAGAATGCTTCCATAATGCAGAGTAATCGGCGTGGCGAACATTTCCTGGGAGGCACATGGTTACAGGCCCCGTTCTGCTTCTACTGATCCTTGATTTGTTCCTGTTCGGCCTGGCGTCCTTTTATTTTGATCGCAGCGAACAAAAGTGGGAAAACCTGCTTCTCAGCGGACTGTTCCTAGTCTCCGGGATGCCGGCGTTGATTTATCAGGTTGTCTGGCAGCGCGCGCTGTTTGCGATTTATGGAGTGAATTCGGAGTCCGTGGCCGTGGTGGTCAGCGCGTTCATGCTCGGCTTGGGTTTGGGCAGCCTTCTGGGCGGGTGGCTTTCGACACGATTCCCCAAACAAAGCATTTTGATGTTCGGCCTGGCCGAGCTTGGTATCGCGTTGTTTGGACTGTCGTCGCTGCACATTTTTCGCTGGGCCGCAGCTTACACGGCGGGAGTGAATCTTCCTTCGGTTGTGGTGTTCAGCCTGGCGCTTCTTCTCGTTCCGACGATGCTGATGGGCGCGACGCTGCCGATTCTCGTTGAGCATCTGGTTAGGCGTTCCGGGCGAGTAGGGGCATCCGTGTCGCGGCTCTATTTCGTGAACACGCTGGGATCCGCGATCGCCTGTTATCTCTGCGCGCGCTTCCTATTACATGAATTTGGCCAAGCCGGGTCGGTTTCGATCGCCGCGTCTTTAAATGCAGTTGTTGGCGCAACGGCTTATTTGTATGGGCGGCGCAGGGGAAAAGTAGCGGCGGGTCCGGAGCTTTTCCAGGACGAGGCAATAAAAGGAAAGTCACCGATACAGTTGCCGCTGGCGATGTGCGTTGCGGGGCTATCCGGTTTCATCGCGCTGGGGTTTGAGATCGCCTGGTTTCGCGTTTTCGCAATGGCTTCGGCGGACCGCGCGCCGGCGTTTGCGCTTTTGCTATCGACGTTTCTTGCCGGAATTGCGGCGGGAGCTTATCTGTCGGAAAAGTGGACGGAAAAAGCTGCTTCCGGAACGGTGGCGCAAGTAATCGGCATCCTGCTGCTAGCGGCCAGCGGAATTTCAGCTTACCTGCCATCGCTGGTGGCGGCGGCGCGCACGAACGGATTGCCTTTCCTCGCACCGGCTCCGGCGTTTTTCTTGACCGCAGCGCTGGTGGGGTCGGTCCTGCCGCTCTTGTGCCAGCTTTCGGTTTCTGCCGATGAAAAAGCCGGACGGGGCGTGAGCCTGATTTACGTCTCAAACATCTTTGGGTCCGTGGCGGGAAGCCTGGGAATCGGTTTTGTGTGGATGCAGTATTTCGGGCTGCAGCAAATTTCGTTGCAGCTTGGATTTCTAGGCGTGCTGAGCGGAGGGCTAATCCTCTGGTTCACGAGGCGGGAATCCGGGTTGCGTCCGGCCTGGGGCCTGGCGTTGTTTCTCGTTGCTCTGGCGGCTGTGCCGCTCGCGTCCCCGCGATTCAACTTGCTTTACGAGAAGCTGACGTTCGGGAGACGCGAAGAAGCGCGCACGTCCTTCGCGCAAACCGTGGAAAACCGCAATGGTGTAATCGGCGTTACCCGGGAGGACGCCGTATTTGGCGGCGGCGTTTACGACGGGTACTTCAAGATCGACCCGGTTCATGACGCGAACCTCATCCTGCGCGCGCTGGTCCTGAGCGCCGTTCATGAGTCTCCCAAGCGAATGTTGATGATTGGACTGGCGTCTGGGTCGTGGGGACAGGTTTTCGCAAATCACCCGCACGTGGAGTCGCTGGACGTGGTGGAAATCAATCCGGGATATCTTCAGCTCATTCCAAAATATCCGGTGGTTCGTTCCCTGCTGCAAAATTCGAAAGTTCATATTTATGTCGATGATGGCAGGCGCTGGCTTATCGCGCATCCTCAAGAGCGCTACGACGCCATCGTCTGCAACAGCACCTATTTCTGGAGGGATCACGCTTCGGGTCTTCTCTCGGTCGAGTTCCTAAAGCTGATTCAAAACCACCTGAATCCTGGAGGCATCTATTACTTCAACACGACCGAGTCCGCAGAGGCCATCTCCACCGCGCTGCATGTTTTTCCTTATGGCTTGCGCGTGATCAATTTCATGGTGTCGAGCGACGCGCCAATCCAAGTGAATGTGGAACGCTGGATGGAGATTCTCCGGCAGTACCGGATTGACGGGCGGCTTCTCTTTGATCCCAATGACGCGCCGGCTCAGCGAAAACTGGCGGAGTACGCGCAATTCGCAAACAGCATCAACCTGCCGCCAAGACAAATGGGTTTGCAAGGCTCCGATTCGCTGCGCAAAAGCTACGGCAACGAACGCCCCATCACCGACAACAACATGGGATGGGAGTGGGCGCTGGATGCGCCCATTCCATGGAATTGAACCACGTCAGCTCCGCAGATTATTCGCAGGTTTCCCAGAAGCAAACGCACGCTGGATGAATTCCCATACTGCCTTATTGTTGAAGGACTGCATGCGCTGCTGCATGGTTGGCGGCCAGTTCGCGCGGTCCTGATACATTTTGCCGAGCCCCGCGGTGATTTGTGGATCGCCGCCGGTAAAACCTTCCACGAGTTTTTTCCAGCGTGCGGCAAGAGCCTGCCCTTTTTCTCCGGCAGGATCCTCGCCAAGCGCCGCTTCCACGTCACGGAACAGGTCTTGCCATTCCCGGTATACGCGCTCCTGCAATTCCGGAGACCAAAGCTGTTTACGCTCTTCGATTTTGGCCTGCGCCTCGGCGCTGTAATACTTCTTGGACCAGTCCATGTTGTCCTGCATCTCAATCACCTCGATGATTTTGGTTAACACTGCAGAGTTAGGCCTGTTGCCCGCTTCCGTCGCTCTTTCGGCCTCCTGAATGGCCTGGATGGCGCTATCCAGGAGCCGCCGTTTCTCTTCGAGCACGCGGCACTGCATGCGCAATGCCGCGGACAAGTCGGGAGTGCCCCGCAGGAACAATGCCTTAATCTGCTTCAACGGAATTCCCAGGAATTTCAGCGCGACAATCTGCTCCAGACGTTCCAAATCGCGAGTGGAGTACACGCGGTAGCCGGAGGCGGTACGATTGGGCCGCAGCAAACCCAAGCGGTCGTAATGATGCAGCGCGCGCACCGTTACCCCAGCGAGCTGAGCGAACTCCCGGACGTGGTAGGTCTGGCTCACAAGGAATCCCTTTCGATGCTGAGCGTGAACCCTGACGTAACGTCAGAGTCAAGCAGAATCTTACTCCTGGCGGAGGAGAGCCTTCCAGCAGGTTAGGCCATGGCCTTTGTCAGCTTGGGCAGCCGGACGCTAACCAATTGATGTAGAAAGGCTTATTGGAAAGGAAAATCGCACCGGGCCTTGAAGGCGGGCAACTGGTTCAGGGAAGCCGCAGGCCCGGTGCGATGAGCAGTTTGTTATCAGCTGGAAAGCAGGGCGTATATGACCGCGGTCACGCCCCCCTGTGACAAGCTTCACGACTCACGCTTCTGGCGCGCGCTTCTCCATGTGAATTACGGGGAGAATTTCGCCATTCACCAGCGGAATCGAGATCGGCTTTACGGCAACGTAGCCTTTTGCGCCAAAGAGCTTCGCTCCGGTCAGCGTTGCTCCCATCTCGAATCGCTTGAAGCCAGCGGCCTGCGCCGCGTCCTCGCACGCCTTCAGCAGCAGACTGCCCACGCCGCGCCTTGCCCACGCCGGGTGAATAAAGAACGCGCGAATCTTCGCCGCATCTTTCTGCGGATCGAGCAGCGAGTCTTCCCTGCCCGTCCAATGGTCGCTGCCATAGAGCGTTTTTCGTTTGCTCCAGCCGCCGCAGCCCACAATGGTTGATTGCTTTTTTGCTCCCGCGTCGCCAGTTTCCGCCTCCGCAACAATATAGGTGCCGTCGGCAATCAACTGGCTGTCCACGCCAAATACGGTTTGCAGCGCGCCCTCAATTTGCGCAGTCGTGTAGTCTTCGGTTTGCAATCCCCGCGCGGACGCATCGATGAGCTGGCGGAGAACGGGGACGTCTTCGGGAACCGCAAGCCGCAGATGAATCCTTGGATCGGTGGCCATTCGAGTCCATCCATCGGGCTTCTTGAGTGGAACATTCTATCTCGGGCCACGACCGAACGCGATTCGATTCCGGATTGCACGGCGGTTTGAAGTAAGGTATGACTCGCGGGAAGCTGCTGGCCCGCTCACCTGTATCAGGAGATTCCTCATGCTTTACATGGTCCTCGAGCGGTTCAAGAATCAAGACGCAAAGGCCGTTTACCGGCGCTTCCGCGAGAAGGGCCGCATGGCTCCCGTAGGGCTACAGTACGTCGACAGTTGGGTCGAAACAAACTTCGACCGCTGTTTCCAAGTGATGGAGTGCGAAAACCCGAGGCTTCTCGAAGAATGGGCCGATCGCTGGCGAGACCTGGTGGAATTTGAATTTGTGCCCGTGCGCCGCTCGAAAGAAGCGGCCGACCTTATCGCGCCAGAGCTTTGAGGGAAATTTCTACGGCCGGTCTGTGGCGTGATGCCCACGGCGCAAGCGCGTTAACAGAGCTGCGAGCTTCGCCCGGTCCTTTTCATTAATGGCCGTGAACTTCAGTCCGAGGCCGGTTCCTGGCAGGACATGCCGCACAACGGCGTCGGCGCGGATTTGCCCTTCTTCCACCAGGAAATGGAGCCGGGTCAACATTCCCGCGATGCGCTTCTTGTCTGTCTCGAGGAACAATCCTCCGATGCTCATGTCACGAACAGGGGAAAGATCGTCGTGGCCCTGGCAGTTCCAATACGCCCACACGCTTCCTGTCGTCTTCACGCGTGAACTCAATCTCCGGGATGGGGCAGTGGCGGGCCGCAAGGCGGGGACTCCGATCGTTCTGGTCACCTTGGTTACTCGCTCGCAGCAAGGTACCGCGGCGATATGACAGTAGTGTCAAACGATGGTGAAACGTTTCACCGCAAAGAAAGAAAAACTAGAGGACGACCGGCGACTGGTGCGACATTTGAGTCCACGCTTGGAAGCGCACTATTGCATGGCGGTCTGCTGACCGAAAGTGATTTGCCAGTGCCCTTGCCGCTTCACAAACGCGCGGGTGATGTGCAAAGTCTTGCCATGCACGGGTTTATGCTCGGACCGCATCACTGCCGCATCGCCCAAGACCCAAACCTTCATGGACTCGACCCTCGCTGGAATCAGCGTCGTGTTCGTGCGTTTCAATTCTTTGATCATGGCCACGCGGTCCGCTTTGTTCAGGGGCGGCCCGCCATCCGGCGTCACAAAGACAAAATCGTCCGTGAAATTGGGAATCCACGCTTCCACGTCATTCGTGAGGACCGTCCGTTCGACCGCTTGCCACATGGCCACGACTTCCTGCTCGGCTGCACCTTCCGGCTTGTAAGGTACATTCTTACAGGGATTGTCGCAGTCCACCGGGGCTCCGCCGCTGGGCGAGCCAAACCCGCTTCGCGTCGCGGGCGTTTTCTCTGCCATTGTCGTTTCCTGATAGATGAGCGCCTTCCAACCTGCCGGCCGCTTCACCCACACGCGCGCAAACCGCACGCTGCCACTTTGCGATGGGATTTGGTGGCTCCCCCGAATCAGCACAATCTGCCCATAATTCCCAACTTTTACATCCTCGTCGCTTTCCGCCCCTAAAGACCCGAGAACGGCGAGAATCTCCGCCTTTGTCCGGGTCTTCCCCGCCCGGTCCGTCCAGCTAAATTCATCGTCCAGTAATTTTCCCGCCGACGCGGCGTCGCCTTTTCCAATCATTTCAACCAGGCTGTGGTCTGCCTGAAGCGCCATCTCCTCATCGGCGCCTGCCTTCGCTTCGGTCCACAAAAACGGCAGCGGCGTTCCAATCACCGCCAGCCCTAAAGCCAAAATCATCCGCAACATCACGTTCATGTCACCTCGCAGATAAGAAATTCGTCCCACTACTTGATTTGAAATCGGCAACACGGAAGGAGATCTCGCGCGCAAGCCGCATTCCGCTGCCAGATTCGCACATCGGTTGCGCGCGGTCACCCGCGAAGATAGCGGCGTGAGCCGTCCCCCCGCTAGACCGGTGCGCGTATGCTTCAATCGCAAAGGCCAGCCGGTTTCCTTGTCGGCCAACCGGCTACGCGCTCGCCTTTTTGGCCTTCTCCGCGCGCATCTGTTGCGTCCACTGGCGCATAGCCTCGATGGCGCCGGGAGAAGTCTTCTTCATCCACTTCTCAAACCGCAGCGCGGCCTTCTCGAGGTGCGCCAAGAAAAGCTTCTGGTGGAACATTTGCCGCGCGCTTGGCACTATGGCCTTCGCGCGCTCCCACACGCCGAAAAATTCGCCGGCGGTCTGAAAGAACAGCTCTTCGTGCAGCAGGCCGTTGTTCAGCAGCGCGCACGCCTGGTCCCAATATCCCAGGACCATCCAGACGTACGTTCCCTCTTGTGAGCCAAAGGGGGCGATGCGCTGCATGTCCTCGAAACTGTCTGCAAAAAAGTTTTGGCCGAACCAGTCGCGCGCCTGGCGCAATTTGGTCTCGCGGCGCAAATCATAGAGCTGAAGCTGGAGTTGTGCTTGTTCATGAGTCGGCTTCTTGGGCATAGGTGCCTCCTTGCGCCGACTATCTTAGAAAAGCAAACCGTCTACGTCCAGCGCCCTCCGGCCGGCATCCTCATGTAGTGGCCGGTCTTCAGACCGGTTCTTCTTCCTGGGGTCCAGATGCATATCGTGGCGTGCGGAAGAGGACGCGAATCTGAGTTCCCAGGAGCTTCAACGCCCCCTCGCGGAATGTGAGACACTTCCAGAACGGAGGCTGCCCGTGCGCTCGCCTTTCCCTGGTTTCCCGCCGGAAGCACTTGCATTTTTTCGCGGCCTGGCGCGCAACAACAATCGCGACTGGTTTCTGCCGCGCAAGCCGCTCTTTGAGGAAAAAGTCAAAGAGCCGATGCGCCAGTTGGTCGACGCGCTGAATCTGGCGTTGCACGACTTTGCTCCCGAATATGAAACCGATCCGGACAAGGCCATCTTTCGCATCTATCGGGATGTTCGCTTCAGCAAGGACAAGAAGCCATACAAGGAGCAAATCGCCGCTACCTTCCGCCGGCGTGGCGCTGTCCTTCACCACGGCGGCTTCTACGTCGCCATCTCGCACAAGGAAGTTGCTGTCGGAGGCGGCGTGTACATGCCCGAGCCAGGATACTTGCTGGCTATTCGCCAGCGCATCGCTGAACGTCACGAAGAGTTTCGCCGCATTCTCGAGGCACGCCCCGTGCGCAAGCTGCTGGGCAATTTAGAAGGCGAGCAGCTTTCGCGCGTTCCGCGCGGCTTTCCTGCCGATCATCCCGCCGCCAACCTGCTGCGCTTCAAGTACTACATCTTGTATAAGGAATTGTCGCCCAGCCTCGCCACTTCGCCGAAACTCTATATAGCTATCGTGGAGCGCTTTCGTGTCATGGTTCCGTTTATGCGCTTCTTGACTGAATCCTTCGCCGCAAAAGAAAAGAAACCCGGCGCCTTCGCCATGTTCGCGTAGGCCTTCTTACTGCAGTGCCAACACCAATCTGTCTGAGTTTTGTTCGGCAGCCCTTATGGAATCGTCATCACGTCCGCGGCTCCCATCGCCGCAAACGGCGACCCCGACACGACGGTTAGTGAGCCGTTCTGGTTGATCGAATAGGCTCGCACCGTGTTGTCCGACGAATCGGGAACGTAGAGGTACAACCCGAGCGTGTCCACCACCGCTCTTGCAGGAAAGGCGCCCGTCGCAAACGGCGAGCCGGGCACCGGCGAGAGTTTCCCCGTATTGGCATCGACGGAGAATCCGGAAACATTGTTGCTCACGAAGTTTGCCGTGTATAAAAACTTCCCCGCGAAATCGATGGAGATGCCGAAAGGCTCATTGCCCACTGCGAATGGCGAGCCGGCAATCTCCGCCAGGCCTCCCATCCCGTTGATCGCGAACGCGCGGATGCCGTTCACCTCGTCGCTTACATAAACGTATTTGCCCGAGGGATGCACCTGGAGCCCGGTAGCAACGAACGAAGCAAACGGTGAACCCGCCAGTGGCGTCAGTGCGCCGGTTACTGCGTCAATCGAGAATCCTTCTACGTCCCCGCTATTCCCGGTCTGCGTGCTCACGTAGAGGAAGCCGGCGAGCGGGTCCATCGCCAGCCCGTTGGGTGCAAGGTTGGTTGTCACCGTCGTGCCGGCAATAGCCGTGGCCGCGCCCGTAGTGGAATCGATCGTGTAGCAGGTCACCGTGTTGGACCCGCCGTTGGCCACATACAAAAACCTGCTTCCGGGGTCGATGGCCGCGGCCATAGGATTGTTCCCCGTGGTAAACGTCCCCGCCGGCGTCAGATCGTTCGTGGCTTGGTCGATGGCAAACCCGGCGAACTGGTTCGAGTGGGCGCACATGACATACGCAAACTTCCCCGAGGGTGCCTTCACAAACGACGCCGGCCCGTTGCAATTCGCCGCTACCTGTGACCCCGGCAACGGTCTTAGCGACCCGTTAGTGATGTCGTCGATGATAAACGCCAAAACATTGTTCCGGGTGATGTCGGCCACATAAGCTCTGGTCTTGGCCCCCGG
>Ga0187780_10004555_pt1 | contig 10376 bp, 10 predicted proteins | sample 1015_Q2_SP10_20__FD_132429 | JGI IMG/M metagenome (GOLD analysis project Ga0187780, IMG submission 132429) | Tropical peat soil microbial communities from peatlands in Department of Meta, Colombia - 1015_Q2_SP10_20_MG | ecosystem: Environmental > Terrestrial > Soil > Wetlands > Peat | place...
CAATTTGCAATTGTCAATTTTCAATCCCGTATGGCGGCTGACTACAGGTTGGCTCGGAGTCTGAACTATGAAGCGTATTTCGATTGATCCCATCACCCGCCTGGAAGGCCACGGCAAGATCGACATCTTCCTGGATGCCAAGGGCGAGGTGGAGCGCGCCTATTTCCAGGTGCCCGAGCTGCGCGGCTTCGAGATCTTCAGCATCGGCCGGCCGGCCGAAGACATGCCCCAGATCACCAGCCGGATCTGCGGTGTCTGCCCTACCGCCCATCACATGGCGGGGACCAAGGCCCTGGACGACCTCTACGATGTCGAGCCGCCGCCGACCGCGAAGAAGATCCGCGAATTGGTGTACAACACGTTCATGCTGGAGGATCACGCCCTGCACGTGTACATCCTGGGGGGGCCCGACTTCATCGTCGGACCCACGGCTCCCAAGGAGCTGCGGAACGTTGTCGGCGTGATCCAGAAGGTTGGCGTGGACGTCGGCAAGAGGTCATTTCTATGCGCCGCCGCCTGCGTGAGTTGATTTCCTACTTCGGTGGGAAGGTGATCCATCCTGTCCTCGGCCTGCCGGGAGGGGTCTCCAAGGGTCTGAATCCGGCGGACCTGCCCGGCTTCAAGCAGCTAGCGGAAGATGGTCTTGAGTTCGCCCGCTTCACGTTGCAGGTGTTCAAGGAGATCGTGCTCAAGAACCCCGAGTACGTGAAGCTCGTCACGTCGGATACCTACACCCACAAGACGTACTACATGGGAATGGTGGACGAGAAGAACAAGGTGAATTTCTACGACGGGAAGATCCGGGTGGTGGATCCCCTCGGCAAGGAATTCGCCAGTTTTCCCGCAGACCATTACCTCGCCAATATCGCCGAGCACGTGGATCCGTGGAGCTACGTGAAGTTCTGCTACCTGAAGGCGCTCGGCTGGAAGGGTTTCATCGACGGGCCTGAGAGCGGCATCTATTCCGTGGCGCCGCTGGCGCGCCTGAACGCCGCGGACGGGATGGCCACCCCGGAGGCTCAGAAGGCGTACGAGGAGTACTTCGCCACGCTCGGCGGAAAGCCTGTGCACTTCACGCTCGCCAACCACTGGGCGCGGGTCATCGAGATGCTGTACGCCGCCGAGCGGATGCGGGAACTGGTGAACGCTCCCGACATCACGGGCAAGAATATCCGGACGATCCCGACGGCCACGCCCAAGGTGGGCATCGGTGTGGTCGAGGCCCCGCGCGGGACCCTTTTCCATCACTACGAGACGGACGAAAAGGGTCTGATCAAGAAGGCCAATTTAATTGTGGCGACCCAGGGGAACTCTGCGCGAATGGCGATGGGCGTGGAGAAGAGCGCCAAGGGCCTCATCCACGAAGGGAGGGTGGACGACGGCCTCTTGAACATGATCGAGATGGCGTTCCGGGCATACGACCCGTGCCATGGCTGCGCGACCCACGCGCTTCCCGGCGAGATGCCGCTGATCGTGTCCATCCGCGATGCGTCCGGGCAGGTCGTGCAGGAAATTCGGCGGTGACCAGGCAGCATCCGCCCATCTTGGTGCTCGGCCTCGGCAACGATATCCTGGGCGACGATGCGGTGGGCCTCGTTGCCGCCCGCCGCCTCCGCGGGCACTGCTCCGCGGAGGTCGACGTCGTGGAGGCCGCCGAGTCCGGCCTGGGACTTCTCGATTTCCTGGAGGGACGGAGTCACGCGCTCCTGCTTGACGCGATCCTGACGGGACGCCATCCGGCGGGGACCGTGCTCGAATTCTCGCACGAGGACTTCCACCGAACGACTGGGCCATCCCCCCACTATGCCGGACTCCCCGAGGTTCTTCGGCTGGCCGAGTGTCTGGCCATTCCGGTCCCGACGGACCTCTGCGTCCTGGCCATGGAGGTGGAGGACCCCTACCGCATCCGAGAAGGCCTGAGCCCCGCGGTGAATCGGGCGCTCCCCGGCTACGTCGAGCGCGCCCGCCAGATCCTGGATGGCTGGCAGCGGACTGCATCGGTACGGACCACGTGACATCTGATCCGTTCCGCGACCGGGCCGTCTTCCGGCCGCAGCGTGGTGGCGGGGTCGGCGTATCCCGTGAATCGTCATGTCGACCAGCGGACGCACCGTAGCCTTGGGACTGGGTAACTCGGTCGTCAGCGACGACGGCGTGGGGCTGGCCGTGGCGGCCGAGCTCAAGCGCCTCCTGGCGGAGGCACCCGTACGCGGGGTGGACGTCCTCGCCAGCACCCGGGCGGGCTTCGAGTTGATCGACATTCTTCGTGGATACGTCCGCGCCATCATTGTTGACTGCGTCGTCCTCCCCGACCCCCAACCAGGCCGGGTGTGCCGGCTAACCTTGGATGATGTTTCGGGCTGTGCACGATTGGTGAATGTCCACGAGATGAGCGTCGGCACCGCATTCCGCCTGGCCGACCGGATGGGCATTCCGATGCCCGGAGAAGTGGAGATCATCGCGGTCGAGGCGGCCGACGCCTCCACCATCGCCGAGAGCCTGACCCCAGCGGTCCAGGCGACCGTCGGCCCCCTCGCGCGGGAGATTTACGACCGCCTCAAGCAGAATGAACCTGCCACCGATCCCCTCGACACCGAAGACTTCCGCAATCGGCGCGCGTCCTATTCTCCCGGGATCGAGTGACTGGCAGTACAGAATCGGATGGGCCATCTTTCGGGAGGATGATCCTACCATGGCCAAGGTCAGCAAGAAACCCGGCACGTACCTTTATCCGCTTCCACCCAGCCTCATCACCTGCGGCCCCGCGGACAAGCCGAACATCATCACGCTGGCATGGGTGGGGACCCTCTGCTCGGAGCCGCCGATCATCGGCGTCAGCATCCGCCCCTCGCGTTACTCCCATGGGCTGGTGAAACAATCCGGCGAATTCGCCGTCAACGTGCCCACGGCGGAGATGGTCCGCGTGGTGGACTGGTGCGGAAACGTGTCCGGACACTCGGAGGACAAGTTTGCGGCGATGGGGCTCACGGCCGTGCCCGCACAGGTGATCCGGACGGCCGTGATCAAGGAATGCCCGTTGAATATCGAGTGCCAGGTGCTGCAGACAATCCACCTCGGTTCGCATGATCTGTTCCTGGGGAGGGTCGTGGCGGTGCAAGTAGAGGACACGATCCTGGACGCCCGGGGGGAAATTGACCTGGGCAGGGCTAACCCGTTGGCCTATGGGAGCCGGTCCTACTGGACCCTTGGGCAGTTCGTGGAGCGGCAGGGCTTCACTGCTTCACACTGACGCGCCGCCAGCCTCCCCCTCTCGCAGCAACGAGAATACTACCGGAGCACCTTGCCGGCCCCTACCAGATCCGCGAACGGTTGGGCGACCCTGCCGCCCAGGCCCTGACTGCGCCAATTGACCGAGCACGCCAAGTCATAGACAACTGGTAGCCCAAGATGAGTTCTAGGCTGCCAGAAGAGTGAGGGGGGAGGAACGGAAGGAAACGAAAGAAGCCACGTGACCTTCGGGTGCGAGTTCTCAACTCGAAGACCGAAGGCTCCTCGCCTCCGATACCGCGGGGGCCTGCGGGACGCTTCGTAACCTCTGGGCCAGAGGGAATGCCCCGGCCTCAGGAGCGGCCCCGATGCTGTTCACTCCGAGGCCTGCCTCGAGCATCCGCACGAGCCATGATTCCGGCCCAAGGAGTGCTCCACCGGTTAACACCAGGCCCACTGCAATCAGTGCGCTCGTCTTCAGGGGTCGACTGACAAGACGTGTCTGACCGGCGCGGACGGCACCGAGCACCCCTGCAGTGGTCGGCTCGGCTTCGATGAGCGAGTAGGTCGTCCCGAACTGGCAGGGAAGATGGGCATCCGAATTCCCCACCAACGGGAGATCGCGGCCTCGCGCAAAGCGGAGCGCAGGACGATTGTAGTCGAGCCGCGCGGTGTAGTAGTGGCAGTACTCGATCGCATCGAACAGATCCAGATTTTCCACGAGCCTCTGCCGCAGCGAGGTCGGTCCCGGAAAGAACGGGTGGGGAGCGACGACGAGGCTGAGGGGCCCCTTGCGCCGCCGGATGTCACCGAAGGTGCGCAGGGCCTCGGGGGGATGCGGGAAGTTGTAGAGCAGCACATGGCGGCCCTCGACCGTCGCCTCGACGCCAGGGATCAGTACGATGCCCCGATCTCGCGCGTAGCTGGCGAGAGACGAGTCGTAGGTTAGCCGATCATGGTCCGTAATGCTCAAGACGTGGTAACCCGCCCGGGCCGCGAGATCGATCAACTCCCGGGGCGTCCAGCGGACGATGCATTCCGGCCCCTCACACGTATGAAGATGTAAATCTGCCTTCAGCCACACTCCATCATTCTCCCCTTAAAAACCAGAACGAGAAAGAGCGAGCCATCAGTCGGCGGCTCGGCGGTTTGGTCCGAGACGATCGACGAAAACGACTATCTTCCAGGGAGTGCAATTTTGGCATAGGCCTATGCGAGAAGTCGTAGCCTCCGGGCCTGCCAGAGGAAAGAATTTCATTGCTACCCCCCATCGCGGTCGTCCGGCACCCCGGGCACCCTCGAACGTCCGGAACGGGAACATCGCTGCCTTCACGGGGAGTTATGCGCTTCCGCATCTGCGCTTACGCTGCCCAGACTCGTACAACCCGTGGAGAGGAGACACCGAAACGGTGAGCGCGGCCGGGACAAACCCTGCTTTTTCATGCAACTGTAAGGCCAGCACGGGACCGGAGGCGGCGCGAAATGCTGCGTGCCAGAGAAGAACCGATCCGGCGGCTCCTGACCGCGCATTTCATCCGCGTCTCCCCCATTTCAGACTGGAAATTGCCGTGAAACACTTGGGCGCGGATCCTCCGGGGGAGAGCTTGCCAGAGCGGGGATTATTGGAGGACGGACCTTGTGTGGACCACAGGGAAAATCTTGCAGTGTCTGCCGCGTTCCTGGTTCTCCTCTGCCCTGAAGACTTCTGAAGTTCAGGTGAGAACAATTCCTCGCAACACGTTGTAATCTTGGGCCGCCCGTTCGCCAGACAGAGGTCTCAAGGGTCCGGGAATGAGTCTTGCTCCTCGAAGGAGTGGCCCTGCGGCCTGTCTGGGAAACGGCCACGGAATGGCGTGACTGGTCCAACGGCAGAAGGAGGCATTCCCATGCATCCAGACACCCTTCCTTCTCCTCGGTCCACGCGAGGCGCCGCGCACCGGCCCTGCATCCAGTGCGGGAGGATCTTCCCAAGTCGGGAGCCGTCGCACCGGGTTTGTCCAGTCTGCCAGCCCGGTCTGGCCGTCCTCCGGCCCCTCACCCGCTTTGATCCGTGGCTCGCGTATCCCGACCGCGGTCGGCGGGTGGAGTCGTGTTCCGCTGGGGGATAGCTCTCCCTGGTTACCACTTGCGCCCCTGGCGGGCGTACGACATTCGGCCGCCTCACGCCGCCCCATTCCCGAACGCATTTTCGTGAGGAGACCGCCATCGCGCTCCGATCCGGCGGAGCCGAAAGCCGAGGCAATCCGATTGGGATCGCCCGCAGGCCCCTCGGATGGTGCAGGGAGGCGCACCCCGAGGCTGTCGTGTCGGCAGCCGCGATTGGGGTACTGGATCCTCTTTCTTGGGATCCATCGTGGGGCCTGTCGCTGGGTGGCGCATCAGAAAGTCCGGGGCTTCCCGGCACGTGGTCTCGGATAGGCACGCGCAGACCCCCCCACGCACGCACGGCTAGGGTCCAATGGAGGCGTGACTCATGCTGGAATTCTGCGGGCTCCTTCTGACGTCCATCCCGTTCGTCGCCGGCCTCACCTTTGTCCTGCTGGAACTCAAGAAGCGCCGGCTGAGGCCCGCGGTCCAGGAGCAGGTGCGGCCCGGCCGGCGGTAATCCTCCAACGCAGGCGCTCTCCGTTTCCGGGGCTTTCCTGGCGACTACGACAAGCGTGGAGCCGCCTGCCACGTGTCTCCACTCCCCCGTTCTTCCACTGCCCGCTGCAAGCTGCCTGCTATTCCGTCTCCCGGCTCCTGGCTCTAGACTCTCGGCACTCCCTCTATTTCCCCTTGACTCCCCAGCCGTCGGCTGTACGTTCGCGTCGGTCGCCCGTCCCCCGCGCGCAGGTCGTACACGCGCGATCCGGCCCGGGGGAACGCCGAACGACTGGTCCACTTCCCTTCCCATCCTGATCGACCAGACAAAGGCCTAATCTGCTTGCGGGGCCGCCTTTCCCCGCCTAGAATCCTCTCGATGGATGCTATGCGTGACACCTTGGCAAGAAACGAGGAACGCGTGCGTCTCCGTCTCGTGCTGCATGGGACGGTCCAGGGCGTGGGCTTCCGCCCCTTCGTCTACCGGCTGGCGACGGAGTTGCGGCTTTCCGGCTGGGTGGTGAATTCGCCACGGGGGGTGCTCGTCGAGGTCGAGGGAAACAAGGAGGATCTCGACGCGTTTCTCTTGCGTGTCGAGAAAGAAAGACCGCCGCGGGCCTCCATCCAGAGCCTCGAATCCTCCTTCCTGGACGCCATCGGCATGACTGGCTTCTCCATTCGCGAAAGCGACGGGAGTGGCGCGACCACCGCCCTGGTGCTGCCGGATATCGCCACGTGCCCGGACTGCCTTCGCGAGGTGTTCGACCCCTCCGACCGGCGATACCTGTACCCGTTCACCAACTGCACCAACTGCGGCCCGCGCTTCACGATCATCACTTCGCTTCCCTACGACCGGCCGAACACCACGATGGCCCGATTCGTCATGTGCGAGGCGTGCCGCCGGGAATACGAGGACCCTGAGAACCGGCGGTTCCATGCCCAGCCGCTTGCCTGCCCGTCCTGTGGGCCGCAACTGGCCTTGTGGAACCAGGCGGGGGACGTCCTGGCCTCGCGACAAGACGCACTGCAACTCGCCGCAGACACCATTCGGGCCGGCAGGATCCTGGCGCTGAAGGGGCTCGGGGGGTTCCACTTGCTGGCGGACGCGAGAAACCAAGACGCGCTCCTCCGCCTGCGGGAGCGGAAGCACCGCGAAGAGAAGCCGCTCGCCTTGATGGTTCCATCGCTCGATTCAGCGAGAGCCTCTTGCCAGGTCTCTGACCTTGAGGCGCGCCTGCTCTCCTCCCCAGAATGTCCGATCGTCCTTCTCGCGCGTCGTTCCGACGCTCCTATGGAGCCGATCGCCCCTGAGGTGGCCCCCCGCAATCCAAATCTAGGCGTGATGCTTCCATACACCCCCCTCCATCATATCCTGCTCCAGGAGTTGGGGTTCCCCGTGGTCGCCACCAGCGGCAACCTCTCGGACGAGCCGATCTGCACGGACGAGCGGCAGGCCCTGGAGCGGCTCGACGGTGTGGCCGATTACTTCCTCGTCCACGACCGGCCGATTGCGCGGCACGTGGATGATTCCGTCGCCCGCAACCTGTTGGGCCGCGAACTCATCCTCCGTCGCGCGCGGGGATACGCCCCGCTCCCTATCCACCTTGCGCGATCCCTGCCGCCGCTCTTGGCCGTGGGGGCGCACCTGAAGAATGCCATAGCCGTCTCGGTCGGGCCGGAGGTCTTCGTCAGCCAGCACATCGGCGACCTGGAGACGTCCCAGGCTTTCGATGCGTTTCGTTCCGTGATCGCCAGCCTGGAGACGCTCTATGACCTCCACCCGACCGCTGTCTCGGCTGATGCCCATCCCGACTACCTCTCCACCTACTTCGCCCTGCGGACCGGGTTGCCCGTCATCCGCGTCCAGCACCATCACGCGCACGTCCTGTCCTGCATGGCAGAGAACGCCTTGGAGGGTCCGTGCCTGGGCGTCGCCTGGGACGGGACCGGCCACGGCCTCGACGGCACGGTCTGGGGTGGCGAGTTCTTGCGGCCGACGGCCGCGACATTCCAGCGGGTGGCGCACCTCCGCACGTTTCGCCTTCCCGGGGGAGAGCAGGCCGTCAGGGAGCCGCGGCGGGCGGCCATCGGTCTGCTGTACGAAGTCTTCGGGGACGCCCTCTTCGCCATGGAGGAGTTTGCGCCGGTGCGGGCGTTCTCACCCCGAGAACGAGGGATCCTCGAGGGCATGCTCACCAAGCAGATCAACGCGCCCCGCACGTCGGCCGCCGGTCGGCTCTTCGATGCGGTCGCTGCGATCCTGGCACTCCATCTCGGCCCCCAGTTCGAAGGCCAGGCCGCCATGGAGTTGGAGTGGGCGGGGGCCGGGATCGAGACGGACGAAGCCTACCCCGTCCGGATCTCAGAAGAACCATCCACTCTCGTCCTGGATTGGGAGCCACTGGTCTGGCAGGTCCTGGCCGACTTGAGTGGCGACGTCCCTGTGGCCCAGATCGCGGCCAGGTTCCACAACACCCTCGTCGAGGGCATCGTCGCCGTGGCCGAGCAGGTCGGGGAGGAACGCATCGTCCTCACGGGCGGCTGTTTCCAGAATCGCTATCTCACCGAACGCACCGTGCGCCGCCTGCGGGCGGAGGGCTTCCACCCCTACTGGCACCAGCGCATTCCGCCCAACGACGGCGGTATCGCCCTGGGACAGGTCGTGGCGGCTTCCCGCGCCATGGAGGAAAGCCAATGTGTCTCGCCGTCCCGGGAAAGCTCCTGAGCATCACGGGTGATGACCCGCTCGCGCGCACGGGCAAGGTGAGCTTCGGCGGGATTCTGAAAGAGGTCAATCTGACCTGCGTCCCCGAGGCGAAGATCGGCGACTACGTCATCGTGCACGCCGGGCTGGCCATCAGCGTCCTGGACCAGGAGGAGGCGGCCCGTACCTTGGAATACTTGCAGGAGATCCAGGAGATCAACGAGCGAATGCCGGGGTCCGCATGAAGTTTATCGACGAGTACCGCGACGCCGAGGCCGCGAAACGCTACGCGGAGGCGATCGCGCGCGCCACGACCCGGCCGTGGACCATCATGGAGATCTGCGGCGGACAGACCCATGCCATCGTCAAGTTCGGCGTGGACGCGCTCCTGCCCACGTCCCTCACGTTAGTCCATGGCCCCGGCTGCCCCGTCTGCGTCACCCCGCTGGAGATGCTGGACAAGGCGATCGAGATCGCTTCCCGCCCCGAGGTGACCTTCTGCTCCTTCGGGGACATGCTGCGCGTCCCCGGGAGCAGCCGGGACCTCTTGGCGGTCAAGGCGACGGGGGGCGATGTCCGGATCGTCTACTCCCCCCTAGATGCCGTCCGCATCGCGCGCGAACACCCCGACAGGCAGGTGGTCTTCTTCGCGGTGGGATTCGAGACCACGGCTCCCGCCAACGCCTTGGCAGTCGTCCAGGCCAGGCGACTGGGCCTGGCCAACTTCTCCCTGCTGGTCTCCCATGTCCTCGTCCCTCCCGCCATGCAGGCGATCCTGTCCTCACCGCAGAATCGTGTGCAGGGCTTCCTGGCGGCGGGGCACGTCTGTACCGTGATGGGCACCGCGGAGTACGAACCCATCGCCCGGAAGCACCGGGTCCCCATCGTGGTGACCGGCTTCGAGCCGGTGGACATCCTGCAGGGCTTGTACATGTGCGTCAGGCAACTGGAGGAGGGACGCGCCCAGGTCGAGAACCAGTACGCCCGCTCCGTCCGGCGCGAGGGGAATCCCGCGGCGGTGCAGCTCATCCGCGAGGTCTTCCGGGTCCGACCCCGCAAGTGGCGCGGGATCGGGGAGATCGCGCAGAGCGGCCTCGGGCTCGCCGGGGAATACGCGGCCTTCGACGCGGAGGAGCGCTTCGGCGTGGCCGATCGCACGGCGGAAGAGTCGCCGGAATGCCGGAGCGGCCTCGTCCTCCAAGGGGTGTTGAAGCCGCCGGAGTGCCCCGCCTTCGGAACGCGCTGCACGCCCGAGCATCCCCTGGGCGCGACCATGGTTTCCTCCGAGGGCGCGTGCGCGGCGTATTACCGCTACCGGCGACGGCAGCGGCCTCACGAGGCCTTCGCAGTTACGGAGCCATGACCCATGCAGACCCTCCCGGACTTCTCCCTCAGCTGCCCCATTCCGATCAATGACTATCCCCACGTCCTGCTCGCCCACGGCGGCGGCGGAACGCTCATGCATCAGCTCATCGAGCGGATGTTCGTCCCCGCGTTCCGCAATCCCCTCCTCGACGTACGGCACGATGGCGCGGTGCTCGCCGCGAACGGCATGAGATTGGCCTTCACGACGGATGCCTACGTCGTGCGGCCGCTCTGCTTCCCGGGCGGCGACATCGGCAGCCTGGCCGTGAACGGCACCGTCAACGACCTGGCCATGTGCGGCGCCCGCCCGCTCTATCTCAGCGCAGCCTTCATCCTCGAAGAGGGCCTCCCAATGGAGACCTTGTGGCAGGTCGTGCAATCCATGCGGCAGGCCGCGGACGCCGCGGGGGTTCAGCTTGTGACCGGGGATACGAAGGTTGTGGATCGCGGCAAGGGAGACGGTATTTTCATCGCCACGGCGGGTATTGGCGCCATA
>Ga0187780_10004557_pt1 | contig 10371 bp, 9 predicted proteins | sample 1015_Q2_SP10_20__FD_132429 | JGI IMG/M metagenome (GOLD analysis project Ga0187780, IMG submission 132429) | Tropical peat soil microbial communities from peatlands in Department of Meta, Colombia - 1015_Q2_SP10_20_MG | ecosystem: Environmental > Terrestrial > Soil > Wetlands > Peat | place...
GTAATCCGGGCTGGTCGCCATGAAGCCAGGCGCCACCGAATTGACGGTGATGCCAAAGCGCCCCAGCTCCAGGGCAAGCTGCTTCACTAGCCCGACCTGACCGTGCTTCGCCGAGGCATAGGCCTGGATCCCTGTCAGGCTGGTGGCAAGCCCGGCGCGGCTCGAGATGGTGACGATGCGGCCCCTGCCAGCCCGCTTCATGCCCGGAGCCACGGCGCGCGCGAACAGGAAGCAGCCCTTCAGATTGACATCGACAATCCCGGCGAATTCCTCTGGCTGCACGTCTTCAAGGGGCTTCGGAACCTGGCCAAGAATGCCGCCCGCGACATAGGCCAGCACGTCGACCTTGCCGCCGGCAGCGGCGACCACCAAATCGATGCTACGCGCGTCGGTGACGTCGACGGCCAGCGCCTTCACCCGTTGGCCGGCCTCGATTTCTGTGACCAGCCTGTCACAGGCGAAAACGTTCGCGCCGTCAGCGGCAAAGGCTCTCGTGATCGCCCGACCGATGCCGCGCGCGGCGCCAGCCACAATCACGGTCTTGCCGTCGAAACGGATCAGCACAGCGGGCTCATGCGAGGTCTTCGAAGGCGGTTTCCTTGAGCGACCAGATAACGGCAGTGGACACGGCGGCGGCGATGATGAGGTACGGCACATGCGCAGTCGGCGAGCCGAAGGTCTTGATGAGCCAGATGGAAAGATAGGGCGCCGATCCGCCGAAAATGGCGACCGCCAGCGCGTAGCCCGTGGTCATCCAAGTCGAACGGCTTCTTGTCGGGAAGATTTCCGCGATGGCGGCAGGCCCGGCGCCGGAAAACATCGAGATCAGCAGGGCGAACAACACCTGGATCAAGACCAGCATGGCAAAGCTCGCGCCGCCCGACGCCAGGTAGTGAAACAACGGCCAGGGTAGGACGATGAAGGCGATGCAGCAGGTCAGCAGCAGTGGCTTGCGGCCGTAGCGGTCCGACAGGAAACCCATGACCGGAATGGCCGACATCAACATGACCAGGCCGATAGTGTTCGACCACAATGCCGAGGCGGCGCTCATCTTCATGTAAACCGCTGTCCACGTCGGCATGTAGGTCAGCAGAACGTAAAAGCACACGGTCCACACGATGGTGAAGCCGAACGCTCTTGCGGCGAGCGACAGGCCGCTCGTGCCGGAGGCGGGTGCTGCCTCTTTCACCTTGGCATAGGCTGGTGTCTCGTCGATCGTGCTGCGCATGTAGATGCCAACCGGACCCAGCAGGCCGCCGATCAGGAACGGCAGGCGCCAGCCCCAGTTCTGCATCTGTTCGGGCGAAAGTACGGAGTTCAGCAGTGCGGCGATCGCCGATCCCAGCAGCAGTCCCGCCACGACGCTCGTCTGCTGGAAACTCCCGAACAGCCCTCGGCGCCCTTTGGGCGACCATTCGACGATGAAGGAGGTCGAGCCGCCCCACTCACCGCCGGTCGAGAAGCCCTGCATTAGGCGCGCGACCAGGAGCAGCAACGGAGCGAAAAAGCCGATGCTGGCGTAGGTCGGCAGAATGCCGATCAGTACGGTGCCCGCCGCCATAAGGAAGATCGTGACCAGCAGAGAGGCCTTGCGGCCGTGCGTGTCGCCCATGCGGCCGAGGACGACGGCACCTATGGGGCGGGCGACGAATCCCAGTCCGAACGTCAGGAAGGCCGCGAGCAGTTCGGTGATTTCGTCTTTGCCTGGAAAAAAATTCCTGCCGATAATGGCAGCGACAAATCCGTAAACGGCGAAGTCGTACCATTCGAGCACGTTGCCGATCACCGCGGCAGTGACGGCTTTGCGGCTTTGCGGTGAGGCCCGTTCGGCCATCGGGACTGCGGTCATGAGATTCTCCCCCAGAGAAAAAGGCGCCGCCCACTACACCCGCACCACTTTGCCGGGGTTCATGATGTTCTGCGGATCCAGCGCGCGCTTTATCGTTCGCATCGTATCGAGCTCCACCCGGCTTCGATAGTGTGCGAGCTCGTCGACCTTGAGCTGGCCGATGCCATGTTCGGCCGAGATCGAGCCGCCGTATCCCACCACCAGATCGTAGATTGCGCTCGTGATGGCATCGGCGTGGGCCATGAAGCGCGGCTTGTCCCAGGCCGGCGGCGCCTGGCAGTTGAAATGCAGATTGCCGTCGCCGACATGGCCGAAGGTCACTGGCCGGCACTCAGGCAGCGCCGTCTTCATCGCCGCCACTCCCTGCTCGACGAAGTCGGGGATCCGGCTGACCGCGACCGAGATGTCATGCTTGATTGACGGCCCCTCGCGCTTCTGTGCCTCGGAATGGTTGTCGCGCAGCGCCCACAAACTCCTGGCCTGCGCCTCGGTCTGGGCGAGAACGGCGTCGACCACCAGGCCTTTCTCTATCGCTTCGCCGAGATAGGCCTCCATCTTCTCGCCGAGACCACCCTGCTTTTCGCCGTCTCGCCGAGGCCGGCTCGACGCCCATTCGAGCAGCACATACCAGTCGTGCCTATTCGCCAGAGGATCGGTGGCGCCAGAAAGATGCTTCAGCACAAGGTCGATGCCCTGGCGGCCCATCAACTCACAGGACGTGACGTTGTCTTCGGATGCGGAATTGGCGCCGCTCAGCAATTCGACAGCAGAAGCCGGTGACGGCACGGCGATCCATGACGTCGCGGTGTCCTTTGGCTTTGGCCAGAGCTTCAACACGGCCTTGGTGATGATGCCTAGCGTGCCCTCGGCGCCGACATAGAGATCGCGCAGGTCGTAGCCGGTGTTATCCTTCTTGAGTGCGCGCAGGCCGTTCCAGATCTCGCCGGAAGGTGTTACCACCTCGAGGCCAAGCACGAGCTGGCGGGCATTGCCATAGTGCAATACCTGCACGCCGCCCGCGTTGGTAGATAGATTGCCGCCAATGGTGCAGCTGCCTTCGGCGCCAAGGCTTAGCGGAAAGAGGCGGTCGTGGTCCGCCGCCGTCTGCTGAATGGTCTTCAGAATGACGCCTGCCTCGACCGTCATGGTGTAGCCGATCGGATCAACCTCGAGGATGCGGTTCATGCGGGTGAGCGACATCACGATTTCGCGGCCCGCCTGGTGGGGCGTGCCGCCGCCAGCCATGCCCGTATTGCCACCCTGGGGCACGATGGCGATCTTCTCGGCGGCGCATAGTTTGACCACGGCCGCCACTTCTTGGGAGGTTGCCGGCCGAACCACGGCGAGTGCGGAGCCAAGATAGTTTTCGCGCCAGTCGGAAAGGTAAGGATACTTGCCCTGCTCGCCGGTGATCAGCCCCCGATCGCCGACAATCGCCCGCAGCTTGTCGTGAAAACTCATGAGAGCCGCAGCACCTTACCGGGGTTCATGATGTTCTTCGGATCGAGCGCGCGTTTGATCGTGCGCATCGTCTCGAGCTCGACCTTGGAGCGGTAGTGCGCAAGCTCGTCGAGCTTGTCGATGCCAATGCCGTGCTCGGCGGAGATCGAGCCAGCCATCGAAGTGACGAGGTCGTTCACCGCCCGGGTGACAGCTGGCGCATGCTGGTGAAGGGTCGAGCGATCCATGCCCTTTGGCGCTGCGAAGGAGAAGTGAATGTTGCCGTCGCCGATATGGCCAAGCGGAAGGGGACGCAGCCCGGGAAGAATGGCGAGCGCCGCCGCTATGCCCTTGTTGATGAATTCGGGGATCTTCGACACCGCAACCGAGATGTCGTAACTGAGGCTAGGACCATCGGCGCGGCCGGCCTCGGCGACGCTTTCCCGTATGCGCCACATGTTGCGCGATTGCGCCTCGCTCTGCGCGATCACAGCATCAAACACACGACCCGACTGCAGTTCGATTGCAAGGAATTGCTCCAGCTTTTCCGACATCCCCTCCGCACCGTGAGACTTAGGGCGCGACGAGGACCATTCGAGCAAGAGGTACCATTGAGTTTCTGCCTCCAGGGGGTCCTGAACGCCCGGGATATGGCGCAACACCATGTCGGTGGCGGCCCGGCTCATGAGCTCACAAGAGCCAACATTGTCGTCGGACGCGGAATGGGCTCCCGACAGGATCTCGACGGCAGCCTGTGGGTCGCGAATTGCGAGCCAGGCCGTGCAGACATCCTTTGGCGCGGGCCACAATTTCAGGACAGCCTTTGTGATCACGCCGAGCGTGCCCTCTGCGCCCATGAACAGGTGCTTGAGGTCGTATCCGGTGTTGTCTTTCTTGAGTGCACGCAGACCGTCCCAGACCTCGCCGTTGGGCAGCACGACTTCCAGGCCGAGAACGAGGTTACGCGCATTGCCGTAGCGCAACACCTGAACGCCACCGGCATTGGTCGAAAGGTTGCCGCCGATCATGCACGAGCCCTCCGCGCCGAGACTGAGCGGAAAGAACCGGTCATGGCTGGCCGCCGTCTCCTGCAGGTTCTGCAATACGCAGCCGGTTTCGACGGTCATCGAGTAACCCACCGGATCGACATCAAGCACGCGATTCATTCGCCCGAGCCAGAGCACGATGCCGCTGTGGTTCGGCCAAGGCGTGGCGCCGCCCATCAATCCGGTGTTGCCGCCCTGCGGGACGACGGCAATGCCGTGCTTGAAGCAGAGCTTCACCACCCTGGATACTTCTTCAGTGCTTGCCGGACGGACCACGACCGCCGCGCTTCCAACCGTTGAGCCGCGCCAATCGATCACGAACGGTTGCTTGCCCTGCTCGTCTGCGATCAGACCCTTCTCACCAACTATGTCGCGCAGGGCCTGCATGATGGCAGGGGTTACCTGAGCAGTGGGAATCGGCGGCTGAACGACCGTATCAGGCATGTTTCCTCGCTGTCGTCGCCGAGATTAGCCCTGCCCTTCATCCCCGTCATCCGCTGCTGCTCGCCGCAGGCGGTCGTTGATTGCAAGGCCCAGTCCTGTTTCCGGAATGGGCATGACGGCGATGCGTCCAACGCCCGGCCGGTCGAGCGCGCGCAGATGAGCAAAGAGGTTTGCTGCTGCTTCGCGGAGATCTCCACTCGGGCTGAGATTGCAAATGTGCGCTGCGCCTTGCGGCGGGCTGGGTCCGAATGCCAGCAGGCCTTCGTCGGGAGCAACGCGCGTTGCATTGAGGCGAAGGGGACGTGCTGGCGCGTAATGGCTTCGCATCTGCCCAGGCGACCTGAGTGCCGAGTCACCTGTCGGAATGGCGTCGCTGACCGAAATCCCGCCAATCACCTCTTCGATTGCTTCCCGCGTCGCGCCGCCGGGCCGCAGCATCGTGGGCTTCGCGATTGAAAGGTCGAGCACCGTGGATTCAAGTCCCACCGTGCACGGTCCACCATCGAGAATCAGGGGGACCTTGTCGCCGAGCGAGGCGGCGACGTGTTCAGCGCGGGTTGGACTGACGGCGCCGCTGCGATTGGCCGACGGTGCGGCGATCGGCCGGCCGGAGGTGCGAATCAACGCCTGCGCCACCGGATGGTTCGGTGCGCGGACTGCCGCTGTATCAAGGCCCGCCGTCGCCAGAAGCGAAATTGGCGATCCTTCGATACGTGGAAGCACCAGGGTAAGGGGTCCCGGCCAAAATCGTGCCGCCAGCCTGTCTGCCGTGTCGTTCCAGCGCACCAAGCGCTTGGCCGCGTTGACGTCCAGCACGTGACTGATCAATGGATTGAATTGTGGCCGGCCCTTGGCTTCGAAGATCGCCGCCACAGCGCGCTCGTTGGTCGCATCGCCACCGAGTCCGTAGACCGTTTCAGTTGGGAAGGCGACGAGCTCGCCCTGCAAGATCAATCGCGCCGCCTCGGCGAGCGACTGGTCGTTCGCCGCGACGATTTTCATCGCGCGGCCTTGCTGCGGGCGATGAAGTGCGGATTGCGGAAAGCCGGCTTGCCGTACCGCAAAGGCAGGCCGTCGGAAGCCGACACAACTTCGCCGCCCGCCGCTTCGAGCACGCCCTGGCCCGCGGCAGTGTCCCATTCATTGGTCGGTCCGAAGCGCGGATAAATGTCGGCCTTGCCTTCCGCGATCAGGCAGAATTTGAGCGAGGAGCCCGCCTGCTTGCGCTCGGCAATTCTGAGGTTGTTGTTGCGGAACCAGATGTCGAGGTCGCTGTAGATGGCGTGGCTGCGGCTGGCGATGGCGGTCAATCCGGAAGTCGGCGGTACGCGCGTCGAGATCGCGGCGAAGTTGGATGCTTTTGCGCTCATGTCGGCTCCGAAGCCGGCCACGCCGCGCCACAAGGTGTCGCTGGCCGGCGCGAGAACCACACCGAGCACCGGCCGGTGGTCCTCGATCAAGGCGATGTTGACAGTGAATTCGCCGTTTTTCTTGATGAACTCCTTGGTGCCGTCGAGCGGATCGACCAGCCAGAAAGGCCCTTCGCCGATTTCAGGCACGCGACCGGTGGCCATTTCCTCTTCGGCCACCACTGGCACCCCGGGCGTAAGTTTGCGCAGGCCTGCAACGATGATTTCCTCTGCCGCATGATCGGCATCGGTGACTGGACTATTGTCGGCCTTGGTTCGCGCGGCGAACTCACCTGCATAAATGCGCATGATCGCCTGCCCGGCTACGCGGGCAATGCCGGTGCAGGCGTCGCGCAGCTCGCTGAGAGGCGGCCGGCTCACTTCTTGAGTACGCGTCCTGCCACGGCATCGAGCATGGCCACCATGGCGGTCGAGCGCGCCTCCGGCGCCGTGATCAGCGCATGCTCCAGCGCGCGGTCGCAGCCGGCGGGGCAGGGATTTGCCCGCGCATTCTTGATTCGCGGCGCCAGCATTCCGACCAGGGTCTTAGCTTTCTCGGCGTTGTCGAGCAAGACGCGGATGATGTCGGCCACCTGCACATGGTCATGATCGGGGTGCCAGCAGTCGAAGTCGGTGACCATGGCCAGGGTCACGTAGCAAATCTCGGCTTCGCGCGCGAGCTTGGCCTCTGGCATGTTGGTCATGCCGATCACGTCGCAGCCCCAGCTGCGGTAGAGTTTCGACTCGGCGAGGCTGGAGAATTGCGGGCCCTCCATCGCTACATAAGTGCCGCCGAACTTGATCGGGACACCGGCAGTGCGGGCGCAGTCATGGATGGCCACGGCCAGGCGATTGCAGGTCGGATGAGCCATCGAAACATGGGCCACCAGGCCTTCGCCGAAAAAGCTCTTGTTGCGTGCAAATGTACGATCGATGAATTGATCGACTACGACGAAGTGACCGGGCGGCAGGTCCTCGCGCAGTGAGCCGCAGGCCGACAGTGACAGCAGGTCCGTGACGCCAGCGCGTTTCAACGCATCAATGTTGGCGCGGTAATTGATCGAGGTGGGCGAATGACGATGCCCGCGGCCGTGGCGCGGGACGAATACGACATCCAGCCCTTCCAGGACGCCGAAGAGGAATTCGTCGGACGTTTCGCCGAAAGGCGAGCTGATCCGCCGCCACTCCGCATTCTTGAGACCGGCGATATCGTAAACACCGCTGCCGCCCATAACGCCCAACACCGTCATCAACTTCTCCTTGTCGATGTTGGTGTATCATTCCCCTTCGCAAAAAGGGAGGCCGGCGAGGATGAGTTCGCTCGATGGCAAGATCGCCGCTAGAGTGAGGGAGGTCTAGAAGCGGTCGGCCGCCGGTTCATGCCCTGGCGGCGAGGAACTGCCGCCCGCGTTCGGTCAATTCGACCCCGGTGCCGCGGCGGACCACATAGCCGTTGTCGACAGCATCCTCCCAGACGGGCAAGCGCGGACAGGAAGTACGCCAGGCTTCCATGACGTCGGCATGGGTGCGCGGCTCTTTGGCGACCCATTCGAGAAGATCGAGAATCAGCGGCGTCAGGGTATCGACCATTGCAGTCAATTCTGCCCGGCGCGAGCAACGCCGGCCAATACATTTCACGACGTCGGCCGATATTCTTTAGCTATGGCGACCGAGGCGCTCGACGATCTCGGTAACGATTTCCGCCGGTCGCGCTCCGATATCGATGGTGATCGGATGCTCATCGGCGGTCGGTTCCTGCAAGGCCGCGAACTGGCTATCGAGGAGGGCGAGCGGCATAAAATGCTCATGGCGGGCAGCCATGCGACGTTGGATGAGTTCGCGGGTGCCTTTGAGATAGACCAGCCGGGCCTCACGCCGATGGCCGACAATGATGCCCCGGTAGGTTCGTTTGAGCGCCGAACACGCGACTACGCCCGTTTTGCCGCATTCTCGCCAGCGGTCGATCTCTTCCGCGATCCGCCGGAGCCAGGGCAGGCGGTCGGCATCGTCGAGCGGTATGCCGCTGCGCATTTTCTCGACATTGCCGGGCGGATGCAGTTCATCGCCCTCGAGAAAGGGACAAGCGAGCCGCGCGGCCAGCATGGCGGCAATCGTCGTCTTGCCCGAACCGGACACGCCCATCACGACGATGATGGGCATGACGGCTATTCAGCGGCCTGTTTGCCCTTGCCGAGACCTTTCGGAATTTGCGCCGACGCGGCAGCAAAGCGCGGCGAGTCGGTGACCTTAAGCGCCTCGGCGGCGTCCTTGTTCTCCATGATCTTGGCCATGATGGCCTGGCCCGCGCGGTCGAACACGGCCCGGTTCTCGATCAGGAACTTCTGCGATTCGCGCAGTTTGCTCACGTACCCATTAACCTCAGGTATCACGTAACGCGCCACCAGGTCCCAGCTGCGCATGGTGTTCTCGGGATTGGCCCAATCATGCGCAAAGCCGATCACGTAGCCGAAGCCGCCGCTCTTTGCATGGACGTTCTTGATCATTTTCACGAGGTCGTCGGGCGTTCCGATTACCGAGGCGGCACCCTCAATGAAGGACGTCTTGTCCACCGCCTCGTCGGGGTTAGCAAACGGGGTCGCGCCCGGTCGCTGCAGCGTTCCCGTGACGTATTCGTTGTGCCATCGCAGCAGGCCGTGCTTGGCCTCCTCACGCGCCTTCTCGCGCGTTTCAGCGATATGCCACGACAAGAGCACACGCCACTGCCGGCGATCGACCTTGCTGCCGTGCTTCTTGGCGGCGCTCTCGGCGAAGCCCCATTGCGTCGGCAGGGACATCAATCCCTGCTCCGACATCGAACCCAGCGAGATGATACCGATGCCGTATTTTCCGGCCAGCGTCATGCCGGAGGGGCTGACTTGCGAGGCGACGACGAACTCCATGTCCTCCTGCAGCGGCAGGAGCTGAAGCGCCGCGTCCTTGAGTGTGTACCAGTCGGTTTGATGCGTGATGCGCTCACCCTTGAACAGGCGGCGGATGATGGCGATCGCCTCGTCCTGTCGGTCGCGCTGAACGATGGGGTCGATGCCGAGCGTGTGCGCGTCGGATGGAAGTGCCCCGGGACCGGAGCCGAAGATCGCGCGGCCGCCGGTCATGTGGTCGAGCTGCACCATGCGTTGCGCCACGTTGAAGGGATGGTGGTAGGGGAGCGAAATCACACCGGTGCCGAGCATGATCCGCTTGGTGCGCTCGCCGGCAGCTGCGAGGAACATCTCGGGCGAGGCGATCATCTCCCAGCCCGACGAGTGATGCTCGCCGCACCAGAACTCGTCGTAGCCCAGTTCGTCCAGATGCTCGACGAACTTCAGATCGCGGCGGAACTGCAGGGTCGGATTTTCGCCGATGGGATGATGGGGGGCCAAAAAGGCGCCGAAACCGAGACGCGGCATGTCAGAAACTCCCCAGAGGATGTGGGCCTTGCCCTAACATGGCGGCGCGGGCAGGTCGAATGGATAGGGAGAGGAAAAATGGTCTCGTTGAAGAACCGAGTGGCGCTAGTCACGGGCGGATCACGCGGTATCGGCCGCGCCATCGCAATTTCGCTGGCCGAAGCAGGCGCATCTGTCGCGGTGAACTTCCGCGAGAGCAAGGCCGATGCGCAGTCGGTTGTCGAGGCTATCGGCAAACTCGGCGGCCGCGCAGCCGCCATCGCAACCGACGTTTCCAAGTCTAACCAGGTCGCGGCCATGTTCGCATCCGTCGAACGCGAACTGGGACCGATCGACGTGTTGGTCAACAACGCAGGCATCGCCCTCATTCGCGGCGTCGATGATCTCAGCGAGCAGGATTTCGACACAACGATCGCCGTCAATTTGAAGTCCTGTTTTCTGTGCACGCAGGCGGTGGTGCCCGGCATGCGACAACGCAAATGGGGCCGCATCGTCAACATTTCATCGGGCGCAGCGCGCGGCGCGGGCGGCATCGGGCCGCACTACAATGCCTCGAAGGCCGGCATGGAGGGACTGACGAGAGGGTATGCGGCGCGATTGGTGAAGGACGGCATCACGGTCAACGCGGTGGCGCCGTCCCTGATCGAAACTGACATGGTGCGCGCAGGTCTTGCCGCGTCGCCGGCTCGCATACCGCTCGGCCGTTTCGGCACGGCCGACGAGTGCGCGCAAGTCGTGATGATGCTGATCGGCAACGCCTACATGACCGGGCAGAC
>Ga0187780_10004558_pt1 | contig 10370 bp, 8 predicted proteins | sample 1015_Q2_SP10_20__FD_132429 | JGI IMG/M metagenome (GOLD analysis project Ga0187780, IMG submission 132429) | Tropical peat soil microbial communities from peatlands in Department of Meta, Colombia - 1015_Q2_SP10_20_MG | ecosystem: Environmental > Terrestrial > Soil > Wetlands > Peat | place...
ACCGAGACCATGAAACCTAGGCCCGAGGGGCTCATCCAGGCCGTGTCCATGATCTCCCTTCCCAAGGATTGCGTGTACTACATCGGCGACACTCCGTATGATGTCATGGCGGCGAAGGGAGCTGGAGTGAAGAGCGTTGCAGTGGCGACCGGGAATTATGCGCCCGAACGGCTTGCCTCGGAGAGGCCGGACTTCGTCATATCCTCGATTTCTGAACTTGGCAGAGTGCTGGGAATCCAACCGACGTAGCACCCACCGGATATTGCGAGCCATGGGTCAAGTCTGCATGCATGGCCTACAATCCCGTTCCACTAACTTTCGCAGTGCGGCAGAACCCATAAAGACCGCTCTATTCGGCCGATGGCAGTTCCCTGATGGTTCCCCAGAACACCAATCCTCCGTTCTACATCGTCGGACTCCCAGACGAGCCGGTCGAGGCCAACGAGGCGAAAATGAAATTCGAGAAGCTATCCCAGGAACTGTGCAAAGTCTACCCGTTAATTGAGGAAATCCGGGCGATAGTGAAGTCGAAGAAGCCGGGAAAGACTCACGCGAGGTATGAGGTCTCCGTGGAAGTGTACACGCCGAAGGAAAGGCACGCATTCTCTGAGACGGGGTATGACATCGCAGAGGTGTTCGACTCGATGGGACCAAAGATGAAGCGGCTCCTTTCTTCAAGGCAATCGAAGGTGACTTCCACCAGAGGTATCAGCCCGAGGAAGCGTATTGGTTACCACACTTAGGCGGTCGACCCAAGTAGCTTCCTGTTCTCTTCTTTGAGACCTTCGACCTCGGCCCTTAGCTCGGTGATTGCTGCCGTCTGATCAGCTCGTCTGGACAACTCGTAGAACACCTCCAGCGCCTTCCTCCTTACGCTAGCATTCCTGTCAGTCTTCGAAACTTTGGCTAGGATTTCGACGAACCTGCCATCAGCCAGTTCGCGCACGACACCTGATATCAGGAATAGCCTCACCCTGTACTCCTTGTCCACCAGAAGCATGTCCTTCAGCAGGGGAAGCTCGTCGTCTGCAATCCTGCCGCGGGCCTTGATGGCCTTCAGGGCTCCCACCCTCATCCTCGTGGGTTTCCCATATGCAAGGCTACCATCGACGATCTGTTTCACTTCCTCGTCCGTGAGTTCCCCCATCGCTTCCAGGCATGCCTCCGCTAGCGTCTCGTTTGGCGAATGGACCTCCATTGCTGTCTTGAGGTGGGGAAGTGCACCCTCAGGCCACGACTTCCCCAGTGACAAGGCTGCTTCGCACTTAACGTAGGGGCTCTCGTCGGTCTCCAAGAACCCGACCAAGAGCTTCCTTGCCCTCTCGTCCTTGTAGCCCCCCAGTGCCTTGACAAGGGCACGCCTCACCCGCCTGTCAGAGGGGACGCCGACATCCAGGAGCGCCCCTAGGGCAGCATCGCTTCCAATATCGCCCAGCGCACGAAGCGCGCACGCCCTTACGTCCCAGAATTGCTCCTTTTTCGCCGCAGAATTCAGGGCTGCGATGGCTCGTTCCGACGCCGCCTTCCCAAGGGCAGTTGCGGCCTCCGCCCTGCTCCAGGCGTCCTGGCTCAGTGCCAGCTGGTTTTCGAGGAGGTCGAACGTTTTTTCGAACTTCAGCTTCTTCAGCAGCCACCTTTCGGGGTCGAACTCAACCACGGATGGTTTGGCATCTAGGGAGAACGCAAGCGACTGCTCAGCGGAGTCCAGCGTGGCCCTGAACTTCTTCCTGTCGCCCTCTACGTAGAACACGATGTCGCAGGGGAGCTTGAAGATCGGCGTTCCATCTGAAGTGTCCTGCTCCTGCTTCACTCGCAGAGTTGCCGTCTTGGCCGCTTCGTCCCATGCGTACTCAACCTGGAACTCCGGATAGCCGGGCTTTAGGAAGGCCTGCTGGAAGAACTCCTCGAGCTGGAGCCCGCTGACAGCCTCCATTGCCTTCCGCATATCGTCGGTGTCCGCGCACGCCTTCGCATGCCTCTTCAGGAACTCGGCAACGCCGCGGAAGAACGCGTCGTCCCCCATGATGTACCTAAGCTCGTGTAGCATCGAAGCTCCCTTGCGGTAGGTCGTGTGGTCGAAGACATCATGGGGCCACACGTACTCCCTGTCTACTATGGGCCGTCTGTATCCCGTCTCGTCCTCTTCGAAATACTCCGCCTCACGGGCACGCATTTCCCATCGCATCTGGTCAGCCCCGCGAGTCCTCTCCGTGTACATCGACTCGAGGTAGGTCGCCCAAGCCTCGTTAATCCAGGCATGGCACCAATCGGAACATGTGACCCAGTCTCCGTACCACTGATGGGCTGCCTCGTGGGCAACCAGGCTCACGGCAGACGAGAAGGGGGTTGAGTACGTCTGCTGAAAGTCCTCCTCAGTGTCCGCCTCCGGGTAGTAGTTCATAGAGAGGGTTGTGGCGTTGAGGTTCTCTTCACCCCCCGCAATGAAATCCTGGACAGTGGTCTGGTCGTACTTCTCGTAGGGATACTTCATCCCCGTCAGCTCTTCGAGTACTCCTATGATTTGCGGCGTCTCCCCGAAATATCTGAGGACGTCGGCGCGCTTCGACTCTGGGAAGTTGTAGTGGAGCTTGAGCCCGTGTACCTCCTGAGTTATCCGGCCGAACTTGCCAGCGACGAACGATGTCAGGTAGCTCGAGTGGGGCGTGTCCTCTCTCCAGTGGAAGATTGCGCTTTCACCTTCTTCCTTCTCCGAGATGAGTCTCCCATTGGAAATCACCCTGAAGCCCTTCGGCACTCTAATCACCATCTCGCTGGAAGACTTGTCTGACGGGTGGTCGTGGCAAGGGTACCAGAAACGAGCTGACTCCGGCTCGTTATGTGTCCAGGCCTGGATTTCCTTTTCCGGGTGCTCCGAGTCAGGCGCGGTGAAGTACAATCCCTCCTCCGGGGCGGCCGAGTACTCTACCCTAATCGATCTCACCCCGTTCTTTTGGTTCAGCGGGACAGACAGTACGGAGTTGTCGTACTCGAAGTCTGTTTCCACTCCGTCGACGGCCAACGACTTGACATTGAGTTCGCGTGCGTCGAGGTGCACTTTCCCGAGGTCCTTTCGAATGGGCTCAACGTCCAGGGTGCAAGAGCCTGAAATGCTCTTCTTCTGGAAATCCACGGAGAGCTCTATCTTCCTGTGCAAAGTGCGGAACTCTCTCGGTGGAGGATAGTGTGGTTTCGATTCTGGCAGGTGGAAAGACTTGTGACTGCCCGCCATGGAACCTTCGGGGCCCGCTCACACTTCAAAAGAGTTTCGAGGCTGGCATACTTTGAAATAATGAAGTTGGTTCGACGCTTCCGATGATATCAGCTGCAAGGGTGATTCAAGAGCTGATAATCTTCTCCGCCATCCTGGGCGTGTTCTTCCTTTGGCAGGCTCGTCCGCTCTTGCCTCCTGGGAGTGATGTCTTTGCGATCTTGACACTTGGAGAGCTTCTTTTTGTGGGTGACAGCATCTTGACTTTCGTGCGCCCTAGGATTTCTTATTACCTCGGTTTGGTGCTCGCCATCGTAGCGCTCAGCGAGACGCTCACTCAGCCGGAACATTATGCACTTGTTGAGAACGGTAATGTTCCTGCGACCATAATCCTCGTCCTAGGCTCCGTGGCTCAGGCACTGCTGATTGGTTTTGTCCTATGGTTTATCATATCAGAGCGCAGGAAGGATCCGTGGGCATGGCCTGGTGCGGAGTCTCCGGCCTGACGGCAGCTGTGTCGAAATCGCTCAAGGAAGCAGAGTTCCCCCTCCCGCGTTCGCGAATTCTTCGGATGTTGGAAGGAAATAACCTGGAGGGGTGGGACCTGGAATATTTCCTCGAGAAAGCCCTCAAGAGACGGAACTATCATAACCTCAGAGGAGTGCTGTCCGACCTAAATGACTGGTTAGAAGCCCAGGGCTAGATGTATCCCCAGCTGAGCAACATGTCGCTGTCGTGGGTCCAACGTTGCCCAATGTCGTTCCTGTAGAACATGTTCGGAATCATTACGTTACTGACGTTCTGGTAGGCCTTCTCGATGGCGTCCGAGACCGTGGCTCCCGACCCCGTGACCACCAATGCATAGCCCGAATTGCCAGCTATGTGCCAGTCGTCCGCTTCCATCTTTACCTCACCGATGTGTATCCCGTCAAGCCCTTGTCTTCTGAATAGAATTGTAGCCCCTTCAGAATACTTTCTGAAGGCCTTCTCGTCCTCGAAGGGCCAGGGGGGGATCGCCACAACCACTCCAACCTGGTATCCTTTCTTTGCCTTTAGCTGCGTGTCGTTCCCATGGGCAATGTCCGAAAGGAACTGCCCCCATTCGCTCGTTATGCCCTCCATTTGAATGCTAATCGTCGGGAAACCGAATCTACAGTTTCCGGAAAAGAAAGGCTTGCCGTTGCGACGGACGAGCATCGTATGCCAGTCCTCGACTTCGACGTCCCATACGACCCCAGAGTACTCCTCCTTCGAAATGACGCGCTTGTCAAGTGCATAGTCCAGCCTTTTGACCCGAACAGATAGGACGTTCAGGTCTGCCTTGCGCACATATCCGCCTATTGAGATGGTTCCCTTCTGCTTATCCACTTTGATGTTGGTAACCCTGCCACACTTGATTATCAATTCTTGGAGGTCCCCTGCAAGCCTTTCGGAAGTTGTCCCCGAACTTTGTTGGAGGGAGCGTTTACGAGTGCTCCCATCGCCGAGGGAGTAGCCGCGCCAGAGAGCACCGAGAAGTTCCGTCGATAGATTCTTGAACCTTTGCGGTATGAATTTCTCCTGAGCTTCGATTCCGGATAGACCAAGCTCCTCCAGGAACTTCACAAGCTGGGTTGACGAGATCTGGAAGGATCCATTCTTTTGAACAGTGAATCTCAGCCCCGTTTCATTCAGGACCCTCTCTATTTGTTCGCGATTGCGGCTGTCAGGGCTCTGGGAAAGAGTGACAATATGATTGTGTCCTCCTATACTCCCTTCTGCCAGGTAGATGCCCAAGAAAGCCATGAAGGCACGAGCGGGAACCTGAATCGGCTCGTGAAGAATCTCCATAGTCTTTCCGTGTCTTCCCAAGTAATGATGTTCGACGTAAGCGGGAATCTCAATGGTGTCTAGCTCCTTGCCGACGAAGAATCCGGATCTCACAAGGTGGGTGTTGTGGATAGGAATTTCGCCCGCCTTCGCAAAGAGAATCTTCCCATCGTTGTCGATCAGCACGTTGTGGTCTGGAGTGACTAACGCGTCAAGACCGCTCTGTTTCTTCCCAACGGCCCCGAGATGAATCATTTCCCCGTCGTACGTTCGCACCATTAATCCTGTGATTCGCTTCCATTTCATCTCACGAGTCTTGGGATTTATTGCCAGAGCCTCATCTCCCATCTCGATTTCAAAGTGTTTCTTCCAACCTGACCTTGTGAGTATCTCCGTCGTCTCGTCAAAGCATGTCCACTCGAGAGGCCAAATCCCTTTTGAGTTCGCAATGCAATTTATGTCTATGTATCCGACGTACTTGCTGGCCGCGAGCTTGTCTTTCGTCTTGAGGAGAGTCCTATCATAGACAGGATTGTTTTTCGTCCAGTAAAGCAGGGTTCCCATCTCGCCGGTGCTCGGACCCAGCTCTTTGGGGAAGAGCCGCTTGTGCTCGAAGTTAACGCATATGGGCATCACGAAGTCCCTCCCGTTGAAGAAAGCCCCCACCGCTATCTCGACCCCCTCGGCGAACTTCTGCATTTGGAACTCCTTGATTTTCTTCGACCAATTCGCCTTGTAGTGTTCAAGGACCTGAATGATGTCCTTCCCGTCCCCCTCCTGGCCGATGAAGAGCAACTCCTTTTCGTTCTGGGCCTTGCCGCTCGGTTTCAGTACGTACCTGTCAGGGTTCTTCTTGACGAACTCTATGGCCTCGTCAAACGAAGTGAAGTTCCAGCTCGGGAGCACGTCCACGCCGACCGAGTTGAGCTCCGATTGCCCGAACTCTCTGTCTAGCTCGAGCTTGTCGGTATAGGTACTCCCTCCCACTACGAACTTACCCTCGCTGCGGAGCTGCTCCGCCTTGGCGCCAAAACCTATGTCGTCGAAAATTATCACGTCGGCCCAGTCCTTGAGCGAATCCCATTCGTCGACCTTCTCGAAGAACCCCAGCCCTACGTCCTTTTCCCCCTGGCCGTGGCAGTACATCTTAACGTCGTGTCCTTCTTTCTTGAGCTGCCACGCGAGGTCTGCGGATAGACTTTCGTCGGTGACGAAGAGGAACTTCATCCAGTACTTTTCGAGAATTGCGCTCGTTAATATCTGTTGGCGAAATCCAGTCCATCAGTCAAACCAGACGCCTGGGTCTGTGCTGTAGATTCTGGACCGACCAAATCGTCAAGTTGCTTCTGTCACAGGGCCACCGCGTAGGATGGGGAACGCTATCGACCGGTCGCCATTGAAGTTCTTGCCTCCCTTCCTCTAAGCACAGAAAGGAGGACGGCTACGCCGAGTAACGCGATCGATGCGATTAGGGCAGAGTGCAACCCGTCGACGAAGGCCTCGGATAGCGCCCCGCTGATGCCGCTCGTGCCGAGAAAGATCTGGAACGCGAGCTCCCTCGGTATGGATAGCGAAGCTACCAAGAGAGCGACGGCGAAGCTGCTTACCATCCCGATGTTGGAGAAAGTCCTAAGCAGGCCCGAGGCGATGCCGTAGGCGCCACGAGGCGCGCTCGCCATGACGGCGCTGTTGTTAGCGGGAAAGAAGCAACTCGAGCCCGCCCCTGTCATGACCGAGGCTGCGACTACGACGTAAAGTGGCGAATCGAGCGCGAGGGTGGAATAGGTCAGCATCCCAGCAACCTGGGTGAGGAGACCCAGAGTGGCGACTACTCGTGCCCCGAACTTGTCCGACAGCCTCCCTGCAAACGGTGCGACGAGCCCACCGAGAACGTATCCAGGTATGAGAAGCAACGAGGCGTTCCATGGAGAAAGGCCGCGCGGTCCCTGCAGGTACATTATCACCAGGAAAAGTACTGCGAAGCTCGCTAAAGACTGGAAGAACGAGGCTAGCATTGACGCCGTGAGGACTCTCTGTCGTAGCAGAGACAAATTCAGGAGCGGACTTGAGTAGTAACGCTCCCAGGCAACGAATCCGACTAACAGCAGAGTCCCGGCTGCGAGGCTGGGCACATACGATGGGGACCATCCCGAACCCGTGACATCGGTCAGGAAAATCAGCCAGAGATACAACCCTATCCCAAGCAGCAGCATTCCCAAGAGGTCGAAAGTGCTCTTCACCCTCGGTGAACGATCCCTAAGCCTGACGTAGCCTACGGTCGTCGCAACGACACCAATTGGAAGGTTGATGAAGAAGATGTACCGCCAGTTGAGGAAGGTCACGAAAGCGCCTCCCACCAGGATGCCAAGGATGGCACCAGCGGACCAGCCGAACCCTGTATATCCGAAGGCCCGTCCCCTCCTGTTTTCTGGGAACGTGTCCGCGATGATCGCCCCGCTGTTCGAGGAAATCAGTGCGCCCCCCACCCCTTGAATGACCCTGAAGTCGACAATCTGCTGCCCGGTGGTGGATAGGCCGCAAAGGAGGGAGCCAAACGTGAAGACGGCGAACCCGAGGTTGTACATCCGAACCCGCCCGAGCATGTCCCCTAACTTCCCAACCTGCGTCCCAAGGATCGTGATGACGAGAAGGTAGGCCATTATCACCCAGATCATGCTCAGGATGTCAGTGTGCAGGTCCTCCATCATCACCGGGAGGCCTAGGACAACCGCCGTGGTGTCCACCGCGCTCATCAGGACTCCCGTCATGACGATTGCAAGGGTGACGAATTGGTATCGCCCATCGGGATATGCAGTGTCTCCTACGCTTGAGCGCAACATCGAACTCATACTGGCCCTGCGGTTTTCACTCTGCCCGCTGACCACTACTAAGCGTTCTCCCGAAACGGTTTCGGAGGACCTATGCTCCCTGGTTCCGTCGCACTCCTCATGGGCCGGCAGAGTTTCACACTGTACGCGGAGTCAAATGAGGAATGAATGGCAAACAGACAGCGTGTGGTCGTGAGTCCAAGTGGGGCATCCCTCACACGGCTTCTGCGGTCGCAGACGTCGAGATGTTCTCGGTCTGACCGTTAGCGTAGGCGACCAAGAAGGTAAAGAAGTAGGACTCACCCGCCCGGATGTTGAAAGCTCCGAGGTAAAAGGCGCCCCCGGTCGGCCTCTCATCTCCGGAGACTATATTTGTCAAGACAAACGGAAGCAACGCCCCCGAAGGCTCAAGACCTGGGGTCGCGGTTATGCTACTGATAGTTACAGTCCCAGTGTTCCCCACAACGCAGGTCCAAAACGCATCAGTGGTTCCTGATCCGTTTTCGGAGGGAAGGTACAGACTCTCGTTCAGTATGCTAGCCCTTGCTGTGCCAGGCGATGTGGCGGTCGCGATTGCTTGCACAGAGCCGCGTAACAGTTGCGAGTCGCCGTTGTCGTAGACGACTGTGATGCTCACCGGATATGACTTCCCCGGTTGCACGCCGCTGGCGATAGCGCCTCCCCCAGATGTGGATCCATCGGGGGAGACGCCCGTAACGGTCTGGCTCACCTTCCCGGTCCCGGTCGTGAGCGTTGCGCACACGCTCCTGACGCCTACGCTCCCGAGATCCCCAATCGAGACTTGCCAGTCCCTGCTGCCACTGCCATAGCTGCCCCCGCTCGGGACCGTGAGATAGTCAGCGAGAACCACGGCCCCCGTCGTTGAGCCGTTTCCTGACCCGTTGCTACAGCCAGGCCGCGCGTAATTCAGATAGACAAATGCGGAGATTGAAGCGACAGCAACGACGGCCATCAGGACTACAACGATCGTGGACAGCGCGACTGCATCACGAGCTTTTGGATGTATCACTCCAAGCTCATTTTGTGAGAGGAGACGGTGATAGTAAAGCATGTCGCGCGTTAGGGAGCTGTGATCATCGTGTTCGATTCCGACGGTGCCCCAACCAACGAGGTTCGATTTTCACCACTCGCGATTTTGGTGAGGTTTGATGAGGGGAACTGAATTCCGAGAGGACGAGGGTTCAAGGCACCGAACTCAGTCCAAACACAAAACCGCCCATTGCAATTACAGCGACTACCCCCGCCACTAGGAGAGTCAAGCCAAAGGCTCTCCACATTCGCTCAACTGAGAGAGAGCCAACGATGAGATACGGCGAATAGAACGCTACAGCCCACAGTGGAGTTGGACTAGCGGATTCGAAGTATCCAACAAGTGGGCCAAGAATGACTACAAACAACGCTAGGAAGAGGGCCCCAGATACGGCAAGCCCACCGAGAACCTCCAAGACAACGGGGAAGAATCTCATTGCCAAGTTCCCGACCATTCAACGACTTGGCCGCTTGACATCGCGACGTTTCCAGCCGCCTGCTGACCTGAAAGCGGCGTTCCTTGGGAGGCACAGAAGAACGAGATTAGCGTATTCGGCTGCATGGTCACCGAACTTGGAGGCCCGCTCGGGCTGGATGTCAGGATTCCGTGAACCGTGCTATTTCCTTGGATGAAGGCACACGATTCGACCTTGAGGTCGTGGGCAGTTGGGTTTGTAAGGCCAGTCATCATGATTGTGCAGGTCTTGTTGACAGAGTAACAAGATGTTCCCCATATGTAGGGTTGAGTTCCGCATGGCCCAAAGCAACCATACTCGCCAAAGAGATAACCCATGTCAACCAGAACAAAGAGGGAAATAGCCAGAAGTGCAACGATGACCAGAGCGAGGTTCCTTCTCAGATGTCTTTTCTGAGGAGACTCTATGACTCCGACTGTCGCCATATTACTTCCGCCAAGTGCCCAAGAATTGTGCAGTGACAGACTGGTTGGTAAACTGAACTTCGCCGTCGGACTGACTCCCGACTGTCGGAGTGGGAACGGAGGCCGAGGGGGTGCAACAAACGGTAGCCGACGAGTTTACTCCGATTGTTGTGGTCGATGGCGGGCCATTCGGTTGCGTCGAAAGAACGCCCGTTCCAATGTTGACAGTGGTCATCGTGAGGGTCTGATTGTTAGTGACAGTCTGATAATTGGTGACGGTCTGACCATTCCCCTGAATGGCATAGATGTGCTGGAACAGGCATCCAATGGCTTCAGCGGAGTATGTTTCCTGATTCCTTATTGTAATTTCACACGAGCCATTCTGGATGCTGCATGAGAGAACAGTTGGATAAATGGCATGAATTTGGTTGGTCTGGGTAGTCATGGTCAACCCAAAAACGAATCCAGCGATTGCAATAGTGGCTACCACCAAGACCAGACCTAGCCCCAAGACGATAACGACTAGCCTCAGATGCCGCACTGTCGATTTCCCTTTCTTCTGCGGATGATTCATCTCTTTGAGGCGTATATCTCT
>Ga0187780_10004559_pt1 | contig 10370 bp, 8 predicted proteins | sample 1015_Q2_SP10_20__FD_132429 | JGI IMG/M metagenome (GOLD analysis project Ga0187780, IMG submission 132429) | Tropical peat soil microbial communities from peatlands in Department of Meta, Colombia - 1015_Q2_SP10_20_MG | ecosystem: Environmental > Terrestrial > Soil > Wetlands > Peat | place...
AACCAGCTGATCCTCTTCGGGTAGATGTTGGAGAAATCGTATCCAGGGCCGATGGTGTCCGCGAATATGTTGACCACAATCACTCCTAGCAGGAGGAGGATTATTGTCAGGTATGCTAGAGGCTGACTGGAGATCACGAGAGCCGAGAGTAGCACTGGGTCCCAGATCGGGACCCCGAACTTGACCAGCGAGGCCCCAGTGGTGACCAGCGCGAGCGCGCCGATGCCTCCCATGAGCAGGGGGAGCGGTAGCTGGCCCACGGTTTGGGAGTACTGAGATTTTGCGTACCGTGTGAAATCGGGCATGCTGATGGCCATTGTCGCCCAGAAGGCGACATTGGCGTTGATGAGTCCAATGAGGGCGTACCAGAACGCCGACCCCGTGGCCGTAGTCTGGATGTCAAGGATTGAGGTCCACTGCCAGTTGGCTGCGCCCATCATGCTGAAGAACAGTATGCCGAAGCCCACGAATCCGATGAAAGGAACAGTCCAGGAGATTATCTGAAGAGTCCTCTGTCCTGTCTTGGGCGGGGAGTAGAACAGTATGATGAGCCTGATGGCGATTGTGAAGAAGAAAGTGGCCCAGAAGAGCGTTGGGACGATGGTGGAGATGGTCCATGGGGAAGCGCTCGCGAGCGTCGACGGAGTGAATAGCGTCGAAAGTTGGTTGGACTCGATCAGGTAGATGGCTCCGACACACTCGGCGATGATCCACGTGTCGATGCCCCACCACCCTGCCCCGATGACTCCTCTGATGAGGGAAGGAATCCAGTTCCCATAGATCCCCCACCTGCTCCTCGTCAGCGGTGTCTCGGGGACGCCGTATCTTGCGCCGCCGTGGCTCTGTATGATCATGGGGATGAGGACAATGAGGTTGCCGATCACCACCGACATGACCGACCAGAACCAGTTGAGGCCGAAGGAGTAGCCGATGGAGACCAGGGCCCAGGACTCCACTTCAATGGCCATACCGAACCAGATGCCAAAGAAGGTCCAGGAGCCCCACCTCCTCATTTTTACTGGGGTAGGTGCGAAGTCCTCGTTCCAGAGGTATTTCTCGTCCGGGAATGTCTTGTCTAATTCTAGATATCCCTTATCTTTTTCATACCTTACTGATTTTACTCGGTCATCATCATCCGACGATGACATAAGCGGGGCACGCTTCTGCAGACTTCATTTAAGAGGTTTCCACCTTACGAGCGAGCCGCACTGGCGTGACCGCGAGCACAGGCGCCCGTTTTCCGGAGTACACCTCCGTGTCGTAGCGCCCGACCGCCCTGAACAGGCTGTAGGCCGCCTCACGGACAAACCCGTTGACCAGGGCGATCAGCAGGCTCCCTCCCACTCTGAGCCCTTCATCGTTGGGCCAGTCGAGCTCCCTCTTGCTGAACATGGTGTCCCTGTTCGCGCTTTCGAGGCTCCCCTGAATTCGGGCGAAGGCCGCGGCCCTCTCTTCCTCGGGGAGCAGGAGCGCTTCCTCCACTTTCCTCATCGCCTCCCTCGCGACGACCTGCTGGGACGCCACCCACCTGAAGGTGGGTTCGTCTATGAGGCCGTGCCTGTACTTCAGCTCGTTCAGAGCGGCAGCTACGTCGTAGCTCGCGTTGATGATCTGCTCCCGTGTCATGGAGTCTGTCTCGTAGGAGAGAATCGACTTCCAGGTGTGGAACAGGAGGGCCTGGCGGTGCTCCTCCAGCGAGCCATAGAAGTGGGTGCACCCGTTGGCCGGGTCCTCGAAGGCGCTGCACCCCGGGTCCAGGAACGGCCCCAGCGGGGACACGAAGAACCTCAGGCGCCTGTCTCCGTCTGCGAGCTCCAACAGTCTCTCACAATAGGGGACCGCGGACATCACGTCGTCGTAGGTCTGGTGGGGCAGGCCTACCATGAAAAAGAGGTCGAGCCTGTTGCACCCGTGGGCCAGGGCGCTGCCTATGGTCCCCTCGACTTCCGAGTTCGCGACCGGGAACTTCAGCCTGTCAAGCTTCCTCAGCTTCTCGCTTGGGGTCTCGATGGAGATCTGGAGGCTCCACCTTGGAACGCTGTCGTTGATCATTTGGAACAGGTCGTCCTTTGCGGGGAAGAAGAGCTCGAAGATGAGCTCGTTGGATACCTTCTCGTCCCTCAGGAGCTCAAAGAAGCGCGCCGCCCTCTTGGGCCCTCCCAACCTTGGGTCTGTGATTAGCATAATGGGGCCGCGGGAGAACGTCCTGATCGCCCGGATATCGGAGATTAGCTTCTCGGGAGACCTGTAGGCCGGGGTCGACCGCATGCATATGGCTCGGTACGCCGATGCCGACCCACCGCAGACTGAGCAGTCGAAGGTGCAACCGCGGGCCCCAAGCAGCATCGTTGTGGGATGCTTCAGCCACCGGGCGTAAGGCGCGATATCCTCGAGGCTCCTGTACTTGAAGACCGTAGTCACGGCGTAGAGATAGTCTGGGACGTTGACGTAGTCTAGGTCTGTCGGGATGAATGTGAGAGGGTTTGCTACCACTTCGCCATTCGCCCGCTTCCACGTCAAATTCTCCACCGACTCGAGCGGGGCCCCCGTCCGAAGCGCGCTGAGCAGCTGCCTACATGGCTCCTCCGTGGAATCGCCCCGGATTACGAAGTCGACGAACGGATACTTCACTAGCTCCTCGTGGTAGTAGCTTGACGAAAGTCCGCCGTAAAGGACGTAGCTCTCCGGGTGGAATTTCTTGACGAGCTCTCCAATCGCGAGCGCTCCGTTTGCGTGAGGGAGCCAGTGTAGGTCGACGCCGAATACAGTGGAGCGCATCTTCCTCAATCTGTTGACGACGTCGTAGGACGGGTCTCGGAGCATCCTGTATGCCAAGTTGACGATCCTGACGTTGTAGTGGTTCTTCCCGAGGTAGGTGGCTATGCTGGTCAGGCCTACCGGATACATCTCGAACTCATCGGTTGAAGGCACGGCATCGGCCACGGGCCCCAGCATCATCGCCCTCCTTCGGAAGTCATAGACGGACGGGGCATGGAGCAGGGTCAAGTCGGTACGCACTATCTCCCCGAGTCCCACCTCTTTCTCACCACCTATTCTCCACAGAAAATCGCCCGGAGGACGTTCAATACACCTATTCCCTAACTGACGACCCCTCCGCACGCTTCACCGGAACGATTATCCGAAAGGCGCCGGGCGAGGCGGTTCGGCGGTCACAGGGCAAGTGCACGAGCTCTCTCTGGTCAACGGCATCCTGCAAGCGGTCGAGGAGACGGCCAAAGAGAACGGCGGAAATGTCAAGAGCTTCAAGGTGGGGGTCGGCGAGCTCGCCCAGTTCGACCTTCGGATTGTCAGGCAGCTCCTGGAGGATACAAGGCGGGGCACGCCGCTGCAAGACGTGGAGGTGGCGATAGAGGTCGAGCAGTCCAAGATGCGGTGCATGAGCTGCGGAAATGAGTGGAACTTCCGGCAGCTTTCGGGGCAGATGTCCGAGGAGGAGAAGGAGATGGTGCATTTCCTCCCCGAGCTCCTCAACTCGTTCGCGAAATGTCCTTCGTGTTCTGGGAGCTTCTTCGAGATTGAAAGCGGGAGGAGCGTCAGGCTCATCGAGGTGGTCTTTGACGACTGAAACCCCAGAGAACCTCAACTTCAGGTTGGGGATGATCAGAAGGCACCTGAAGGGCGTCGGGAGGGTGGTGCTCGTGCTGAGCGGGAAGGGGGGCGTCGGGAAGAGCGTGATTTCTGCGGCTCTGGCCGCCCAGCTCGCAGGCGCAGGCAAGCGAGTGGGGCTGATCGACGCCGACGTCTACGGTCCGTCCGCGGCCCTTCTCTTCAACTCAAACTCACTCCCGGAGGAGAATGAGGGGGGGCTGACCCCACCCATGGTCGATGGTGTCAATCTGATGTCTGTGGACCTCTTCGCGTCGGGGAGGCCCATCCCGCTGACCGGCCACGGCGCAAGCCAGGTGGTACTGGAGCTCCTGGCGCTGACAGACTGGGGGAAACTAGACTTCCTGATCGTCGACATGCCACCCGCCACGGGAGACATCATGCTCACCCTTACCTCCGTCGGAGGGAATCAGCTGGAGGCTATTGTCGTCACCATGCCAGACGTGCTCTCGACATCGGTGGCGCACAGGGTACTCGAGCTCCTCCACTCCGGTGGGACTCCGACCATGGGCGTGCTCGAGAACATGAGCCGATCTTCCGGGAGACGATCGGTCGGGAAAGGGAGAGGGCCGAGGGCGCTCGCGAAAGAGTTCGACGTGAAATTCCTGGGGGCCATCCCCTATGATCCCAAGGTGGCCGAGGCTGTCAACGAGCAGGACATCGGAGCTCTGCTTTCCACCGGTTTCGCGAAGGAACTCCGCAGGTCGGTCGCATCCCGTCTCCTGCAGTAGGTCGGCCCCCGAATCGCCCCGCGGGGTATCCGTCGAGGGCGAATCACCACTTAGGGAAAGTGTGTAAAAACAATCCACCTTCGCTCTCCACAGGGTAGTGGTGGGTGTGAATCGCCGCGACTTCCTCAAACTCTGCGCGCTGATGGGGGTCGGGGCCGTAGTCACGCTCTACTCATCGGAGATCAAGCGGGTCATCGGCCAGGTCGCAGAGCAGGGCGGCGGCAAGATCCACCTCATCTGGCTGAATCTAGCGAGCGACACCGGATGCACCATCTCCATGTTGCAGGCATCAAACCCTGACCTAATCGCAGCCGTCGAGAAGCTGGGCATCTCCGCAGACTTTTGGAAGGCGCTCATGACCCCAGACTACGACCTTGGTTGGGTTTCTGCGGGGTACACCCAGGAGGACCTCTCACAGGTGCCGCTATTCAACGCCGCCTTCGGGAGCGCTCCCGTCGACGTACTTGTGGTCGAAGGCACTCCGCAGGTCGGCGCTCCCCCTGGAGGCAGCGAGGGCTTCTTCTGCACGACGGGAATCTACAACGGAAGTCCTGTCACAGGGTACCAGCTGCTGCAGAGGCTCGCGGCAAAGGCTTCATACGTGGTGGCGGTGGGACAGTGCTCGTCTTTTGGCGGCATCCCCGCCGCCAGCGGCAACCTCACTGGGGCCGTGCCTGTGACCGAGGCGCTGAAACGGGCTTCGGTCTCCACCAAGAGCCCGGTCATCAACATCCCCGGATGTCCCGCAAATCCCGACTGGACCCTGGTGACCCTGGCAACGGTGCTCCAGGGAATAGATCCCGACCTTGACGACCAGGGCAGACCGAAGGCGTTCTTCAGCTCATACATCCATGACAACTGCCCGAGGAGGGAAGCCTACGACCGGGGTCAGATGGCCAAGACCTTCGACGACCCCGTCGGTTGTTTCTGGGAGCTCGGATGCAAAGGGCCCATCACCCAGTCGGCCTGCGCCCTGAAGAAATGGAACGGAGGAATAGGTTTCTGCACCCAGGCCGGCCCTATGTGCTGGGGGTGCATGCACCCCAACTTTCCAGACTCTCCCACGAGCGAGTTCTTCTCGCCGGTGGAGCGGACGCCGACCATGCTTGGGCTTAACGTCGACGAAGTGGGCGAGGTCGCAATCGCAGGCGCCGCGGGGATACTGGCAGTCCACGCAGTCCGGAGGAGCGTAGGCAAGAAGGAGGGGGAGCCAGAGAAGGAGAAGGCGGCTCCTCCCACTGAGCAACCCGTGGAGGCGAAGCAATGACGAGGACAGTCGTCATAGACCCAGTGACCAGAATCGAGGGGGAGCTGTCCCTTGAACTGAGCGTCGACGACGCGAGCAGCGCCGTGACGGCGGCAAAGGCGACGGGGACTCTCTACCGCGGTTTCGAGAACATAGTGCTGAACAGAGATCCAAGGGACGCAGCTCCTATCCTTTCCGCGATCTGCGGAGTCTGCTACTGCGACCACCACGTCGCCTCGGTCAGGGCCGTGGAGAACGCGGCGGGCATGACGAGTTACTCGTCCGACTACTTAACGGAACAGACGTCGATTCCTCTTAACGCCGTCCTGGGGAGAAACGTCGTCATGGGCGCCGACTGGGCATATTCGCACATGGTTCACATACTCGCGCTCGCGGGCCCCGACTACCACCTGTACGGCCTGATCGACGCGCTGAAGCCGGCTTTCTCAGTTTCGAGCTACCCAGACCTCCTGCGCCAATTCATCGTTCCGGCACAGCAGTACATGAACCAGGCCATCACCCTCTGGGGAGGGAAGACACCTCACCCGAGGGCAACCATACCCGGGGGGAACCCCGTACGCCCTTCTACTGACGTGATTGAGCAGACCAGGGGCAAGGTCGCGCAGGCCCGTGCACTTACTGATATCATCATTCCCGTAGTATGGAATTATCTGACCGCGAACGTCACTCAGCTGGGTGCCCTTGGTAGCGGTCCCGGTAACTTCTTGTCAATGGGTGCGTTTCCCGACCCGACCACCTCTGCCGGCACGGGCAAGATGCCCCTCCTTATCCCCCGAGGGGTGATCACCTATCCGGGGACGACGCCTGCTCCTTTCGACCCGAACAGGATTACGGAAAACACTTCGCTATCTTGGTACGACCAGCCGAAGAGCCAGTCGGTCATCGGCGAACAATCTCCATCCCCTGACATGTCGAACTCGGCTGCTTACACATGGACCAAGGCGCCGGCGTATGACGGAATTGCCTGTGAGACCGGTCCCCTGGCCCGCGAATACATCTCAGGCATACTCCCCAAGCTGGGCAGTGTCGTCCATGGAATTGTCTCTGGAGTGGCCGGGCTGCCATACAGCCCCAAGGGATCGGCGTTCGACAGAATGACAGCCGAAGCAGTCGAGCTCCTCGCGCTCGTCGGGTCGCAGAACATGACCCCCAGCCTGCAGTTCCTCGGCCAGCCTCTGAACCTCTCCCCCGTGGACGTGCTCCAGGCCCTCGGCCTGCCGAAGTCCGGCCTGCTAGAGAGCTGGCTGGACGGGATGCAGGTCGGGCAGCCTTCGTACACCGATGCCTATCGTAACCCTGGCAACGCCGAAGGAATCGGTCTCTGGGAAGCCCCACGAGGCTCACTTCTCCATTGGATCCGCATAGGGAACTCCAGGGTGGCCAACTATCAGGTGCTAGCGCCTACGACATGGAACGCCAGCCCAAACGGGCCCCTCGAGACCTCCCTCGTCGGCACCCCCGTGGGGCAGACCGGAACCAACGAAGACCTCCGCCCTGTCGCCTACATCGTGAGGTCGTTCAACCTGTGCATGGCCTGCGCAATCCATGCGGTCGACGCCCGCGGAAACGACCGGTACGTGAGGGTGGGGTGAGACGACGTCTCCCGAACGGACCAGCGTGCTGAGGCACGACCTCCTGTTCAGAATCGCCCACTGGTGTATTTTCGTAGAGGGGGGCCTGCTCGTTCTGACGGGGTTCCAGCTGGGAGGCATCCTGGGCGGAGCCCTCTTCCCGCTTAGCACAGTCACTGCGCATGTGCTCATCGGAATCGCGTTCATGGCCACGGCCGCGATTTACGCGGTCGGAATCCTCACCGGAGGAGACTATCATTGGGTCGGGTTGCGACGAATCCCATACTCGTTCAGGTTCATCATCAAAGAGACCAAGGGGTGGTTCGGACTCGCCCCGGCGCCGGCCAACCCAATAGCATACGACCCGGCGCTCGGGGACTACGCCGAGAAGCTCGTCCCCAGCGTCATCGTCGTCTTCTGGTCCTTCGCGACAATTGGAGTCGTGTTGGCATTGACAGGGCTCGCGCTGGCACTCCCGCAACAATTCGGCTTCGTCTTTACAGTAGCAGACCTGATCGGCGGGACGCTTACAGGAGTTACCGGAATGGCTTTCATGCTTGCCCTACACAGGCTTGTGACGTTCGTCCTTGTTGCTCTGGTGATGGCACACGTTTACGCCAGTTTCATTTTCAAGCTCGTGACGTCTATGATTACTGGGAAGCGCAACGAAAGGGTCTCTCCCCACGCAGGATGAAGGTGAGTCGGACTGGCCTCCTCCGCGACGCTCCGAAAGGGAGAAGGGCGGCCCCTCGAAGAACCCAACGTGCCTGATCCCGACAAACTCGCCGCCGGAAAGATCGTAGTACTCGGCTTAGGGAATCAGTACTTGAAAGACGATGGGGTTGGAATAGCAGTGGCTAGGGAACTACTGCGCAGGGACCTGGGTGAAGGCGTCTTGGTGCGCACACACCAGACATTCGACCTGTGGCTCCTGTCCGAATACGGTGAAGCTTCGAGGCTGATCATCATCGATTCGGTAAAGGCCGGTACTCTGCCGGGGACCGTGGCAGAGTATGAGGTCACTCCCCGCCCCGGCCCCCTTTCATCGCTTCCCGGACTCCATTCCATGAAGCTCCACGACCTGATCGACTTTGCGAGCCGGACAGGTCTGCTGTGCTGCCCCATCACGGTCATCGGCGTCGAGCCCAAGGATTGCGAAGTCGGTGAGGGGCTCTCCCCTGAAGTAGAGAGGGCCGTTCCGGAAGCGGCTGCGAGAGTAGCAGAAAAGCTCGGGAGAATTGCTCAAACCTCACCTGGCGCCTAGTGGCACTCCGGGCGGGAGGATAATCTCGGTTTCAGGCGTGTCACGGCAGGGCCCACGCGGGCTGATTGGCCAACTTCCTGGAGATTCTCACAGATAGCCTTTGGCACGGTACCATTCCAGAGTCTCCTTCAACCCTTCCCTCAGCGCAAAGGTGGGCCTGTATCCGAGCTCTCTTTCCGCCTTGGCCGAGGAGAACGACCTATCGCTGGTCACCGCATCCACGGTGCTAAGGTGCCACATGAACGCGGACCTGCCTGTGATGGTGTTGAAGGCCTCGACGGGCGCGATCATCGCCTTCGCCAGAGCCTTGGGGACGGAAACCCGGGGGGGCTTCCTCCCGCAGAGCTCAGACATCATCGAGTAGAGTTCCCTGTAGGAAACCGCACTGTCGTCGCTCACCAAGTAGGTCTGCCCCACTGAGGCCTTCGGATTGTCCAGGGCCAAGACCAGCGCCCTGGCCGCGTCTCTTGCGTGCAAGAACTGGATGTAGTTCTCTCCTCCGGCCACAAGAAACCTCGTCGCCAGGGAGTTCTTCGCGAACGAAACAACAAACCAGAAGGCGACGTCGTCCACGTTTCCGGGCCCGTAGATGCCCGAAGGGCGGATGATGGTCCACTCTATCCCCGAGCCCGAAGACTCCCGGACAACCCGTTCAGCCTCCGCCTTCGAACGGCCGTACTCGGACGAGGGCCTAAGAGGGGCGCTCTCGTCCGCGGGAGGGGATCGCACGGGGCCCATGGCTTCGGTGCTGCTGCAGTAGACGAACCTCCGGACTCCGTTCGCTCGGCAGGCCTCGAGCAGGGAACGTGTCCCATTCACGGTCACCCTTTCGTAGAGCTCCTTCTTTCCGAAGAGCGTGTAGTAGGCGGCGAGGTGGACCACTGCATCTATGCCTCTCGTCGCGTCGACCAGGGTGGTCTCGTCTGTGAGGTCAGCAACGCGCGTCTCAACCGTCTTCTCCAGGTCGGGTTCCAGCCTCCTGTTGTGTATCATGCAGGCCACGTCGTAGCCCCGACTCGAAAGCTCCGGGACGACGTAGGTGCCCACGAAACCGGTCGCTCCGGTGACCAATACCTTCATGTGCTCACACGATCGCCCGCAGTTCTCGGCCGCGTGCGAAGGCCAGGGCCGCGCTCGGTGTGACGGATCCGAGCGGCTCCGCTAGTATCTTCATCCGCATGGCTGCGAAAGGAATCACCTTTCTGATCGGAACAGGACCATCTCATGTAGGGCTGTTCCCCTCTCCTTGTTGACAACTCCGTTGCGGTTCACGCTAATCTCGAAATCAGATTCGAGCCTGAAATATCCCGGTCGCAGACCCAACAAGTGTTTCGCGATGAGCCTGAGCGGCAGGCTGACGTTCTCGAGCATGTCCTGAGCCTCGAGGACCTTCCGCACGCTGAGACCGATCTCGAGCTCGTTCGGAACCAGAATTGTGATTCTTCTGGGATAGCTGTGCTTAGCCTTGGGGTCGTATTCGTAGCTCTCCTTTCCGAATTCGAATTCCCCCGTGCTGAGCACCACCTCTCTTCCGTCGGCCATCATCAAGACCTTCACTGCATGGTTGCCTACCTTGTCATTGCATTGAATGAAAGCATAGGATACAGTGTAGCTCTGAGAGTAGATCCGTCCCCACATCCAGTAGTCGATGACGCTCTGGAAGGGGAAATCCAACCAGTTGTGATCGTGATAGCCAACCCCCCTGACTTGCAAAGCGGTCTCCCCGTCGACAATCGTTCCTTCAACCGAAGCTCTTGGGAAGGGGACCACCCAGGCGAAAGTCCCCCTCTTCCCAAACTGGGACACGCCAGTTCCAGGTTTCCATCCGTTCACCTCGGCTCTGAAGGTGAGATGGCAACCTAGGTCCCGTTCCTTTACTTGGACCTCGTAAACGGGCAGCCCCCCGGGCG
>Ga0187780_10004560_pt1 | contig 10370 bp, 9 predicted proteins | sample 1015_Q2_SP10_20__FD_132429 | JGI IMG/M metagenome (GOLD analysis project Ga0187780, IMG submission 132429) | Tropical peat soil microbial communities from peatlands in Department of Meta, Colombia - 1015_Q2_SP10_20_MG | ecosystem: Environmental > Terrestrial > Soil > Wetlands > Peat | place...
ACGCGTACAGCTTGCCGTCGGCCGTCACGACGCACTGCGAGCTCACCGAGCCCACATCGATGCCGACCGCGATGGTCTTGGCGCTGCGCCAGTCCACCGCCTCGTCGGCCCAGCAGCTCTCCTCCCAGCGCCAGAACTCGGGTTTTGCATCCCCGGCCTGCGCGGTGGGCACCAATTCGGCGACTACGCTCATGTTTTCGGGCTCCTTTTCGGCCTTGGTTTCAGAAGATTCAGTGCGCGCTCTCGGCGGCGAGCAGTGCGCAGCCCAGCGCGCTCACGTACTCAGGCATATCGGGCAACTTGATTTCGCTCACGTCCATCGCGGCCTTCAGCGACTGCACGAAGCCGGCGTTATGGACCATGCCGCCGATGAGCACCACGTCGTTGTCGATCCCGACCCGTCGCACCATTGCGCAGACCCGGCTCGCCACCGCATCGAGCACGGCCTTGGCAATGTCCTCCTTCGGCGTCGAGGAGTGAATCAGCGACACCACTTCGGACTCGGCAAATACCGTGCACTGCGCGTTCATGGGAATGGATTTTTGCGAACGCAGACTCGCCTCGCCGAAATCCTTGAGCGAGAGCTGTAGCGCCCGGCTCATCGCTTCGGCAAAGGAGCCGGCGCCGGCGGCACATTTTTCGTTGCCGGCAAAGTCCGTCGCACGACCCGTGCCGTCGGTCTTGATGCCTCGGCCCTCCTCGGCACCCACATCGACGATGGTCCGCGCCGTCGGATAGAAAAAGCTCACCCCCTTGGCACCGGCCGACATCTCCGTGACGCTGTCCTTGGCAAACTTCACCATCTTGCGCCCCGCGCCCGTGGCGAATATGGAGGCCACCTGTTCGCGCCCGATGCCGCACGCACTGAGCGCGTCGCTAAATGCCTTGTCGGCCGCCACGTCGGCGTCCAGGTCACCCGGAAACATCAGGTGCTTGCCGCGGACGACATACTGCAGCTGTGGTGCGCCGTCCACGTTGGCGTCTTCGAGCAGCACCACCTTGACGCTGCGCGAACCTACATCGATTCCTGCCGTGATCATTGCGTTCATCCTCCTGACTTGTCTTTTACGCGGCCATCTTGCGCAAACCGAGCTGCTCCATGAAGGCGTCGACCCGGGCCTGCGTGCGCACCTCGTCGAACTCGCGCTCATCGCCCATGTTGCCCTCGAAGGTCATCACCGGGATGCCCTCGCTGGCCAGGCCGCGACGGTTCTCCATGATGCCCAGTGACAGCCCTTCGCAACCGCGATTGAGGTGCAGCATCACTCCGTTGACCCCCCACTCCTTGACGATGCGTCGCATCATGTCGGTCTTCAGTCTCGGATCGTAGAAGTGCTGCCACTGCGGTTTGGACAAATTCCAGTCGGCATACAGGCGCAGGGCCGTGTCGCGGTCCTTGAACTCCACACCCGCCGCCCACGGCAGCGTGCGGCCGCCCCAGCTGCCGTCGGGCTTTTCTTCCCAGATGCCCTCGAGCCCGAAGGTGTAGAGCGACCCGATCGACACGGCGCCGTAGGTCTCGAGGTAGCGGAAGATCTTCAAGAACGCCCACGGCGGCTGGGTGTCGGACATCACGCGGCAGCGCTCGTTGGGCACGGCGGCGATGCCGCGCGCGACCCGATCCTTGACCTCTTCGTAGAGCTCGTCGTAGAAGTCCGCGCACCACTGCGAGGACTTGTGCAGCGTGGCGAGCACGTAGAGGGAGTACATCGTCTTTTCGTCGAGCGGCGCCGGGACCGCCTTGTTCAGCGCACAGATATCGGCCCAGCGGCTGGTCGAGCGCATCTCGTTTTTTATGGCGCGGATCAGCCGCTCATCGTCGCAGCGCCGGCCGGTGGCCTTTTCGATGAACGCGATGCCGTCGTGCAGCTGATTGGCCACGTACTCGACACGATCCTTGGTCAAATCGCGATACGGACCGACCCCCACGTCCAGATAAAACTGAGGCACCTGCTCGACCTTGGCCACGTGCTGGTACCACTTGGAGTGCGAGCAGCAAATTTGACTCTGGAAGATGAAATCGGGCTTGGGGAACTCGCCCCCGAAGGCATACTTGTTCAGGTGCATCCCGCCCCAGTAGATGCGCATGTACGAACAAAGGTCACGCGCAAATCCGTAGGACTCGGCCGCGTCCATGCACTCCTTGGCAAATTTGCGGTCGTGCGAGACCGTCGCCGCGTACGGTTCTCCGGTGAGCGAAAACACGTCGTCGCCAAAGGCCGTCGGGATGGCGTCAAGCGCCCATGCCGAACCGGACCAGCGCAGACCGCCCTTTTCTTTGGCGGCGGCGTAGTTGCGGTAGTACTGTTCGCGCAGCTCCTTGGCCTTCGTCCAGAGCTTCAGTGGCTCGGTCGGATACCGGTTCGGTGCATTCATCCGTTGTCTCCAGCTTTCAGAACAGGTCATCTTCGCGCAGCGTCTCGAGGAAGGCCTCGATACGGATGCGGAAAGGGCCGATGGGATTGGTTATGTCGAACTCGAGAAACAAGGTGGGCACGCCGTTGGTCTCGAGGTGGCGTTTCAGATCCGGGTAGTCGCCCTCGTGCGGATCGCAGAACTTCTGCTGCAAAAAGATTGCCGCACTCGCGTTGTACTCCTTGGCCAGGCGCAGCACGTGGTCAAAGCGCGTGTGTTCCGGGTAGTCCTTCGTCGGGCAGGCGGGTCGATCGCAATAGCGATCGGCAATGGCCTGGACGGGGTTGCCGTTGCGCTTGGCTTCGTTCCAGAAATACCGCGTTCCCGAGCATTGATCATCGATGACGATGGTGGCGCCCACCGACTCGACCATGGCCATGAAGCCGCAATCGTCGTTTTCCGAGCCGATGGTCATCAGGCGCACGCCCTGCTCGCGGGCCATCTTGCGCGCGGGCAGCCGCTCGAGAACCTTTCGGAGTTCGGCGTTGTGCTCGTGCTTGTCGACGAACTGCGCGGTAAGCGCCGCGTATACCGCCTCCAGACCCGTCACGTGGGGATTGTCGGCCTTGCGAAAATCGTAGAGCTGGCGCAAGAGCCGGCGGTTCTCGTTGACCACGTCGAGCGCCTCATTGAGCACCGCATCCGTGAGCGGCTTGCCGGTGAGCTGGCCGAGGAATTCGCGAAACCGTCCGATCTCGGCGTAGTGCGCCTTCTTGGCGTGCGGGCTTTGCACGTCGTTGGGCATCGGGCAGTAGTAATCCCATTCGACGGTCGGCACGTGCATGCGCCAGGATCCGAAGGTCTGGCGGTACTGAATGCACGACTGGGTGAGCGTGACGCCCTGGGCGTAGTCAAAGCGGCCAAGCAGCCCCTGCGCCAGGGAGTCGCGGCAAAACGGACAGAACATGCCGAAGATATGCGGCTCGGAGACGTTTTGCGGTTCGTGCGCGCCCAGCACACGCACCGGCAGCATCCCCGCCGCGATGAGAAGCTCCTCCGGCGTATATGTGCACATGGTTGCAACAACCTGCCCGCCGGTGCGCTGCTTCCAGCTGCGCGCGTAATCGTGACGCTTCTCGTACCAGTTCTTAAACTGGTCAAACAGACCGTCATTCATCGAAAGTTGGCCTCCTCCTGGGTTTGGGCCGCTGCGGCTTGGATCTGCACCGGCTAATCTGCTCTATAGTGCAGCAAATGAAGTATGCTGCATCTTGCAACAGGGCAATTGAAAGCATCTTGACGGAGATCAAAGATTGGCGTGTGCGTAGCGCCCACCCGGTGAGCGCGACAAGAAGGCGCTGCGAGAAGCGCAAGAAGGGCGGCTGCCCCAAAGAAGCGAAGCCGCCATCCTCAACTGCACCGAGGAAAAGCCCCGAGGGGAAAAACGCCTCTGGCCCCATCGGAGCATTGGCCGCACGCGGGCTCGCGGAGTCCAAGAACTGCGAGCAAAGCCGATGCCCCGCGCCTTTTCATCGGGCACTTTTTTGCCCGGCGCCCCTTTTTCTGATCTTCGATATTTTATGCACTATATTGCATGCACGGCCTGGGATGACGCCGCGGGCGGGCTTTCATTGCAGGCCATGGTGAGCGCGATAGCGGTTCGCCTCCGCGAGTAACCAGTCGCAGAACAAGTCAAAGCCCGCACTTTCGGTGCGCTGCTCCGGGTAGATGAGGTAGTAGCTGCGCTCGCTCCGATACTCGTGCGCAACGGGAACAATAAGGCGGCCGCTGGCCAACTCCTCCTCGATCAGCATGGGCGGAATCAGGGCCACGCCCATCTCGTGCAGCGCCGCTTGCGCGAGCATCGAGAACAGTTCAAAGCGCGGGCCCGTCAGATCGCCGGCGACTTGCAGACCTTGCGAAGCGAACCAGTGACGCCAAGCATAGGGGCGGGTCGATTGCTGCAGCAGCGGCAGCGCGGAGAGCGCTTTGGCCGAGCGCACGCCCGCCGCGGGCACAAGGCCGGGACTGCAGACCGGCACCAGGTTCTCGCCCATCAGATAGCGCGACTGCGTGCCGGGCCAAGCCGCGTCGCCGCAATACAAGGCGGCGTCAAAGCACGTCTCATCGAACAGAAACGGGCGCGTGCGCGTCTCCAAATTCACCAGCAGCCCCGGCCGGCTGCGCTGAAAATGCGCTAGCCGCGGCAGCAGCCACTTCGTGGCGAAGGTCGGCACGACGGCCAACTCCAGCGTCGTGCCCACGCCCTGGTGCGCCATTACCGACAGCGTGTCGCGCTCGATTTCGTCGAGCCGGGTGGCCATCTGACGGCTGTAGGAGACGCCCGCCGTGGTCAGCGCGACACCGCGCTTGGAGCGCCGAAACAGGCGCACGCCCAGAAAACTCTCCAGACCGGCGATCTGCCGGCAAACTGCGCTTTGCGTCTGCGAGAGCTCGGCCGCCGCCCGCGTGAAGCTCTGATAGCGCGCCGCCGCGGCAAAAGCAACGAGCGCGCCGGTGTTGGGAATCTTGCGTCGCATGCGCCTCCCCCTGCATCCAAGCCCAGCTTGCGAGTTGTGCGATTCTTGCACAAGTCCGTGCAAAAAGATCGTTTGCGGTCGCGCGCTTCGGGCACTAGCGTTGCGGCTGCGACCGAGGCAATGTGCTTGGCAACGCAAGCAGGGGGTTACAACGATGACTTCGAGCAAGACGACTTTCAATTGGGAAGACGCGCTCGCCTTGGACGAGCAGTTGCGCGAGGACGAGCGCATGGTTCGCGACGCGGCGCGCCAGTATGCGCAAGAACGCCTCGCGCCGCGCATCTTGCAGGCGTTTCGCGAAGAGCGCACGGATCGCACGATCTTCACCGAAATGGGTGCGCTCGGGCTGCTCGGCGCCACGATTCCCGAGCAGTACGGCGGCGCGGGGCTCAATTACGTGTGCTACGGGCTCATCGCGCGCGAAATCGAACGCGTCGACTCCTCGTATCGCTCCATGATGAGCGTGCAGTCCTCGCTCGTGATGGTGCCGATCCATGCCTTTGGCTCCGAGGAACAAAAGCGCAAGTACCTCCCAAGGCTGGCCAGCGGCGAGCTGGTGGGCTGCTTCGGGCTCACCGAGCCCAATCACGGCTCGGACCCGGGCTCGATGGTCACGCGCGCGCGCGCCACCAAAGGCGGGTACCTGCTCACGGGCTCGAAGATGTGGATCACCAACTCGCCCATCGCCGACTTGTTCGTCGTCTGGGCCAAAACCGATGACGGCCAGATTCGTGGCTTTCTCCTCGAGAAAGGCGCCAAGGGGTTGAGCGCGCCGCCGATTCACGGCAAGGTCGGACTGCGCGCCTCGATCACCGGCGAGGTCGTGCTCGAGGAGGTGTTCGTGCCCGAGCAGCAGGTGCTGCCCGGCGTGACCGGCCTAAAGGGCCCGTTCACGTGCCTCAATTCCGCGCGCTACGGCATCTGCTGGGGCGCGCTGGGCGCAGCCGAAGCGTGCTACCAAACGGCGCGCCAGTACGTCCTGGACCGCAAGCAGTTCGGGCGCCCTCTGGCGGCCAACCAGCTCATTCAAAAAAAGCTCTCGGACATGCTCACCGACATCTCGCTGGGTCTGCAGGGGTGCTTGCGCCTGGGGCGCTTGAAAGACGAGGGCAAGGCACCCATCGAACTCACATCCATGATGAAGCGCAACTCCTGCGGCAAGGCCCTTGAGGTGGCGCGCGCCGCTCGCGACATGCTCGGCGGCAACGGCATCAGCGACGAATTCTGCGTGATCCGCCACATGGTCAACCTCGAGGTGGTCAACACCTACGAAGGCACGCACGACATCCACGCGCTCATTCTGGGGCGCGGGATCACCGGGATCGCGGCATTTTCCAACTGACGCGGGCGCGCCGGCCGCGCGCCGGATCCGCGCAGCGCGAATTGCTCAGAGGCGCTCGAGCAGCAGCGCGATGCCCTGACCGACCCCGATGCACATGGTGCACAGCGCGTAGCGACCGCCGCCTCGGTGCAGCTCATTGACCGCAGTCGTTGCAAGCCGCGCGCCGCTTGCCCCCAGCGGGTGCCCCAGCGCAATGGCGCCGCCGTTGGGGTTGAGCCGCGGGTCATCGTCTGCGAGCCCCAACTCGCGCACCACCGCCAAGGCCTGCGCGGCGAAAGCTTCGTTGAGCTCGATGACGTCGATTTGGTCCAGGCGCATACCGGTGAGCTCGAGCAGCTTGCGCGTCGCCGGCACGGGCCCCATCCCCATGATGCGCGGGGCAACGCCTGCGGTGGCCATACCGAGCACGCGCGCGCGCGCGGTGAGCCCATAGCGCGCGGCCGCGGTCTCACCGGCCAAGAGCAGCGCGCACGCCCCGTCGTTTACGCCCGAAGCATTGCCCGCGGTGACCGTGCCATCGGCCCGTACTACGGGTTTGAGCTTGGCCAGGGCATCGAGCGATGTTTCGCGCGGGTGCTCGTCCTTGCGCACGACGACGGCCTCGGCCTTGCGCTGCGCCAACGTCACCGGCGTGATTTCGGTGTCGAAGAACCCGCTTTGTTGCGCCCGAAGCGCATTGAGCTGCGAGCGCAGTGCAAAGCGGTCCTGGGCGGCTCGGTCGATGCCAAACTCCTGCGCGACGTTTTCGGCGGTCTCGGGCATCGAATCGACGCCGTAGCGCTGCTGCATCAGGGCATTGACAAAGCGCCAGCCGATCGTCGTGTCGTAGACCGCGTTTGTGCGGGAGTACGCTGTCTCGGCCTTGGGCATCACGAAGGGCGCGCGGCTCATGCTCTCCACGCCCCCCGCGATCATCAGCTGGGCCTCGCCGCAACGAATCGCGCGCGCCGCGCTACCCACGGCATCTAAACCCGAGCCGCACAGCCGGTTGATCGTGGCCCCCGAGACCTGCTGCGGAATTCCCGCCAGCAGCGCGGACATGCGCGCGACGTTGCGGTTGTCCTCCCCGGCTTGATTGGCGCATCCCATGAGCACGTCCGTCACGGCTCCCCAATCGACCTTGGGGTTGCGCGCGAGCAGCGCCTTGAGAGGAATGGCGGCCAGATCATCGGCGCGCACGCCCGAGAGCGCCCCGGCATACCGACCAAAGGGTGTGCGAACGGCATCACATATGAAGGCTTGTGTCATGGTGTGTCGCTTTGCGAAAGATCGAACAGGCTCGTGGCTTCCAGGTCGAGGACCTCCTGGCCTGCGGCGTTGAAAAGTCGCCAGCGCCAGCGCAGGATCCCCAGCGTGGGCTGGCTGCGGGCGCGCCGCGTTTCGATCACGGTAGCACGCAGCCAGAGCTCATCGCCGGGGCGCACGGGCTGGGGCCACTTGACGTAGGCCACACCCGGCGAGGCGAATGATTCCGAACCGGCCAGCGCCGAATCCGTGATCAGGCGCATCGCAATGGCGCAGGTGTGCCAGCCGCTGGCGATCAGGCCGGCGAAGCGCCCGCGCGCCGCGGCCTGCGGATCGGTATGAAACCACTGCCGGTCATAGTCGCGTGCAAAGGCGAGGATCTCGGCCTCCGTAACGACGTAGGGCCCGGCTTGGAGAACCTCGTTGGCCCGGAATTCGGAAAACTTCATGCGTGCGGTGCGATCACACGGCACTCGCACCGTGAGGCTGCCTTGATCTTGCGCGCGGGGGCCTTCTCCCATTGCCCACCGCGCAAGCGCAAAGCGGTGCCGGTGCCCGACGCGCGCGCCATCGGGGTATTTGCGGCCGCCATGCTCAACGCAAGATCCAGTTCGCCGGCCGCTTGGCCAGGAAGGCGGCGAAGCCTTCGCGCGCCTCCGAAGTGCCGCGCACCCGGCTGATGGTCTGCGCGGTGAGTTCGCGCACCTCGGCGCCCACCGGACCCACCGCGAGTTGACCGAGCAGCTGCTTGATTTCACGCTGCGCGCCCGGACCGCCGGCCAGCAGTTCGGCCACACACGCGTCGACCGCCGTGTCGATCTCGGCCAGCGGCACGACCCGATGCACAAGCCCGATCGTCTGCGCCTCGGCCGCGTCGATACGCGCGGCCGTCAATGCGAGTCGCCGCGCGTGCCGGCGCCCGACGGCGTTGACAAGATACGGGCCGATGACGGCGGGCAAGATCCCGAACTTCGCCTCGCTGATGCTAAAGCTCGCTTCCTGGGCACCGATGGCTACGTCGCAGACGCACGCCAGTCCGACGCCCCCGCCCAACGCCGCGCCGTGCACCCGCGCGATGGTGGGTTTCGGGCAGCTGTCGATGCGGTGGAGCATCGCCGCGAAGCGGCGTGCGTCCTCGAGGTTCCAGTCCGTGGGTGCGACGCTTGCGCGCTGCATCCACTGCAAGTCCGCCCCGGCGCTGAAATGGCGCCCGGCGCCCGCCAGCACGATCACCCGCACCGCATCGTCCTCGCAAAGCTGCAAGAAGGCCCCATCGAGCTCCGCGATCATGGCCTCGTCGAAGGCGTTGAACACCTCGGGACGCGACATCGTCACCTGCACCACACCCGGCGCGCGCTCCGAGAGCGCGAGGCGTTGAAAATCGGCCATCAGTAGGTCTCCAGGTGCAGACGGTTTTCCTTTTTGAGCGCGGCGCCCACCGTCTCCCACGAGAGCCCGGCGTGTCGCGCGATGTCCTGCAGGGCCAGAACCACGCCCTCCTCCATGGCCTTGAGGCCGCAGACGTAAAAGTACGTATCGGGATCGAGCAACATCGGGGCGAGGTCCGCAGCCCGCTCGCGCATCGCATCCTGGACGTAGCGCTTGGGCTGTCCGGGTGTGCGTGAAAACGCGAAGTTGATATCGATGAAGTCCTTGGGCAGCGTCTGCAGCGGGCCAAAGTACGGCAGGTCCTGCTGCGTTCGGGCCCCGAAAAACAGCAGCAGCTTGCCGCCCTCGAACTTGCCCGATTTGCGCAGCCGCCGCCGCCATTCGGTCATCGCCCGCATCGGTGCGCTGCCGGTGCCGGTGCAGATCATGACGATGTTCGATCGCGGATGGTTGGGCATGAGAAAGCTCGCGCCAAACGGCCCCGTCACCTGCACGCTGTCGCCCAGGCGCAGATCGCACAGGTAGTTGCTGGCCACACCGTGCACGGGTCGACCCTGATGATCCTCGAGCACGCGCTTGACCGTGAGCGACAAGTTGTTATAGCCGGGCCGCTCCCCGTTGCGGGCGCTGGCAACCGAATATTGCCGCGGGTGGTGCGGCCGGCCACTGGCGTCCGTCCCCGGGGGAACGACGCCGATCGATTGGCCTTCGAGGACCGGGAACGGCATCGTGCCGAAGTCAAGCACGATGTGGTGCGTGTCGTACTGCCGCCCGACTTCGGTCACGCGCACATTGCCAACGACCGTTGCGCTCACCCACGGTTGCGCGGCCTTAGGTCCGTAGAGATTCGTGTAGGGGTGCGCGGCCGACCACGGCGGAAGTGTGGCGCGGTAGCGCGCGCTGTCAAACTGCGGCTGCTCGGCGCCCACAACGACGGAGGTCGGCTCCACTGCGTCGGCCCGCGGCCGGGCCTCGGCGGCAGCGTCGTTTGCGGCAAGCTCCTCGGAGGCCACGCCCAGCGCCGCGAGCTCCTCGGCCGTGAGTTCGGCCGGCAAGGCATCCCAGCCAAGCTGCTCGGCAAGCCCGTAGGGGTGCGCCGCTGGCACCATGCGCCAGTTGTCGATCGCTCCGGTGGGGCACGGCGAGATGCAAGCATTGCAGGGTTTGCATTTTTCCGCGGATACCACATAGTTGCGCTCGTCGTGCGTGATCGCACCCACCGGGCAGGCTGCCTCGCAGGTGTTGCACCGGATGCAGATCTCGGGGTCGATGAGGTGCTGGCGCAGCAGCGCCGCCTCGCGCGGCGCGTTCATCGCCCGCCTCGCGATTGCGACCGAAGGGCGAAGCCCATCGGTGTGGCGTCGGGCGGCTGCCCCTTGATGCGACCGTGCACGTGGGCCTCAGTTGAATCGGACGTATGCAAAATCCGCCGGCTGGCGGTTGATTCCCATCACGGGCGGCGCGATCCAGTTGGCGTATTTGCCGGGCTCGACGACGCG
>Ga0187780_10004561_pt1 | contig 10368 bp, 8 predicted proteins | sample 1015_Q2_SP10_20__FD_132429 | JGI IMG/M metagenome (GOLD analysis project Ga0187780, IMG submission 132429) | Tropical peat soil microbial communities from peatlands in Department of Meta, Colombia - 1015_Q2_SP10_20_MG | ecosystem: Environmental > Terrestrial > Soil > Wetlands > Peat | place...
CCGCCGCCATGACCTCGCTGATGGTCACGATCACGCTCGTATTGATCTTCTATCTCAACTTCAAGTATGGGTTCTCCGAGTTCACCGACAAGGCGCAGCTCCCGCGGGAAGTGCGCGAGCGCGACTACTTCTACATCGCGTCGTTCGCGTTGTGGGGGATCTGGGTCGGGATCGGCCTCGCGGCCCTGATGGAGTCGGCGCGAGAGTGGTTCGTGGCGCGCGAGCCGAACGACGAGCGGCGCTGGCTCTATGCGACCCCGCTCCTGCTCATCGCGCTGATCCCACTCGCTGGGAACCGTCTCACGGCGTCGCGCGCCGGCGAGACGCTCGCGCGCGACTTCGCCTACGACGCGCTTCAATCGGTCGAGCCCTACGGCGTCCTCGTGACGGCGGGCGACAATGACACGTTCCCGCTCTGGTACGCGCAGGAGGTGGAAGGCATCAGAAAGGACGTCACCGTCCTGAACCTCTCGCTCGCGAACACCGATTGGTACCTGCGACAGATGCAGCGCCGGCCGATCTTCCCGTTCGACTCCGCCAACGCGCCGGAGATCTATCGTCATCAAAGCTGGCCGATGCCGACCGGGAAGATCCTCAGCTTCAGCGACGCCCAACTCGCCGCGCTCGAGCCGTACTACGTGCTCGAGAAGGCCACTACGATCAAGCTCGGCCCGATCGTCATCACGGTGGACCCGCAAACGTTCGGCCGGCAATACCTCGAGCGCGCCGATGTCGTCGTGCTCCAGGCGATCAAGGATCAGGAGGGGAAGCGCCCGATCTACTTCTCGCGCACCGTCGGGCTGTACGCCGATCAGCTCGGTCTGACGATGTACCTCGAGGGACAGGGATTCGGGCGCAAGATCCACTACGCGCCGATCGTGCCGTCCGACAGCATCATGGCCGTCAGCCAGCTCGGCTACGTGAATCTGCCGCGCTCGGAAGCGCTGATGTTCGACGTCTATCACGGCCAGACCGCCGCCCGCCCGCGGCCGCGCGGTTGGATCGACCGGCCTTCGGAAGGGATCCCCGCGTTGTACGCGCTGATGTATCAGGCGCTCGCCGAGGCGTTGAAGACCAGGGACGCGAAGCTCGCGAGCCGCGCGGAGGCGCTCGCCGAGGGCATCTTCAAGAATACGAGCTACGGGAGCGGCGCGTCCGTACGCTGAGTTCCGCCCGCGGGACGCTGCTCGTCGTGGCAGCGCTCGTCCTCTGGTGGCCCGCCCAAGAAGCTGAAGCGACTGGACCCTGCCGCGCCGTCATGGGCGGCGGTGCCTTCGCGATTCCCGTCGGTGGTCTCTTGCGGCGTGTGATCGTGCATTCACCAGCGAGTGACAGCGGCCGAGTGCCCTTGGCGCTGATCGTCAATCTCCACGGGTCGGGCTCGAGCGCCGTCGGCGAGGAAACGTTCAGCGGCATGGACGCCGCAGCCGACCGCGACACCTTCCTGGTCGCCTATCCCGAGGGCGCGATTCCCTTGCGCCACGGCTTCGCATGGAATGTCCCTGGGCAGCCGCTCCCCGGCGCCGACTCCGTGACCGCCGGCGAGCCTGACGACGTCGAGTTCATCGCGCAGGCGGTGCGCGAGGTCGAGCGGCGCTACTGCGTCGACTCTCACCGCGTGTTCGTCACCGGCCTCTCTGGTGGCGGGCGGCTCGCGAGTGACCTCGCCTGTCGCTTGCCCGCGATCTTCGCCGCCGCCGCGCCCGTGAGCGGGCTGCGGTTCCCGGAGGCCTGCGACGGCGCGCCCCCTGTCGCCATCGTGAGCTTTCACGGCACGGCCGACCTGATCGACCCGTACAACGGACATGGGCCGGCGTATTGGACGTACAGCGTTCGGGAGGCCGCGGGGCGTTGGGCGGTCCACGACGGGTGCAGCCCTGGCGGTACGACTACGACGCTCGAGGGTGGGGTACAGCAACTCGTGTTTCACTGCCCGGCTGGCGCCGTGACACTTTACACGATCACGGGGGCCGGCCACACCTGGCCCGGAGGGCCGGCGCTCGCGCCGGGACTCGAGGCCTGGCTTGGGCCCGAGTCACACGCCATTGATGCGACTGCCGTGATGTGGAGGTTCTTCCAGAATCATCCGATGCGTTGAGCGCGACTCTCGTGCGCCGGGCGGACCGGTTTGCTACGTTTCTCGATCGGGAGGGCTGGCCGAATGGCTAAGGCACCGGTCTTGAAAACCGGCGGGCGCAAGCCCTTACAGGTTCGAATCCTGTGCCCTCCGTTGGACTTAGCGCCCCCGTCTTGGGGGCGCTTCGCTTGTGGGGGACAGGCCTCGAGTTAAGCCGCTCGTTGCTCGAGCTTCGCATCGAATCGCGCGAAGTTGAACTCGCTCACCGCTCGCAAGGCCGGTGCCACATTTACCTTTCAGGTCACGATGGCACGCGACACGAGCCTCCGACGCTTTCTCAGCTACGTCCGCCCGTATCGGCAGACCGTCGCGCTCGCGACGATCTTCGGGGTCGTCCGCTACCTGATCCCGCTCGCGCTCCCCTGGAGCGTGAAAGTCCTGGTCGACGACTTCCTTGCCGCGGCCGCGCCCCGCCCCAGCAATGATCTGCATCTCCTCATGGGCGGGCTCGTCGTGCTGTACGTCGTCTACGGCCTCGTGAGCTACTGGCGGTCGTACCTCGCCGGCGTGGCGGGCCATCGGCTCGTCTTCGACCTGCGGCGCGACCTCTACCAGCACATCCAGCGGATGAGCCTGTCGTTCTTCGACCGCCAGCGCATCGGCCAGGTCGTCGCGCGCATGACGAGCGACATCGCGTCGGCGCAGAATTTCGTCGGCGCGGCGTTCGTGAACACCGCCATGGACCTCGCGTCGATCGTCGCGATCGTCTTGGTGCTGCTCGTCGCGCACTGGAAGCTCGCCCTCGTCGCAGTCGCCGTCCTCCCCTGCTACGGCGTGATCAGTCAGCGTCTGACGCGCCAGATCAAACGGCAGAGCCGCGCCATTCACGACGAGCTGGAAGAGATCTCGGGCGAGCTGCACGAGCAGATCGGCGCGATCTCGACGATCCAGTCGTTCACTCGGGAAGAAGCCGAGGCACGGGCGTTCGACCGGCGCAGCCGCCGCTACCTGCGCACCGTGCTCGCGAGCGTGCGGCTGCAGGCCATCGCGCTGGGTGTCACGGGGTTCCTCACGGCCCTCGGGCCGATTCTCGTGCTGTGGTTCGGCGCCGTCGAAGTGCTCGCGGGCCGACTCACCGTCGGGACGCTGATGGCGTTCTACGGCTACCTCGGCATGCTGTATCAGCCGGTGCAGCGGCTCACCGAGCTCAATCTCGTGCTGTCGAACTCGCGCGCCGCGATGGACCGGATTTTCGAGGTGTTCGACACCTATCCCGAGGTGCGGGAGGGCGCCGGCGCCCGGGACCTCGGTCGCGCGAGGGGCGAGATCGGTTTCGACGACGTGTCCTTCCGGTACGACGGCGGCGCGGCCGTGCTCGACCACGTCACGCTGAAGATCGCGGCGGGGACGACGGTGGCGCTCGTGGGCCCGAGCGGCGCGGGGAAGTCGACGCTCGTCAAGCTGCTGCCGCGCTTCTACGACGTGTCCGACGGCCGCCTCACCCTCGACGGCACGGACATCCGCGAGATGACCCTCAAGTCGCTGCGACAGAACGTCGCCATCGTGGCCCAGGACCCGATGCTGCTCTCAGGGTCGATCGCCGAGAACCTGCGCTATGGCCGGCCGGACGCGAGCGACGCCCAGGTGCGTGAAGCGGCGCGGCTCGCCTTCGCGAGCGAATTCATCGAGCGGCTTCCCGACGGCTACGACACCGAGATCGGCGAGCGGGGACTACGTCTATCCGGCGGGCAGAAGCAGCGCATCGCGATCGCGCGCGCGTTTCTGAAGGACGCTCCGGTCCTGCTGCTCGACGAGCCCACCTCCGCACTCGACCCCGAGTCCGAAGCCCTGATCAAACAGGCGCTCCTGCAGCTGCTCCGGGGCCGTACCGCCGTGATCATCGCACACCGGTTGTCGACGATCGAGCACGCCGACGAAGTGGTCGTGCTCGATCACGGACGTGTCGTCGAGCGAGGGCCGCACCACGAGCTGCTCGCGCGTGGCGGGCTATACCGTCGCTTCGCGACCAGCGGAGTCGTCGCGCTGGCGAGTTGAGGCTCGCCGGGACGCGTGAGGCGACCGCGCGACAGACGGCGGCCCACGGCCCGCGCCGCGTGATGCAGAACGAAACGGTTCGTGGGCTGGCGACGGGCGTCGCCATGCGCGCGGATCTTGCGTCACAGCGGAGCACGCGCTGGCTAATGCGACTCTGAATCGAGAGGGGGGAGACACGTGAAGAGGCCGTACGTAGCGCCGACGCTGGAGGAGCAGGCATCGCTCGCTGACGTTACACTGCAGAGTGGCGGGGTTGCCGACCCGACCGGCGGACCGGTCTGAGATTGAAGTCGGTTGAAACGAAAACGCGCCAGGTTGCTCAAGCAACCTGGCGCGTTTGGCCTACCGCCACCCGTTAATTCGTGGGCTTCCCGTAGGTCGTACCGCACGGCTGCGGGACGCCGTTGTTGTTCGACCCCGCCCCGTAGTTCGCGCAATACGCCGAGCTGCCCTGGACCTGCGTGATGATCAAGGCGCTCCCGATCGCGATCGACGCGGCGAGCAGCGCGGTCTTGCCAGGGGCCGCCATCGGCGCCCGCATCAGCTGCACGTCCCCAACGGGCATCTCGTAGAATCCGCCGTTCTTATCGAACCCCGCCAACGTGTCGCCGTGCAGCTGCGGATTGTACAGATCCATCATCCCCTGCTTCCCCGCTTGCGTCACCCACACGTGGGCGGGGCTCCGGGTCGCGACATACTCCGCCGGGTATCCAACCGCGCTGACGGTGGTGCACGCCGCGAGGCCACCCGCCGCCATCACCACGCTCAATCGACCGATGATGTGCTTGTGCATACGCACGAGCCTCCTCACTCCTACGTTGTCCTGCGTGACAGCCACTTCCATCCATCCCACTACCCACCACGCTACGTCAAGATCCGCCGCGGCGCCAGTCATTGCGACAAATTTCACAAGCAGCCCTGCCCGTCCCGGCTAGCCCAGCGTCCGGCAAGCCCCCAGGAGCGCCTGCAGCTGAGCTGGATCGAGATCCATGACCTCCTGACTGACCGCTTCCGCCGACTCGGTCGCCTCGTCGAGCAACCGGGCCCCCGCCCTCGTGAGCGATGCGTAGCCCACACGCGCATCCCGCTGATCGCGCTCCCGCTTGACGAGCCCGATCTTCTCGAGCGGGATCAGCGACCGCGTGACCGCGGACGGCGTCAACCCGAGCCGACCTGCGAGATCCACCCGCCGCAGTCTCCCCCCTGGGGCCTCGCTCAAGCGTAACAGCAGCGCGAAGTCGCCGAAGCTCAGGCCGTGCAAGCCACCGAGCCGGCCGTCCAGCTGGCGCACCAGCGTGGCGTAGGCCTTCGCTAGATCGAGGCAGGCATCGAGGTACGCTCTCGTCGTCGACATGATTGAGTGATCAATAGTATATCATGCACATTGATCGGTCAATGCCGGGCCGATGAAAACGCGCCAGGCTGCGGGATCACAGCCTGGCGCGTATTACGAGCTCTGCAACTATGTCAGGTCGGCTGGCCCGGCAGCGGAACGTGACTCGAGACGCTCACCAGCGTGACCTCGGAGAGCGATGCCTCTTCCCGAAGCGCGGGCTCGACGAAAGGCTTTCTCACTCGGCCTCCTCCGGACACCACCAAGGTACCAAGGGCACGCGCCCTTCTCGGTGGAGTGGCGCGTTCCACAATATAACGCTTCCCATCCGGCGCACCAGAGTTGGCCTCCATCACGTCACCGGGGTGTAGCGGAGCAACACGTTGCCGTTCGCGAACGGCCGGCTCTCGATCCGCCGCAGCCGCACCAGCCGCGTGACGCCCGCGAACATCGACCGTCCCGTCCCCAGCACGACCGGATTGACGACCAGCTGGTACTCATCGATCAGACGCTCGTCGGTGAGCTGCGCCACGAGGGTCCCGCTTCCGAGAATCGCCATGTCGTGCTCGCCCTCGCGCTTCAACCGTCTCACCTCGGCGGCGGGGTCGTCCCCGACGAGGCGCGTATTGGCCCACGGCGCGGAGTGGAGCGTCCTCGAGAACACGACTTTGGGCCGCGAGTTCATGCCCTGGGCGACGACAGGATTCTCCTGCTGCGCGCGTGCCGTCGGCCAATACGCCGCCATCAAGTCGTAGGTGATCCGCCCGAAGAGGAGCATGCCGCCGCCCGCTGCGTTACCGGCGACGAACGCCGTGAACTCGGCGTCGGTATCCTCGTGGTTCACCCAGCCGAGCCCGCCGCCGGCGTCCGCGAAATACCCGTCCACCGACACGTTGTTGAAGGCGACGACCCTGCGCACGCTCAGAAGCGGAGCGCCACTTCCACGCCGGCGCCGTGGAGCGCGAGCAGGGGCATCACGTTCACCTCGAGTCCCGCGTGCTGCTGGCCCGCGCGACGTCGCTCCGCGAGCGCCGCGCCGTGGTGCCACATCGCGTCGGACGCGAGCGCGACACTCACTGCTCCCGCCGTCACCGAAAGCGCGGCTCCGGTGTGCGGGGCGGATGGCTGCGCCAGCACGGCGATCCCCATCACCCCCGATGCGATCCCCGCGGCCAACCCGAGCTTGCTCACGAGCGGCCGGTGACCGTCCGAGTTCGCGGTGGCGTTCCACATGCTCGTGATGACGGCACCTGCCCCCGCCCCGTACGTCATCGTCCGCAATAGTACGTTCCCCGCCTTGACCGTCGGCGAGGGATCTTCCGCGTAGATCACCTGAATCCGCGCGGCTTCGGCGAGGGTGAGCCCGTTGGCCTTCAGCCAATCGCGGAATTCCGCATCGCCCCCGAGCTGCGCCGCGTACACGTTGTTATTCGCGCGCGCGACCCGCTGCAGGACGTCGTCGTGGCCCGTGAAGTGGAGGAGATCGCCGACGGCGCAGAGCGTTCCCGTCTTTCGATCAACGAAATACGGCGTCGGCTCGGCGAAGTCGTAGTTGTGCGGAAACACACCCCGATCGCGATATGCATGCAGCTCGGCCACGACCCGGACCCGCCGGGCGCGCTGTGCGGGGGTGAGCGCGCTCAGGTCGCGCGCGCCGAGCTCGATGAGCACGCTGTCGAGGTGGGCGCGGACGCGACGCACGTTGGCCCGTTCCGCGTCGGTACGCGGATACGCAGCGGCGATAACGACGAGGGCGGCGACAACGACGGCGGCGGAAGCAAGGGTGGAACGCATAGAACCTCCACGCGCATGGTGGCCCACGGGCTCTGATTCACCCGTCGTGTTTCATTGTTTCACACTGGACCTCCCGCGTCAAGGAGATGAGCGGTAGAATGGCTCCAACCCGAGGAGCCCATGCCCGAAGAGCCGGAAATCGATACGGACAAGCTGCGTGAGTCGATCGACGAGGAGCGGGAGCGCGACAGCGGAGCGTTCCTCCGCCGCATCGCGCTCACCACCGCGATCCTCGCCGCCATAGCCGCGATCGCGGCCCTCAAGGCCGGCAGCACGGCGAACGAAGCGCTCGTCCTGAAAACGGAAGCAACTCGCCTGCAGGCGGAAGCCTCCGATCAGTGGGCGTACTACCAGGCAAAGGGGATCAAGCTCGCGGTGGCACAGGGAAGCGAAGCGGCGTGGCGCAGCATCGGGAAAAAGCCACCGGTCGAGACCACGCAGACCGAAGAGCGCTACGCGACCGAACAGAAGGCGATCAAGGTGACGGCGGACTCACTCGAGCACGAGCGTGACACCCGCTCGGCCGAGGCCGATCACCTCATGCACCAGCACCACGGCTTCGCGAATGCCGTGGCCCTCTTTCAGGTCGCGATCGCGCTCGGCGCGCTGGCGGCGCTCACCCGCAGCCGCCCGGTCTGGTACGGCTCGTTCGCACTCGGTGGCGCGGGGTTGGTGTTTCTGGTGGGACAGCTCCTACGGTGACGGCAACTTCAGAAATACCTCACCCTCGAACGAGGTCAGCCGGCTGCCGTTTGGTCGGATCCAGCCGTTGAGGGACGTGAGACTCACAAGCATGGCGATGTCCCCGCTTCGCCCCTCGGTCCGGAGGACGGCGCTCGGAATCGCGGTACTCCCATTCCCCCGCCGGAAGGCCGCCGCGCTGTCCACGATCGGTTGCAGGGCCACCGTCAGCGCGTCAACACCGTTCCGGATGAGATGCAGGCTGATGCTGTCGCTCCCCAACCGGAGCCAGGTCCCGTCCACGACCTTGAGCGAGTCGCGCACCGTCCAGAACGACACCCGCATGGCGTGGGTGTACCCGGAAATCGGAACCGCCTCGAAGCTGGGATTGCTGTAGTAGCCGAACGTCTGTCCTGTCCCCGCCTCCCACGATTCGAGATAGTCCACGTTCAGCGCCCGCATCAGCGTGCGCGCCGCGAACTCCCCGTTCATGCGGCCGCCGCCAGTGTGCGTCAGCGCCAGCACGTGCCGCAGCGAGTCCGTGAGCCACGGGTTGATGGCATCCTGGCCGTGCGTCCCGAGTAGGTAGCGAAAGCCCGCGCTGATCTGCTTGCGGTCCTCCGGCGGCACGTCGTGCGGCGAGCGCCGGAGCACGCCGCCCGCGAGCAGATCGTTCCGAGCGAGCACTGCCTCGAGTCGGGTGAGCTGGCTGGCGCACGAAACGGAGTACGCTCCCCAGGGGCCCGCAAACGTGATCAGCGCCATGAAACACAACGAGGCGGGAATCACCTTGATGCTGCGTGACCGGCCCACCGTGTAGTACAAGGCGATGCCGGCGAGCCAGACCGACAGCACGATCAAGAAGTAGCGGCGCTCAGTGATGCCGTACTGCTGCACGCGCTTCCAGATCGAGAGCCACAGCATCACGATCGCGGGCATGAGCGCGATGTAGAAACCCTTCGTGAACGGCTTCACCCATCCGTATTCGGCGCGCTCCTCCAGTGGATGCACCAGCAGCCAGCTCAGCATCCCCACCGTCGCGACGCCCGACACGAGGTACCCGATCCATCCACTCGGCCACACGCGCGTGATGAGCACCTTGCCGAGGTAGAGCGTGAGGATGACGAGGTAGATCGCGACGATGGGAACCAGGACGTACTGCGTGAAGATCCGCAGCCCTTCGGGATAGTCGTCGAGGACGTCGAGCGCATCGAGATTCCGTGGAATGCCCCCGACGAAGAACCACGTGTTGAACACGAACGCGATCACGACCCACAGATGCGCATAGCTGTCGCTCGGCAGACGGACACCGAGCAGCTTGTCGATCGCGAGCAGGGCGCCCGCGAGGCCCATGTACAGCACGCTCGAATAGATCGACGCGGTGAGAAACCGGAGGAACAACTCCCGGTTGTACTGCCAGAAGCCGTTCGGCTCGACGAATCCCGCATACGGGAGGAATGCCACCATCAGGTGGAAGACCACGCTCAGCTGGACGTAGTGGAACGCTTGTAGCTCGGTTGACCACGACGGCCACGCCTCCCAGAACCAAACGAGGAGGAGGACACCGAGCGTGAGGATACCCCAGCGCGCGATCGCGCTCCCTGCGCGCCGCTCGACGGTGACCGTGAGGGCGAAGAGCAGCGGCAGGCCGAGGCTCGCGGCCGTGAGTAGCCGCACATCGGCGGTGACGTCGGTCCGGTGGTGCACCAGGCTGAGCGCCGCCCAGGCGGCGACGAGGCTCGCGGCGATGACGAGGGGAAAGCGTCGTGCGGCGGCGGTGGCTCCGGCGACGACGACCTGGACCGTTGGCAGGCGCATGGAGCAGACACAATGTGCAACGGCGCCCGGTGAGACAAGACGCCGCGTCCAACGCCCGTCTGCTAGCGGAAGGTCAGCCCCAGCCCGACGTCGAAGAAATGTTGCTTCCAGCCGGTGGCGAACGAGCCGTCGCCGCTCCCGATCCCCACATTGCCGACGTTCCCGTACACATAGCGGGCGATCGGCGTGAGTCGGCTCCAGTGGCCTCCAGGCAGGTCGTAGCCGACACCCAGGATGTATCCCCATCCTGTGCCGGTGACGGCGGGGAAGCTGGCGGCGTGGTAGTTCGAGAGCCCAACGCCCCCCGTCAGAAACAGTCGCACGGGACCAAAGGGATAGAGGTGCGCGGACGCGACGAAGTCCGTGAGCTGCTCGGTCGTGCCGCCGCTCGTGTGCCACCAGGTCTCGACCGTCGCACCAAGGCGAAGCGCGCGACTGACGTTGTGGCCGAGCTCCGCGAAGGCGGTGATGCCCCCGAGGTCTGATCCGGGCACGCAGCCATCACACGAGCTGTTCGCCTGACCGTAGCCCAGCCCGAAGGTGACCACGACGCCACCACCGTGGCCCTGCTGGGCGAAGGCAGTGGTGGGAGCGGCCATGGTGAGAGCGG
>Ga0187780_10004562_pt1 | contig 10364 bp, 10 predicted proteins | sample 1015_Q2_SP10_20__FD_132429 | JGI IMG/M metagenome (GOLD analysis project Ga0187780, IMG submission 132429) | Tropical peat soil microbial communities from peatlands in Department of Meta, Colombia - 1015_Q2_SP10_20_MG | ecosystem: Environmental > Terrestrial > Soil > Wetlands > Peat | place...
CTTCAGCGTCTCGGGATCGGTGCGGATGGTATCCTCGGTGACGTACATGACCGGCAGCCCGTGACGGGCGGCGTAGGTCACCGTCTCGACGGTCGCCTGCTGCATGCGCTCGACCGTCCAGTCCTCCGCGTACTGGCGGATGGCCGAGGATCCGATGAACAGGGCCGCTTCGAGCGGGAGCCCGAGCTCGTCCGAGACCTCGACGATCGGCTCGAGATCGGCGATCAACGTGCGGGCTGCGCAGTTCGGAGCGATGGGGAGCCGCGAATCCCGGATCTCGCGCGCCAGCGCCCGTACCTGCTCCAGGGCGCGCGGTCCCGAGCTCGGAAGCCCGATGTTTGCGGCGGAGATGCCCACGTCCGCCATCAGGTGCAGCAACCGTCGCTTGACGTCGAGCGAAGGATCGAGGACCGACGGGGATTGCAACCCGTCCCGCAGCGTCTCGTCGTTCAGCTCGACGTGCGCGTGGGACCAGTCGAAGGCGGGCGCGACGCGATTCCAATCGTAGATCAGGTCACGCTCGTTCATGAAGCTAGTGTCGCCTGGCGTCAAGCAGCGGTCAAGCTAGCTTGAGTGGACTCATGCACGACGTCATCGCGAAGCTCCTTGCGCACGAGCGCATTCGCGCTGCGCGGCATCACCTCGAGCGCACCGACGAGGTCACGCTGGCGCGCCAGTCCGCGCTGTCGGCGATCCCTGCCCCGACCGGCGCGGAGGGCCAGCGCGCGGTCGCGACCGCGAACCTGTTCCGCGAAGTCGGCATGCGCGACGTGTTCGTCGACGAGGTCGGCAACGTCCACGGCTGGCTGGGCGACGCGGGCGGCGGGAAGGCGCCGGTCGTGCTGGCGGCTCACCTCGACACCGTCTTCGGCCCCGACGTCCGCGTCGCCGTGGAGCGCCGCGGCGACCGGCTCGAGGGACCCGGCATCTCGGACAATGCGCGCGGGCTCGCCGTGCTCATCGGCGTCGCGGACGCCCTCGTGCGCGGCCGCGTCGCCATGACCCGGCCGATTCTCTTCGCGGCGACGGTGGGAGAGGAAGGCTCGGGTGATCTGCGCGGAGTGAAGCATCTGTTCGCGCGTGACGGCCTGCAGCCCGTCGCTCTCGTCGCGATCGACGGCGCGGGGCTCGAGCGCATCGTGCATCGCGCCCTCGGATCGCGCCGCTATCGGGCGACCTATCGGGGACCGGGCGGCCACTCCTGGGCCGCCTTCGGCGTCGCGAATCCCGCGAACGCCGTCGGCCGCGCCACCGCCCTGCTCGCCGACCTTCCGGCCAAGAGCGACCCCCGCACGACCTGCGCCGTCGTCCGCCTGGGCGGCGGGACCGGACTCAACTCCATCCCTCAGGAAGCCTGGCTCGACCTCGACCTCCGGAGCGAAGATCCAAAGGCGCTCGACCAACTCGACGTCACGGTGCGCGCCGCGCTCGCGCGCGCTCTGGACGACGAGAACCGGCGCCGCACGCCGGGGAGCGCTCAGCTGCGTCTCGACCTTCAGCTCCTCGGTGACCGGCCCTCGGGCCTCACCCCGCGCACCCATCCGTTGGTGCAGGTCGCCCTCGCCGCCAACCGGGCCCTCGGCCGCGACGCCGAGTTCGCAAGCGCGTCCACCGACGCGAACGTCCCGATCGCTCTCGGCATTCCCGCGATCGCCCTCGGCGCCGGCGGGCGCGCGGGGGACGCCCATCTCACGACGGAATGGTATGAGAACACGGACGGCGCGTTGGGAGTGCTGCGGGCTCTGCTGGTGACGGCGGCGATGGCGGAGGTGGAGTAGCCTACCGCACCCTCTCCTGAAATATCTTCGCGACCCGCGCCACGAGCGTGCGCGGCGCGAAGCGAATCGCAAACGGCAACGCGCGGTTCAAGGGGCCCGGGATCACGATGCGCCTCCCGGCCTTCAGCCCCGCGTACCCCCGCTGCGCGACCGCAGCCGCATCCATCACCCCTGGCATCTTGAACAGCCGCGTCGCCCCCATCCCCGCCACCTCCTGGAACTCGGTGCGCGTGGGTCCGGGGCACAGCACCGTCACCGTCACACCCGACCCGCGCAGCTCCTCGGCGAGCGCCTCGGAGAGCGAGATCACGTACGCCTTGCTGGCGTAGTACACGGCCATCAACGGACCGGGAACGAATCCCGCGGTCGAAGCGACATTGAGAATCCGGCCGCTCCGGCGCTCGAGCATCCCCGGGAGCAGCAGGCGGGTGAGTCGGGTGAGGGCGACGACGTTCACTTCGAGCATCCGGCCCAGCGTCTCCGGATCGAGCGTCGCGAGCGGCCCGAGCGCGCCGAAGCCGGCGTTATTGACGAGGAGATCCACCGAAACGCCAAACGACTGGAGCTGGCGGACGATTTCCCCGGGGGCGGCGGGGTGCGCGAGATCCGCCGCGATCGCCCACCAGCGAACCCCGTAGCGCCGCGCCAGCTCGCGCCCCACGTCTTCGAGCCGGTCGCGCCGGCGCGCCACGAGCACGACGTCGTGCCCGTCGGCCGCAAGGCACCCCGCCAGCTCGAGGCCGATCCCGCTCGATGCCCCGGTGACGAGCCCCGCGGCGCTCACGCGGGCTTGCCGTCGAGCGCCTGCACCGCCTCCAGAGCTTCGTGTGGGTGACGGGTCGGCATGATCTGAGAGGAGTAGATGTGGCGCACGATGCCCCCGCCGTCGATCACGAACGTGACGCGACCGGGGAAGATGCCGAGCGTCTTGTCGACCCCGTAGAGACGGCGCAGCTCGCCGTCCCGGTCACTCAAGAGATGAAACGTGAGGCGCTCGCTCTTCGCGAACCGCCGGTGCGAAGCGACGGAGTCGGAGCTGACTCCCACGACCTCCGCCCCCGCCACCGCGAAGCGCTCGTAGCTCTCCTGGAACGCGCGGGCTTCGAGGGTGCAGCCGGGGGTGTTGTCCTTCGGATAGAAGTAGAGCACCACCGGGCCCGCGGCGACCAGGTCGCGCAGGCGGACCGGCTCTCCCGTTTGATCGGGGAGAATGAAATCGGGGGCCTCGTCGCCAACTCTCACCCCGTGTCCGCCGCTCACGTCAGTGCGCCATCGAGCTGCCGCCCGGCGCCCCACCGCGATTGGTGTGCATCAACAGCAGCAGCGGCAGGGAGAGGACGAAGCACGTCCCGAACAGCAGGAACAGCTGCTCGAACGACAGCATCAACGCCTGTCGCGTCACGAGGCCGTCGAGGATCTTCAGCGCCTTCGACTCCGCGATCGGCGCGGGCGTGCCCTGCGCCACGAGGGTCGAGACGATGGCGTTCATGCGCATCCGCGTCGCCTCGCTGAACTGCGTCACGTTGGCGATCAGATCGGCGCGGTGAATCTGCTGAAACCGCTGCACGAGCGTCGCCGAAATGGCGATCCCCACCGAGCCGCCGAGCTGCCGCATGAGGTTGAACAACCCGGTGCCGTTCGGGATCTTGCTCATCGGCATATCGGCAAGCGCGAGGTTCGTGAGCGGCACGAAGATCAGTCCCAGCCCCACGCCGCGGAAGATGAGGGGCCAGAAGAAGTCCGACATGCCGCTTTCGGTCGTGAAGTGCGCGTGCTTCCACATCGAGAGGGCGAACAGCCCCACGCCGACGAGGATCGAGTAGCGCGCGTCGAACCGCCCCTGGAACCGGCCCATCGAGGCCATCGTGAACGCGCTCGCGAGCGCTCCGGGCAGAATGACGAACCCGGTCTGCTCGGCGGTGAACCCCTGGAGATTCTGCAGGTAGACGGGCAGCACGAACACCGTCGCGTACAGGCACACGCCCAGCATCCCCCCGAACACCACCCCGACCGCGAGCTGGCGGCTTTTTAAGATCCGCAGGTCGACCACGGGGTGCTCCGTGTTCAGCTCGTGCCACACGAACGTGATCAGGGAGAGGGCCGAGATGACCCCGTACATGATCACCTCGCGCGACTCGAACCAATCGAGCCGCTCGCCCCGCTCGAGCATCGTCTGCAACGTTCCGATCCCGACCGCGAGCAGGACGAGGCCGAAGTAGTCGACCCGCTCGGTGCGCTGCTGGTAGCGCGAGTCGTGGATGAAGCTGATCGAGAGCGCGAGGGCGAGCATCCCGATCGGGAGATTGATGTAGAAGATCCACGGCCACCCGAAGGCGTCCGTGATGTAGCCGCCGAGCGTGGGCCCGAGCGTCGGTCCGACCATGACGCCCACGCCGAAGATCGCCATCGCGGTCCCGAACTCCTCGCGCGGGAACTCCTCGTACAGAATCGCTTGGGACGTCGAGAGCAGGGCGCCGCCGCCCAGTCCCTGCACGATGCGCCAGAACACGAGCGAGACGAGCGTGTGCGCATTGCCGCAGAAGAAGGACGAGACGATGAAGATCGCGATCGAGCCCGCGAAATAGCGCCGCCGGCCGAAATACGCCGACAGCCACCCCGTGATCGGGAGAATGATCACGTTCGCGACGATGTACCCAGTGGACACCCAGGCGATCTCGTCCAGGGTCGCGCCGAGATTCCCCATCATGTGGGGAATCGCCACGTTCACGATGCTCGTGTCCAGCAGCTCGAGCACCGAGGCGAGCGAGACCGTCGCCGCGATGATGTAGCGGTTCTTGTACCGGTCGGCGCTCGCGACGGCCGGCGCGGGCAGGGCGAGTGTCGCCATCGCGCTACTTGGTCTGAATCGTGGCGACCACGCTCATCCCGGGCCGCAACGGGTGATCGGGATCGACCTTGTCGGGCCGGATGCGCACGGGCACGCGCTGCACGACCTTCGTGAAGTTGCCGGTGGCGTTGTCGGGCGGCAGCAGGGAGAAGCGCGCGCCCGTGGCGGGCGACAGGCTCTCCACGTGACCGTCGAACGTCCGGCCGGGATACGCGTCGACCGTGAACTCGACCGGATCGCCGGGGCGGACGTTCTCGATCTGCGTCTCCTTCATGTTGGCGGTCACCCACACGTCTTCGAGCGGCACGACGCTCATGAGCGGCTGACCCGCCTGCACCAGCTGGCCGACTTCGACCGTCTTCTTGCTCACGACCCCGCTCGACGGCGCCGTCACGCGCGTGTAGGACAGGTTCAACGCGGCCTGGTCCCGCGCCGCGCGCGCGGCGCCGACCCGGGCATCCGCCCCCACGAGCGCCGCTTCCGCCTCGGCGAGCGCCGCATCCGCCGCCCGCGCCCCCGCCTCCGCCGCGTCGAGCTGCTGCCGGCTCACGATCTCCTGCTCCGCGAGAGGCCGCAGCCGGTCGAGATCGGAATGCGCCTTGGTCGCCGCCGCCTGGGCCTGCTCGACCTGCGCCTCCGCCTGGCCCACCCGGATCTTGTTGCTCACACCCGTGAGCGCGACCGCGAGATCGGCGTCGGCCTGCGCGAGGCGCACGCGATAGTCGCGGTCGTCGAGCACGACGAGCGTGTCCCCGGCTTTCACGGGATGATTCTCATCGACCCCCACCGCCGCGACGAAGCCGCCGACCTTGGGGAGGATCGGGATGATGTGCCCGTCGATCTGGGCGTCGTCCGTCGAGACGTGCGTCCGACCGAACCACCAGTGGCGCGCGCCAACGATCAGAAGCCCGAGCGCCGCGATCCCCATCACCATGAAGACCTTGCGGCGTCCGCCTCCGGGCTTCGCCGCCGCGGTCTCCGCAGCCGGGGGAGTCGGAGTCCGGGTATCGGGCTTCGTCTGTGTTTCGGGCTTCGTCATAGTCGCCATATCACGTCACTCAAGTCGGGGTCGATGGTCGATGAAGCGTGTGTGGTTAGTGCAACGTCCGCGCGACGCCGACGGCCCGCGCCAGGGAGACGCGCGCCACCGCCGCGCTGAAGCGCGCGTCGATGTCCGCGTCCCGCGCCTGAATCAGGGACGACTGCGCGTCGATCACTTCGATGTTGCCCGCGACGCCCGCGGAGAACCGCTCCCGGGCCTCACTCAGCTCGTCTTCCGCGAGCAGCAGCCGCTCGGCCGCGATGCGCTGCTGCGCCGCCGCCGAGCGCTGATCGAGCAGCGCCGCGTCCACATCCGCCGCGATCTGCTGGCGCAGGTCCTGCTCCCGCACCGCGGATTCCTGCGAGATCGCGTCCTGCTCGGCCAACCGCCCCTCGCGCCTGAACCCGTCGATCAGCGGAATCGTCATCTGAACCGCCACCTGCCGCGTCGCGATCGAGGCCGGCGCCGTCAGGCCGTTCACCCCGTAGTCGCCCTCGACGCTCAGCCGGGGGAGCCGCTCGGCCGCGATCGCCGAGCCCGTGCGCCGGGCCGCGACGCCCCGCGCCACCTCGGCCATCAGGTCCGGTCGTGCGGCGACCGCCCGCGTGACCGCCGAATCGCGGGTTCCCGGCACGTCCGCCGCGCCGAGCGAGCTCGACAGCGTATCCGTGAGCACGAGCGGAGTCGCGGGATCGATCCCGAGCGCCCGGGCGAGGTCGATGCGGGCGCGCTCGCTCTCGCTCGACGCCACCACGAGCAAGCCCTCGGCGACCACGAGCTGCGTCCGCGCCCGCGTCACGTCGATCGCCGCGCTCACTCCTGCCGCCTTCTGCGCCTCCGCCAGATGGACCAGCTCCGCGGCGATGCTCGAATCCGCCCGGCGGGCCCCGGCCGACGCGGCGGCACGCGCCGCGCGCAGGTAGGCGAGCGCGGCGCCCTGCGCCGCCCCCTCGACGACCGCCGTTTGCTCCGCCCCGCCGGCGTCCGCCTGCGCCCGCGCCGCGCGCAACCGCGAGCTGCTCGAGAAGTCGAGCAGGGTCTCCGTCGCCGTGATCCGGGCGTCGTAGTTGTTGAACGCCGGGATCAGCTCGGGGAACGGCGGCTGGCCGGGGATCGTCGGGAACGTGATGCCGAGCGAGTGACTGTTGAAGTCCCGGTTCACCCAGCCCGCGCTCAACGCGAGGCTCGGAAGGAACGCGCTCCGCGCCTGGCGCACGCGCGCGTCGGCTTCGCTCGTCTGCAGGCCCGCGAGCTCGACGACGGGCGCGCTCGCCGCGGCCCGCCGCACCGCATCGGCGAACGACAGTGAGACGGAGGCGGGCGCCTGGGCGCGCGCGCCCGCGACGAGCGTGGTGACGAGCACTCCGACAGCGGTCAGCGTCTTACGCATGGGCGATACCATTCAGGAAGATGTCCGCGTGACTTTCGAGGTATTTGGGAACGTCGAAGGGCTCGCGCATGCAGAGCGCGAACGAGTGGCGCCAGTGCGCGGCGTGCAACAGCGGCGCGATGACGAGCCGCACCGCTGCGTGTACGTTCACCTGACGGAATTCTCCGCTCGCGATGCCCCGCTCGAGCACGCTGGCCACGAGGCGGTGCCCCCGGCTCACGACCTCGTCATAGTAAAAGCGCGCGAGCTCGGGAAAGTTCACGGCCTCGGCGAGCATCAGCTTCGGGATCCCGGAGACCTGGCTTTCACCGATCAGCTGCCACCAGCTGTAGATCAGCTCGAGAAACAGGTCGCGCGCCGTTCCCGTATGCGCCTTCGCGATGTCTTCGAACCGGGCGATGGACGGCACGATCGTCTCGCGCACCACGGCCTTGAAGAGCGCTTCCTTGCTGTCGAAGTAGAGATAGACGGTGCCCTTCGTGACGCCCGCGCGGCGCGCGACCTCTTCGAGCCGCGTCGCGGCGTAGCCGCGTTCCACGAACACCTGGAGGGCCGCCGCCACGATCTCCGCGGGACGGGCTTCCTTGCGACGCTGCCATCTGGGATGAGTGCGACCGGACGGCCGACGTTTCGATTTGACGGCTTGGGGCATGCGAATTCCTGGCCAAAAGTTAGTTACTGAACGGACAGTAACTTAATTTGGTTTCATGAATTCGCCAGCTGCTATCGAAGATGCTGCGCTACAACAAGTTACGACTTCGGCGTCAGTTGCCGGTAGTAACCGATCAGTCCTACTGACGGAGGCTTCACACCCAGCTGACGCAGCAGCGTCACGATCTGGCCGCGGTGATACGAAGAATGATCGACCGTATGCAGCATCGTCTGGCGCAGCGAGTGCACGTATTCCCCACCCCCGGTCGGCTTGATGACGATCTTCGACTCGAGCATCGCGTCCGTGAGCCCGCCGAGGAATACCGTGCGCTCGGCTTCGACCTCATCCCACATCTTCCGCACGTCCGCGAGTGAGGCGAAGTCGGCCGCGCCCATCAGCGACGCCGGCTTCTGCTTCCACCGAAACAGCCACACGCGCTCGGCGCCCACGATGTGGGCGATCGTCCCGTGAATGCTGCCGAAGCTCGTCTTCAGGTCTCGCTGATATTGCTCCGTCGGGAGCGCCGCGATCGCCTCGAAGATCCGCTTGTCCGCCCACGCGTTGTAGTCGAACAGCTCCCTCACCACTGCTGCGTTCATCACACCTCCCTGACGTGTCCATGTACTAACGAGCGGGGGCGAGCTCCCCCGCATCGAGCACGGCCCCGGCGATCGTCTGCCCGTCCACCACCTGGTCGTCCCCCACGAGTGAGTCACGCACCGTGCTGTGCCTCACCCGGACGTTCCGGCCCAGAATGCTGTTCTCGATCTTGCTCCCCACGATTTCGCTTCCCGCCTCGATCGTGACGTTCGGACCGATCGTCGCCTCGCGCAGCGTGACCCCGTCCTCCACGTGGACCGGAGGGATCACGGTGCAGCCGGGCGAGACGGCCGGCGCCCGCGCACGCCCGTGCTCGAGCAGATGATGGTTCGTCTCGAGCAGCGTCTCCACCTTGCCGCAGTCATACCAGCCGTGTACCTCGGCGACCCTCAGGCTGCGTCCCTTATCGACCATGTATTGGAATGCGTCGGTCAAGTAGAACTCGCCCCCGTGACCATGCGGCCCGTGCATCACCGACTCGATCCCGTCGAACAGCGTGCGCCAGTCGCGCACATAGTACACCCCGATGTTCGCGAGGCGCGAGACGGGCGTGCGCGGCTTCTCGTGGATGCGCTTCATGTTTCCCTGCGCGTCGGTCACGATCACGCCGAAGCGCTGATAATCCTCGACCTCCTTGGCCCAGAGGATCCCGTCCGCATCGGTCTTACGGATCAGCGAGAGATCGGCATCGAAGAGCGTGTCGACGAAAATGATCAGGACCGGGCCGTCCACGTAGGGTCGCGCGAGGTTGATCGCTCCCGCGGTGCCGTCGAGGGTTCGCTGCTCTACGTAACGCGCCTTGAGCGGATAGTGCTCACCGATGTAGCGCTCGACCACGTCCTTCAGGTGCCCCGTGATGACGATGAGCTCTTCGACGTCGAGCCCGCGGAGGCCGTCCATGACGTAGTCCATCACCGGCCGGCCCGCCACGCGGACCAGCGGTTTGGGCACCCGCTTGGTGAGCGGCAGGAGCCGCGTCCCCTTCCCCGCCAGCGGCACGATGACCTTCACTTAGACCCTCCCGTAGCGGTCCTTCAACCGCACGACGTCGTCGATCTCAGGGCTCGAGGCTTCGAGCAGGTCGGTCGCGACCGTGGCTTCGAACTGATGGATCAGCTTGGGCTTGATGTGAAACGATTCCCCTTCACGCAGCGGACGCTCGATTATCGTGTCGCCCTGCTGGAACCGCAGGATGATTTCCCCGCGGAGCACGAAGATCGTCTCATCCTTCTTATTGTGGTACTGGAGGCTGAGCACGTGGCCGGGCTCGATGTGGAGAATCTTCCCGACATAGCGCTCCGTCTTCGCCCAGATGAGCTCGTGGCCCCAGGGCTTGGGGACGCGATATGGAAGATCAGTCATAGACCCGTGAGAACGCGGAAGTGGGAACGCGGAACGCGGAACGGCGCAGCGAGCGTCGAATCGCCGAGGCCGCTTCCGTTCCCACTTCCGCGTTGCGCGTTCCGCGTTTGCGTCATAGCGCTAGCGTCAACGAAGAAGGAGCCGTCACGCATGCCGTCACACACACCCCGCATCCCACGCACCCTTCCGGCTTGAGCACAGGACGTCCTCCCAGATCGATCGCCAGCGCCCGCTCCCCCACGGGACACGCGCGCGCGCACACCCCGCACGCGACTCCATGAAACGCGATGCAGCGCCCGGGATCGAGGGTCAGCGTCCCCATGCGAACCGACGCCCACCCATCCGTTGGAGCCACGAGCGCTCCGGTCTCACAGGCCTTGGCGCACGGCATCTCTTCGCACACGACACAGGCCTGGATCGCCGGGTCGATCATCGGCGCGCCCGCGCCCAGCCCCGCATCCGCCGGCGCTTTCACGATGGCGTGCACGGGACAGACGTCGATGCAGTCGCCGCACCGGGTGCACGCCGCGAGAAACGCGATCTCGTCGATCGCTCCCGGCGGCCGGAACGTCCGCTGCGGCGCGACGCGCCGAGCGGCCCGCTCGGATACCTCCCGGGCCAACCCGCCCAGGGCGCGGCGGAAGAAATCTCGCCGGTCACCCGCCGGACTGTCCATCAGAAGCTCGGTTTCA
>Ga0187780_10004563_pt1 | contig 10363 bp, 10 predicted proteins | sample 1015_Q2_SP10_20__FD_132429 | JGI IMG/M metagenome (GOLD analysis project Ga0187780, IMG submission 132429) | Tropical peat soil microbial communities from peatlands in Department of Meta, Colombia - 1015_Q2_SP10_20_MG | ecosystem: Environmental > Terrestrial > Soil > Wetlands > Peat | place...
GCATGATTTCAATGTTCATCACGGGCGGGGTCAGCGGATTTTTCCTGGCGCAGCCCTCGCTCGACATCATGCTCCACGCCACATATTTTGTTGTGGGACATTTCCATTTCGTGATGGCAGTGTCAGCGATTTTCGGAATTTTTGCGGGCACCTATTTCTGGTTCCCAAAAATGTTTGGCCGGATGATGAATGAGACGCTGGGCAAAATACATTTCTGGCTGACGTTCGTCGGCGCCTATTGCATTTTCATGCCGTTCCACTATCTCGGCATGGCGGGCAACATTCGCCGTTACCAGGCGTTTGTTGATGACTTCATGCAGCCATTCATTCCGGTTCACAAGTTTATGACGGTCGCCGCGCTGGCCACGGGTGCGGTACAGTTCATTTTTCTCTACAATCTGATTCACAGCCGCTGGTGGGGTGACCCGGCTCCGGACAACCCATGGCAGGCGACTTCGCTCGAATGGGCGACTCCGACCACGCCGCCCCCGTACGACAACTTCGGTGGCAAACTTCCAGTCGTTTATCACGACCCTTATCAGTACGGAATTGAAAGCTCAACCGGCGACTATGTGATGCAGAACTCGCCGGAGCATATCGAAACCGCCCGCGACGAAGCTTGATTCACCCAAAGGGGAATTTTGCAGTATGGCAACCGTAGTTCACGAACCGCCAAGAGTCGAAGAAATCCGGAAACCCTTGCCTCCAGGCCAAAGCTACGGAAATGGAGGATGGAGAAATCTTATTCCGTCCGACGGTGAGCTTCGCCACGTGCAAGAGTACGCTTCTCCTCCAGCTTCTACCGGAGTCTGGGTCGGGCTCTTCGCCATCAGCATGACATTTGCAGCATTGACCAGCGCTTTGGTCGTGCGCAAAGGTGGCGCCGCGGATTGGCGGCACTTCACCATACCATCAATTCTTTATCTGAACACGATTGTGCTGATCGCGAGCAGCGTTACGTTGGAGATCTCCCGCCGGCAGATTGCTGCTTACATGGGTGGACTCCGAAATAAGGTGGCATATCCGGCCCGCTGGCTCTACATCACTTTAGCTCTCGGGTCGCTCTTCATCTTGGGCCAGTACGTTGCCTGGCGGCAACTGAGCGCGCAGGGGTTGTATCTGGCAACCAACCCCAGCAGTTCCTTCTTTTATGTGCTCACTGCCGCTCACCTGCTTCACATCACGGGAGGGTTAGGCGGTCTGGTCCGGGTCATTCGCAAGCTGGGCAACTCTGCTTTGAAGCGAAGTACTTTGGATGCCACCTCCCGATATTGGCATTTCATGGACGTTCTCTGGCTTTATTTGCTCTTGCTGTTGTGGGCCAAGTTGTAAGGGTTTGGATACAGGAGGCCTTGTGAGCCACGCCGACATAACGATGGAAGGACACGTAGTTCCCGGGCTGGCGGTAGGACTGCCACCATTTACCGTCCCGGCGAAGAAGATGGCGATCTGGCTGTTCATCATTGCCGATGCCGCTACCTTTGCCGCATGCCTGGTGGCCTATGGCTTCCTACGAAATGGAACTTCCACTTGGCCTCGTCCATTTCACAGCATTGTGAATGTTGTCGCTATGACGTTCATCCTGCTCACCAGCAGCCTCACCATGTTGCTCGGCGTGCGCGCAGCAAAGGCTTCGGATCGAAGGGGAGCGTTCATTTGGACGGTGGGGACCGCTGTTTTAGGAGCAATTTTTGCGCTTTTGCATATTCGCGAATGGCTGGGACTTATTGATGAAGGCATGCGCCTGTTCAGCAATCCATGGGGCACGCCGCTTTTCGGTGCTTCCTTTTTCAGTATCACTGGCCTCCATCTCACTCACGTAGTCGGCGGTGTCGTTGCTTTGTTAGCGGTAGGACTTAAATACAAAAGCGGACGCTACAACGCGGGCGATCTCGAGGTCACGGGTTTGTATTGGCACTTTGTCGATTTGGTCTGGATGTTCGTGGTGCCCTTTGTCTATTTGTTGAACATAGGCCATTAAACTTAGGAGCAATCTATGGTAGATGCACCTGATGTGCACCCCTTCGAACCAGGGGCAAGGTATGCCGACAGCGTCAGCAAGTACATTGTGATTTATCTTTGCCTGATGGCGCTTGCCGCTGTGCAGTTTGTGATCGCCTACACCCAGATCAGCACGTTCGCGATGTTTGCACGCATGTTGCTGATCGCCATCGCCGAGGCAGGTCTGGCACTTTTGTTTTTTATGCATCTCTGGGCGGAGAAGCGCGGGTTCCTTCTCTTCGTTGTCATCTTCACAGGCTTCGTCTTACTGGCCATGCAGTATGGTTGGACAGACAGCTACCGCATGGACGTCGGCGCTCCGTACAGCCAGCCGAAAACCGGGGTCGTTCAACAGTGAACAGACGAAGTCATTTCGCACTTCTTTGGTTTTTTGCGTTGGCGTGCCTGACGGTGCCGCTGCCGGCTTTCGCACAGAGCTGCGCGCTCTGTTATACTCAAGCCGCTTCAGCTGGGTTGAGGATGATTCACGCATTGCAAAGCGGGATCTTAATCCTCGTAATTCCGTCCACGCTTGGTTCGGTCGGAATGATTTTTATTCTGCACCGGAAACGCAACCAGGTACGGCGAACAGAGTACGAGCACACTACACAAGTTTGGTGATATGGCAACCACCCGGATACTGGTACGCCCCAGATTTCTCTCGACCGTCAGCGCAAAAGCAGCGGATTATTACGCGCTGACAAAACCAGAAGTGAATCTGCTGATCCTCATGACTACGTCGGCGGGATATTACCTGGCCTGCCGCGGTCCAATGCGCATCTCCGGCTTGCTGAACACGTTGTTCGGAACTTTGTTGGTTGCCAGTGGAACGGCCACTCTCAATCAATGGATGGAACGTGTCTGGGATTCACAGATGCGACGAACCGCATCTCGTCCCGTCCCGGCCGGAAGGGTTAGTTCCCGCGAAGCTTTGTGCTTTGGCTTGCTGCTCAGCGTTGCCGGAGGGCTTTATCTCGGTTTTGCAGTGAACACGCTCTCTGCGCTTCTGGCCATTTCCTCCCTGCTCTCATATCTCTTGATTTATACGCCATTGAAACGTAAAACCCCCCTGTGCACGTTGTTGGGTGCATTCCCAGGTGCTATGCCGACCTTGATTGGCTGGGCAGGAGTCTCAGCCACCCTTAACCGGCAAGCTTGGCTTCTGTTTGCCGTGCTCTTCCTCTGGCAGTTCCCGCATTTTCTTGCTATCGCTTTGATGTACCGCGAGGATTACGACCGTGCTGGTTATCGCATGCTGCCTCGCTTTGATCGAGACGCGCGCTTCACCCGAGTGGAAATTCTCATTTTCACGGTTGTGCTCGTGGTTGTCACGGCTTTACCCGGGCTGATGGTGTCTAACGATATCTACAGCTTCATAATGGTGCTGGCGGGCGCATTCATGCTTTTCCACGTGGTGAAATTGACGAGATCGAGCTACAGCAGGCAGCTAGCTAGTCGGGTGGTGCACGCCTCAGTGCTTTACTTGCCCGCAGTGTTGGCCGTAATGATCGCCTGGAAACGATAAACTTCGCCGTATTCTGATGTAATCTTTCAAATCCGGAACAGATCAGCGAATTGCTCCCGCCTTTCATCTAGCCTGAAACTGCACGACCTGTTACGAAATCAGAACAAAGGCAGACTGGCCGTTGTCGACGGCCCAGCCGGCACCTTGGATGATCTTTTACCCACAATCCAGCAATAACTTGCTATCATTGCCAGTCATTTTTTTGTACCAAGTCAGGAATACAGCTATGGCAACCGGTGGACAAAATCTCAGGGCTCTCCGTGAACAGCTTGGGTTAACAATGCGGGATGTGGAGAACGCAAGCGCTAAGATCGCCGAGAGGCATGCTAATGAAGAGTATGCGATTCCTCCCAGTCGGCTTTCCGACATTGAGACTAAAGGCATCGTTCCGAGCCTCTTCCGCTTGTATTCCTTCGCTGTAATCTACCGGAGGGATTTGCGGGATCTGATGCGATGGTACGGCATCGATTTGAACAACACGGCCGTTGATCTGGATTTTATCTCCCCACCGAAATCGCACTTTTCTCAAGCCGTCGCTAACCTTTCGAACGTGCATCTGCCCGTTAGTCTCGATCCCAGCTTCGATCCGCGTCGCACTGCCAACTTTGGCCGGCTGGTGGAGCAATGGGGGCTCGTCCCCCTTGCCTATCTGGCACAGTTTGCTTCTTGTGAGTTCACTTATGGTTACATCGGGAGTGAGGACTGGACCATGTACCCCATCCTCCCCCCAGGCAGTTTCGTGCAGGTGGACGAGTCCAAGAACAGAGTAGCTGATGGCGGATGGAGATCAGAGTACGAGAGGCCGATTTACTTCGTCGAAACTCGTGAGGGACACATCTGCTCCTGGTGTACGCTGACCGGGGACGATATCATCCTGCAACCCCACCCGCTTTCGCCCGTACGGCCCCGTGTGTTGCGCTATCCTCAGAATGCTGAAGTCATTGGACAGGTCGTCGGAGTTGCCATCAAACTCGGGGACTGGCGTCCGGTTTTCCCGCTTTCAACAGGCTCGCGAGGGCGTGAAGCACCGAACTAAGATGCCGGCTCGATCCGGCCCCAGGGTTTGGCGGTAGCAGCTGAGAAGTACTGCTTGTCAGCCTTTCTAAATAAGTTCTTGGCTCTATGCCTAGTTCCTCGCTGGACTGCTGCACATCGATCTGCAGCCTCCGAATGGGAGTCGCAAGAATACTAGAGAGCTCTGCGCGATGCGCATCAGCGAGGGCTCGCCGCGCGTGCACTTCCCCGTAAACTCGATTGAGTCCCCAGTGCGAATAGGAGCCGTCTTGCTTTCGCAAGCTGGCGAGATATTCCAGGCGCCGCAAGGAACCCGTGATCGATTTCAGGGTGGTCGTCTGCAAGTCTTCCAGTGCTGATAAAAGAGGCATGTTTGTTACGTTTTCAGAACATGAAATTTATTGATCCACAATAAGCCACGTCGTCGTCGCAGGCACATTATCACGGCGCAGTTCACTTTGAAAAGGAGTTCGCCCCGTGAAAAAATGTCTGCTTTGGTTCGCTGTTACGTTGTTCTTAGCCACGATTTCTGCCCCACCAATCGCAAAAGCGGATGGACCCATGCCAGTTTGCGGTCCACAAGGTTGTCAAAAGCCCTAGCCACTGAAGACTGGAAATTCTCGTTGTGGGTCGCCAGGAGAACGCAGTATAGTGCTCCCGGTGGCCCATGCATTTTCTTGAATTGGTTTGGCACACGCTCTGGTTCCTGGCAGTGGGCCTCCATGGACTGCTCACCTTCGTCGCGATGAGGCGAGGCTTCCAGCGTTTATTTCCTGTTTTCGTTTGCTACACAACCTGGATAACGCTGGAGGGAATCATCCTCATTTACATGTACTATGCGCCATCTGTAAGCGGAAACGAATACGCGGTTGCCTCCATCACGACACTGGCCATCTGTGCTGCGGCACGCTTTGCCGTGGTTTACGAAATCTTCAAGCATCTGCTGGATAGGTATCCCGCACTTTCCGGGTCAGGCACTTTTCTGTTCCGCCTGGTCACAGTTGCTCTGCTCGGCGCAGTCATTGTGCTGGCCAAGTTTTCGCCTCCAGCCGGTAGCGATCCGCTTATGGCGACTGTTTTCGCGCTGCAAACAGCGGTGAATATCGTACTGGTTGGCCTTTTGCTTTTTGTCTTCGTCTTCTCCGGCTTTTTTCGACTGTCTTGGCGCAGCCACGTCTTCGGCATTGCTCTCGGTTTAGGGATTTTCGGCACGGTGAGCTTGAGCACGTCGGCGATTAGAGCCCAGTTGCAACCGATCGTGCCCAATCAGATGACGAAGTTAACCGAGGCGATAAATCAAGGAACATACGTAGTTTGTGCTTTGATATGGTTGGTCTATCTTTTGGCAACCGAGCGACCACCCCAAAGCCCCAAACCGCGCCTGCCCAAGCATGACCTCGGAGCTTGGAATCAAGAATTACAGCGCTTTCTCCATCGATGAACATCGCGATCACCCTCGTAGTTCTGTCTGCAATTGTCCTGATCCTTCTTATTCGGCTAGCCGCACGTCAATACGGCAGTCCGAAAGCACCCGATGATCCCGCCGAGCAGATCCGCTTCGTCGATATTGAAGCCTTTCGTAATCTGATTGATCCTGCCGAAGCAAAATATTTGCGCACCCAATTGCCCGGGCAGGAGTTCCGAAAAATTCAGCGCAAGCGTCTTCACGCGGCAGTTGAATATGTTCGATGCGTGGGACAGAACGCGGCCCTTTTGCTCAAGGTCGCAGAAGCTGCGCGACACAGTTCCGAACCTGCCACTGCGCAGGCAGCCGAAAAACTGGTTGATAATGCGATCCGCGTGCGACTTTATGCGCTAGAGTTGATTCCGCGCTTGTATGTGGCCATGCTTCTCCCGACGCACGGTCTTCCAACAACGCGCGTAGCTGATGGCTACGAACAGATGACGCGCCAAATCATACTTCTTGGAGTTAAGGTTCCGCTCCGTGGCAATGCCTGAAGCGCCTTCGCTGGAGAACCAAGAACGTGTGAATAGTCCCGCAAGCGCATAACCTGATAACAATCCAACTGACGCCACGATTCCACTCGCCAGCCAAACGTGCTCGCGGCATTCTTGGTCAGGTCCATGTTTTCACAGGAATAGACTGCTGTTTGCTAACGTCTTTGGAAGAAATATTCCCACTGCTGGACGAATTCAGGACCATGAAACAGCGCGGTAACTGCAAAAATTCCTTCATTTGTCTATGATGGAGTTATTCCCCTTGAGGATGGAGAGCAGCAGAAGTGCCTGAAACCCAGACAGACGGACTAGAAGTCCTTGAAACTCGAGAGTGGCTGGATTCCCTGGATTACGTGTTGTCAAAGGGGGGCCCGGAACGCGCTGGTCGCCTCCTGCAGCAGCTCTCGCTGCATGCGCGCCTAGCAGCTGGGGTGAACCTGCCGTTCACCGCTACAACTCCCTACCAGAACACCATCCCATCAGCTCAGCAAGCACCATTTCCCGGAAGCCAGGAAATGGAGCGCAGGATTAAAAGCCTGGTTCGCTGGAACGCGTTGGCCATGGTTGTGCGTGCTAACAAGATCCAGGAGGGAATTGGCGGGCACATTTCGACCTATGCCTCGGCGGCTACATTGTACGAGGTCGCCTTCAACCACTTCCTGAGAGCACAAACCGGAACCGGCGACCGCGACATTGTGTACTTCCAGGGACATGCAGCTCCTGGTATGTACGCTCGCGCCTACCTCGAAGGACGCATTCCTAAGCAGAAGCTGGAGAACTTCCGGCGTGAGCTCAAGCCAGGTGGCGGTCTATCTTCCTATCCTCATCCCTGGCTGATGCCAGATTTCTGGGAATTTCCCACGGTCTCGATGGGCCTTGGGCCAATCCAGGCTATCTATCAGGCGCGTTTCATGCGTTATCTGGAAAATCGCGGTCTGAAAGAACCCCGGGACGGTAAAGTCTGGGCTTTCCTGGGCGACGGCGAGATGGACGAACCAGAATCCCTCGGTTCCATCACCTTGGCGTCCCGCGAGAGACTCGACAACTTGATTTTTGTGGTGAACTGCAACCTGCAGCGTCTCGACGGCCCGGTTCGCGGGAACGGAAAGATCATTCAGGAACTGGAAGCAATTTTCCGCGGCGCCGGTTGGAATGTGATCAAGGTCATCTGGGGAACTGACTGGGACATGCTTATCCGCAACGACCGTGACGGGTTACTGGTCCGGAGGATGGGCGAGATTAGCGACGGCCAATATCAGAAATATTTCGTCGAGAGCGGCGCATATTTTAGGCAAAACTTCTTTGGCACCGATCCGCGTCTGTTGAAGATGGTTGAGCACTACTCAGATGAGCAACTCGCCCGCATGCGCCTGGGCGGGCACGACCCAATCAAAGTCCACGCTGCCTACAAAGCCGCTGTTGAGCACGAAGGCTCGCCCACCATCATTCTCGCGAAAACGATCAAGGGCTACGGACTAGGCGAGGCGGGTGAAGGCAAGAACATCACTCATCAGCAAAAGAAATTGAACGATGACGAGCTGTGGATGTTCCGCTCGCGATTCGGCATTCCTATCCCTGACGATGAGCTGCATGAGGCCCCGTTTTACCGTCCGGCCGACGACAGTCCGGAAGTTACGTACATGCAGGCTCGGCGCAAGCAGCTCGGCGGCTACTTGCCGGAACGAAAGGTGCGCTCGAAGCCGATCGCTTCAGTGTCTGACACGATTTTTGAGGAGTTCTACAAAGGAACCGAGGGCCGGGAAGCCTCGACGACCATGGTTTTCGTGCGGTTGCTCTCGAAACTTCTACGCGATCCCGAAATCGGCAAGTTGATCGTTCCGATCATTCCCGACGAAGCCCGCACCTTCGGCATGGAAGCACTGTTTCGCCAGGTCGGCATTTATTCCAGCGTCGGCCAGCTCTATGAGCCGGTCGACATGGATACGTTGCTTTATTACAAGGAAGCGCTCAACGGGCAGATTCTCGAAGAAGGCATCACTGAAGCCGGCTCGATGTGTTCGTTTATTGCCGCTGGAACTGCCTATGCAACGTACGGCATCAACACGATCCCGTTTTTCATTTATTACTCGATGTTCGGATTCCAACGCATCGGCGATCTCATCTGGGCGGCGGCCGATATGCGCACGCATGGTTTCCTGATCGGCGGTACCGCAGGGCGAACCACGCTGGCTGGTGAGGGCCTACAACATCAGGACGGACACAGCCACGTTTTGGCACTTTCCGTGCCTAATCTTCTCGCCTACGATCCAGCGTTCGCTTATGAGATCGCCATCATCATTCAAGACGGGATCAGGCGCATGTACGCCGATCAGGAGTCAATCTTTTACTATCTGACCGTCACGAATGAGCCGCTGCCCATGCCGGCAATGCCGGATGGGAAGGATATTCGCGATGGCGTGCTCAAGGGAATGTACCGTTTCAAAGCTTCCGCGAAGAAAAACGCTAAACTTCACGCACAACTTTTCGGCAGCGGCACGATCATGTATGAAGTCTTAAAGGCGCAGCAGATTCTGGAAGAGAAATACGGCGTCGCGACGGACGTCTGGAGTGTCACTAGCTATAAGTGTTTGTATTCCGATGGCAATGAATGTGAACGCTGGAATCGATTGCATCCCGGCGAAACGGCGCGCGTACCCTACGTAACACAGTGCCTGAAGGATGCACCGGGCGTGTTCGTTGCCGCATCGGACTACATGAAGGTTCTTCCAGAATCGATTTCGCAGTGGGTTCCCAGGCGGCTGGTCGCACTCGGAACAGATGGCTTCGGTCGCAGCGAAAATCGGACGTCTCTTCGGGACTTTTTTGAGGTTGATGCCAAACACATTGTGCTTGCTACCTTGAATGCTTTGGCGTACGAAAAGCAAATCGGCCGTGAGGTAGTTCAGCGAGGGGTTAAAGAGCTCGCAATTGATCCGGAGAAACCCAATCCGGCGAAGAGTTAAGCTTCCTCCGTGACTCTGTGGTTCTTCTTTTTTGAAGCATACACACAGTGGAGCTGGAGACCATAAGAAACGATGACTGAATTCAAGTTGCCAGAACTCGGTGAGAACGTGGATCAGGGCGATCTTGTGCGCCTGATGATCTCGCCTGGTGCCAAAATTACCGAGGGTCAGGCGGTGATGGAACTTGAGACTGAAAAAGCAGTCGTCGAGGTCCCCTCTTCCGTCAGCGGCACGGTCCGCGAAGTTCGGGTGAAAGAGGGCGAAAAGGTTAAAGTTGGCCAAGTAATCTTTACGGTTGATAACGGCGCAAGTAGTGTAGCGCACGTGCCCTCGCCCGCGAAGCAGTCGGTTACGCCTGCTCGCTCCAGTGAACCTCAAACCAAAGCAGCCGAACCCGCACAAGCCAAGCCCAGCGCAACTCCCCCTGGCGGGCCTACCGAGTTCAAACTTCCCGAACTTGGCGAAAACATCTCCGAAGGTGATCTGGTTCGGCTGATGATTACTCCAGGAGCAAGAGTCTCCGAGGGCCAGCCGGTCATGGAATTGGAAACGGAGAAGGCTGTTGTGGAGGTCCCATCTTCGGTCACAGGTGTGGTGAAAGATGTGCGGGTTAAGCAGGGCGAGAAGGTAAAAGTCGGCCAGGTCATCTTCACTCTCGAAGGCGCAGCTCCCGCACCGGCGCCGACTCCGAAGCACACTCCGGTCGAGCATGTTTCCGGCCAGCATGGCGCCCGCCTTGCCTTTCAGGCAGCCATAAAGGCCGAAGGCAAGACCGAAGAGCAGGCGCTGCCTCCCGATCGACCCCACGCTCCTTTACCCGCTTTCGTTATGCCGGCACAGCTGGGCAAAGTCGCAGGTACACCTCACGGCGAACCGGTCCCGGCTGCTCCGCACGTGCGTA
>Ga0187780_10004566_pt1 | contig 10359 bp, 6 predicted proteins | sample 1015_Q2_SP10_20__FD_132429 | JGI IMG/M metagenome (GOLD analysis project Ga0187780, IMG submission 132429) | Tropical peat soil microbial communities from peatlands in Department of Meta, Colombia - 1015_Q2_SP10_20_MG | ecosystem: Environmental > Terrestrial > Soil > Wetlands > Peat | place...
CGTACATCAAACTTCCGGAACCACAGGCACTCCGTTGCGCGTTGTGGACACTCAGGAAAGTTGGGATTGGTGGGGCAAATGTTGGGGACACGTTCTAAGCGGCGCGGGCGTCACTGCCAAGGATCGCGTGTTCCTGCCGTTTTCTTTCGGCCCGTTCATCGGCTTCTGGGCCGCCGTGGAAGGCGCGAAGCAACTCGGCGCCATGATGATTCCCGGAGGTGGATGGGATTCCATGCAACGACTGCACATGATGCGCGACCTCGGCGCAACGGTGATTTGCTGCACGCCCACTTATGCGCTTCGGCTGGCAGAAATCGCGCGCGAACAGCGCTTTGACTTGCGCTCGATTCCCGTTCGCGCGCTGGTTCATGCGGGAGAGCCCGGCGCGAACGTCGCCCGCACGAAAGAACGCATTGAAGCGGCGTGGAACGCGAAATGCTTCGACCACGCCGGAGCCTCCGAAGTGGGCGCGCACAGTTTCGAGTGCGAGCTCCAGCCCGGCGGAGTTCATCTCATCGAAAGCGAATTCATCGCAGAAGTGATTGACTGGAATACCGGGGAAGAAGCCCCGCTGGGCCAGACTGGTGAGCTAGTGATCACCAATCTGGGCCGTCCGGGATTCCCCGTCATTCGCTACCGCACCGGCGATCTGGTGCGCTTGAATCTCACGCCTTGCGCGTGCGGACGGACTTTCGCACGCTTTGACGGCGGGCTACTCGGCCGCAGCGATGACATGGTGACCATCCGCGGCGTGAATGTTTACCCCACGGCTATCGAAAATGTCATTCGCCAATTTTCCGCTATCGACGAATTTCAGATTACTGTGAAGAGGCGGCAGGAAATGCATGATCTCGAGGTGCAGATTGAAGTCATCACTGGCCACGATGCGGAGGGTGTCCGGAATCATGTCGAGCAGGCTTTGTATCGTGCATTGTCGCTGCGGCCGACCGTGCTCCTCGCGGAACCGGGCGAGCTCACGCGTTTTGAGATGAAAGCTCGCCGCTTCCGGCGCCTAGACTTAGGTTAGTTCCTTAACTTCACCCCGCCATAATCGCTCATCCGAGTGCCAAAGAAATGAGCGGGATCCCCCAAGGAACTCGGGTATATCACTGAGAACTGAACGGCAGTTCATTTTCTGAACCTATGTTCAGTTTCTATTGACAAGGACCTGCGAAAGAGGGAAAATGCGTCGGAAAGACGTTCCGCAAGACGTCAGCTGGCGATTGTGGAGAGTGAGCTTGGCCTCCCTTCTTTCCAGAAATCCACGCAATGGGCGATTGCGCCGACGATATCTCGCAAGGCGGCTTGACATTCTTCGCGCGGCCGGACGAGAGTTTCGCGTGCGCGGCTTTGCCGAGACCGGGATGCGCGACATTGCGAAGGCCGCCTCCCTCTCTCCGGCTAATCTCTACAACTATTTCAAGGGCAAGCACGAAATCCTTTTCTTTTGCCAGGACAGTTCTCTGGATCGCATGATTGCAGCGCTCGACAAGGCTCAACGAATGAAAACGAGCGCTGCCGCCAAACTGCGCCTGGTGATCGTGTCTCACCTGCGTTGCCTTCTCGATGAAGTGGAAGGTTCGGCCGCGCATCTCTTGACCACCGCGTTGGTGCCGCGGCAACAGCGGTATCTGGTTGCAAAGCGCGATCGCTATGAACTTGGCTTGCGCAAGCTGGTCGCCGCCGGAATGCGCAGCGGCGAGTTTGTCTCGGGCGACGCCGCGCTTGCAGCGCGCGCCATGCTTGGCGCCCTAAATTGGAGCGTGCAGTGGTTCAGCCCGGAGGGGCCTCTAAGCGTGGCCGAAATCGCGGAAGCTTTGGCTGACTATTTGATTCACGGTTTGTTGGCCAAGCCGGATTCTGTAAGGCGTTTCGCTTCTGAGAAGGCAGTCGACCAGCACATCCAAAGTTACGAAGAACGACATGCACGAAGGAAATTTGGAGTTGTCTATTAAATTTCGCAGAATGTAGAGCAGGGAGCGAAGGAAAGAAAAGCGGCAGCAAGGCTGCCGCACTCCATAGGGTCATTCGCAATACTTAGCGAGATTCAGTAAGAAGCGAAAGAAGGTAAGAAAAGTGGCCACACTTCCGGTTGAATCACAAAAGACGGCGCAAATCCGCTTTACGTTAAATGGCGAGCAGACGGACGTCTCCTTCGCGCCGTACAAAACGCTGCTGGAAGTCCTGCGGGAAGACCTTGGGCACACTGGCACAAAACACGGTTGCGAACTAGGCGAATGCGGCGCTTGCGCCGTTCTGCTGGACGGAAAGCCAGTGCTTTCTTGCCTGGTCCTGGGGCTCGAATGCGCGGGCCGCGATGTCCTGACGGTCGAAGGGCTGTGCGAGGATGGACGGCTCCATCCGCTGCAAGATACGTTTGCGGACCTTGGCGCCGCGCAGTGCGGCTACTGCACGCCGGGAATTCTTGTAACGGCAAAAGCGCTGCTGGAGGCAAATCCACACCCCAACCGCGATCAGATTCGCGAAGCGCTGTCGGGCAATCTCTGCCGCTGCACCGGCTATTTGCAGATTTTCGAAGCCGTGGAAGCGGCAATGTTGAAGATTGCAGAACAGGGCGGAGCGTCCAAATGAGGCAGCATGTCTGATTCAAAAGAATTTCCAAAGCAGTCAGCAGCCGCTTCGGCAACGGATGGTGAGAATCTCCGCGTTATCGGTGCACCGCGGCGCCGCGTCGACGCCCGCGCTAAGGTCACCGGTCAGGCGCGCTTCGCCGACGACATCTTTCTACCTCGCATGGCCTACTGCAAACTGCTGCGCTCGCCGCATCCGCACGCACGCATTCGGAAGATTGATTTTTCGCGGGCTCTCGGGCATCCGGGAGTTTACCTGGTCCTCAGCGGCAAAGACCTTTCGATTCAATACGGAATTCTGCCCGTGAGCCAGGACGAACAAGCACTCTGCGTCGATCATGTGCGGCATGTAGGTGATCCGGTCGCCGCAGTTGTCGCCCGCGAAGAGTTGACGGCGTTCGGAGCGCTCGACCTGATCGATGTCGACTACGAAATTCTGCCGACGATTGCCGATCCCGAAGAAGCGCTCGCGACTCCTGAACCAAGAATTCACGACTACGGCGAAGAGGGAAACATCCACAAGCTTGTCGCGATGGAATTCGGCAACGTCGAAGAAGGCTTCGCGGAGGCGGACGAAGTTTTCGAGGACACGTTTTTCTACCAAGGAAACACGCATCTTCCCATCGAGCAGCACGCTTCCGTGGTCGTCAAAGATCCCGACGGAAAGCTGACGATTTGGTCTAGCACGCAGACGCCACATTATCTTCACCGGGCGCTGGCCAAAGTGCTCGAAATGCCGCCCGCCCACATTCGCGTGATTGCCACGCCGAATGGCGGGGGTTTTGGCGGGAAGAGCGATCCCTTCAACCACGAAATCGTTGTTTCCAAAGCGGCGCTGCTGCTTGATCGGCCAGTCAAAATCTGCCTCACGCGTGAAGAAGTGTTTTATTGCCACCGTGGGCGCCACCCGATTCTGATGAAATTCAAGACCGGCGTGAAAAAAGACGGGACGATCACTGGAATGCATTTGCGGACGCTGATCGACGGCGGAGCGTACGGCTCGTATGGCGTCGCGAGCACATTCTACGCCGGTGCGTTGCAAACCACGACGTATCACATTCCCCGGTACAAGTATGAAGGCTGCCGCACATTCACGAACAAGCCCCCGTGCGGCCCCAAGCGCGGGCACGGCACTCCGCAACCGCGATTCGGCCAGGAAGTGCAGCTCGACAAAATCGCCGAAAAACTCCAGATCGATCCTGCCGATTTGCGCCTGCGCATTGTGGAATCCTCGAACTCCGTGACGGCCAATTTTTTCCGGCTCGGCACGGTGAATCTGGCCGAATGCATTCGCCGCATCGTAAAAGCTTCTAATTGGAAAGAAAACTTCCGCAAGATGCCGGAAGGCCGCGGCGTGGGCCTCGCCTGCTCCGCCTATCTGACCGGCGCGGGCTTGCCCATCTATTGGAACAAGATGCCGCATTCCGGCGTGCAACTGAAATTCGATCGTGGCGGTGGCGTGACGATTTTCTGTGGCGCAACGGAAATTGGTCAAGGTTCCGATGATGTTCTTGCCGGCATTGTCGCAGAAGTCCTCGGACTCGATACATTCGATGTGCGGCTTTTCACTGGCGACACGGACCTCGGCCCCGTGGACCTGGGCTCGTATTCCAGCCGCGTCACGCTGATGGCTGGAAACGCGGCGTTGCAAGCCGCCGAGCGCGGCAAAGCGCTGCTCGCGGAAGCGGTCGCGATCAAACTGGAAATTCCCAAAGAAAGAATTCGCTTTGCGAATAAGCGCGTCTTCGATTTCGCCGCGCCGGAAAAAGGGTTCAGCTTCGCGGAAGCCATTTGCCTTGCCGAGGCGCGCTTCGGCACCATCGGCACCGTCGGGTCGTACACTCCGCCGAAATCGCCTGCACTGTACAAAGGCGGTGGAGTGGGCCCGTCGCCTACATATTCGTATTCCGCGGCCGTCGTTGAGGTCAAAGTCGACTCCGCTACCGGCTGGGTCACTGTCCCCAAAGTCTGGATTGCGCACGACATCGGCCGCTCGCTGAATCCAACGCTTGTACGCGGGCAAGTCGAAGGTGGCGTGTACATGGGCCTCGGCGAAGCGCTAATGGAAGAACAGGAATTCCGCCGCCTGCCGAAGCGGCTCTCGCACGCGCTGGTGCACAAGTTCCCTTCTATCCTCGAATACAAAAGCCCAACCTCGCTGGATATGCCAGAAGTGGTCACCGAATTGATCGAGGAGCCGGATCCGCGGGGCCCTTTTGGTGCAAAAGAAGTGGGACAGGGTCCGCTTCTTCCAATCATGCCCGCGGTCGCCAATGCGGTTTACGACGCGGTTGGCGTTCGAATCGACGAAGTTCCCATCACGCCGGAGAAAATCCTGAAAGCACTCGCCGAAAAGAAAGCAGGCCGCGAACCGCGTTACGGCCCGGATCACTTCCCGCAGGTAAATTGGCCCGAAGCGCTGCGCGTTCCTCCGCCGTGGGAAGGTGGTGACGGCAACGCCATAAACGACGTTCGCCACGGCAAGCCGCAACTGCAGAAAGAAAAGGTGCTCACGCCATGATGCGGCTGCCTCTTTTCGAATTTCGCGCACCAACCAGCGTCGAAGAGGCCACCCGGATTCTCGCTGGCGAAGGCGGCACCGCAATGCCACTCGCCGGCGGCACTGATTTGCTGCCGAACATGAAACGCCGGCAGCAGGTTCCCAAAACTCTGATGAGTCTTCGTCAAATCGCGCCGCTGCATCAGGTACAGTTGAGCGATTCCGGCGCGCGTCTCGGAGCTTGCGTCACCCTTTCTGAAATTGCGGCGGACCCGCGCTTTCGCAACGGGCTGACGGCGCTCACGCAGGCGGCTTCCTTCGTGGCCACGCCGCAAATCCGCAACGTTGCCACGCTTGGCGGCAACCTCTGCCTCGATACGCGCTGCAACTACTATGACCAGAACTACGAGTGGCGAAAATCCATCGGCTTTTGCCTGAAGAAGGACGGCGACACGTGCTGGGTCGCGCCGGGCAGCTCAAAATGTATGGCCGTGTCTTCGACCGATACGGCTCCCGCGCTCATCGCTCTCGGTGCGCGCGTCCGTCTAGTTTCGAGCGGCGGCGAGCGCGAGGTTCCTCTCGCCGAGCTATACCAAAACGACGGCATTCATTATATGAAACGGCGGCCAGACGAATTGCTTACGGAAGTCTTGCTCGATTCCTCGCACGGCTGGAAGAGCACATATTGGAAATTACGGCGCCGAGGCTCATTTGATTTTCCGGTTTTGTCTGTCGCGGCCGCCGCACGAGTCTCGCAAAGCGGCGTTGTGGAAGAGGCTCGGATCGTCGTTGGTTCTGCCGCTTGTCGGCCCTTGCTGGCAACGGAAGCTTCCAAGTTCCTGGCACGCCGAGTGCTGAATCAGGAAACGATTACTGAAGCTGCTGAACTTGCTTCGCGCATCGCCAAGCCACTCGACAATACGGACTTCGACATGACCTGGCGCAAACGCGTCACAGCGGAATTTGTCACCAACGCACTGCGGGAGCTGCGCGGCGACGACATGAGCGGCCAACGGCTGCTCTTGACGCGCCACTCGACGAGCGCCTAAACCTCGAGACTTCTTAGGCCGACGACCCAGCGCAATACTCAGTTTGGATTCTCGACCAGCAACGCGATTCCCTGTCCGCCGCCAATACACGCCGAGGCAATGCCGTAACGAAGTTTTGACCGCCGCAGCTCGCGCGACAGCGTAAGCGCTAGTCGTACGCCGGTCGCGGCAAGCGGATGGCCAATCGCAATCGCTCCACCATTTACGTTTAATTTGTCGCGGTCGAGGCCCAACTCGCGCTCGACTGCCACAGTCTGCGCGGCGAACGCCTCGTTGATCTCGAGCCGGTCGATCTGCTCCAGCCTAAGCCCCGTTCCCGCGAGCAGCCGCCGGATTGCCGGCGCCGGTCCCATCGCCATCGTCTCCGGCGGCACTCCCACGGTCGCAACTGCCGCGATGCGCGCCATCGGCTCGATGCCTTTCGCCTTCGCGTACGCGCCGGAGCTGACCAGCGACGCGGCGGCTCCATCCACGATCGCCGAGCTATTGCCACCGGTCTGCACACCGCCAAACGCGGGGCGAATTTTCGAAAGCGCCTCGTAAGATGACGGACGAATGTGCGTGTCCGCAGTGAGCTTCTCGACTTCGCGCGGGAGCTGAATCCCGCGCGGTCTGTACGGAGCGCGCTCGAATTTTTCGGTGACCAGCGGAACAATTTCGCCGGAAAGGAAACAGCTCTTTTGCGCGGCGACGGCGCGCGCAAAACTCAACTCCGCGAAGCGGTCTACGTCTTCGCGCGTGATTTTGTACACTTTGGCCACGGCTTCCGCGGTTTCGCCCATGGTGACGCCGGGCGCGGTATCGAGGAGCGCCTCCCAGAGAAAATCCTTGAACTCCACCTGGCCCATCCGAAAACCGTTGCGATGCGTGTATGCCGCCACTGGATTGCGGCTCATCGATTCCGTGCCGACGCACAAGCCAAGCTCAAATTTCTTCAGCGTGATGGCATCGGCGGCCTGGCTGATTGCTTCGACCCCCGTGCCGCACACGCGCTGCACAAGCAGGGCCGGCCGGTCGATGGGAACGCCGGAGTAAAGGCCGATGTGACGCGGTAGCACATAGGCATCAAAGCTGGCCTGCGCCACGCTTCCAGCAATGACGGCTCCCACGTCGGACGGAGAACTTTTTGTCCGCTCCAAGACCGCGCGGGCCGCTTTGATTCCCAAGTCGATGGGGGAAACCAAACCGAGGATTCCGTTGTAATCCGCGAACGGAGTGCGGACTCCATCCAGCAGCCAGATATCGTTGTAAGCGATGAATTGTCCTTCTGGATTTGTGGCCATGCCGTGTTTTCCTTCTCGATTGTGCTTTGCTTAGTTTATCCGGAACGCTCAATGCGAGCGAGGAATCTCTGTAAATACTCTTTTCAAATATCCCATGTCCGTCGAAAAGGGCAGATCACCGGCCGTGGTGATGACTGGCGGTCTTACATTTGTAACGGCGTCACGAAGGTTCGCGATGCGTTCTTCCTTGCCTGGATGCTCCGGCAGAAAAAACTCAAGAGACAACGCAACGCCCGGCGTTTTGGGCATGGTTACGCAAAACTCAACAAAACGGGACGATGATGCAAAGGAATCTGGCAAGCAGAGGACGCAATCCCAAGATTGTTGCAAAATGGTCTCACACTCTTCGATGGTCGCCGAAGCATTTGCAAGCTGAAGCATGGGCAGCGCTTCGTAAAAACGTGTGACGTTGATTGTTGGCGCCAGGAGACTCGCCAAGTCTTCACAGGCTTTCGCCGTGAGCCCGGCCGGAATCTGTTCGTGGAGGTAGATCACGTCGGCTCCGGCTTCCAAGTGGGTTGTGGCGATTTGTGTTGTCACCGAGCTGGCGAATTCCAAAGCTTCCGCGGACAACTCCTCAAGACTCGTGTTCTCCCGTTCTTCGGATTGCGTAAGCAAAGCCGCCAGCTTCACTGGCCCGCTGACACTCGCCACCAAGAGAAAATCGCGGTTCGGGACCGCGTTCAACCGGCGAATCACTTCCGCGGCCACAGGAATTCGTCCGCTCTGAGCGGTCTCTTCGGCGGAACGCAGCCCCTGCGGAAGTTCGCCTGCCTTTGCAGTTTGCTTCCATTCGACGGCAGGCGGCTCATCGTCAGACGTGCGCCGCAAGTTCGCGCCGAGCGCTTCCAACTCAAGATACACATCGAAATAGCAAGCGACAGCATCGGCTTGCAAATGAGCGCGCATCTGCCGCGCGGCGCTCACAATCTTTGTTGGATTGTTGAGAAATGCAGTTAGGGGAACATTTTCCACTTTGGCGCCCAGCGCAAAAACAATGGGCAGAAGCAGTGGACGAGGAGGCGCTTCCCCGTTCAGCAAATTCTTGGCTATTTGTCTTGCGGTGAGACTCACGTCGGTCCGTTATGGTCGGAACACAGGTCCGGTGGACTTGGCGTCGGGCCAGGTACCATAAAATTGCAACGCTTCTTTCGGCGGACTCTGCTTGCTCCATTCCTGAATGAATTTGTCATACGGAACGCCACGCGCCAGCCGCGCTTGTCGTTCTTCCTGGCGAAGGTGCTTCGTTTTCTCGGCGTCGACTTTCCGCCGTTCCGGATCGTACGCAATCTTATAGATATGTTGCGCCGTCCAATCCGAGATGATGTTCTTCTTCAAATCATCCATCACGGATTGCGGATCGCGATCCAGCGGATCGCCGTAGCCCGGACCGCCGCCGCTGAAGCCGAAAAGCAAATCTCCTTCTTGGTAGACCTTGGGGGTTCTGGCGATGAGTTCGTAAGTCCACTGGCCATGCACGGTCTTCTTCTCGAGCATATCGCGCAAATCCATCGTCAAGCCGGAGTCCGCCTTCTTCATGCTGTCCAGAAGAGCCGGCTTGCGCACGCTCATTCCAGGAATCGGTGACGAGGCATATCCACCAAAGAGCGGCTGACCGAGCGGCACCTTGCTGCCATTGCCCATGCACAGCGAGACCATGTCGCTGACTTTGTGGATCATCCATTGCTGAACGGCGCCGGCTCCGCCGCGATGGTGGCCGTGCCCGCAAGAATCTCTCCAGTGCTGCGAGAGCAGCACTGTCAGCGGCAGCTCGCTTTCAACTTGCTCAGAATCTGGCGCCCGGCCAAACGCGCACCACGCAAATCCGTAGGAATCCATGCCATCGGTCGCCGCACGGCCTCCTTGGCCTTGCGTGTTCAAGGAAAAGGAGAGAACGTCAGAAACAGCGAGTTTCCATTGCGAAAGCCCTGCGCAGATTTGTGCGGTGTGCTGGCTACCCGGCGCCGCTGTTACTTGCTGCCAAAGATTGGCGCTCGAAAATGCCATCTTCGCAAAGCTGTTGTGCGTGGCGTTGCGGCATTGCATTCCAATGTACACGCAGCAACTTGTTGCCGCGGACTTGTCCGGATTCAAAATGATGTTTGGTGGGAAGTGAAAATCGATAGGCGCAAACGTTGAGCTGCAGATCGGAAGGTCATGAAAAAGGTATTCATACATGAAGTTCGCGATGTGGCCGACGACCGCTTGGGGGTGCACATTGTAAGAAGAAGGGTTTTCCGGCGAAGTGCCTTCAAAATCAAAAAGCAGCTTTTCACCTTTTTTGATGAGCGTCAGATTGCACGCCCGCACTAGCGCAGGCATCCAGCCAATTGCATCGTTGAAGACTACCGCCCTGAACTTGCCTTCCGGCAACACTTTGATTTTCTGTCGTGCACCGGACTCCGCCGTGTCTACCATTTTTCGGAGCAAGCCGATCAAGTATTCTTCCCCGCGCTTTTCCACCAGTTCCATCAATCGCACCCGGACGCGATCGGCCGTAGTGCAACGCGCTCGCAAGTCCGAAATAAACATAGCAGGTGCGCGTAAGCCGTAGACGGAATAAAACTCCAAAAAGTCGTTCCGGATCTGATAGTTTTCCGCGATTTTGATTGGGGGCATGTTCAGCCCCTCTTCAAATCGCGACTTTGCACTGACCGGCATCCCACCCGGCTCGATGGCTCCGGTTTCTGTGGTGTGCAGCGCCGCAGACGTCCAAGCCAGTAATTTGCCGTTGTGAAAAACCGGCATGAGCGCAACTTGGTCTGGGTTGTGGATCCCGCCATACAACGCATCGTTCGTGTACCAGATGTCGCCTTCGCGAATTCCTGGATTCTCCGCATAGTTTTTCAGAATGAACTTGATAACGATGGGCTGAATGATGGCGTGCAAATACGTTCCGCAGGCCGCGTTGATGAGGTCCCCGTTGGCAGTGAAAA
>Ga0187780_10004567_pt1 | contig 10359 bp, 10 predicted proteins | sample 1015_Q2_SP10_20__FD_132429 | JGI IMG/M metagenome (GOLD analysis project Ga0187780, IMG submission 132429) | Tropical peat soil microbial communities from peatlands in Department of Meta, Colombia - 1015_Q2_SP10_20_MG | ecosystem: Environmental > Terrestrial > Soil > Wetlands > Peat | place...
ACGGTACTCTCTCACGCGCTCGCCCTCGCAGGTTTCATCGATTGCGGGGCAACGGAGGAACCAAGCTCATGTCCCATTGGATCGGATCGACATCCCCAACGGATGCCGGAATGGACGATTTCAAGGAGTGCCTCAAGCAGTTGCGCGACGGCCACGCGGAGGATGCCCTCCTTCACGCACGGCGCGCTCTGGGTGCAGCCCCCAAGAACCCGTTCTACCTTTCCTACACGGGTCTGCTGGCCGCCATTGCCGAGAAGCGTTACGCGGATGCGGAATCGCTCTGCCAGGAAGCGCTGGGCATGCGACACAACCACGCTCAGCTCTACTTGAATCTGGCAGAGGTCTATCAGCAGTCTGGGCGGACGCAGGAAGCCATTTCGACGCTCGAAAAAGGCCTCATCTCCGCGGGACGAGATTTCCGGATTCGCAGGGCACTCGAGAAAATCGGGAACCGCCGCGAGCCGATATTTTCATTTCTGCACCGCAGTCACCCTGTGAACCGCACTCTCGGGAGATGGCGGCATCGCTTTGCGGGGCCGTCGCAGGTGGCAGGAGCCTAGTTTTTCTCGACCAAGGAGTTGTTCCCCGTGACGCAATCCGGGACGAACCATCCGCCAGGTGGTTTGTCCCGGATTCCCCCTTCCCAGCCGCGGGGCGCGTTGCAGACTGGATTTGACTCAGCCCTGCCCGAGAGGAAGAAAGTACTGCGTGCCTTTTACGGGTTGGCGCAGGCGCCGCAAGAGTTCCTGAAGGTCCTGGTTTCGCTCGACGAAGTCGATTTCCGTCGTATCCACCACAAGAAGATTCGAGGCGGAATAGCGGAAGAAGAAGTGTTCGTAGGCGTTGGCCACAGCCTCCACGTATTCCGGGGAGATGTGTGTTTCCGCGGGATCGGCTTTTTTCGACACACGCTTTCGCAGGACCTCCGGCTTGGCCTGCAGGTAAATCGTCAAGTCCGGCGTTGGTACCGACGGCGCGAGCATGTCGAAGTACTTTTCGTAGAGCTTCAGCTCTTCATTATCGAGATTGATGTACGCGAAAATCTTGTCCTTCTCAAAGAGGAAGTCGCTCACAATCGGCGCCGCTTTGTCTTCAGGGCGCGTTTCCGTGAGACGGCGATGTCGTTCATACAGGAAATACATCTGTGCGCGGAAGGCTGCACCGGGTTTTTCGTCGTAGAAGTCGGCGAGAAACGGATTGTCCTCGCAGTCGTAGATGCGCCTTGCGTGAAGTTGCTCGGCTAGCACCTTCGCTAGCGTGGATTTCCCAACGCGGATCGGCCCCTCAAGGACGATATACCGCGGCGCCTGAAATGCAGGCTCGCCTGAGGCCTGGGGGTTCGATGGCCGCTCCGTCATGGGGCGCGATTATAACAAACCGCCAGAGACATCTCGCCGGGCCCGAAGCTGAGGCTGTATGGCACCTTCGTGTGCTAGCCTTATCCGCCGCCGATGATGCGCACGATGCCGCTACGAAATGCATGTCTCGCCGTTCTGATTCTCATTACCGCCATCTGTGCCCGCCCTGCGGCGTCTCAGCCCCAAAATGAGGGAATTCACGGAAGCTCTGCTGGCGATTTACGGGACTTCGTCGAGACGCCTTCCGTTTCCGGTTACGAGAAGGAGCTATCCGAGAAAATCCGGTCGGAAGTCGCTTCCTTGCATCCGTCCGTCGATAACCTCGGCGACGTGGTCGTCACGATCGGCAGCGGGTCTCCGCGCCGGCTTATTGTGGCGCCAATCGACGAACCAGGGTTCGTCGTCAGCGGAATCACGGATGACGGATATCTCCGTCTCCAGCGCCTGCCGCAAAGCGGAGGCCTGCCTCCAATTTTCAACGAGCTCTATTCCGCGCAGCCCGTGAAAATCGGCCCTACGAATGGCAGGTGGATCGACGGCGTGGTGGCTGGGCTTTCGGTCCATCTGCAGCCGGGGAGGACGAATCCGCCCGACCCAAAAGACATTGAGAATATGTACGTCGATATCGGCGCGGCCTCCGCTGCGGAAGTGCGCAAGGCGGGCGTTGACATCCTGAGCCCTGTCGCCCTCAACCGCCGTCTTGCTGGCCTCGGCAACACGGAGGTGGCGGGCGCATCCGTCGGCGACAAGTTCGGCGGGGCGGCACTGCTCGAAGTGTTGCGCGAAATCGATCCGGCAAAAGTAAGCGGTACGTTGATTTTCGCTTTTGTCGCCCAGCAACGGGTTGGCGCGCGCGGCCTGCAACGCATTCTGAATACGATGCGCGCCGACGAAATCATCTACATCGGCCGCCTCACACCAGGTGGTGCTGTGCCAGGTGTCGAAGGCGTTCATCGGGCACCCCGCCGCGAACCGGGCAGCGGCGTGCTGCTCGGTCTCGAGCAGACCAACGGTACTCCGACGGGGCTCGGTGCCGATCTCAAGCAACTGGCCGACAACAACAAGATTCCCTTCGAGACGGACTACACATCCGCACTCATCCCCGCGAGCTATGTTCCCCCTCCCGCGTTGCCTGCTAGATGGGCGCAGATTGGCGTGGCCATCGCGTGGCCAGACACACCGGCTGAGGTCATCAATTCGAAGGATCTGGGAGAACTGGAGAATCTCCTCCAGGTCTATGCCCAAGGACGAGTTTCGTCACAGGAGGGAAAATATGGTCAGGGGCATTCCGCCTCAGTCGGAAACCGCACGGGAGTTCCCTCCGTCACCGAAATGCTGTCCCAATTGGTCCCGATTTACGGTGCAAGCAAGCACGAAGAGCTTGTGCGTGATGCCATGCAACACATGCTGCCGAAATGGGCGAACACTGAAACGGACGACGCCGGGAATCTAATCCTGCATCTCGGCACAGCGCCTGCTGGCACGAAAACTCCGAGGATTCTTGTGGTCGCGCATATGGATGAAATCGGATTCGAGGTGAAGTCAATCTCCAACGATGGCCGGCTGGAAGTGACCGAACTCGGTGGAATGAATCTCGATTTCTATCAAGGGCATCCCATGCTCGTGCATACGGCGAAGGGTGACCGTGACGGAATCATGGAGCTGCCGAACGGCTGGGATGAAACAAATTTCAAATGGCCGGCTGAATCCGAGGCGACCCTTCGCGTCGATGTGGGCGCGCGAACTCCCGAGGAAGTCACCAAGCTCGGCATCAAGCCGGGCGATTCGATCACAATTCGCAAGGCATATCGTCCGCTTCTCGGCACGCGCGCCAATGGCCGCAGCTTTGACGATCGCGTCGGCGACACGGCTCTCATCTCCGCCGTATGGGCGCTCGGCGGCCCACTCAAGGATCGCGATGTAATGTTCGTTTGGTCCACTGGCGAAGAACTTGGATTGCTCGGGGCGGGAGCGGTAGCGAAGCGTCTCGCAGCCGAGGGGCACGAACCAGACTACGTTTTCGCCGTGGACACTTTTGTGAGCGCGGATTCGCCGCTCGAATCGCAGCGCTTTGCCGACGCACAGCTTGGCAAGGGATTCGTCGTGCGCGCAATCGACAACTCCAATATCGCGCCGCACGGTGACGTCGCGCGGCTTGTGCAACTCGCCCATGCAAATCAGATTCCGGTGCAATACGGAGTTACCGGCGGCGGCAACGACGGCGCAATGTTTGTTCCCAATGGCTCCGTGGATCTTGCCCTCGGCTGGCCGCTGCGCTATTCGCATTCGCCCGCAGAGGTGATCGATACTCGCGACGTGGACGCGCTGGCCCGCATCATCGCCGTGATTGCGAAGAGCTGGTAGCCAAACACGCCGTCGCGCCTTGATTTCGCGTTCCTGGTGATATACTCCCCGGTCTCTGTGACAACCAAATCCGAGGTAACGACATGACCCAGCCAATCGCAGCAAAAAGCAATCCTCTCGACCCGGCGCTTTTCAGAGCGGACGCGATTTCCCCGGAAGTCCTTGCGGCCAACGAGGCCTTTCGCAAGGCGATGTCGGCAGGCCCGGAGTGGTGGGATATTGGCGCGCAGGCTTTCCGCGAGCTTCGCACGAAACCTGGCGGCCCGTTTCCTCCTATCGTGAAAAGCGAGAAAGCGCGCACGATCCTGATCGACGGCAAGGGCGGCCACAAGATCGCGCTGAATGTGATCGCACCGCAGCACGCCAGGGGCGTTTACTTGCATATTCACGGCGGCGGGCTGGTCTTCGGATCGGCTGAACACCAGGATCCGATGCTCGAGCGTATTGCAGAAACCACGGGCATGGCGTGCGCCAGCGTCGAATATCGCCTTGCGCCGGAGAATCCGTACCCGGCTGCGTGGGACGATTGCGAATCGGCGGCACTATGGCTGGTGAAGAATTCCAAGTCCGAATTCGGAACCGATGTGCTGACCATCGGCGGGGAGTCTGCGGGTGCTACCCTTACAGCGGCAACGCTAGTCCGCATGCGCGACCGTCACGGCTATACGGGATTCCGCGCAACGAATCTCTCCTACGGCAACTTCGATTCCTCGATGACGCCGAGCCAGGCGCTCGCGCCGGAAAAGGGAATCCTCGTCGGGAAAAAGAGCATCCAGAAATTCGCCGAGGCCTACCTGCCAAGGGGCGTCAACCCGCGTGACCCGGATGTCTCGCCGCTCTACGCGAACGTGGCGGGCCTATGTCCGGCCCTTTTCGTCGTGGGGACGCTTGATCCGCTGCTTGACGATACTCTCTTCCTCTACGCGCGTTGGATCGCCGCAGGCAATGAAGCCGATCTCGCGATCTACCCCGGCGCTCCGCATGCGTTCAATCTGTTCCCACTGCCGCAAGCTGCAACGGCGAATGCCCAGATTGATGCATATCTGAGCCACGCGACCTCCTGACTGCGGCCTAAGATCCGCTGGCGGGCGCGGTGAGAGGCAGCACCGCCGCGCCCAGCACCAGGCGGCTTCGGCGAGCCTGTAGAAAAACAGCCGCACGCAACTTCTCAGGCTTCCAGCCCGTGTGCAACTTCAGATTGAACTCGGCTGAAAAAGATCCGTCCGAACCTAGCTGCCCGAGCACTTCCAACTGGCGCACAACGGCGCGATGATAGAGTTGCTCGCCTGCATTCTCGCCGCGCGTGACATTTGAGGACAGGTCGTTTTCAGTCACGGCGAGCAGCACATCCGCGACGCCCTCTGAATTCAGGCCGTTGTAGGATCGGACGCCTATGTGGAGTGGTACGGTCCCCGGAACAGCCTTCGAGTCAGCCCGCCATTCCAGGTCCACGGTTGCCTTCGGAGCCCGCGCCTCTTTTGCGATGGCTCTAAGCGCGTCGCGCTCATAGCTTCCGACGAACTCCGCTTGACCGTCCACCACCATTTGCGGCGTGTAGGCGGAGACAAGGTGAAAAGAGCGCGCGTAGTCCTGTTGTCTCTCGCTGAACTGCGCGGAAGAAAAAGGATCGATCCAGCCGAGATCATTCCAGTAGTCCACGTGCTGCTCGAGCGCGATGATCTGTGCGCCAGGGACGGGTTGGGTCTGATCAAGGAGCGCCAGCAGACGGTCGGCCGGGGGGCAGCTCAGCAACCCTCCGACGTGAAAAGCTCGACCACGACCGGCGTTCTCCCAAGCCCGGCCGCGTATGATCCGGAGCCCTGGCTCGCCGCGGTTGGATCCATCATGGTCTTTCCCCGCGGAGCAGCCCACAGGTAGACCATTCCGGCTGCTGCAAGCATGGACACAACGGCGACCAGTGGAACTCGCATCAGGACTCCCGCAGTAAGTACGCGCGAGCCTGGTCTTTTGGATGTTCGAAGCAACCGCAAGACTCACGCTAGCAGAGGTTACTTCGGCAAGATTGCGGACTCCCTCACAATATGGGACTTAGCCCTCTTTCCTGAAGGCTTCGTGAGCAGGTCCAGGATCTCTCTGACATCTTTTACCACACGGTGCGGCCGCCGATTCTTTGGTTGGGCGGCCCAATCTTCAGCCGTTGTCATGCCTGTTGTTACCCCAAAGCCGATTGCCTTGCCGCGACGCGCCATGATCATCTCCACGAGCGGATCGTCGCCGACCACGCCGACGTTGTGCATCTTGATGCCGAGTTTCTTGGCGACCAAACGCAGGGCGTGCAGCGAAGGTTTGCCCGTCAATATCATCGGCGCGCGAGTCACCTTTCGCACGGCTCCCACGATCGCGTGAGAATAGCCCATGGATTTTCCGTCGGAAGTTGCAAAAAAGGGGACGTCGGAAGCGCAATAGAGCTCCGCGCCGTTCCAAATCGCCTTGGCGGCCGCTTCGATGTCCTTCATGTTGCAGTCCGGATGCCATCCGACATACACAGCCTCGACTTTGTCGGCGCCCTCTTGGCCCGTGAAGAGAATCTCGATGCCAGCGTCCGAAAGCGGACGCCCGACGCCAGGTGTTCCCAAAATCAGGGCACGCTTTACGCCGCGACGAGGCATTAAGTCTGCGGCCACGCTGGACGGTGTCAGCAATGCTTCGTCGGGTATGGGCAGTCCGAGCGCACGCAGCTTTGGGGCCTGCTCGGCTGGCGGATAGTGGCTGCCGTTCGTGAGCACCACAAAAGGAATTCCGCGATCGTTTAACTCGTTCAGGACCTCTATGGCGCCGGGCAACAGCCGATAACCGCCCAAGGAACGGCCACTCAAGATCAGAGTGCCATCGAGATCGAACATGAAGCCTTGGACGGCGCCCAGCGGTTCATTGAACCCATTCTTGGAAGATTTCACGCTCATGTCCTCACCGGAGCTGCCTGGCCGCGCAACTCAAGCTTGAATCCATCTTTCTCGACCGAGATGTGAGCGATGTCGCGCCGTGCAGTCAATTGACGAATCAAAGTCATCACTGGAGCCATATCAGGATCATAGGTTTGTTGCGCAGGGCCAGCTGCCTTCATCGCGTCCACTAGGCCAGCAGGCATTGTGGCCCGAAGGAGAAACTCCTCATCGCTTAGTTCAGGGCCAATGCGCTGGCGCATTTCGGCCAGAGGCGGCATGCCTGGCTCTTGGCGCAACTCTCGCGTTCGGGGCAGAGACTCAATGCGATCCATCACCTCTGGGGCGATCGGAATATTGGGGCGACCGAATTTACCCAATGCATACCGAATGACTTCATCGGGGATGATGCTATAGCGCTCTTTCCCCGTGACGTTCAGCACAGCTTGGGTTATCAGCATCTGAGCGAAAGGCGTCATCACAATGGGCCAGCCCAGCTCCTGGCGCACGCGGTCCAATTCCTCAATCACTGCTCCTTCCAGATGGGACACTCTCGTTTCAGCGAGATGACGGCGCATGGTGCCAATCGTTCCACCCGGTAGCTGGTGGTGGAGATACCTTGCGTCAAACGCCTGGGGCCGACCTGCCGGAAGTCCTTCCGCTTCCGCAAGACGCGTGAAGTAGCGGTTCACCTCGGCGAGTGCCTCGTCGTCGATATCCACCTGATGCCCGAGCGCACGCAGATTGGAAACCACGCGCTCGGACGGCGGATTGGAGATGCCATCCGCGGCCGCGCCGGAAGCGCATTGAACTGCGCTAACACCCCATTCGGGCGCGTCCATGTACGTCAGCTCGGCGACGCCGATCGTGCAGTGCGAGTGAAGTTCCAGCGGCTTGTTGCCGATTACCGCTGCGATGGCCGGGATGAGAGTTCGCGCGCGCAGCGGCGTCAGAAGCCCGCCGGGGTCCTTAATGTACAGAGCGTCAACGTCCGGGCTTTTGGCGAGAGTACGAGCACGGTCAACGTAGTGGGCATCGTCGTGGATGGGACTCAGCGTAAAAACCAGAGCGCCGATGACGCACTCTCCTCCGGCTGCTTTGATCATCCGCGCGCAAGCAACGTTGGAATCCGCGTCGTTCATCGGATCGGCGAGTGCAAACCGGCGTAGCCCGTTCTTGATGAGGGTTTTGAACGCGAGTGCCATGAACTCCGGGCTGGCCGTTTCCCAGGAAATAAAGCGGAAACCGGTGGAGAGGAGTTGCAGCGGCGTGTTCCGCGTGGCCTTGGCCATAAGACGAATGCGCTCCCAAGGATCTTCCTTCTTGTAGCGGACGGCGACGCCCATGTGGGTCGAGGTTGTGAAGTCGATGGCCCTGAAACCCACGCGGTCCATGACGGGCGCGATGGTCAGAGTCCTGGCCGTGTCAACTCCGAGCGCCGACCAAAGGCACTGGTTTCCATCGCGCAGGGAAGTCTCGACGAGTTGGAGGTTAGCCATGCGCACTTACCTGCTGGGGCGGATGCCGCCGTTCGAGAAAACGGGGCACATACGAGGTGTCGACGCCGCCTCGTTCAAACTCGGGGTCGGCTAGCACCTCCGCGTGGAAGGCCAGATTCGTGGCGACGCCTTCGATGTGAGTTTCAGCGATCGCCCGGCGCATTCGTTCGAGTGCGGAAGAGCGATTCGGACCGTGCGTAATGATCTTCGCCATGAGTGAGTCGTAAAAAGGCGGGATACGCGCGCCAGAAATAATGTGTGTGTCGACTCGCACGCCGTCGCCCGCAGGCCAAGCAGCGGATCGAACTGCGCCCGGGCTCGGATAGAAGTCTCGCGCCGGATCTTCCGCATTGATCCTGCACTCGATTGCGCAACCCACACTTCTGACGTCCTCCTGCTTCAGGCGCAAGCCGCCACCCTCCGCAATGGCGACCTGTTCCGCCACCAGGTCGATGCCGGTTACCGCTTCTGTCACTGGGTGCTCAACTTGAATTCGGGCGTTCATTTCCAGAAAGTAGAAGGCGTCGCGCTCCACATCAACCAAGAATTCGACGGTGCCCGCACTGCGGTAGGAAAGCCGCTCAGCAAACTGCACCGCTGCCGCATGGATGCGCGCGCGGAAATCCGAAGAAAGACCCGGCGCTGGCGTTTCCTCGATCAACTTCTGATATCGGCGCTGGACGGAACAATCGCGTTCTCCGAGGTGGATCACGTGCCCCTCGCCGTCCCCTAGAATCTGCACCTCCACATGACGGCCTCGCGCTACGAATCGTTCGAGATAGATGCGCGCATCGCCGAATGCTGCGTCGGCCTCTGCCGCAGCAAGCTTCATCGCGTCGGCCAGATCCTCTATCTGATCGACGCGCTTCATGCCTCGCCCGCCACCACCCCCAACTGCCTTAATCAGCAGCGGAGGACCGATTTCGCGGCCAAGTATCATCGCCTCGCCCACAGTCTCCACAGGCCCGCCCGGGGCGGTCGGCACACCCGCGGCTTCTGCTTCCGCGCGAGCGCGCAATTTGTCCCCCACGGCATCGATCTGCGCGGATGTCGGACCGATGAAGACGACACTCTCTTCCTCGCAAAGTCTGGCGAGGGCCGCACGTTCTGAGAGAAAACCGTAACCCGGGTGAATGGCGTCGGCTCCAACGCCCAACGCGGCTTGCACAATTGTGTCGACTCTTAAGTAGCTCTCGGAAGGCCGGCTCGGCCCGATGCAGATCGTGCGATCCGCAAACCGGCTGGGCAGCGAGTCCAGATCCGCTTCGGACGCAGCCAGCACGGTTTCAATGCCGAGAGTTCTGCACGTGCGGATCACGCGGAGGGCGATTTCGCCACGATTGGCGATGAGTATACGGCGGATCGCCATCGCTAGGCTCCGGGACGCACGCGCAGCAGAATTTCGCCATATTCGACCAAAGCGCCGTTTTCCGCCAATATCTCGACCACTTCGCCCTTCACGCCCGCATGCACGGAGTTCATTAACTTCATCACTTCCACAATGCCGACAACCGTGTCCTCGTTTACTTTCGATCCGACTTCAACAAACGGCGGCTCACCCGGCTTGGGCGCACGGTAGAAAACCCCGAGCAGTGGAGAATCGACATCTGCGAGGCCCGGCTCGGATGGCGGTTTGGCTTTTCGGGGAACCGGTGGCGCGGGCTCCGGTTCTTGCGCGGTTGGCTGCGGCGCAGCTCCGGCAGGTACAGGTTGTCGCGCTTGTGCGGCTGAGCCGCGTTGCAGATTGAGCTTTACGCCGTTCATTTCGAGCGACAGGCTTTCAAAACTCGATTCTTCAAGCAGCCGCATGATCTCCGCCACGTCTTTGGCTGTGAGCGTCATCGGCGGCCTCCGAAGATTTTCATGACGTGTTGCAGCGGGTTCTCCGCAGGCTTGGCAACCGGTGTGCGGTCCTTGGAAGACCAAACGGTCTCTGGCCGGCTCTGCAATAGCAGGATCTCGCCAGATTGGTCGATCGCCCACTCGATATCCTGGGGCCGACCGTAATGGTGCTCGACTTTGCGGGCAATATCTCTCAACGCTGTAATCTCCATGTCACTGAGGCAAGGCACTCTCCGGAGGTGGTCCGGAGTCTCAACCTCTCTCACGCCGCCACCCGGTGCAGGCAGGTGTTGTACATGTTTGTCGGAGATCTCGCGTACGGAAATTTCGCCTGTGATCTTGGCGATCACGAACCGGTCTGGCGTGACCTCACCGCTTACAACAGCTGAACCC
>Ga0187780_10004568_pt1 | contig 10358 bp, 8 predicted proteins | sample 1015_Q2_SP10_20__FD_132429 | JGI IMG/M metagenome (GOLD analysis project Ga0187780, IMG submission 132429) | Tropical peat soil microbial communities from peatlands in Department of Meta, Colombia - 1015_Q2_SP10_20_MG | ecosystem: Environmental > Terrestrial > Soil > Wetlands > Peat | place...
CCTGATGCTCGGGTGCCTCGGCGCCTCGGTGGGCGTCCTCGTCGGGCTAGGGATTCCGCTGCTCGCCCGGCTGTTCCTGCGCGGCGTTCACGTCGAGATCTCAATCGCCTCGGCCGTTCTGGCGTTCACGTTTTCTTCCGCGATCGCGCTGCTCTTCGGCGTCGTGCCGGCCTATCGCGCCGCGCACCTGAATCCGACGGAGGCCTTGCACCATGAGTAGAGCCCTGCGACTGACGGTCTTCCTGACGGCCGCCGCTCTGGCGGCGCCGGCGCTGCCCGCGGCGGAGAGCGCCGCCCTGACGGTCCGGCGCGCGGTGGCGCTGGCGCTCGAACGCGCGCCCGAGATCGCCGTCGCGCGCGCGTCGGCGCAGGAGGCCGACGCCGCGGCGCGAATCGCCGCGAGCGACCGGAAGCCGCACTTCGCCGTCAACACGACGCCCGGGTACTCGACGGGATTGCCGCTCGCCGTCGCAGGGGAAGTCCCTGCCGCGGCAGGAGCGCGGCTCGGCATGACGCTCTACGATCCGATCGCGCGCGGGGAGGAGTTCGACGCCGTGGCGCGCTCGGCGGCTTCGGCGGGGGCACTCGACGAGACGAGGGCCGAGGTGGTCCGGCGGACGGCCTCCGCCTGCGCGCGGCTTTCGACCGACGAGGGACGGGTCGCGGCGGCGCGGCGGAGCCTGGAAGCGCGGGAGGCGATGACGCGGCGCGAGCGCGCCCTCGAGCGCGAGGGTCGGCGCACGGCGCTCGACGTCGAGCGGGTTTCCCTCGAGGAGGCCCGCGCCCGGCGGAGCGTCTATGCGGCCGAATCCGACCGGGACCTCGATCGGCTCGAGCTGGCGCGACTGATCGGCGCTCCGGCCGGTTCTCCGATTTCCGTCGTGGAGGAGCCGGGCGCCGCCGTGCCGGAACCGGAAGCGGGAGACGCGGCCGCGCTCGCCATCACGCGCGACCGGGAGCTGCGGTCTCTGGCCGAGCAGGCCGCCGCGCTGCGCCGCTCGGCGGACCTTCTCGCGCCGGCGTTCAAGCCGACCGTCAACGCCGAGGCTCGGTACGCCTACGTGCCGCGCGCGTTCGGCTACGACAAGTACTACCTGAACTTTCAGGAGAACGTCGCGAGCCTCGGGGTGTCCGTGGTGCTTCCTCTTCTCACGGGAGGCCGCGAGACCGCGCTCGCGGCGCAGTCGCGCGCCCGGCTCGAGCAGATCGAGGCGCAGCGCCATCTTCGCGAATCCGAGCTCGCCCGGGAGGCGCGGCAGGCGGAGGCGGAGCTCGCCCGCGCCGACCTCGACGCGGCGCTCGCCCGGCGGGCTCTCGGCTTGAACGAGGAAGCGCTCGGGCAGGCGCAGGCGCTCGCCCGGGAGGGCAGGGGAGAAGCGGACGGCGTCGAGCTCGCCGCGCTCGGCCTGTCGAAGAGCGAAGAAGACCTGGCGGGCGCCGAACGCGATCGGATCGACGCGCGGCTGCGCCTGCTCGCTCTGCGAGGAGAGTTGCTTTCGGCCTTTGGACTGGAGGCGAAGCCCGGCGTCGAGGCGCCGGCGGCGAATTAGCGAAACCGCAAAAACTTCGGGCCGGCGGGCCCGCGTCGATTTATCCTTTGTAAATATTGCATGAGGAGCCGTTCTCTTTTAAGCTACGCGGCTTTATGAACGAACGTCCGGTCGGCCCCGCCGGAGGGGCTTCCCCCGAAGGAGCGCGCAACGCCATCGCTGCGGCGCAGCGCTACCTGTTGTCCATTCAGCATCCCGACGGGCACTGGTGCGGCGAGCTCGAAGGCGACACCATCCTCGAGTCGGAGTACATCCTCACGCTGCACTTTCTCGGACGAACCGGCGAGGAGCGCGTCCGCAAGGCCGCGGCGTATTTGAGAAAGAAGCAGCTTCCCGAGGGCGGGTGGCCCAACTACGAGGGCGGCCCCCCCGACGTCAGCGTCTCGGTCAAGGCCTACTTCGCGCTGAAGCTCGTCGGCGACGAACCCGACGCTCCCCACATGGCGCGCGCCCGCGAGGTCATCCTGCGCCTGGGCGGTATCGAGGCGACCAACTCCTTCACGCGGATCTACCTGGCAGTTTTCGGGCAGTGGGATTGGAACGACTGCCCCGCCGTGCCGCCGGAGCTCGTGCTCCTGCCCGACTGGTTTCCTTTCACGATCTACAAGATCTCCTCTTGGTCGCGCACGATCGTCGTTCCGCTCGCCATCATCTGGGCGAACAAGCCGTTCTGCCCGGTGCCCGCCGGGGCGCAGATTTCGGAGCTGCGCACGGGAGTCGTTCCCGAGCGCCGCTCGCCGCGGACCGTGTTGGAGACATTCTGGTTCGTCTTCTTCACCTTCGTCGACAAGGCCCTGAAGGCTGCCGAGGCGGCGAACCTGAAGCCGTGGCGGCGCCGCGCGATCGAGGTCTCGGAACGCTGGATCCACGAGCGCCTCGTCTCGAGCGACGGGCTCGGCGCGATCTTCCCGCCGATCATCAACACGATCATGGCGTTTCGCTGCCTCGGCTACGGGCTGGACGATCCGCGCCTGAAGGCCCAGGAACGGGAGCTCGAGCGGCTGGAGCTCGAAGACGAGGAGACTCTGCGCGTCCAGCCCTGCTTCTCTCCCGTGTGGGACACGGCGATCGCCCTGCCCGCGCTCGCGGCTTCGGGCGTGCCCGCCGACCACCCGCTTTCGCGGCAGGCCGCCCGCTGGCTCCTCGGCCGCGAAGTGAGGCAAGTCGGCGACTGGAAGCGCCGGGCGCCCGAGGCGCCCGTCGGGGGCTGGTACTTCGAGTACGCCAACGAGTTCTATCCCGACACCGACGACACCGCCGAGGTCTTGACGGCTCTGTCGGGCGTGCGCTTCCCGGTCGAAGCCGAGGATCGCGAGCGCCGCGATGCGATCGAGCGCGGCCGCAAGTGGCTGCTCGGAATGCAGAACGACGACGGCGGCTGGGGCGCCTTCGACAAGGGGTGCGTCAACGAGATCTGGACCTACATACCCTTCGCGGACCACAACGCGATGATCGACCCGAGCTGCGAGGACATCACCGGACGGGCGCTCGAGGCGCTGCACAACCTGGGCGACCGCCCCGACCATCCCGCGATACGTCGCGCGGTCGCGTTCTTGCAGTCCCGGCAGGAGGCCGACGGGAGCTGGTACGGCCGCTGGGGCTGCAACTACATCTACGGAACCTGGCTTGCGCTGCGGGGTCTGCTGCACGCGGGGGTGGACCTGTCGGCGCCGCGCTACCAGCGGGCTGCGGAGTGGTTCCTCCTGCGCCAGAACCCCGACGGTGGATGGGGAGAGCTGCAGCACTCCTACGAGAACCCTTCGACGAGGGGCGTGGGGCCGAGCACGCCCTCTCAGACCTCCTGGGCGCTGATGGCCCTGCTCGCCCTCGGTCGCGTCGACTCGGAGGCGGTCCGCAGGGGCATCGACTATTTGCTCCGCACCCAGCAGTACGACGGGTCCTGGCGCGACGAGCACTGGACGGCGACCGGTTTCCCGAAGGTCTTCTACCTCCGGTATCATCTGTATGCGACCTACTTCCCGCTCTGGGCGCTGTCGCTCTATGGGCGGGCCGCCGTCACGCCGGGAACCGGCGCCTCGGCAGGAGCGTCCACTCCGACGGCAGTGGCCGAGAAACCCGTGAGGGAGTAAGCAACGATGCGGTTCCCGGTTCACATCATGACGGACACGATTCAGAACTCGGTGCGCAACGCAATCCGCGGGCGCAGGCGGTACCCCTTCGTCCTGATGCTCGAGCCCCTCTACACGTGCAATCTGGCGTGCATCGGCTGCGCCATCGAGCGGCACACCGGGAAGCTGAGCGATCGGCTCCCGATCGAGAAGTGCCTGAAGGCCCTCGACGACTCCCAGGCTCCCGTCGTCTCGATCTGCGGAGGCGAGCCCACGATCTACCCCGAGCTGCCGGCGCTCGTGGACGAGATCATTCGGCGCAAGCGCCAGATCTACCTGTGCACCAACGGCCTCCTGCTCGACGAGAAGGTCTTCGGCGTCATCCCGCCGCACAAGCGGTTGATGATCAACGTGCACCTGGACGGCATGCGCGAGACGCACGACAAGGTCTGCGACCGCGACGGCGTCTTCGACAAGGCCATCGCGATGATCGAGGAAGGGCTCGGGCGCGGCTACCACGTCATGGCGAACACGACCGTGTTCAAGGAAACGAGCGTCGAGGAAGTCGAGGAGCTCTGCGACCTGCTGACCGGCATGGGCGTGGACGGCATGCTGGTTTCGCCGGGGTACCACTACGAATCGGTCGACGCCGACATCTTCCTGACCAAGTCCGAGATTCACCAGAAGTTCCGCCGGGTGCTCGAGATCTCCAAGAAGCACAAGCTCACCTCGACGCCGATGTTCCTCGAATTCGCTGCCGGGCTGCGCGAGTACAAGTGCTCCCCGTGGAGCACGGTCACGTACACGCCGAAGGGCTGGAAGGGCCCCTGCTACCTCATCGGCAAGACCTGGTCCGAGACTTTCGAGGAGTTCTGGAACGGCACGGACTGGGAGTACTGGGAGTCGCGGCAGGACCCGATGTGCCGCAACTGCGCCATGCACTCCGGGTTCGAGGCGTCCGTCGTGATGGAGCTGCCCAAGAATCCCGGCGACATCGTCCGGATGATCGCCTGGAACCTCGCCGCCTAGAATCCCCGCCCGGGCCATGGATCTCGTCACCGGCGGCACGGGCTTCGTCGGGACGCACGTCGTGCGGGCGCTGCTCGCCCGTGGATCTTCGGTGCGGTGCCTGGTCCGCCGTGGCAGCAACCGCGAAAACCTCGCCGGCCTGCCGGTCGAGATCGTCGAAGGAGATCTGACCGATCCCGCGACGCTCGTGCCCGCGCTCGCGCGCGTCGAGACGCTGTATCACTGCGCGGCCGACTATCGGCTCTGGGCGAAGGACCCGGAGCCCCTCTACGCCGCTAACGTCGGAGGCACCGAGAACGTTCTTCGGACAGCCGCCGCCGCAGGCGTGCGCCGCGTGGTCTACACGAGCTCGGTCGGGGCCCTGGGGCTCGCGCCCGGCCGGGAGCCGGCGGACGAGAAGACCCCCGTCTTTCGAGAAGAGATCGTCGGCAACTACAAGAAGAGCAAGTTCGACGCCGAGCGGATCGCCCAGGCCTGGGCGGGGCGAGGGCTTCCGGTCGTCATCGTCAACCCGTCGACCCCCGTGGGCGAGCTCGACCGGCGCCCGACGCCGACAGGCCAGATGATCGTGGACTTCCTGAACCGGAAGATCCCGGCGTACGTGGAGACGGGCCTGAATCTCGTGGACGTGCGCGACGTCGCGCGGGGGCACCTGCTCGCGGCCGAGAAGGGAAGGGTCGGGGAGAAGTACATTCTCGGGAATCGCAACATGACGCTGCTCGAGATCCTCACGACACTGGCGCGGCGCACAGGCCTGCCGCCGCCGTCCGTCCGGCTGCCGCACGCGATCCCGCTCGCGGCTGCCGCCGTGTCGACCTGGATCGCCGGGTGGACGGGCAGGCCGCCGCGCGTTTCGCTCGAGAGCGTGCGAATGGCGCGGCACTTCATGTTCTTCGATTCGAGCAAGGCGGTGCGCGAGCTCGATATGCCCCAGAGCCCGGTCGAGGAGGCGCTCGACCGCGCCGTCGCCTGGTTCCGCCAAGAGGGTTATGTCCGCCCCTAGGCCTCCGATCGGGATCGCCACGGCGATGAAGGAAGAGCGCAAAGCGATTCTCCGCCAGGCCGAAGACGCGCGGCCTTCCGAGGGCGGGCTCGTCGCAGCGCGGATCGAAGCCTGCGACGTCGTCCTCGCGGTGACCGGAGACGGCCCGCGCCGCGGCGGCGAGGGCGCGGCGGCTCTGTGCGACGCAGCGCGGCCCGCCGCCTTCATCGGAGCCGGCATCGCCGGAGCGCTCACGCCGGGTCTCGCGGTCGGGGACGTCGTTGTCGGGCGGCGGATTTTCGACGCGCGGGGCGAGGTGCCTGCGCCGGACGCGCGGCTGCTCGAGCGGGCGATCGCGGCGGGCGGCGCCGCCGTGACGCTGCAGAGCGTCGACCGGCCCGCCGTTTCCCGCGGCGAGCGGGCGGTCCTGGCGGAGGCTCTCGGCGCGGAACGCCTCGGCGCCGCGGACATGGAGTCCGCCGCCTGGGCCCGGGCGGCCGCGGCGCGCGGCGTGCCCTATCTGGTCGTGCGGGCGATCAGCGACGCCCTCGAGGACGAGCTGCCCGCCTATCTGCCCCGCTGCGTCGGCGCGGACGGCCGCATCCGGCGAGTCGCCGTCGTGGCGCACGCGCTGCGCCAGCCGGCGACGATCCCGACGCTTCTGCGGATGCGGCGGCGCGTGGCGCGCTGCGGCGAGAAGCTCGCGCTCTTTCTACGCGCGTTGCTCGCGGAGGGTTGCTGATGGCGACCCTCGAGGATCTGCTCGAGAAGACGAGCCGGACGTTCGCCCTCTCGATTCCCGTCCTGCCCGAGCCGACGCGCCGGGAAGTGATGATCGCGTACCTGCTCTTCCGGATCGCCGACACGTTCGAGGACGCCGCGCACTGGGATCCCGCTCGGCGCATCGAGGCCCTCGCCGATTTCAACGGCCTTCTTCTGGAGTACGCGCGGCCGCGCGCCGAGCAGCTGTCCTCCCGGTGGACCGCCGCCGGCGCGTCGCCCCATGCGGGATACCGGGAGCTGATCGCCGAGGTGCCGTTCGTGCTCGACGCCTTCTTTGCCCTGCGGGCCGAGGCCATCGAGCCCGTGCGAGCGCACGTCATCCGCTCGGCCGATGGGATGGCGCGCTTCGTTTCGCGCACGCGGGGCGCGCAGCTCGTGCTCTCCGGCATCGACGACCTGCGGGCCTACTGCTACGTCGTCGCCGGGATCGTCGGCGAGATGCTGACGGAGCTCTTCCTGCTCGGCCGCGCGGGGCTCTCGGTCATCGCGCCGTACCTGCGGGAGCGGGCGGCCGTCTTCGGCGAAGCCCTGCAGCTCGTCAACATTCTGAAGGACCGCGCGACCGACGCGTCCGAAGGCCGCCGCTACCTGCCGCCCGAGTCGGACGTCGCCGCTGTGTTCTCCCTCGCCCGCCGCGACCTGCGCACGGCGGCCGACTACATTTCGGCGCTGCAGTCGGCCGGCGCGCCCCGGGGTCTCGTCGAGTTCACGGCACTTCCGGTCCTCCTGGCAGAGGCTTCGCTCGACCGAATCGAGCGGCGCGGCCCGGGCTCGAAGATCAGCCGTCCCGAGGTGTTTCTCCTGAGCCAGCGGCTGAAACGCAGCCTCGACCGAAACGAGCCCGCCGTCCCGGCTCGAGACCCGGCCTAGACGCCCGCAAATTCTGCTGGAACCGGCTCGCTGCGCGAGATTTGCGAATGGCAAGCGGGGAGATGGTTCGATTGCATCATTTACCCCCTCTTAGCCGGTTGCCATGATCCGGAACGACAAAAAAGAAGAAGAAAAAAGCACATGGCCATATCGGAACGTTCCGGAGGTGGTGACATGTTGGCAAAGCGCGGCGCCCTCCTCGCGGTGGGATTCCTGGCGTTGGTTCCCTTTTCGCCAGCAGGGTTGAGGACGACGCGCTTCGTGGGCATGCGCGGATCGGCGGACCCTACGGCTCTCGTATTCCTTCCGACGCAGAAAGAGTTCTACATGTCGGACGACGAGATCGCTTTCATCCGGCCAGGCCTCAACGTCACGGTCAACAGCATCACGAACGTAGGGCCGGGACAGAAACCGGTCGTCGACATCTCGTTGGCGGACGATCTTGGCCAGCCTTTGGATCGCAACGGCGTGCTGACGCCGGGAGCCGTCGGCGCGGAGTTCATTCTCGCTCGATACAACGCGGACACGCGCGCTTACTTCAACTACACCGCCATCGCCTTCGGCCCGGGCGCTCCGCCCACCCCGCTGCACGATGTCGGCGGCACCTGGCAGGATCCGGCAGTCGGCCACTCGATCTACACCTTTGGCCTGTCGATGCCGGCCGGCTTCGACGTCACACAGACGGCGACTCTCGGCATCTACGCGGCGCGCGACCTGCAGGACTTCATCGGCAAGAGCTACGACGCGCCCGCGGTCGTTCAATACTTCCGCCCGGATGGAGGAGTGCCCTCCAACGTTCAGTTCGATGCCCTCGATATTTCAGCATGCAACACCTGCCACAATCCGCTCTCGATGCACGGGCAATTCGGACCGCCGGTTCAAGACGTGAAGCTCTGCGTGATGTGCCACACGCTGGAAATGCCGCCAACCGCGTCGGGTGAGTCGCTGGTCTTCAACGTGTTCATTCACAAGCTCCATCGAGGCCAGGACCTGCCGAGCGTGCAGGCGGGGACCCCGTACGTCCTGGGAGCCGGTAACGACTTCTCGACGGTCGAGTTCCCGCAAGACATCCGCAACTGCCAGACCTGTCACAGCAACGTGGCCGCCGGCTACACGAACTACTTCACTTACCCCTCGCGCGCGGCCTGCGGCTCCTGCCACGACGACGTGAACTTCGCGACGGGCGAAAACCACCCTGGTGGCGTGCAGGTCGACGACTCGAACTGCGCGACGTGTCATGTTCCCCAGGGCGGCCGCGAGTGGGACGCTTCTGTCGTGGGCGCTCACACCGTTCCGTTCAAGTCGACGCAGCTAAAGGGCCTCAACGCCGCGATCGTTTCGGTGACGAACACCGCGCCCGGGCAACATCCCACGGTTGTCTTCCAGATCACCAATGGGGACGGCTCCGCGGTCGATCCCTCGACGCTCGGGGAAGCCTTCCTGGTGTTGAGCGGGCCTACCACCGACTACGGGACGACGCCTTTCAGCCTCTTCGAGACGATCACGACGGCCACGTTCGACGGCCAGAAGTCGACCCTGACCGCGATGAACGCGATTCCGGCCAACGCGACGGGAAGCTGGGGAGTGGCCATCTCGGCCCTTCGGTCGGTGACGCTGAACCCGGCGCCGAGCGCCGGCCCCGCGGCGGTCAGCGAGGCAGCCCTGAATCCGGTCGTCTACGTCGCCGTGACCGATGCGCAGCCTGTGGCGCGCCGCGTCGTTGTCGATCGCGCCAACTGCAACAAGTGCCACGACAACCTCGCGCTGCATGGCGGCAACTTCCAGAACACCGCCATGTGCGTGATGTGCCACAACCCGAACGGGGACGACTCTTCGCAGCGTCCCGCGGCCCAGAATCCGCCGGAGTCGATCGACTTCAAGCGGTTCATCCACCGTATCCACACGGGCGAGAACCTCACGCAGGACTTCACGATCTACGGCTTCCGCGGCAGCGTCAACAACTTCAACGGGGTCCGGTTCCCGGGCGACCGGCGCGACTGCGAGAAGTGCCACGTGCCCGGCGCCGAAGAGGTTCTGGAGAACCCTCCCGACGGTCTGCTGCCCACGACGACGGCGCGCGATTGGTTCTCTCCGCAGCAGCACTACACGGCGGCCTGCCTCGGCTGCCACGACACGAAAGCGGCGGCGGCGCACGCCTACGTCAATACGGCGCCTTTCGGCGAGGCTTGCGCGGCCTGTCACGCGGCCGACGACGAGTTCGCAGTCGACAAGGTTCACGCGCACTAGGGTTCGCGATAGAGTTCGCCACGGCTCGTTCGGGGAAGTGAGGGTGTGATGGCGCGCGGAAGGGTTCGGACCGCGATCGTTCTCGCGGGAATCCTGGGAGCAGCGGGGGCCATCGCCCTGGCGCAGGAGCCAACGGCGCCGACTCCCACGCCAGCGGCCAAAGCGGCGTCCACCGGGGCTCCCAAGTGCGGCGACTGCCACACCGCGGAGGTCGCCGCGTTCGCCTCGAACCCGCACGCGCGATGGTCGCACAAGGGGAAGCAGCCGGATATCGAAGATTTTTGTGCGACCTGTCACGGGGATGGCACGAAGCACATGGAGGCCGGCGGCGACGCGAGCCTGATCCAGAAGTTCCACGGCGCGGAGGGCGCCGAGCTCTGTCGTTCCTGTCACGAGAAGAGCGACGAGCACGCATCGTTCGCGACCGGGTTCCACGCCAACTCGGCTGCCGTGAACTGTCTTTCCTGCCATTCGATCCACGGCGCGATCAAGACGGACACGCACCTGCTCGCGAAGAAGCCCGGAGAGCTCTGCCAGACATGCCACTCCACGGTCTCCGCCTCGTTTCGGAACAAGCCGTACACCCACCGCCTCGACCGCGGCGGCATGACCTGCGTCGATTGCCACGATCCGCACGATCGCAAGGGCCGCACGGTGAAGCTGACCCCGGAAGGCGAGCTCGCGTGCCTCACCTGTCACGCCGACAAGCGCGGTCCTTTCGTCTTCGACCACGTGACCGGCACGGCGGGCGACTGCCTGTCCTGCCATCAGCCGCACGGGTCGAACAACCCGTAGATGCTGCAGTGGGCTCAAGTGTCCCAGCTCTGC
>Ga0187780_10004569_pt1 | contig 10358 bp, 8 predicted proteins | sample 1015_Q2_SP10_20__FD_132429 | JGI IMG/M metagenome (GOLD analysis project Ga0187780, IMG submission 132429) | Tropical peat soil microbial communities from peatlands in Department of Meta, Colombia - 1015_Q2_SP10_20_MG | ecosystem: Environmental > Terrestrial > Soil > Wetlands > Peat | place...
GCGTACCCAAGTTTTATGGTGATGCCTCTTTTTAGCTCCTCGCTGTGTCTCGACGCCCAAACACCTGTGAGAGCTTGAACCAACGTTGTTTTTCCGTGGTCAACATGGCCCATCGTGCCTATGTTGACTTCAGGTTGTTTTGGAAGTATTTGCGGTTTTCCTTCGCTCATATTTTTCTGTTTTCCCACAATTTTCATGAATGATTGGGAGTGTGAATTATGCGAGTTAATAAGTCTTGGGTGGTCGCTTAGCCACTGGCTGCTCCTTCGCCTTTAGGTTCAGCTGGCTTTTCCTCTGCTTTCTCTTTTTTCTCCTTTTTCGGCTGAGGCTTCTTGATTTCTTTTGCTCCCTTTGGTTTCTCGACTATTTTGACGTTGACCTGTACGATCTCGTCAGTTATGATGTTTCCGCGGACGGTTTTTCTTTTTCTCATGCCATCCTCTGTGGGGTTGAAACCTACTCCACCACTCAAAACGACCCTTCGGCGTACGCCGCCATGAACGCTAGCGTTCATGGGGTATCCGTCCTTGTCTGAGCCACCCATTATTTGGGCTTTGTATCCTGCAAGATTTAACACTGTTCCGTCGACAACTTCTCCCACTTTTCTTCCTATTAGCGGGGCTGCGCGAGTCTCCTCCAGTTCGACTATACTTGAAGTGCCTGCTTGAGGGTCTGACACGATTATCTTGAATTTGGCCATTAACGCCCACTCTCCAGCGGTGTTATGACAGTTGGATGTCTATCTATTAAGGATTTATGAAGCGTCTTAAAGCGCGCTTCTTGAAAAAATTGTGTGTGGGTGAGTAAAGGTTTTAATTTCAGCTCGAAATCGTCTTTTGGCTATGTGGCGGCTAGGTTTCTTCTTGCACGAAATGGGGTTTGGGTTGCTCTCCATTTTTCTGCCACTTTATGTAATCACTATTGGAGGATCCCTTTTTTATATTGGTCTAATTACTTCAGTCGCTCTCTTCGTGGCTATTCCTGCCTCTTACTTTTGGGGATATATATGCGACAAGACTAGACATTATAAACGATACATCCTGCTTTCGTTTCTGTCTTCAACAATTATGCTTTATCTTTTTACGTTCACGAAAAGTCTTGGGTTGATGGTTATACTTTATGCAGTAATGTCGATATTTCACATGGCACATGAACCGCCAAAGAACGTGTTGATATCTGAACTCTACTCACGGGAAGAATGGGAAAAAACATTTGCCTTTTATGAAGGTTTCACTGAAGGCGGGTGGCTCATCGGTCTGTTTCTTGGGTTTCTTGCGTCAGCCTACAGTTTTGGGGCGGATAACACATTTCTACTTTGTTGTGTTCTCAATCTAGCCGCGTTTATAGCATCTGCACTTCTTGTAACTGATCCCTCCTTGATCTTTGAAAGAGGCTTGGTGAACATTGAGAAATCGTTGGATTTCGCCCATAAAGGCATCTTCCTCGCAACAAAAATGTTTGATGGAATACCAACGGCTGAGACCCTGAGAAGAGAAAACGTCAAGGCCTTTGGTCTGGGACTCATTTTCTTCTCTCTTGCTACTAGCGTGCTTTTTACGCCTATGCCTATATTTGTGTCAAACATTGCAAGAAAAGAGTCTCTCCCTCAGAGCATCGTCTTCGCAGCATACATTGTAAATTCAAGCGGCGCAATTGTAGGATATTTCTTAGCTGGTAATAGACGTCAAGAATCTTCAGGAAAAACTCGAATCGCCAGAGCAGTAATCTTCCGGACTTTGCTGGCTTTTCTTATGATTGGCGTCTTTGAAGTTGCCGCCTTAGGCGTAGCTTTGACTACTGCGATTTTAGCGTTGATGGGTTTTGCGTTTGCGCTTGTGATTGTTTACGCATTGTCGCTTTCAATGGAGCTCATACCTGCAGGAAAGGCTGGCTTATTTAACGTTCTTATTGGCATTGGAGGAGCTTGTGGCTCATTCATTGGGCCATATATTGCATGGACCTATGGTTTCCTCAACTTGTTCTTGGCTGCCGGGCTCCTTTTTCTATTTACTTATGTGATATTCCGGGTTTTCATGTAGGAGAGAGTGAATAAGAAAAGGGAAAATGGTTTTCTTCTTAGTGCAAGACGAATCCGTTTTTGGTCTATTCTACGTGCACTCTGAATAAGTCTATGTCCTCTCTCATTTCAGGAGTTGATTCTAGAAAGTCCCTGACAGCGCGCTCGATGTCCTTTGATTGGGTAACGTATCTGCCTACAATGATTATGTCTGCTCCTTTTGCTAATGCTTCCTTTGCAGTTTCTGGCACTATCCCTCCTGCTACCGCAATCAGGAATTTCTTGTCCTTGAAGGTTTGCCTCATTTCTTGGATTAAGTCGAGTCCAAGGGTTCGACCAGTTTCTTGGTCTATGCCTCTGTGGATAATGATTATGTCTGGAAATTCTCTGAGGGTTTTGAGTTTCTTCATAGGATCTTCTACGTTAAGCATGTCAATTGCTGCATAGATTGTGAGCCTTTTTGCTTCATGGACAAACGAGTCTAAAGTCTCTGCTGGCGCAAGCCCTGCTGCTACTACTGCGTCTGCTGTTTCATCGTATGCAAGGTCAACTTCAACTTTTCCAACATCTAATGTCTTCAGGTCCGCGACCATGAAGATGTCTTTGGAGGCCTGTCTTAGTTCGTTTATGATTTTTGTGCCGTATCTCTTGATTAGTGGGGTTCCTGCTTCGATTATTATTCGGTCGCTTCCTGGAAGGGCGGCAATGATTTTCTTGCTTCTTTCCAATTCTGGTGCGTCAAGTGAAATTTGCAGATATGGCGGTCTCCAGAGGCGTGGTACTTTGAATCCCATTATTGGATGCTTGGCTCTGTCTTTGTCATAGAGAATCTTTTCTAGAGATGGATATTTAGCTAATGCTCTCTTTAGTGCCATTCTTGTTGCACCATAGTTGAAGTGATAAATTTTGCGGAAGTCTGTTGCTTGCGGGTTTATGAAAACGCTGCACACTATTACCCACTCATCTGTCTTTTCTTTCGGAATTATTCCTTCTTCAACCGCGTCGGCGACGGCCTTTGCAACAGCTGCTTGTGCTGGACCAAAAATCTTGCTGATGTCCTCCATGTTCTTGACTGTTACCTTGGGGACGAGTAGTGTGTGGGGTTTTGGTGGAAGGTTGGGTCTTATTACTGCAAGTAATGGAGTATGCCCGGCTGACAGACTAGTTAAGCCTGAAGCGAAAGCTTCTCCGACTGGGCCTTCTTTGTCGCCAATTAACAAATCAATGTGTGCGACTTCGTTACCGTCGCCGACAAGTGCTTCACCGATAAAATAGGCTTTCCCTGTAAACATGGAGCCTTCCGACATTAGAGGTGGTGGTATAGTTTCAACGATTTCATCGAAGTCGACATTGAAGTCTTTTAGCCACGTGTAAAAAGTGTCTCTGTGTATATTAAGAAAGGTTGCCGTGCCGGATACTGTGGGTTTTGCGGGTTTTCCTCTAGAAATGCTGCGGTTTTCTACCTCTTTTTTCGCAGCTTCTGTGACCATTGTGACAAATTCCTCTTTTGTTGCAGGCTTTTTAATATCGCGTTCCGACATTGTCTCTCACCAATGGAGTGAGCACTATGCTGAAGTTGTATATAAGACTGTCGGACGTGCCACATATTGATGAAATATGAAGTGGCAAACACGGCACAAATGTCGGCATCATAGCCAGAGCTGCGCAAATACGACACTTGTGAAGCAACATGTCGTGCAGCTTGACGCCGCCTGGATAGTGTCTGTCGGCTTTTTGTATAATTTCTTGCCGTTCGTTGTTCTTGTTTGAACAGCCTTTGGTATAGGTAAGCCTATATACCTCTGGACTGATGGATTTGTAAAACTCTTGGTGCTGTTGGCATGTCATGGAAGGATTTAGTGCCGTTTATAATTGTAATCTTGGGGATAATCCTGTTTTTGTATGGAGCTAACTACTATAATGCTGTGACGGGGTGGACAGGACTTTTCTTAATAATAGTCGGTATTGTTGCTGAGATAGTTTTGAAGATCTATGTGTTTTTCCAGACAAAAAAGGGAGGTGTTTAGAAACCGTAAAGATTCGAGTATTTCTCGTTTAAATATGTAAGGTACGGTTTAACATCTAATGTCTTGCCTGTTACTTTCTTGAGTAGTATTTGTGGGTCGTAAAGGTTGCCCTGCATGTGAATATTTTTGTTTAGCCATTGTTTCGTAGGTTGGAAGTTACCTTTTGTAAGCTGCTTTCGCCAGTCTGGAACATTTTTTTCTAGCACAACAAGTTCTTGTCCGCTGTAAATGTTCCCTAGAGCGTAGCTTGGGAAATAGCCGTACAAGCCGCTTGCCCAGTGTGTGTCTTGCATTACTCCTTCGGAATCATTTTCGATTCTTATGTTGAGGTATTCCTTGTACTTTTGGTTCCATATTTCTGGTAGCTCATTTACTTTTATCTTGTCGGCGAATAAGTCCTGTTCTATTTGGAATCTTATGATTATGTGTAGACAGTATGTGACTTCGTCAGCTTCAACTCTGATCTTTGACGGTCTAACTTGGTTGATCGCATGCACGAATTTGTTTAGTTCGACGTTTGCGAGTGTTCTTCCTGCGATTTTTCTCATTTTGGGTAAGAAATGAACCCAGAACTCTCGTGATCGTCCGACAATGTTCTCTACGAAGCGTGATTGAGATTCATGAAAGCCTGATGAGCAGCCTGTGCCTACGGGTTGGTACATCCATTCTCGATTTAGTCCCTGTTCGTACATAGCATGTCCAGCTTCGTGCAGTACTGAGAAGATTGATGACGCATACATGTTTTCGAAATAGTGGGTCGTGATTCGTACATCGTCGTAGTATCCTGTTGTAAATGGATGTTCAGTTTCGTCGATTCTGCCTCCAGCCTGCTTGGATGTTACATCATACCCAACAGATTCGGCAAGTGCTGTTGCTAGCTTGCATTGGGTTTCTGTTGACATCTTGTGCTTTAGTACGCGCATATCTGGTTGTTTTGGTGCTTTTTTGCATTTGTCGATTAAAGTGACAAGCCCAAATCTTAGTTCATCAAAAACTCTAGTGATTGTTCTTGCATCCATTTTAGGTTCAAAAATGTCTATCAGCGCGTCATATGGCGTCGCGGTTTCCTTGACTTTCATAAGGATTGTAGCAGCTTCTTTTTGCAAGGCGACGAGTTTTTCAAGTTCAGGTCTAAACATTTTGAAGTTTTTGGCTGCCTTTGCCTTTTTCCACGTATCTACGGATATAGCTCTTTGTTTCGCGATGTCAACAACGAGTTTTTCAGGGAGCTTGGATTGTTCGTCGTACTGTTTCTTTGTCAGGAAAATGTTTCTTTTCTGAACTGCATCAAGTTTCTCGTATTCTTTAGACTTCATGATTTTGTCAAGCATGGCTCCAATTTCAGGATCCGTTGTCATCTTATGATCAATGCCACTTAGCATTGCGAGTTGCTGGCTTCTAAGCCCAATTCCTTTCGGCGGCATTTTTGTTTCCATGTCCCATTGGATGATTGCAATTGCTGATTCGAAAACTGCTAGGTTTCTGAATTTCTCCATTAGTTTCTGGTAGTCTGACAAAACGTCCGACATTATTTTCACTGTCCAGATTTTGAGAATTACTCGGTAATAGTAGCTTGTATAAGAGGTTTGTGCGAGCATCAAAGTTCGAACAAGATCTCATGGGAACATGAAGGCAGATTCACGGTGCCCACCAGGATACATCATTAGTGGAAGTTCGAAAACAAATATTATTGGGAAAACGGAAGCTACAGAGCAAGAACTTTGCAAGTCAAAGTGAAATACTTACGTAAATCCGATTGAACGGGCTTAATCGTTGGTGCTCCGGCCGGGATTTGGACCCGGGTCTCCGACTCGAAAGGCCGGAATACTTAACCGGGCTATACTACCGGAGCCCTGAGTTATACTGGTTTCAGGCTTATTTTCATTATTACCACCTATTTGACTGTTTTCTATTCCATCGCCGAAGAAGCCACGGTTTGCTTCTATCTTTCGGAATTCGCTAAGCGCGCCTTTGATGCTCATCCAAGGAGTTCAAAAAGCCAAATGACTTCGAGGGTCAGCAACAAGTCGGCCGAATTCTGCACCTACGCAGAGGGGTAGCAACCTTTATAGTCGTGCGTTTTGATTAACGAGAACCGTGGAGTCGCCGTTAGATTCGATATTTATGGGGTTGTGTTATGTGTCCTGGAAGTTCGTCAGAGTCATCAGGAAAACAGATTGAATTAGCAACTCTTGGCGGAGGCTGTTTTTGGTGTACCGAAGCTGTTTTCACTCAGTTGAAAGGCGTTGAAGAGGTCGAACCTGGCTATTCCGGTGGTAGCCTTGAGAATCCATCTTACGAGCAGGTCTCTACTGGAAGGACTGGGCACGCGGAGGTTGTGCAAGTATCTTTCGATCCTAACTTACTCTCTTACAAAGAAGTTTTGCAGATCTTTTTTTCGACGCATGATCCGACCACTTTGAACCGTCAGGGCCCAGACGTTGGTACCCAGTACCGTTCAGTCATTTTCTATCACAACGATCAGCAGAAGATGATCGCTGAACAAGTTATCAAAGAACTGACTGAAGAAAAAATCTTCGACGGTTCCATAGTGACCATGTTAGAGCCATTCAAGAAATTCTACAAAGCTGAGGAATACCATAAAGACTATTTCAAACGGCACCCAGAGCAACAATATTGTCGCGCAATCATAGCGCCAAAGCTAGCAAAGCTGCAAAAACTCTATCTGAGCAAATTGAAACTACAAGTTACGTAGGTGCAAACGTGCATTCAGTCAAGCGAAAAGCACGTGTCAAAAAGAAGCCTAAGCTCTAATCGGCACAGGCATTGCTCAAACCGCTCGCTAAGCATATAAAGTGTTCAGGGTCTAACTCCGCAAAAGAAAATGCCGAAGAGGGCGGATGTGTTGGAAATAGTGGTAAATCCCATAGGCTTTGTTAAAACGGAGTTCGCGCGTGAAGAGCCAAGAAATCATCCGATTGAGGAACTGGAAGCAGATATTGAAATTCTAGACGAATACGCTGACGGTCTGGAAGCAATTGATGGCGCGCGCTGGTGGCTAAGGACAGGGCCTTATGCCACAATCCTGTTGGAGCATTGTGCGCTGCAAGAGGATACTACAAGCACAAACTCTACGAATCGCATAAAGCGAACGCCAGACCTAGTGCGTCTTAGGTTATAATGTAACATTCTTCGTTAGGCTCAGTTTCCCAGATAGTAAGACCGATTCTATTTTCATATTCCTTGTTCTGATCTTTGAGGCCGTGGGCTGTTACCACTTCGCCTGTGTTTTCTCCACCAAGAGAACTTTCACAAAATCGTTTAGTATCGAGAAAGCAGCAGAGCAGAATATCGCAAAGAGAGTTATTGTCACTGATATCGACGCGAGCCCAGGAAGTCCAGTTGTAGTTACTATGATTGCAGCAATCATACTTAATGCTATTGCCGCGAGCAAGGGTCTGCTTGGTCTGGATTTCCAGAAGTGTCTTCTTTCCCTAACATTGAATATTAGGAACATGGCAGAGTAGAACAGTATTTCGAACGTGAACGTGTAAAGTGTCTGGCTACCTATGGCAAGATGGAAAACGTCGAGAGCGATGTAAAGTAAAGCAAATGATTCGCCGATGACAAGCGAGCTGAGTGCCGCAGAAGCCTTCACTAAACCTGTTACGTTCCACAAGTCAGGCTTTCTAGACCATTGCAAATGGTCTGTAGATAATGCAATCTTAACAAAGTCTGTCATGAAGAAGTAAAGTATAATCGCAAAGGCCGAAACTACGTAGTTACCCGTCAGAAGGTAGGAAAGGACTGCAAACGATGCTATCTGTAGAGTTCTAACTATTTTGCTAAGTATCCACGCAACTATTCTTTCGTAAATTACCCTCCCATTCTTGACCAAGCCAACTATACTAGTGAGTCCTTCGTTCGTCAATACAATACTGGCTGCAGCCTTTGCCACGTCCGTGGCATTGCTAACGGCGATGCCCACCTCTGCTTGCCGAAGAGCTGGTGCATCATTCACTCCGTCGCCTGTCATGCCAACTACATGCTTTGCGGCCTGAAGACTCTTGACGATGGCATACTTATCTTCAGGATAGATTTCAGCGAACCCATCACTCTTATCAGCTGCTTCTGCCGCTTCTATAGGATTTTCTTTCACGAAATCTTTTAGGTCTGCCATTTTGATGATGTTGTCGCCAAGTCCAACGTCTGCTGCGATCTCTTTTGCTATTGGACGCGCATCGCCAGTTAGCATTTTAACTGATATGCCTAGTCCCTTGAGTTCCTGAATGAGTTGTTTTGAGTCATGTCTTGGCGTGTCGCGTAATGTAACTAAACCGACAAGTTCAGGTTGCTTCTGATCGTTTGTCTTGGCAACCGCTAGTGTTCTGTAACCTTTTGCGGCGAATTCATTCACGGCTGATTCCAATTGTACTATAGATCGCTCGTCAAGCCCGCAAGCTTGGGCAATTGCGTTGACAGCTCCTTTCATCACTCTAAATTCTTGTTTGTTCTTCTGCACTATAGACTCCGTTCTTCGAATTTTCGGGTCGAACGGGGTAAACTTTTTCTGCATATAAGATGAGTCTAAGAGATTCTTCTCTTCGACTAAGGAAATAAACGATAAATCAATTGGGTCTTGGTTTGCCTCTTGTGAGGCTAAGGCTCCGTAGAGCAAGACTTGTTGTTCAGTGAATCCATTCAAAGGCATCACCTTTGCGATTGACAGTCTGTTCATCGTTATTGTGCCGGTCTTATCAACGCAAAGAACATTCATAGTTGCTGCATCCTCTGAAGCGCTCAGCCTCGTCACCAACACTCCTTTTCTGCAAAGTTCTACAGAGCCTATTGCCATACTGACCGTGAACATTGCAGGTAGCGCAACAGGGATCGCAGACAACAAGAGAACTAAAATTATGGGCAAGAGATCAATCAGATTCTTGGCTTGAAATATTGAAAATACAAGAGCTGCTGCTGATAGCATAATAACGATTGCCAATAGCCACTTGACGACATTTGATACGACTTCTTCCAAGTGTAACTTGGGTTTAGCTAGTTGGATAAGCTGAGCAGTTCTTCCAAAATATGTTTTGGTTCCTGTTGAGACAACTATACTGCTCGACTCACCCTTTTTTACGATAGAGCCAGAATATAGAATTTCATCAGGTTTCTTATCAATTCCTACGGATTCGCCAGTCAATGCTGACTGATCTACTTCAAGCTCGCCAACTGCTATTTTCAAATCAGCTGGGACAAAGTCTCCCGATCGATTCCTGACGATGTCGCCGGGCACAAGTTCTCTAGCGGGCACTGTTTTCCATGTTCCATCCCTGAGGACTCTTGCATTGATTTGGAGTCTTTCTTTCAGAGCTTCCACTGCATTTGACGCCCTTTGTTCCTCCTCAAAACCAAGTATTGAGTTGAAGACGAGCAGGCCAGTGACTATATAGAGGTCTGGATATCTGTGCAGGAACCATGAAAGAACTATTATGACCTCCAGCATCCAAGCATTGAGACCCCAAAACTTCTTGGCAAACATTACCAGAGGATTGGCTTTCTCCTCAAGAACTTCATTATACCCATACTGTTTCAGCCTCGCCTCAACTTCAGTCGTCTTCAGGCCCGTGTTTAGATCTGAATTCAATGCCCTCAGTATTTCTTCGACTTTCATCTGATCAAAAGCCGAAGTTTTTTCTGTCAAATGATGATCTCTCCTCAAAGATCGCTCGTTCTTCTTTACTCCGCATGCGACGTTTTATTTTCCCGTTAGCGTATGTATGCATTTTTCCATAGGAGCCAGTATGGTATTTGCCTTGTTCAGAGTCGGCGCATAATGAGTTGTCTTTGCCGAGTTCGTCATTATAGTTTTTATGCCCAGCGTTTCTGTCCAAGAAACAATTGTACAGACTCCGTCGAGCACATGGCCTCCGCTTGCCTCTATTATTTTGACGTGTTTTTCAGCTTTCCGTTTGATATGGCACGAGGTGCAGACCCAGAACTCAGTTTTGGACTTGATTTTGTTGCGTTCAATTAGTTGCGCAATTTGTTGGATTTCATCAACTGAACAATGTGGGCAGCCTAGGAATATGAGATCTGGTTTCGCTGTAGTTGTTGATAGACTTTCTTTTGTACGTTTTATTTGGTCGGCGTCTACGTTTATTCTCTCAAGCTTCTGCGCATGCCTTGAAGTACTGTGTCGGAACATGTTGGTCATACCTGTCGATGCGAGTGCAGCGCTTAACTGCTTCAAATTGTCTTGTGTGGCTCGTGTTAGTCCTCGGATGGCTGGAATCTCGTCATGAAGTGTTCTTCCTAGAAGTATTCCTAGAGCGCCGAAGTCAGTTTCAGATTTA
>Ga0187780_10004570_pt1 | contig 10356 bp, 6 predicted proteins | sample 1015_Q2_SP10_20__FD_132429 | JGI IMG/M metagenome (GOLD analysis project Ga0187780, IMG submission 132429) | Tropical peat soil microbial communities from peatlands in Department of Meta, Colombia - 1015_Q2_SP10_20_MG | ecosystem: Environmental > Terrestrial > Soil > Wetlands > Peat | place...
GCCGATCGGCACCAAATCCATTATCAAGACCGTTACGACAGCCGGAATAGCTGCTTCGGTCAATCCCGTGGTTGCAATTCGCCAACCCAAAGCCAATGAGACGCCGCTGGCGACAGCGCCGAAGACGACTGCCATAACAACAATCCATTTCCCGCGGGAAGTCAGACGGGGATGCCTGATGACGGGTGAGCTGAAAGGTGGGGCCGCTCTCAAGATATCGGCCGGAGTTAGAGGCTTGTTCGGTCGCGGGGTACGAACAAACATATATACGCGACGAGACAGAGGCTACCTAGAAAGAGCAGAACTAGTGCGATCAACATTTTCAAGATAGCTACCCCGCGCCATGCGTTATTGCTGTGATCTTCAACGCTATGGGTACTGGGAGTGCCTCCGCAAGCCCATTGCGACACCGTGTCGGACAGATGAATTGTCGAAACCGGGATCCGCCGTGATGGGCGCTGCAAGGTGAAGTCTAATCATCGCTTCGCCCGATTGGCCGCAATTCCACGCATAGCGAACGTCGCCTCTGGTGCTCCAACAGCGGACGCAATCTGGCAAAACCGGCCGAGCCCGTGTGAAAACTCCTGTCACAAGCATTTTCGGAGGTCTTCTAACCCTTCCCCTAGTGGCGATCGTCGATTCCAAGCCTATCTAGTGCGTCGATACTTTAAATCAACCAATTTCCGCGAGTTTTCACACAGCCTCGGCCGAAGCCTCATATCGCGGATCGTCAGCTGCCGTCGCGGTCGTACGGCGAGAATGCAAGCAAGGCCAGACGTTGGTATGTGAACAGCCTCATCGCGCAAGATGGGCCGTCCCTTAGCGATGATCCTCGATGCCGAGCGTCGGCGGCATTACCATTGCGTTTTGCGATTCCCAACCCGCGTATCAACGGAGAACTTCGATGCCTAGAACAACCCCGAGTGGACTGCAAATCGAGGACCTTGTGCTTGGCACCGGCGATCCGGCGGCCTTCGGCAAGGACGTTCTGGTCCATTACACCGGCTGGTTGCCCGGCGCCGACGGCGAGCCGGGCCCCAAGTTCGATTCGAGCCACGACCGGCACCAACCCTTTAGCTTTGCCCTGGGTCAGGGCAGCGTGATTGCTGGCTGGGAGGAAGGCGTGGTGGGCATGCGCGTCGGCGGCAAACGACGGCTGATCATTCCGCCTGCCCTCGGCTATGGCGAGTTCGGCGCAGGAGGCGTGATCCCGCCAAATGCCACCTTGCTATTCGAAGTCGAGCTGCTGGAAGTGTCGTAGATTTTCGTCTCGAGCGATTGGAGAACCCGCTATCCCTGTGATAGCGGACCAGGCCCAACGGCGCTCATTGCGACCATCTTCCGGTACCGCCGACCCTAAGCCGCCATAAGAGGAGAAAGCTCGCGGGTTGCGGTCATCGAAACAACGCGAAAATGATCCGTATACCCCTTTCGGACTTCGGTGTCAGTCAAATCGCACCCTCCGTTGGTGCAAGCTTCTCCGTTCGTGAATTCGAGGAAGGTTCCCTCGGGATACTGCCGTCACGGGATCACCGTACGCTTAATTGCGCGCGCCACGGATTGCGGTAGGCGAGGGATCGCCCTCAGCAGATGAGGCAGGACTTTAAGCTTGAGCTTGGAAAGGGCCCTGGGCACCATCGCCTCGATCAGGTGCGGTCCCGGGACGGCAAGCGCACGCTCGAGCGCCGTCGTGAAATCGTCCGCGGTCGTTGCCCGCGTGGCAGCAACCCCCATTCCCTGAGCGAGTTGCACGAAGTCGAGAGCAGGATTGCCAATGTCGAGTTGCGCCCTGGCCCGCGGCCCGCGCAACGCCGCACCGGTGCGCTCCAGCTCCAGTTCCAGGATTCCGTAGGCGCCGTTATTGAAGATGATCGACACGACATGGAGCCGCTCGCGAGCCATAGTCCACAACGCCTGTAATGTGTACAACGCTGCACCGTCTCCGACCAGAGCCAGCACTGGCCGTTGGGGACAGGCGATTGCCGCCCCTACCGACACGGGCAGCGCCAGTCCGATGGCGCCCCCTGTGAGCGCGAGCACGTCGTGCCGCGGTGCGCCGGCCGTGAACATAGGCAAGGTCGTGCCAGAGGTCTGCGCTTCGTCGACAACGACTGCATTCTCCGGCAAGAGGTGGCCTACTGCCTTGCAGACCTTTTCCGCCGTGAGTCTGCCGCGCGGTCGTGCCGGGCGCATCGGCGGCTGGAGTGCCGGCGTGCCGCGCTCGGCCCCCAGGCGCGAGCACAACCGCTGCAGGCTACCAAAGGCGTCCTGGCTCGGCGTCGCGAGCTCGTGCACCGCGCACCCATCCGGAACCAAGTAGCTCTTCATACCGGGATAGGCAAAGAACGACACTGGCGCCTTGGCGTCTACCAGAATCAGATTGTCGAGGCCCGACAACTGCACCGTTGCCAGTTCGGGTAGATAGGCGATCCTCTCGACAAAAGGCAAGCCGGCACCGCACTCGAGTCGCGTCGGGAAGGTTTCGGCTAGCAGCCTGGCGCCGCTGGCGGTTGCGATGCGCGCCGCTGCAAGCAGCGCGGGTTCTAGAAGGGCGCGGCCGCCGAGAAGGATGGCGTTATTGCCGCCCCCTTGCAGCGCCCGGGCGATGGAGGCAATGATCTCGTCGGTGGCGCAGGGCGCCTGCGTGAGCTGGCACGGGGACGCGACGACAGCACCGTCGCCCCAGGACACATCGGCCGGCAGGATCAGGGTGGCCACTTGGCCTGGCGGACCCTGGGCCGCGGCCACTGCCTCGGCCACGTCGCGGGGTAGCATCTGCGTGCTCGAGGATGTGCGCACCCAAGTCGACACGTTGCGCGCCACCGTTTCGATGTCCGACTGCAGCGGAGCGTCGTAGCGGGTGTGGTAGATCGCATGATCCCCGACAATGTTGACCACTGGCACCCTGGCCTTGCGCGCGTTGTGCAGATTGGCCAGGCCGTTGCCCAGGCCGCAGCCCAGATGCAGCAGCGTCGCCGCCGGCTTGCCCGCCATGCGCGCGTAGCCATCCGCCGCGCCGGTAGCGACCCCCTCGAACAGCGTAAGCACGGCCCGCATCCCTGGCTCCGTGTCAAGCGCCGCAACGAAATGCATCTCGGAGGTACCGGGGTTCGTGAAGCAGACGTCGACCCCGGCGTCGAGCAAGGTGCGCATCATGGCCTGGGCGCCATTCGCCATAGTCTTCTACGATTTGCCTGCCGAGATGATTCCCTGTCGGGCCGCCCCTTGGAGGGGGAACAAGCCGTGGGACCACGGGGCCGCAGCTGACATGTCGCGCCGATGAAAGTATGCCGGCGTTCCGCCGGCGATCGCTGTTGAAGTCAAGAACGGCGATTCAGGTACCTTCTTCGCTCACCACCCGGGCACCGTCGAGCGGCCAATTTCATCTGTTCCCGCTCAGCGGACGAAGCGTTTCGGGTATTGATCTGCCGACCAGAATCTTAAAGGAAATCTCCCGCGATACGGGTTGCTCCTCAGGGATCGTTCGACAAGAGTAAATCGCGCGCGAAACGACCGGTCCGCACGTGCACCGTCCACGGAACCGCGCGACACGCGCTCGGCGCGCAGCAACCCCCTTGAGTTTGCTCAGATCAAATCTCGAGGTCTCGGGGGACTCGGCTTTCCGAATGTGTGACGGCCATGCCAATGGAGTTTCTTGTGACTTCCGAATTGCGAAGAGAAGGCGAATTGCCATTTAAGAAGAACGAGCGCTTCGTGCCGCTCCGGGTTGGCAACGGCCGCCTAGGGGCGTTGTCTCGAAGACGCAGCGGCCAACACGTCTTCGCAGGAGAGTGGCTTGAAACCAGGATGGAAATTTTCTTTCGCCAGCCGGTAGATCGCCTCGTTATAGGGAACCCGGACGCCAACGTCCGCTGCAAGCCGCACGAGGTAGCCTGTTATCGATTCGAGCTCCGTATTAACTGCTCCCCTGAGCGTCACGTCCTGCGTCATGCTCGACAGGACCATTGCCCGCATCTTGCGCCGAAACACCGGCCTTATTAGCCAACCGGGCAGAAGCGCTGCGATTCGAAGCTGAGTAAATGAGGGGATCCCCGCGATCCGATGCTCGTGGAAGCCGGCGGCGCGAACAACCTGCACGCCTTCCCACAGCGCTTTCGAAAGCAGGTACTGATAGACAGAAAAGCTCGAAAGCGGCCAGTAGCCGCGCCCTACCAGCGCGTCGAGTGCATTGGTCAGGTTCATCACGATCTTCGTATGTACCGCGTCCTGCAGCCGCTCCGTGATTTCGGTGGGGCACCCGCGCGCTAGCGCCCCCTGCACCTGACGCAACTCTGCGCCGAGCGTGTTGTCGGGCGTGCCGATCAGCAGCGGCCCCTTTCTTTGATAGCCCACCACCACGGGCACGTCGCGCCGCGCGTTGAAACCCACGACGCAATAGATCACACGTGAAAAGAACTTGGGCAGAATTTCCTGGTTCTCGCGGCCATTGGCCATCGAGACGATGATCGGCCGATCTCCCAATTCTTCCCGCACCCGGCGCGCAACTTCGGAAAGGTTGTAATTCTTCACGGCCAGCACGACGATATCGGCGTCGGAGCAGTCTCTCGGCCGCTCCGCCACGCGCACATTGATCGTCCGGCGCGTACGTGACGGGTTTGCGATCTCGTAGGTAGTAATGCCGGATTCGCGCAGAGCGTTGGTGACCTCGCCCACGTCCAGTACCGTTACGCCTTCATTCTGCGCCGCGACCCAGGCTGCGATGCAAGCGCCGATCGCGCCCGCGCCCACGAACAGGACCCGCACCTTCAAGCTAAAGCCGCCATAAGCAAGTTCTTGCTCTCCGATCACCCCAGAAATGGATGGCTTGCACGCAGCGGTCACTGAGAATCCATAGAGGCAGGCTTTTCAACCCCACAAGAGAAACGTTGCCGCCCTGGCCACGCGTTTCTCGAGTCTCTGACGTCACCTCATGAAACCGAGTTGTCCTTTCAATTTAGCAATCCCATTGCGTCTTGTCTTGCCCGCGAAGGTACTCATTGGGCCCAGTGAGCACTGGACGGAATCGCCGCATGCGGACGTCCGAAATTGGTCGGTCCGGGGGATGTAGCATAGTCCGCCCTACGAAGCTTTCTGGGTGTCTTCGTCGGCAAGTTCGAACTTATCGGTGCAGCGCTGCGCACATTCCGAGATCAACGATTTAATCGTTATCCCGCCTTGGCCGGATTCCCAAGAGATGCTTGATCGCATCCCAACCCGTGTGTGTCGGTGGAGGACATTTTTGCGGCTGAATCGCCCCCCAATTGTGACGAGTGCCGAGCGCCTGGCCCTGTCCCGGCCTCGTTGATCCCGGTCAATCCAGTGCCCTCCGGGTGCGGTTAGCCTAGAAGCGGTCTGAAAGTTAAGGCCAGCTTGCGGCATAGTTTTGTTGGCCTGCTAGAGGTTGTGGGCGATAAGATTGTGCGGCCTTCGAGTCCGCGGGAGAGGAGGGATAGCACCATGCCTGACGATGTGGCACCCACCGAGGTGGCAACGGCGCTTCGGGCTGGATTTGATCTGCAGCGCGCTTCGTACCTTGCGAGGCCAAATCCGGATCTCGGACAACGCAAAGCGGATCTGCGCAGCCTGAGGCGCTTTGTGCTCGAGAACAAGGACCAACTGTGCGAAGCGATCAACGCCGACTACGGACACAGGTCCCGGTACGAAACGCTTCTCGCGGACATTATTCCGACGGTTGATGCGATCGATCACGCGCTGCGGCATTTACAAGGCTGGATGCGTCCGCAACGGCGGTCGGTTGATCTGCGGACCTTCTTCGGCGCACAAAACCGGATTTTCCCGCAACCACTAGGAGTGGTCGGGGTGATCGTTCCCTGGAATTTTCCGGTCTTCCTAAGTTTTGGTCCGCTGACGGACATTTTCGCGGCCGGAAACCGGGCAATGGTGAAGATGAGCGAGAATTCACGCAATCTCACGCGCTTTCTCATCAAACGCGTCGCCGACTATTTTCCGCCCGAAAAACTCATGTTCTTCGACGAGTCCGGCGGCGTCGGCGTCGCATTCTCGCGCCTGCCGTTCGATCACCTCCTGTTCACCGGATCCGGGCAAACGGGGCGCATGGTCATGGCAGCAGCGGCGCACAACTTGTGCCCGGTGACGCTGGAACTCGGAGGAAAGTCCCCCGCGATCGTTTCCGACGATTATCCTCTGCGCAAAGCCGCGGAGCGGATGCTCTATGTCAAGTGCTTCAACGCAGGACAGGTCTGCGTTACCGTCGACTACGCCTGGCTTCCCGAGAAGCACATTGCCGCATTCGTGGAGATGTCTCGGGAGATCGTGCGTGGCAGATTTCGCGGACTCGATTCTGCCGACTATACGTCGATTATCGATGAGCGCGCCTTCACTCGCCTTCGGAAGGCGCTCGACGAGGCTCGCGAGCGCGGCGCCCAAGTATTGTCGTTGCTCGAAGGGCCGGCTTTCGATGTGAAGTCGCGCAAGATTGCTCCGCACATTGTTCTTAACGCACCACAGGATTGCGAGCTGCTATCGCGCGAAATCTTCGGCCCCGTCCTTCCGGTCCTCGGGTACTCGTCGATCGAAACTGTCATCGCGCAAATTAATGCCGGCCCAAGGCCCTTGGCTGTCTATCCTTTTAGCAACGACGAGAATTTCATCAATCGGATTCTGGAGCACGTGATGTCGGGCGGCGTCGCGGTCAACGACGCGATGTTTCAGGTGATCCAGCACGACATGCCGTTTGGGGGCATCGGGGGTTCGGGAATGGGTCAGTACCACGGACGCGAAGGCTTTCTCACCTTTTCCAAGATGCGGCCCGTTTTCCATCAAGCGCGTTTTAGCGCGACGAAGCTTCTCGCGCCGCCCTATGGCCGATTGGCTGACCGAATCCTGTCCTGGCGCTTGCACTAAAGAGCGACCGCCTTTTCGGGGGCATTCGGCTCGTGACTGGCGCCGAGCTGCGCAAATTTCGAGGGAGTGTCCGCGGTCCCGGATTGCGGTTTTGTAGTTCAGGTCGCGTTTCGCGTCGACGCGAACAAGCCGCGACCCAGAAAGTCGGCCTCGATTTGAGGATTGCAATCCTTATTGCGGAAGCAGTCACTACTTTGCCATTTGCTCGCTTGCCGGTTCTCGAGACCGCCTTACGGAGATGCTGCCCGCTCGTGAGGTCAGTCTTCCGGCGGGGTCGCGTAGACCCACGATCGTCTGCAAGTGACGGTCCGACGAAGTTGGCCCGCCGCCTACAACGGGTCCAGCGCCCCGGAGCCGTTACCGAAAAGGCGAGCTTTCAATTGCGTGCGGACAAACGCCTGTCCGCAAAGCGGACGCGTACCAACCGCGTCCGACGAGCTTCGTTCAGAGCGCAGCCTGATTTTTTGCACCGTGAATTAGGGGGAGGAATCGGAACCGGGCGAGCCGGTTCCTTGCGAGTTCAAAGGTCGTTGCCGCAGCTCCAGGTGCAGGTGCCGCCGGCCGTGTTTCATCATGTAGCGTATGCCGACCAGGGTAGCGGCAAAGCCCGATGCTGCGGCAACGCCAAGGGCCCAGCGCGGACCGAATGTGTCGGCGATCCAGCCCACGAAGGGTGCACCCAACGGTGTGCAGCCCAGTATGATCGCCAGCAGGATCGCCATCACGCGTCCGCGCATGGCTTGCTCGGTCGACAGCTGCACTAAGCTGTTGGTCGAGGTCATGTACACCTGAGCGGCCGCGCCTGTCAGCACAAGCGCAACCCCGAAAAGATGTACGTTGGGAGCGAGCGCCGAGAAAGAGGAAGCGGCTCCAAAGATCGCAGCACTACCCAACAGAATTGCCCACCGCGGCCGGTCCTGCCGTGCGGTAAAGAGCGCTCCGGCGACCGAGCCGGCACCCATCAGCGAAGCCAAGGTCCCAAACTGTTTGGCCCCAGCATGAAAGGATTCCACCGTCATAGCCGGGATGAAGATTGAGAAATTCAGTCCAAACGTGCTCACGAGAAACATCATGAGAAGGACGGCAACCAGGTCGGGACGGTGCCAAACATAGCGTAACCCCTGCGCAAACTCGCGCCGCTCCTCGACAGGGGGGCGGGCGCGCGGATGCAGTTCGCGTTTTCGCAGCAGAACCAGCGCTAGAACGACCGCGCCGAAAGAGGCCGCATTGAGCATAAATGCCCAACCCGCGCCCAACTCAGCGACGAAGATGCCGGCCGCGGCAGGGCCGATTAGTCGCGCAGCATGGAACGACGTAGCGTTGAGCGCGACCGCATTGGAAAGATCCGTTTCACCGACAAGATCGCCGACGAAGGTCTGCCGGGCGGGCGCATCGAAGGCCGTTACGCAGCCGAGTAGGAACGCAAGCAGATACACGTGCCACAAGACAGCCAAGCCCGCGATCGTAAGGACACCTAGAGCAAAGGCAAGCGCGCCCATTAGGGCCTGGGTGGCGATGAGCAGTCTTCGGCGATCCAATCGATCGGCAGCTGGTCCGGCCAGCGGCAGTAACACGAGCTGGGGGCCGAACTGCAACGACATGACAATGCCTAGGGCCGTCGCGTCGTTATGGGTCAGTTGGGTGAGCACAATCCAGTCTTGTGCGGTCCGCTGCATCCACGTGCCGACATTGGACACGAGTGCTCCTAGCGCCCAAAGCCGGTAGTTATGGTGGTACAGCGAGCGGAAGGTCGTTCTCACGAGCAGCTCTCGCCTTCGCGTTTCATAGGAATGGCGCGATTTTGCGGTGTTTCCTCGTGGGCAAGTCTTTGCCCGTTTCATCTCCAACCGTAGGTAAGCTCCAGGCGGAAATCAACGGCCTTTGACTGTGTGTATGCCAAGATTGCCGCGCACTTTGCCCAAAAGGCGCAAGAAGCTCCGAATGTAAGCGCCAAGGTGCGAGCCGTCGCCCGGGGACGCAGTTTCGCGCCAAGCGCGCGACGTTGTGCCGTGCGATTTGCCCAAGATCATGCTCGAATGTGCGAGTGTCGTGTCCCATGTCGAGTGGGCGGGGCCAGCGGAAAAAGTTTTTCGCACTGTCCACCCGGTAGGGCGAAACGGAGTCCACGCCGTCCTTCTTCAAACTCCCGTTTGAGTGCGTTGCTGTTGTACGCGCACTCGCTAATCAAATTTGGCGGCTTTGCTTCGACGAGGCAAGTATCACGGTCCAACTGTGCGAACGTTACCTCGCGATTGTTCGACGCATGCGCGCTCACCGACAGGGGCATCCTCTGGCGATCGTCGATCGTCGTAATCCTCACCTCCTCGCCGCGCCCACATCAGGTTAATCCAGCCCGGCGCATGCGCGCACGCAGACTTTCGATCTCGTCAAGGAGATCAAGGACCAGCGCGATCCCGGGGCCGCCCAAATCAAGATCTTGAGCCAGACGCAGCGCGGTGCGCGCTCGGGAGAGACTTGGGCCGGGGAAACGCCAGTCTTCCGGGGCGCCGCCTATCGGTTCTAGGACGCCTTCTTCGACCAGGACCGTCAGCTGCGCACTCGTTGCATTGCAGGCGCGACACAACTCGACGAGCGTAAATAACATCTGATCATCGACGATCGTTGCCTCGGCAGCAACGGGACGGGTCTCGGCCATGCTACTTCTCCCAAGCAGTGCGCGGATGAAAACCGGCGAAGCTCTGCGCCAAGGCCGCGTACGCCGACTTTTGCGCCTCATCTTTTGCGGCCGGTGCCGTCACAAGTAATACGGCGTAAAAATCGCCGGCCGGAGTGCCAGGAATTCCTTTGCCTTTGAGCCGCAATTTACGTCCCGAGGGGGAGCCCGGTGGCACGCTCAATTGCACGGTGCCATCGGGAACCGGAACGGACACCGTTGCTCCCAGGGCCGCCTCCCAAGGGGCGAGCGGTAAATCGACATATACATCGCGGCCGTCGATGCGAAAGTGAGGATGCTCGCGGAAGGCGATCTCCAAGTAGAGATCCCCGGCCACACCGCTTTCAGCCGCTCCTTGCCCGGCCAAACGCAGGTGCTGGCCCGCGCGCACGCCTTTCGGAATGTTGACCTCCAGCTGGCGCTCTTGGACCTGCAACTGCCCTTGGGCGTCGACAACGGGCACACGCAGCGTAATGGTGCGCCGTGCACCGCGATAGGCGTCTTCCAAATCAATGGAGATTCTCGCGTGATGGTCGGCACCTGCGCTTGGCATGCCGCGATGCATGTGCGTTGCGGCAGCGCCTCGGCCAAAGAGTGCCCGGAAGAATTCACTTAAATCGGCGTCTTCGGCACCGAGGTCGCGTCCGCTAAACTCGAAGCCGCCCCCGTCCCATCCTGGCGGCGGAGAAAATTCCTGTCCGCTTCGGTAGCGCTGTCCGACGTCGTCATACGCGGCGCGTTTTTCCGGGTCGCCGAGAACTTTGTACGCTTCGCCGACGTTTTTGAACTGCGCCTCC
>Ga0187780_10004571_pt1 | contig 10355 bp, 8 predicted proteins | sample 1015_Q2_SP10_20__FD_132429 | JGI IMG/M metagenome (GOLD analysis project Ga0187780, IMG submission 132429) | Tropical peat soil microbial communities from peatlands in Department of Meta, Colombia - 1015_Q2_SP10_20_MG | ecosystem: Environmental > Terrestrial > Soil > Wetlands > Peat | place...
AGCTCGCTGCCGTCCGCCATGTCCGGCGGCCTGATCGCGCAGGGCGTCCCGGCCGCGGCCGCCCACCAGCTCTCGCACCTGCCGCCGATCGGCGTCCTGTTCGCCGCCTTCCTCGGCTACAACCCGATGAAGCAGCTGCTCGGCCCGCTGCTCGCGCACCTGCCCCCCGGGCACGCCGCCTACGTCGCCGGACGCCAGTTCTTCCCGCAGCTGATCACCGCCCCGTTCCACGACGGCCTCGGAGTGGCCTTCGCGTTCGCGATCGCGGCCAGCGTGATCGCCGCGATCGCGTCGCTGCTCACCGGCCCGACCAAGCGGGTTGGCGCCGCGCCGGCCGAGGACGTTGGCTCCGAGCTGGCCGCGGTCGCCGCAGAGGGCGGCTTCGAGCCGAGCGAGCTGGTCGTGCCCGACCGGGCCACGGACGGATCTCCGGGCGATCAGACGCGCAGAGACGGGCAGTCGACCGCGTTACCGAGTCCGGCCGGAAACAGCCCGGATGACCCCCGGGCGGGTCGGCTTGGCCTAGGCTGGGACGCGAAGCTCATGAGGCGGGACCATCCGGCCGTCCCGGCAACCTGCCCTCCGATCATGGCAACCAGACGGTATCCTGCGCATGAGGGGTGGGTAAACACATTCGCCATCGGGTCCCGGATCCTACTGTGAGCGATTCCCCCGAAGACCCCGGAAACGCAGATGTCGGCGCTACCCGAGGAGACTAGCCGCGTGAGCGAACCTCGCCCGGTCGCTGTCATTGTCCTCGCTGCGGGCGAGGGCAAACGGATGAAATCGCGGATCCCCAAGGTCCTGCATGCCCTGTGCGGCCGCAGCATGCTCGGGCACGCGCTCGTAGCGGCCAGCGAGCTCGGCCCGCAGCGCCTGGTGGTCGTCGCCGGGCACGGCCGGGACGAGGTCGGTGCCGAGGCCGCGAGGTACGTGCCTGACGTGCGCGTGGTGGTGCAGGATCACCTCGCGGGCACCGGCCACGCGGTCCGGATGGTGACCGAGGCCCTCGGCGTCATGCACGGCACCGTAGTCGTGACATACGGTGATATGCCGCTGCTCCGGGCTGAGACGCTCGACGCGCTCGTCCGGGCTCATGCCGCGGCGGGCCACGCCGTCACCGTGCTCACCGCGCGGGTCAGCGACCCGTCCGGGTACGGGCGGATCATCAGGGACTCCCGCGGCTCGCTGGCCGAGATCGTCGAGGAAGCCGACGCGACGCCGGAGCAGCGGGCCATCGATGAGATTAATTCGGGCTGCTATGCCTTCGACGGGGCTCTGCTGGCCGACGCGGTGAAGCGGGTCGCCACCAGTAACGCGCTGGGACAGGAGTACCTCACCGACGTGGTGGCGATCATGCGAGGGGACGGCCACCTGACGGGCACGGTTCTCGCCGCCGACCCGGCCGAGATCCAGGGCGTGAACGACCGGGTCCAGCTCGCTCAGGTCCGGCGGGCCTACAACGATCGGCTCCTCGACACCTGGATGCGGGCCGGGGTCACGGTCACGGACCCGGTGACCACCTGGATTGACGCGGACGTCACCTTGGACCCGGACACCGAGATCCTGCCGGGAACCCACCTGGAGGGGCACACCGCGATCGGATCCGGGTCCCGGATCGGCCCGGGCTGCGTGCTCAGGGATACCTCGGTGGCGCAGGACGCGACGGTCCTGTACGCGGTCTGCGAGTCGGCCGAAATCGGCGCGGGCGCCCAGGTCGGCCCGTTCGCCCGGCTCCGGCCGGGCGCGCGGGTAGGTCCTGGCGCGTACATCGGCGCCTACGTCGAGCTGAAGAACGCGACCGTCGGCGAGGGATCCAAGGTGCCGCACCTGTCCTACGTCGGCGACGCGGACATCGGTGCGTGCTCGAACATCGGGGCGGCCACGGTGTTCGTGAACTACGACGGGACGGCCAAGCACCACACCACGGTTGGCGACTATGTCCGCATCGGCTCCGACACGATGCTCGTGGCACCGGTCACCGTCGGGGACGGCGCCTTCACCGCCGCCGGGTCGGTGATCACCGAAGACGTGCCGCCGGGCGCCCTGGGCGTGGCCCGCGGCCGGCAGCACAACTCTCCGGGGTGGGTCGAGCGAAGGCATCCCGGTTCGCCCTCGGCCGCGGCAGCCGCGCGCGCCCGCCAGGCCGCCGAGCCGGGGTCCGCCGGACCAGGGTCCGCCGAGCCAGGGTCCGCCGAGCCAGGCCGGGCCCAGAACCCCGTGCAGGACTAGGACGAGGAGGCTCAGGGGAAGTGAACGACATCATAGCGCCGGGCGCGAAGAAGCTGATGCTCGTCTCTGGCCGGGCCTTCCCCGAGCTGGCCGACGAGGTGGCCGCCTGCCTGGGCATCAAGCCGACTCCGTCCCGGCTCTTCGACTTCGCGAACGGGGAGATCTTCGTCCGCTTCCTCGATTCCGTGCGCGGCTGCGACGTGTTCGTGCTGCAGAGTCACACCTCGCCGATCAACGAATGGATCATGGAGCAGCTGATCATGGTCGATGCCCTCAAGAGGGCTTCGGCCAGGCGCATCACGGTCGTCGCGCCGTTCTTCGGCTACGCGCGGCAGGACAAGAAGAACCGCGGTCGAGAGCCGATCTCGGCCCGGCTCATGGCCGACCTGTTCGAGACGGCCGGAGCCGACCGGCTGATGGCGGTCGACCTGCACACCGCCCAGATCCAGGGTTTCTTCGACGGGCCGGTGGATCACCTGTTCGCGCTGTCCATCCTGGCCAGCTATATCGAGAAGAAGCTGGACGTCAGCCAGGTCACCGTGGTGGCCCCTGATGCCGGCCGGGTCCGGGTCTGCGAGCGGTGGACGGACCGGCTCGGCTGCCCGCTGGCGATCATCCACAAACGGCGCGACCCGGACGTGGCGAATCAGGTCAGGATGTTCGAGGTGGTCGGCGAGGTGGCAGGCCGCACATGCATCCTGGTGGACGACATGATCGACACGGGGGCGACGATATCCAAGGCCGCGGAGGCCCTGTTCGAGCAGGGCGCGTCCCAGGTCATCGCCACGGCCACGCACGGGGTGCTGTCCGGTGCGGCGGTCGACGTGCTGAAGAATTCCCGGATCAGCGAGGTCATCATCACGAACACGCTGCCCGTCCCGCAGGAGAAGCGGTTCGACAAGCTCACCGTGCTGTCCATCGCGCCGCTGCTCGCCCGGGCGATCAGCGAAGTCTTCAGCGACGGGTCGGTCACCAGCCTCTTCGACGGCCAGACCTGAAGATCGGGGGCGTCGGCTGCGGAGACCGTCGTCCCCGCCCCCGTCAGAGGCGCGAGGACGACGGCCATGCCAAGAGCTGCGGGCGGTCCTGGCCACGTGGCCGGTCCCTCCCCCCCGCCAAGGGCCAGGACCGCTTCCCGCGCACCCACCCCGCTAGGTGAGCGGGCGTTCTCGGCGCTCGTCGGACGGCGCCCCCGCGGCCGTCCGACGCGGCTGACTCGCCTTAGGCCTCATCGCCGAGGCGATATGTCACATCCTCTGGCCAGAGGTTTACGTCCTTGTTGAGTCGTGATTAAGTGAAGCTTCTGACGGCCCCGTTCGATCTAGCCGGAGGCGAGTGATCCTGGATAATGATGAGGTTCCGGCTGCTCGGACCCCTTGAGGTCCGGGCCGGAGAAGACTGGCAGGGGATCGGAGCGCCAAAATGGCGTTCGGTCTTGGCTGCGCTGCTGATCAATGGCGGCCAGATTGTTCCGGCCGACGTGCTGATCAACGAGGTGTGGGGGGACGCGCCGCCCGCGAAGGCGGCGAATCTCGTCAGCATCTACGTGCTGAGGTTGCGTCGGCTCCTCGGCGACACGGACAGTACCGTCCTGGTCACCCGCGCTCCCGGCTATCAGCTGCGCCTGGCCCCGGCGGACACCGACGTCCAGGCGTTCGAGGCCATGGTGCGCGACGGCAGGCGGGCCTACGCGGCCGGCGATCCCGAAGGCGCGGCCGGCCAGCTCGCCGAGGCGCTCGCGCTGTGGCGCGGCAGCCCGCTGGCTGACGTCCCGCCCACGCCGCTCGTCGAGGCGGAGGCCGAACGGCTGGCCGAGCTCCGCCTGGATGCCGCCGAGCTCCGGATCGCCGCCGAGCTGGCCTGCGGCAGCTACGCCCAGGTCATACCGGAGCTGCGCAGGCTGCTGGCCGACCATCCGCTCCGCGAAGGTCTGTGGCTGCTGCTGATGCGGGCCCTGGACGGCGCGGGCCGCCACGCGGAGGCGCTTGATGCCTACGGGCAGGCACGCAGCGTCATCGCCGATGAGCTCGGCGTCGATCCCGGTGCCGAGCTGCGCCGGCTCTATGCCGACCTGCTCGCCAAAGATGACCTGCTCGCCAGCGACGGTGGCGATGCGCCGGGCAGCATACTGGCCGGCGCGGTGCCGGCAGGCCCCGGCCCGCCGGAACCTGCCCTCGCCCTCGCGGAGGCCAGCGTCCTGCGACCGGTCCCGGCCCCGGCCCAGCTCCCCGCGGACGTGGCGGACTTCACCGGTCGCGACGACCAGGTCAAGCACCTGTGCGACTTGCTGTCGAGCGCGGTCGCGAACGGCGATTCCGGAGCGGTCCGCATCGCGCTGGTCGCCGGCTCCGGCGGGCTGGGCAAGACATCCCTGGCGGTACACGCGGCGCACCGGGTCCGAGCCACCTTCCCCGACGGGCAGCTGTACGTTGACCTGCTCGGCGCCACCCCGCACCCGGTCGCGGCCGCGGACGTGCTCGCCAGGTTCCTCCGCGACCTCGGCGTGGACGGCCGGGCGATACCGGTCGATGAGGATGAGCGCGCGGCCAGGTACCGGACCATCCTCGCCGGGCGCCAGATCCTCGTCGTGCTCGACAACGCGCGTGACGCCGCCCAGGTCAGGCCGCTGCTGCCGGGTACCGCATCCTGCGCGGTGCTGATCACGACCCGCAGCCGGATGCCCGACCTGGCCAGTACCAGGCTGGTCGACCTCAACGTGCTCGACGATGACGAGGCGCTGGCCCTGTTCGCCAGGGTGGTCGGCGACGAGCGCGCGGCGGCCGAGCCTGAGGCCACGGCCGAGCTGCTGCTGGCCTGCGCCGGCCTGCCGCTGGCCATCAGGATCTGCGCCGCGCGGCTGGCCACGCGCAGCGGCTGGACGATCCAGGCGATGGCGAACCGGCTCCGGGACACCCACCGGCGGCTAGATGAGCTCAGGGTCGGCGACCTCGCTGTCCGCGCCAGCTTCCAGGTGAGCTTCGCCAGCCTGCCCGCCAGCGCCCAGCCCGGCGGCATCGCCCCCGCCGACGCGTTCCGCCTGCTCGGCCTGTGGCAGGGGCCCTCGATCTCGCCGCTGGCGGCCGCGGCCCTGTTCGGCACCGCGGAGGACCCGGCCGCCGACGCGCTGGAGGCTCTGGTGGACGCGCACCTACTGGAGTCCACGGCCCCGGACCGGTACAAGTTCCACGACCTGCTTCGTGTTTATTCTTCCGAACGGGCAGTGGCGGACCTGTCCAGGCCAGACCGCGACGCCGCGGTCGGCCGCGTGCTCGAGTGGTACATGCGTACGGCCGACGCCGCCGCCGAGGTCGTCTCGCCGTACACCTACCACATGCCGCTTCAGCCAGGCGGCGCGGATCTCCCGCCGCTCGGCTTCACCGGGGCTGACGATGCCCTGTCCTGGTACGACAGCGAACGCGCCAACCTGGTCGCCGCGACCCGGCAGGCTTCCTCATCCGACCTGCACGAGATCGCGTGGCGGCTACCCGCCCCTCTGTTCTGGGTCTTCCACAACCGGGACAACTGGGTGGACCTGGTCACCACGCACCGCATCGCGCTGGCCAGTGCCCGCCAGATAGGCAACCGTCAGGGCGAGGCGTGGGTGCTGAACAACCTGGGCGAGGCCCTCGTCTTCACCGGTAACGTCGAGGGCATTGGCCTGCTGGAACAGGCGCTGGCGATCCGGCGCGAGATCGGTGACCGGAGGGGCGAGGCGCAGGCGGCGAATAACCTGGCCGACGCCTACCAGCGGTTCGGCCGGGCGGATGAGGCGCTCAGCCTGCTCCGGCGAGCCCTGGACCTGAACCGGCAGGTGGGGGACCGGTATGGCGAAGGCGTGGCCCTGGTCAACCTGGGAGACCGGCTGCTGGACCTTGAGCGCGCCGATCAGGCCATCGACTGCCTGCAACAGGCCCGGCGCACATTTGCCGAGATCGAATACCCGGACGGGTCTGGCTATGCCCTGCACTGGCTCGGACGCTGCTCAGCGTTTCTCGGCCACGACGCAGAGGCGCTGGACTACTTCCAGCAGGCGCTGGCCAGCCATCAAGCCGCGGGCAACCGGCCCAGGCAGGCGGTCACGCTGAGATTCCTCGGCCGCATCCAAGCCCGCAATGACCTGGCGGCCGAGGCGCGTGAATCCTGGGCTCGGTCGGCCGCGATCTTCGATGACCTCGGTGACACCGTTCAGGCGGCAGAGGTGCGCGCCGAGCTTGTCACATCCGGCATTTCATGAGATGCCTTATGGGCCGGCGGAGCGCCCGATACGATGCTGCGCGTCTCCCCGGGAATTTATCCTTCTGGCTCCGGGGGCCAGGTAATGCGAGAGGACCACGATGGGGACTGCAGCCTTTGCCGAGGAGCTGCCAGGCGTCGACGAGCTCGACGAGCTGTACAAGCTGGACGCGAGCGAGACCGGGCCCGAGGACATGCCGCACGAGCCGGAGGAAGAGCCGGCCGACATGCCGCACGAGCCGGAGGAAGAGCCGGCCGACATGCCGCACGTGAAGCCGGAGGACATGCCGCACTAGCCCGAATGGCACGAGCGCGGGCGGGAGCGGACCGCCGCGTCCGCCCGCGCTGCCAGGCCATCCACGGGCGTGCGAACATGCCGGGCGAGGCCACCCTCGCCGCCATGGCTCGCGAGCAGCACGTTCAGCGTACGGCGGCCGCGGTGCGGAACGCCGCGTCCGCACCCGCTCGTGTTCTCGGCTACACTTCAACGCGCAATCGCACGCTGAGTTGAGGAGCTAGCACCGTGCCCGAAGTCCACATCGCCGCCGAGACTCGCACCGAGTTCGGCAAGGGCGCCGCTCGCCGCAGCCGCCGCGCCGGCCGCGTGCCCGCCGTGCTGTACGGACACGGCACAGAGACCCGGCACCTGAGCCTGCCCGGGCACGAGCTGATGCTCGCCCTGAAGACGCCCAACGTGCTGCTGTACCTCGACGGCCTCAAGAACGGGAGCGAGATCGCCCTGCCGAAGGCGGTGCAGCGGGACCCGATCAAGGGCTTCATCGAGCACGTCGACCTGATCCTGGTCCGGCGGGGCGAGAAGGTCACCGTCGAGGTGCCGATCCGGGTGATCGGCGACATCGCCCCGGACGGGATGCTCGACCAGCAGCTCGTGCAGATCGCGGTGGAGGCCGAGGCGACCAGCATCCCGCAGGGCATCGACGTCGACGTGGACGGCATGGAGATCGGCGCGGCGGTCCATGCCGGCGACCTGAAGCTGCCGCGCGGGGTCAGCCTGCAGGTGGACCCGGAGACGCTGGTCCTGCACGTCATCACGCATGCGGTCCATGAAGAGCCCGAGGAGGAAGCCGCCGAAGCGGCACCCGAGGCGCCCGAGGCGGTGGCTGAGGAGGCCGCGAGCGGCGAAGGGGAGCAGGCCGGCTGACCGGGGAACGCTGGATCATCGCCGGTCTCGGCAATCCGGGGCCGGAGTACGCGGGCAACCGGCACAACGCCGGGCATATGGTGGCTGGCCTGCTCGCCGAGCGGTCTGGCGCGCGCTTCAAGGCGCACCGGTCGGGCAATGACGTGGCCGAGGGCATGCTGGCCGGGGTTCCCGTCACCCTGGCCTGGCCCCGTACCTACATGAACCTGTCCGGCGGGCCGGTTTCGGCCCTGGCCGCGTACTACAAGGTCCCGCCGGAACGGCTCGTGGTGATCCATGACGATCTGGACCTCCCGTTCGGGCTGCTGCGGCTGAAATTCGGCGGCGGCGACAGCGGCCATAACGGGCTCCGGTCGATCACGCAGGCGCTCGGCACCAATGACTACTACCGGGTTCGGTTCGGCATCGGCCGGCCGCCGGGCCGGATGGATCCTGCCGTCTTCGTGCTGCGCGACTTCACCGCGGCCGAGCGCAAGGACCTGCCCCTGCTCATCGACCGCTGCGCCGATGCCACCGAGACCCTGATCACCAAGGGCCTGGCCGCCGCCCAGAACATCTACCACACCGACTGGCCCGAGGAGCCCGCCCGGTGAGCGGGACCGGTAGCGAAGGTCTGGGCGGTTCATCCCCCCCACAGGGGGCCGAGGGGGCCGGGGGGGAAAGGCTTCCCCCCAGGATCGGGGACCGAGCGGGCCCAAGGGGGCCGAGGGGGTCTGGGGGGAAAGGCTTCCCCCCAGGATCGGGGGGATCCCGGGGGGTCGTCCCCCCGGGGGAACACCGTCCCCCCGGGGGAACATCGTCCCCCCGGGGCGACACCGATCACGTGCTCGCCCGCGAGCTGGCCGGGCAGGCGGGCCGGCGGCTGCTCGAGCTGCGATCGCGCGGCGGCCGGCCCGACGTGCTGCGCCAGACCGGTGACCGGCTGTCGCACGAGTTCCTCGTCGCGGAGCTCGCCGCGCGCCGTCCGGGGGACGTGGTCCTGTCCGAGGAGGGCGCCGATGACCCCGCGCGACTGGCCGCGAGCCGGGTCTGGATCGTCGACCCCCTCGACGGCACCAAGGAGTTCGGCGAGCCTGGCCGCACCGACTGGGCCGTGCACGTGGCGCTCTGGGAACGGGCCGGCGCCGCCGCGGACGGGACGGCCGGCCCGGGCGAGCTTACCGCCGGAGCGGTGGCGCTCCCGGCCCAGGGCCGGGTCCTGTCCACGCTCGATCCGCCGCCGCAGCCCGCCGGCTCCGGCCGGCCTGGCTCAGCCGGCGAGCCCCGCGCGACGGCCGGGCCGGTGCGGATCGTGGTGAGCCGGACGCGCGCACCACGGCTCGTTCGGGATATCGCCGACCTGATCGGGGCAGAACTGATTCTCCTGGGATCCGCCGGAGCCAAGGTCGCCGCCGTGATCTGCGGCGAGGCTGACGCGTACGTGCACGCGGGCGGATTCTACGAATGGGACACCGCCGCGCCGGTCGCCGTGGCCCGGGCGGCCGGGTGCCACGCGTCCCGCATCGACGGGTCCCCGCTGGCTTACAACCAGGCCGACCTGAAGGTGCCAGATATCCTGGTGTGCCTGCCCGTTCTCGCGGGGGCGCTCCTGCAAGCGATCCGGGAAGTCACGAATGCGCTCTGATTACCAGATGTCCCAGCTCGACGTGCTGGAGGCCGAGGCCATCCACGTGATGCGCGAAGTCGCCGCCGAGTTCGAGCGGCCGGCGCTGCTGTTCTCCGGCGGCAAGGACTCGATCGTGATGCTGGCGCTCGCGGAGAAGGCGTTCTGGCCTGCCCGGATCCCGTTCCCCGTCATGCACGTGGACACCGGGCACAACTTTCCCGAGGTGCTCGAGTTCCGTGACCGCCGGGTCGCGGAGCTCGGCGTGCGGCTCGTGGTCGCGTCCGTGCAGGAGTCCATCGACGCCGGCCGGGTGACCGAGGAGACCGGCAGGCACGCGAGCCGGAACCGGCTGCAGACCGTCACGCTGCTGGACGCCATCGAGGAGCACCGGTTCGACGCCCTGTTCGGCGGCGCGCGGCGGGATGAGGAGAAGGCCCGGGCCAAGGAGCGGGTGTTCTCGTTCCGTGACGAGTTCGGCCAGTGGGACCCCAAGAACCAGCGGCCGGAACTGTGGAGCCTGTACAACACCCGGATCCTGCGCGGCGAGCATATCCGCGTGTTCCCGCTGTCGAACTGGACCGAACTCGACGTCTGGTCCTACATCGAGCGGCAGCAGCTGGACCTTCCGCTCATCTACTTCTCGCACGAGCGGCAGGTATTTGAGCGGGACGGCCTGCTGCTCGCCGACAACCCGTACCTGGTCCGGGGCGAGGACGAGCCGGTCTTCACGGCCGCCGTCCGGTACCGGACGGTCGGCGACATGACCTGCACCGGTGCCGTCTCCTCCTCGGCCGCCACGGTCGGCCAGGTGATCGCCGAGGTGGCCGCGACGCGGATCACCGAGCGGGGCCAGACCCGCGCGGATGACCGGTCCAGCGAGGCGGCGATGGAAGACCGCAAGCGCGAGGGGTACTTCTGATGGACATCCTGCGGTTCGCGACCGCCGGGTCGGTGGATGACGGCAAGTCGACGCTGATCGGGCGGCTGCTCTATGACTCCAAGTCGATCTTCGCCGATCAGCTGGAGGCGGTCGAGCGGACCAGCCGGGACCGGGGCGAGGACTACACGAATCTGGCCCTGCTGACCGACGGGCTGCGCGCCGAGCGGGAACAGGGCATCACC
>Ga0187780_10004572_pt1 | contig 10355 bp, 11 predicted proteins | sample 1015_Q2_SP10_20__FD_132429 | JGI IMG/M metagenome (GOLD analysis project Ga0187780, IMG submission 132429) | Tropical peat soil microbial communities from peatlands in Department of Meta, Colombia - 1015_Q2_SP10_20_MG | ecosystem: Environmental > Terrestrial > Soil > Wetlands > Peat | place...
CAACGGGGGCACCGAGGTTCTCTACGAAGGCACGCCCGACACACCCACCCAGCACCGGCATTTCGAGATCATCGAAAAGTACGGCGTGACAATCTATTACACCGCGCCCACGCTCATCCGCACGTTCATGAAGTGGGGCCGCGGCATCCCCGACGCGCACGACCTGTCCAGCCTGCGGCTACTGGGAACGGTCGGTGAGCCGATCAACCCCGAAGCGTGGCGCTGGTACCGCAAGGTGATCGGCGCAGACAGCACCCCGGTCGTGGACACCTGGTGGCAGACCGAAACGGGCGCCGCGATGATCTCTCCGCTGCCCGGAGTGGCTGCCGCCAAACCGGGTTCGGCGATGAGGCCGTTACCGGGCATCTCGGCCAGGATCGTCGACGACCACGGCGATCAGTTGCCGACCGCCACCAAAAACGGAGAGCACGCCGCCGGCTACCTGGTCCTGGACCAGCCGTGGCCGTCCATGCTGCGCGGTATCTGGGGTGATCCGGAACGCTACATCGAGACCTACTGGTCCAGATACGCCGAACAAGGCTGGTACTTCGCCGGCGATAGCGCCTGGTACGACACCGATGGCGCCATCTGGGTGGTGGGCCGCATCGACGATGTCATGAACGTGTCCGGGCATCGGCTCTCCACCGCCGAGGTGGAGTCGGCGCTCGTCGGCCACGCCGGGGTGGCCGAGGCGGCCGTGGTCGGCAAGACCGATGAAACCACCGGCCAGGCTATCTGCGCCTTCGTCGTGTTATGCGCCGACTACCACGTGCACGACGGGATCGTCGATGAGTTGCGCGTCGAAGTCGCCCGTGAGATCTCGCCCATCGCCCGGCCGCGCGAGGTCCATGTGGTGCCGGAGTTGCCCAAGACCCGCAGCGGCAAGATCATGCGCAGGCTGCTGCGCGACGTCGCCGAAAATCGCGAGTTAGGTGACACCTCAACGTTGCTGGACCCCAGCGTGTTCGACGCAATCCAGGCCGCGAAGTAGCGCCGGCGTGACGGCCGGCAACTTCCGTTAGACCGGTAGCGGCGTGAATCCGGCCCCGGGCCGGTGTTTGCTGTTGATGTCGGCCACGATGGCGCTAAAGGACATCACCACCGCCGGCGTGTGCAGCGGGATGTATTTGATGATGCACGACGGCAGGTTGTCGCTGAAGGCTCCGTGGATCATCCCGACCAGCAGATTGTTGACGGTCACCGGCGCCCCGGAATCGCCCGGTCGGCCGCAGACCTGCATGACGATGGTGCCCGGATCCTGGCCCATCCCCCAGGTGACGCCGCACGAGTTACCGGTCGTGCGGCCCTGCTTGCAGGCGATCTGGCCGAAGGCCGGATCCGGACCGACGCCGTTGATCGGAAATCCGTTGTAGTCGGCCACCGGGGCCACCTTGGCCGGGTCGAACCTGATGACCGCGTAGTCGAGGTTGTCGTTGCCCGCGACCATGGTGCCCAGCACGCCCCTGTTTTCGGCGACCTCGGCGGCCACCTGCGCGCCGGGACCGCCACAGTGCGCGGAGGTGAAGCCGATCAACTCGGCAGCGGAATCGAAGCCGATGGTCGTCAGGGTGCACAATGTGTCCCCATTGATGACGATGCCCGCGCCACCCCCCATGGGAACCCGGATATCGGCAAGTGCGGCACGGGCAGGCAAACCCAGCACGGCCAAGAGCACGGCTAACACCGCCGCTATCGAGCACGGGTGCGCCGTCCGCAATTCACCACTCCCATCAATCGGTCGGACATCGTGAGCAGCTTGGCCAGTCTAGTTGGCTACCATCCTTGTTCGCCGAGGTCGACGCGCTGGCTACACCGCTTTGTGATCACCGCCCTGCTCACGCGGATCTGCAGCTCACCACTTTGCTCTGTTCGACGTGAGTGCAGCACCCGTCGCCGCCAGTCACCTTTGACCGCTGTGGTCTGGCTGGCCTCGTCAGACACCGTGCCACATGGCAACATAAACCGCGACGACAGCGAGCTGGGGCGACAACGAAAGAGGACCTTCTGTGAGCAAAGTCGATGGCAAGAACGGTGTGCCCAGCACCCTGACCACCATTCCGTTGACCGACCCGCACGCCAAGCCTGTTGAGCCGTCGCTCGGGGATCTGATCAAAGACGCGACAACGCAAGTGTCCACGTTGGTGCGTGCCGAGGTGGAACTGGCCCGGGCCGAGATCACCCGGGACGTCAAAAAGGGCCTCACCGGTAGCGTCTACTTCATCGCGGCGCTCGTGGTGCTGTTCTACTCCACGTTCTTTTTCTTCTTCTTTCTCGCCGAGTTGCTCGATAGTTGGCTGTGGCGCTGGGTGGCATTCCTGATCGTGTTCGCGATCATGGTGGTGGTCGGGGCCATGCTGGCCCTGTTGGGCTTCCTCAAGGTGCGCCGGATCCGGGGACCGCGCCAGACGATCGAATCGGTCAAGGAGACACGCACCGCACTCACGCCGGGCCACGACAAGGCCCCCGGCCGGGCCAAGCAGCTCACCGATTACCACGGCAAGCACGCGAAAGCCGAAAACGGTATTCCCGCCGATCCCTCGGGTTGGTAGATGGCAGCGCCAGATCCGTCGATAGCCCGCATCGAGGGGCCATGGCGCCATCTGGATGTGCACGCCAACGGCATCCGGTTCCATGTCGTCGAGGCTCCGCCAACCGGCCAGCCCGCTGGTCGCTATGTGGCGGCGCCGGTCACGGCGCGGCCACTGGTGATCTTGCTGCATGGTTTCGGATCGTTCTGGTGGTCCTGGCGTCACCAGCTGCGCGGACTGACCGGGGCGCGAGTGGTCGCGGTCGACCTGCGCGGGTACGGCGCCAGCGACAAGCCGCCCCGCGGCTACGACGGCTGGACGCTCGCCGGCGACACAGCCGGACTCATTCGCGCGCTGGGGCACTCGTCGGCGACGCTCGTCGGCCACGCCGACGGCGGGCTGGCCTGCTGGGCCACCGCGCTGTTGCATTCACGGCTGGTGCGCGCCATCGCGCTGATCAGTTCCCCGCACCCGGCCGCGTTGCGACGAGCTACGCTGACCCGGCGTGATCAGGGTTACGCACTGTTGCCGACGTTGCTGCACTACCAGTTACCCATCTGGCCGGAGCACTTGCTGACCCGGGACAACGCGGCCGAGATCGAGCGCCTCGTCCGGAGCCGAAGTTCCGCTAAATGGGTTGCCTCCGAAGACTTTTCAGAGACTATTCGTCACCTGCGGTTGGCGATCCAGATTCCGGCGGCAGCACACTGCGCGCTGGAATACCAGCGCTGGGCGGTGCGTAGCCAGCTACGTGACGAAGGCCGGCGGTTCATGAGATCGATTTCCCGACAGCTCAGTACGCCACTGCTACACCTACGCGGTGACGCCGATCCCTACGTGCTCGCGGACCCGGTCGACCGCACGCAGCGTTACGCACTACAGGGACGCTACATATCCATCGCCGGCGCAGGACATTTCAGCCACGAAGAGTCGCCAGAGGAAGTCAACAGGCACCTGATGCGATTTTTCGAGCACGTGTACGGGCCCTTGGTCAGCTGACGCAGGACCCGGTGGCCACCGGCTTGGTGTCGCCGATCCTGGAAAGCTGCCCGGCCACCTCGTCGGCTGTCAAGACGAAACCGGTGTCGGGGTCGTCGACCGCCGCACCGAACACCACACCGAGCACATAACCGTCGAGATCGATCAACGGCCCACCCGAATTACCTTGCTCCACATTGGCTCTGATGGTGTAGACGTCGCGGGTAACCGGCTTCGGGTCACGGTAGATATCGGGACCGCTGAGTTTGATGACCTCGCGAATCCTGGCCGGGGTCGCGGTGAAGTTACCACCGCCGGGATAACCCAGCACTACAACGCTGGCACCGGTTTTCGCCTCGGTTTGGGCAAAGGCCAATGGCGGCGGCGGCAAGTTTGGGACGGAAAGGATGGCGATGTCGACCGACGGGTCGTAATCCACCACGGTGGCGTCCAACGGATTACCACTGGTGTAGACCTGGACGCTGTTGGATCCGGCCACCACGTGTGCGTTCGTCATCACCCGGTCTGGCGCTATCACGAAACCGCTGCCCTCCAACACTTTCTGGCAGCTGGGCGCCAAACTGCGCACCTTGACGACACTTGGCGCGGTAGCCAGCACCACCGGATTGTTGGCCAGGGCCGGGTCCGGTGACGCGACCGGAATCACCGGAGTGCGGCTGAAGGGCTCCAGCACCGCAGGCAGACCAGAGGTGTTCAGCAGCGCCGACAGCCGTTTGGGCACCGTCTTCAGCCAGGGGGGTGCGACGTCATTGACCCGGGCCAGCACCCGCGAGCCTCGGACCGCGGCAGCCAGCTCGGGCTGATCCTTCGACTGTGTCAGTGGCGTCGCCAACATCCAGGCCGCGGTCAGCACCACAACGAGCTGAACCCCTACCCCGATGAGCGAGTCGGCGAATCGGACTGCGCGGCTGTGGATTGCGCCGCGAACAGCGCGTCCCAGCACCACACCGGCGACCTCACCGACGACCACCAGCGCGAGAATCAGGAACAGCGCAGCGAACAGTTTGGCGCGGGGTGCAGCGATGTGGCTGACGATGTGGGGTGCCAGCAGCACGCCCGCGATCGCACCGAGCAATACACCGGCAAACGACAGCAGCGAGCCCAACGCGCCCGAACGCCAGCCCGAGATGGCTGCAATGAAGGCGACCGAGAGGACGGCGACATCGAGCCACTGCGACGGGGTCATCGAATTCATCGGGCCGCGCCCCAGTCGTCGACCAGCGCCATCGCCGCGTCTAATTCACGAATGTCGGTGGTGTCCCAGGGTTGGGCCCAGCCCGCGACGTCGAGCACCGCAGAGATCACCTGGCCAGTGAATCCCCAAACCAGCATCTCGTTCAACAGAAACGCCGGTCCGGCCCAACGGCGGCCGAGGTCGCCGCGGTACACCATCAGGCGGTTGGCCGGGTTGATGAAGGCGCGCACCGGAACTCGCGCCACGATCGCGGTTTCGGCCTCGTTGACGACGGTCACCGGGCCGGGATCCGCCGAGTAGGCCAACACCGGCACCACGTGAAACTGTGAGGGCGCGATGAACGTCCGCTCCATGGTGGCCAGTGGATGAAGCCGGCTCGGGTCGATCCCGGTTTCCTCGTGCGCTTCGCGCAGCGCGGTGGCCACCGGGCCGTCGTCGGTGGGATCGGAGGCACCACCGGGGAATGCCGCCTGGCCGGCATGGTGGCGCAACGTCGCGGCCCGCACGGTTACCAATAGGTCAGCATCATCGGGCACACCGCCGTCCGCCGGGCCAGATTCGGGACCCGAGAACAACACCAGAACGGCAGCTTCGCGCCGAGCGCCCCGCACAGCTGCCGGCGATGACGCAGCGGTGGCGATAATCATCGCCAGCACATCGGCCGGCAGCCGACGCCGGTACGCATCCGGGATCTGGGCGACGTTGTCGAGCAGCGGACGCAGCCAGGATGGGCAGGCGTCAGGCGTCAGCGGAGCTCTCCCGCCCAAGCGGACAGTATCCCCGCGGTGCGGGGCCGAATCCCCGGCACTCACCAGCGCCTCCAGTGGGTCCAATTGCCCGTCTCTTCCCCGCAAGTGGGGGGACCCCCACCTTAGGCCGCCTCGCATGTTCATCCCGTGTCATTTCCGACCGCAGCCGCGATCTCGTCGGCACTGTCGAAAGCCCGGAGCAGCGTCTGCGCAACGCTACCGTCCGGCCGCAGGACCACCGTCGCGGGCATCACGTTTACCACGCGCAGTGCCGCCGCGATTCGACGACGACCGTCCTGCAGGGTCGGCAGCCGAACGCCCAACTCGGCCAACCGCAGTAACGCGGCCGACTCGTTCTCGTCTTGATGCACCGTCACCACTGTCACGTCAGAGCCGACCCGTCGTTGATACTCGGCCATCGCGGGCAGTTCGGCCGTGCACGTTGCGCACCAATACGCCCACAAGTCGAGGACCACCCTGCGTCCGGCGAGCGCGCGAGCGACATCGACGGCTGCGCCGTCAGCGGCGCAATCCACCGTCACACCGCGCAGCGCCGCGGGGCCGGGAGCACTGCCGGCCGCCGGGCAGGGCGGTAGGCCGGCACGCTGCCGGGGCACCGCCAGCGCGGCCGGCGTGTCGGCGTCGCGGTGTTCACGTTCGGCCATTGTCTGCGTCGGCACGCTCGTCGCGGAGTCGTGGCGCAGCTGGGCCAGCAGCGCCACCACCAGCGCCGCCACCACCGCCAAGATCGCGATTGTCCAGCGCGTTGTGCGGGTCAAGGTCGTGTTCTACAGGCCGGCCAGGGCCAGTAAGTGCTCAGTTTCCGGACCCCGCACCAGAGGTGCGGCCAGCAGCGGTTCCGTAGGACCCAGGCCGAAGGACGGGCAATCTTTCGCGACCACGCAGACACCGCACGCTGGTTTGCGGGAATGGCACACCCGGCGGCCATGGAAGATCACCCGATGACTCAACATGGTCCACTCGCTGCGCTCGATCAGCTCGCCGACCGCGTGCTCGACCTTGACCGGGTCCTGCTCAGTGGTCCAATGCCATCGGCGCACCAACCGCCCGAAGTGCGTGTCGACGGTGATTCCGGGGATGCCGAAGGCATTTCCCAAGATGACGTTGGCGGTCTTTCGCCCCACGCCGGGCAGCGTCACCAGCTCGTGCATCGTCGACGGCACGGCACCGTCGAACCGTTCGACCAAGACCTGCCCGAGGCGGATGAGGGAGGCCGCCTTATTGCGGAAGAAGCCGGTGGGACGGACGAGGTCTTCCAGTTCGACGCGATCCGCTTGCGCGTAATCCAGCGCCGACCGGTAACGGGCAAACAATGCCGGCGTCGTCAAGTTGACCCGTTTGTCGGTGCTCTGCGCCGAAAGAATAGTGGCCACCGTCAACTCCAGCGGCGTCGTGAAGTCCAGCTCGCAGTGCGCGTCCGGAAAAGCCTGCGCAAGCGCGCGATTCATGCGCCGCGCCCGCCGTACCAAGCCGACTCGGGTTTCTTCGGACCAACGCCGGGCGAGGACGCCGCCGGACGTGGCCGGAGTTGACTTCGAGCGCCCCGACGGCTTTGCCACTGTCACCTACGACAGAGTACTGATTTCGTGATCTCACTGAGACCTCGTGTTGATTCGAGGCCATGTTTACTCTCCTTGTGTCATGGTTGCTGGTGACCTGCGTTCCGGGGCTGCTGATGCTCGTGGCGCACGGTCTGGGGCGCCTGGAGAACGACCTAGGCCGAGACATCGTCACGGCGACCGATACCGACGCGGATCTCGACCACACCGAGGCCGCAGACGTTCACACGCTGCCCCTAGACGGGATGCCGGAGGCAGTGGAGTATCTGCATCGGCGCCCGGCTCGGGGGCCATCTGATCACCCGCCGGCCGGGTCCCCCGCCGGACCGCGTCACGCCGCGCCGGTGTCTGCCGCTGACTTCGCTGGCCCCGATGCAGCCGGGTTGCCCACCCGAATACACGCCCGTTCGCTGATCAATCAGCAATTAAGGGCGCCTCGACACGTCAATCGTGTGTAGCGTTGGCGCATTGGACACAATGGCCTACCGCTAGACTCATCACGCGAGCATAGGGTTAGTCTGCCCGTATCACATCGTTGGAAAGCTGAAGAGGCAACGTGGACGAGATCCTGGCAAGGGCAGGAATCTTCCAAGGGGTTGAGCCCAGCGCAATCGCCGCGCTGACCAAGCAACTGCAACCCGTCGACTTCCCCCGCGGACACACGGTTTTCGCCGAAGGGGAGCCGGGCGATCGGCTGTACATCATCATCTCGGGCAAGGTCAAGATCGGTCGGCGCTCGCCCGATGGCCGGGAGAATCTGCTGACCATCATGGGCCCGTCGGACATGTTCGGCGAATTGTCGATCTTCGACCCAGGCCCGCGGACTTCCAGCGCGACCACGATCACCGAGGTGCGCGCGGTCTCCATGGACCGCGACGCACTGCGGGCGTGGATCGCAGACCGCCCCGAAATCGCCGAGCAGCTGTTGCGGGTGCTGGCCCGGCGGCTGCGCCGGACCAACAACAATCTGGCCGACCTGATCTTCACCGATGTTCCCGGCCGCGTGGCCAAGCAGCTGCTACAGCTTGCCCAGCGTTTCGGCACGCAGGAAGGTGGCGCGATGCGCGTCACCCACGACCTGACGCAAGAGGAGATCGCCCAGCTGGTCGGCGCTTCACGGGAGACAGTCAACAAGGCGCTGGCCGACTTCGCTCACCGCGGCTGGATCCGTCTGGAGGGCAAGAGCGTGTTGATTTCGGACTCCGAAAGACTGGCCCGCCGAGCGCGTTGATTGCGCCGAGATCGACGTTATCGACTCTCTCTCTCTCTCGAACTTTTTCGCGGTAGCGTCGATTTCGGCGAGAGTTCAGCGCTGCAAATAGTCCAGCTGCGCCTGAACGGACCATTCGGCCGCATCCCAGAGTTTCTCGTCGACGTCGACATAGACGTATTCGACGACCTGGCGGGCGGTGGCGTCATCGCCGATATGGCGCAACGCTGCACGCACCTGCTCCAGACGTTCCTGCCGGTGGATCAAATATCCCGACGCGACGGCTTCCAGGTCGGCCAAGTCCGGCCCGTGCCCGGGCAACACCGTACGCCGGCCCAAGCCGCGTAGCCGCCGCAGCGACTCCAAGTAGTCGGCCAGGCTGCCGTCTTCCTTATCGATGACGGTGGTCCCGCGGCCCAGCACGCTATCCGCGGTGAGCACCGCGTCGTCGAGCACGAACGACAACGAATCGGCGGTGTGGCCAGGGGTCGCCATCACCGTGATCTTGAGACCCGCGGCATCGATCACCTCACCGTCGACCAGCTCACCGCCAAGGCCGCGCAGAAAACCGCTGCCTGCCGAGCGCACCGTCGCGCCAGTCAGTTCCACCAGCTTGTCGATGCCGTCGGTGTGATCGCCGTGCCGGTGGCTGATCAGCACCAGCGCGATGCGGCCGAGTGCGGCAATCCGTGCGATGTGCTCGTCATCGTCCGGACCGGGATCCACGATGACCAGCTCGTCGCTGCCCGGGCCGCGCAGCACCCAGGTATTAGTGCCCTCCAGCGACAGCAAACCGGGGTTGTTGGCCAGCAGCACCGACGCCGTGTCGGTTACCGCCCGCAACCGGCCGTATGCGGGATGGGTCGGCGAGTCAGCAACCTCGGTCACGGCCTCTAGCCGACCTCCACGATCAACTCGACTTCCACCGGCGCATTCAGTGGCAGCTCGGATACACCGACCGCCGAACGCGCATGCGCGCCTTTGTCGCCGAACACCTCGGCGAGCAGGTCGGAGGCCCCGTTGACGATGTTCGGCTGCCCGTTGAAACCCGGAGCGGATGCGACGAACCCGACGACCTTGACCACTTGAGTCACCGCGTCGATGCCCACCAGTGAGTCCACCGCCGCCAGCGCGTTGAGCACGCAAATCCGCGCCATCGCCTTGCCCTCTTCGGGGCTGACCTCGGCGCCGACCTTGCCGGCGCGCACCAACTTTCCGCCCTCTATCGGCAGCTGGCCTGCGGTGTAGACCAGGTTGCCGGTCCGCACCGCCGGCATGTAGGAGGCCAGCGGAGCAACCACGTCCGGTAGCGCTACACCGAGCTGCCCGAGCCGGGCCGAAGCACTCATCGAGCCGCCGTGGTTACTTAGGTCGCTTCAAATATGCGACGTGCTGCTCGCCGGTTGGCCCAGGCAGTACGGCCACGAGTTCCCAGCCGTCGGCACCCCACTGGTCAAGGATCTGTTTGGTGGCATGCGTCAGCAGCGGGACCGTGACGTACTCCCATGGCGTCGGTTGACTCATGAAGCGAGCTTATCGGTCGGAACTGACCGACTTCGGCCAGCCCGGGGGCCGCGCGGCGGTGGGGCTAGCATGCGATGGTGGCAACCACACCTAGCGGCGGTAGCTCCGTCGGCTGGCCGTCGCGCTTAACGAAGGCCCGCTTACATTTCGTGACCGGCAAAGGCGGTACCGGCAAGTCGACGGTAGCGGCTGCGCTGGCCCTGACTCTGGCAGCGGGGGGCCGCAAAGTGCTTCTCGTCGAAGTCGAGGGGCGCCAAGGGATTGCGCAGCTTTTCGACGTCCCGCCCCTGCCCTACCAAGAAGTCAAGATCGCGACTGCCGAGCGCGGCGGCCAGGTCAACGCCCTGGCAATCGACATCGAGGCCGCGTTCCTGGAATACCTCGACATTTTCTACAACCTCGGCATCGCGGGCCGGGCGATGCGCCGCATCGGTGCGATCGAATTCGCGACGACGATCGCGCCCGGTCTGCGCGACGTGCTGGTGACCGGCAAGATCAAGGAGTCGGTGGTGCGCATGAACAAGGGGGCCAAGAACCCGGTCTATGACGCGATCGTCGTTGACGCACCAC
>Ga0187780_10004573_pt1 | contig 10355 bp, 11 predicted proteins | sample 1015_Q2_SP10_20__FD_132429 | JGI IMG/M metagenome (GOLD analysis project Ga0187780, IMG submission 132429) | Tropical peat soil microbial communities from peatlands in Department of Meta, Colombia - 1015_Q2_SP10_20_MG | ecosystem: Environmental > Terrestrial > Soil > Wetlands > Peat | place...
GGGAGCCGCCCAGGAGAGAAGATGCACGAGGAGCTCCTGAACGGAGCCGAGGCGAGGGAGGCCCTTGACCTGGGCGACTTCTACGTCGTAAACCCCAACCCGGCACGCAAGCTGAAAGGGAACTTCCCGAAGGCTGGCCACGAGGCAGGCCTATCTTCGAACGACTTTGCTCCTATGCCGGTCCCGAAGATCGTCAAGGAACTCGTAGCCCTTTATTGAAAATGGCACGGGCCCGCTCTGGGCGGCCAAAGTCTATTAGGCCAGACCTTCGCGGCGCCGAGCCATGAAGATACCGCTCTACCGGGCCTACACTGACAAGGGAGACGTGAGAAAGGTCTCCTCGGTTCTGAAGAGGGGGCTCAACTGGGCAATCGGACCGGAGGTCACAGAATTCGAGCGGACGGTCGCCGCCTATGTCGGGAGAAAGTATGCGGTCTCGTTCAACTCGGGGACATCCGCTCTGCATGCAACGATGCTCGCGCTGCGGGTCAAGGAAGGAGACGAGGTCATCGTTCCTTCGTTCACATTCATTGCTACTGCCAACGCGGCCCTGTTCGTGCGGGCTTCGCCCGTCTTCGCAGACATCGAACGGGTGACATACGGGCTGGACCCCGACTCCGCGGAAAAATCCATCACGCGGCGGACAAAGGTTGTCGTCCCCGTCCACATCGGCGGAATAGTCTGTAGATACGCGGGCGAGCTGGAGAGCCTCGGCAGGGAGCGGAAACTCCTTGTGGTGGAGGACGCTTGTGAAGCTCTGGGTGCCACGGCCAGGGGGAGAAGCGGAGGGACCTACGGCGACGTCTCAGTGCTGAGCTTCTGCGCCAACAAGCTAATCTCTACTGGAGAAGGAGGAATGGTGCTCACCGACCGGAAGGACATCTATGAGCGGCTGAAGCTGGTAGGCTCTCATGGCCGCCCCGACAAGATCCCGTACTTCAATTCCTCAGCGTCCTCCGACTACGTCGAGCTGGGCTTCAACTGGAGGATGTCCAGCATGACCGCCGCGCTCGGCATCTCTCAGATGAGGAAGCTGGAGCGGGCCATCCAGCTCAGGAGGAAGGTGGCGAAGATGCTGAATTCGCGCCTGTCGGGCGTCACCGAGGTCGACGCTCCCGTGGAGCCGCCCGGTTTCCGCCACACGTACCAGATGTACACCATCAGGGTGAAGGGAGGAAGGAAGGACAGAGACGGGCTGAACGGGTTCCTCTCCTCCAGGGGGATCACCTCGAAGGTCTACTTCGACCCGATCCATAGGACCAAGTTCTACAGAGAAATGCTTGGAAGGAGGGCACCAAGGCTCCCCGCCACCGACTGGGTCTCGTCGAGGGTCCTCACCATCCCAGTCTACCCAAGCATGACAGCGAAGGAGGTAGACTACGTGGCCGACTCGGTCAAGACGTTCTTCGACCGGCGGAACTAGGGACGGCCTCCCTGGCGCCGGCGTTCGGGCTTCGCCACTCTGGCAGGAATCCCGTAGGCCACGACGTTGGCGGGGACGTCATCCTTGACAAAGCTGAAGGCCCCTACGACTGCGTTCTCGCCGACGGTTACCCCCGGCATCACGACACTGTGGCTTCCGATCCTCGCGTTCTTCCCGATGACGACTTTGCCTTTCTTGTTGTCAATCGTGGACACGGAATAGACTGACGAGTGGGAGCCGACCTGAGCGAGCTCCCCGATATCCACCCCGTACTTTGCGTTGATGTATGTGAAGGCGCCGATGTCGGCGTACTTCCCGAGCTTCAGCTTCTCGGGGTGCTGGCACATCCATCCCCACTTTGTCATTCCATTCTCATCGAAGGTAGGGCGCTTCCAGTGCGGAAACCTGTTCGCGGCGGAGTCTCGCCTTGGCAAAGCAGCGTCGGTCGGAACGAGGCGCTTCATAAACGTCTTCCGAACCCTTTCCATTCCCTCGACCATCCTCAAGCTTTTAGACACAAGTCTGGTGACGAGGACCCGGCATGCTGAGCCAAGAGGGGCGAAAGATCCGCGTCCTCCATGTATGGAACACGGGTGGGGCCGCGAGCGTAATCGCCAAGTTCAGCGACCGTCTGTACGGAACCGAGAGCACGGTCATTGCCAGGAAGGCCGCGGACCCGGTCGGGCTTACGACATACGGAAGGACCTACGGCGACGGGGCGGCGAGGTTCTTTCTGAGGGCGCTGACCATGAGTGGGTCCGCCGACATAGTCCAGGTTCATTCGCTGGACAGGCTCATCCCGTGGGTGAAGCGCATCCACCCGGGAAAGCCTGTCATCATGTACTATCTCGGGAGCGACATCCGTGGGATTTGGGACAGGAAGGCCCCGAGGTGGCGGCGGGCTGACTTTGTGGGGTACACGACCTCGGACTTGGCCGAGGGAGCCCCGGAAGTGGCGAAGCAGGTCTTCTGCCCTGTGGACACCGACGCATTCCCCCTTGCCGCCGGTCCGAGGAAGGCCGACTCTGCGCTATCGATAAGGTACGGCATGGACGCCGAAGTCCAGCGCTACGCCAAGGACAAAGGGCTCGACCTGACGCTGGTCGAGCGGGGGAGTGTCCCCTACTCCAAGATGCCCGAGCTGCTCTCTCGGTTCGAATACTTCCTCGACTTCAGGAGGCCTGCAGGACGTCAGAGTGCGGTCGAGTGTCTGGGGAAGGCGGCACTGGAGGCTCTCTCGTGCGGATGCAAGGCCGTGGACTGGGCGGGAAGGGTCTATTCGGGGCTTCCCCCAGAGAACCGGCCCGAGAAGGTCGCCGCCGCCTGGAACGAGGTCTACCGACGTCTCCTGAAGGGATGATTCCTTCATGCGGTTCCTGAGGGTTGTCGAAGTCTTCCAGCCTCTCTTCAGGCTCGAGGGAGGCGGGCGGATTGACCTTCGAGGCGGTCTGGAAGAGCTCGCCTTCGAAGTCAGAGGAATCCGTGACCTTTGCGACGTGGTTCTGGTGGGGGACCACAAGGACCCGAGCCTCTTGAAGGTCTCTGCCGTGGAGACGGCTGCTCTCCTCGAGAGGGAGGCTGGGGTGCAAGCGGCGCCGGTCATCGTGGCGAGGGACTCGAACAGGTCTCAGACTCTTTCGGCGATTGTGACCGCTTACGGCCTCGGCCTTCAGAACATCATGATTGCCTGGGGGGACAGATATTCTCCCCCCTGCCCCAAGAACGTCTACGACTTCCCGAACCTCTCCACTCTCATATCAGAGGCTCGCAGAATCGCTGACAGGGCAAGGGTCAGGGTCCGCATATTCGCCCCGGTCGACCTGCGGATGCTGGAATCGCGCAGAGGCGTCCGTGTGGCCAGGTCAAGACTACATGCCGGGGCCGACCTGCTTCTCGCCCAGCCACCGACGACGGATCCTTGTGATGCGCTCGAAGCCCATGATCTCCTCCTGTCTGCCTCGGGGATGAGGGAGTCCATCCTTCTTGGCGTGTTCCCCTTCCGGAGCGCCGGGGACGTCGCCAGGTGCGAGACGTTCTTCGGATGGAATCTTCCTTCAAGTATTCACAGACTCGCCAGGTCTGGGAGCGAGGCGCTGACCGCGGAAGCATCTCGGGTCGTGAAGGAGCTGAAGGCCCGAGGGCACCCCGGGGTGTACGTCTCCACGCGCGGGACCCCGCGAACGGCCAAGGAGCTCATGGGCTGAGCAGACTGCCACAAGAGATATATTTGCCACACAGGAGTCCCTGAAAGTTCTATGGCAAACGACAAGCTCATCGGCGGTGCCATTTTCGGAGGCAGCATTATCGGGGTAATCATCTACGGTCTGCTGATCTACCTCTGGCCGATTCAGGTCCTCGTGGCGAGCGCATTTCTCGCCGTCCTAGTCGTCCTGGGGATACTTGCCTGGATAGGGTACACGATGGCGACGACGCCCCCTCCGGAGCCGATTGCGGAAATACCGGAGGTAGGCGAGACCTCCCAGAATGTCTCGGGCAAGGCTGACCAGAAGGACACAAAGTAGCGCCCTTTACGCGGCTTCCGACGCCGGCTTCGGTCGCCCTGGCCCACCGACTTCTCCGGACGGGCTCGTGAAAGCCCAAGGGAGCTAATATATCGCAAGTCCCCCGCCCGACGGGGCAAGACTCTGGACAGGCTCGACATCGCGAAGAGGTCCGTCAGGGGAAGCCTGGTCCTGACCGCGGGGAACTATTCCTCCGCATTCATCGGGCTCATCACGACCATAATCGTGGGCCGGGTTCTCGGCCGGGACCTGTACGGGGTCTACGCTCTCGTTCTAGTTGTCCCGGGGCTCCTGCAACTCTTTCTAGGCTTCGGCGTCAACAACGCGGTCATACGGTACACGGCCTACTTGGTCTCCACGGGGAAGCCAGATGAGGCCAAGCGCTACTCACGCAATGCGGCCCTCTTCCTATGCATAACTGGCGCTGCCATCACTCTCTTCAACTTCGCCTTCGCGGAGCCGCTGGCAGCCACCCTGCTGCACAGGCCTGAGCTCACCTACTACATTCAACTGGTCTCCCTCAGCACGATCGGGGCCGCGCTCCTACAGATAGTGACCTTCACGGCAATCGGGTGGAATCGCATGGCCCTTTCCAGCTCGTTTCAGATCGCCCAGGGGGCGGTCAAGCTCGTGCTATCGCCCCTCCTGGTCATCATCGGGCTCGGCGTGCTTGGCGCTCTCTGGGGGCACATCGTCTCCCTCGTTGCCGCGGGGGTTCTGGGGGTTTTCGTCGTGTACCTCACAGGTCTGAGCCGCGGAGGCGCACCGGGAAGCTTCGTCCAGGACATCAAGGTGATGCTCCGATTCGGGCTTCTTCTTTACGTCGGGACCCTCTCGTGGAATCTGGCCAATTCGTTCGCCATGATAGTGCTGGCCGGAGTCGCCTCCAACGGCCAGTTCGGGGTGTACAGCATAGTGTCGAACCTTCTCCTCCCTGTGACCCTCGTATCGGCATCTCTCGTCAACGGCCTGTTCCCCGCTTTCTCGTCTTTCGATGGCGTCGGCGGTGATGTGAAGGTCGCGTTCAGGTTGGCCTACAAGTTCGTCGCTTTCATCCTCACCCCCATAGTGGTCTTCCTGGTCCCCGCAGCCTCTCTCCTGATTCACATCTTCTGGGGAGACAGCTATGCCTCGGGAACGCCCTATCTGCAACTCCTGGCCCTGGCCTACACACCCATCGCTTTCGGTTACACCGTCCACCCGGCCTTTTTCAGCGGCTTCAACCGGCCCAGGCTTACGATGCTGGTCTACGTCAGTGGAGCTGTCGCCCTCGTCGTGGGCGCCCCCCTGTTCGCGGTCTACCTCGGCTTCGGCATATACGGGATAATCTACGCGACCTTCGTCTCTCTGCTTACCACCTGGGCGGTCGGAACATTTCTCGCCGACAGGTACATGGGAGCCAGGCTGGACATCAGGGCCAACGCGGCCATTGTGGCGGTGACGGCGGCTGCATACTTGGCGACCGCGTTCCTCCCGACCGTGGCTCACTCCAGCGTAGCGTCGCTTCTGCTTGACCTGGTGGTCTTCTTCGGCGTGTACCTGACACTGGCTCCGATCGCAGGCGCGGTGAAAGCAAAGGACCTGGACATCATGGATCATGCCTTCAAGGACTTGAGGGTCTTCGGACCCATTTTCGGATTCTTCGTCGGATATGAGCGCTTGATGCTGTCCCTCAGGGGTTGAGCACGCGGCTGGCCTTCGGCCAGCCCTGCCACCCGCTGAGAGCGAGGTGCAGCCGAGACCGCAAGGGATGTTTAAATCGACAGCATGCCCAAAGCTGCTCCCTCCTGGGGGAATCATTTGGTCGGCATCGCAGGTTATGTCAGCAAATGGTCGTCGGCTCCAGACGGGACCCTCGATGACATGTCCGAGCAGATGAGACACCTTCCAACCCACCTGAGGGAGGACTACAGGGACGAGTTCGTCAGGTTGTCGAGAGTCCACCTGGGCTTCTTCAACAAGGAGCAGCAGCCTCTCTTCAGCGCGGATGGCTCGATGGGGATTGTGGGTGAGGGGATGGTCTACGGACGTGGGGCGGAAGCACGTTCAGAAGGGCAGGCTGAATCAGGTTCTTCGGGAGGCTGGCTCCGCGGGGTCGTCCAGTCCTTTAGCGAGAGGGGGAGCCAGGCCTTCGCAGACCTCAACGGGTCCTACTCTCTTGTCATCTTTGACAAGCGCGAGGAGAGGATCCATATAGTGAGCGACCGCTTCGCCACCCGCCCGATTTACTACTGGCACGAGGGAAAGGAGTTCGCCTTCGCCAGCGAACCCAAGGCGATCCTCAAGCACCCGTCTTATCACAAGAAGCTGAACCTAGTCGCTGTCTCCAAGTTCTTCAGGTATGGGAGGCTTTGCCTCTTCGGAGACGACACCTGGTTCGAAGGAATAGTGGGGCTCGCCCCGGGGTCCGTCCTGACGTTCGACGACGGAGAGGTAAACATCGAGCGCTATTGGGATCTCAATTACCACGCCGACAGGCACACGTCGCCAGACGAGCTCGCAGACAAGCTCGCGAGCTCCTTCACGCGGGCGGTAAGGGTCCGGACGTCGCAGGCTGGTCTCCGCTACTCGGTTGCCCTCAGCGGGGGGCTCGATTCGAGGTCGGTCCTTGCGGCGTGCAAGAAAGGGGACAACGTCACCGCATACACATTCGCAGCCCCTAAGACAAGGGAAGCCGCCATCGCGAGCAAGGTTGCCCGCGCGTGCGGGACGAAGCATTCCATCTGCTACATAGACCCTGACGTCACGGCGAAGTACGCCGAGGATGTCGTGTGGCTCTCCGACGGCCAGGAGGTGGTCGGTATCTCCTTCCTTCTTAACGCCGACGAGCGCCTGAACGGTGCATTCGACGTTTCCATCGACGGCTTTGCCTTGGACCTGACCCTCGGGGGGAGTTTCCTGAGGGGGAGCATAATGGAGGCGAGAGGGCTCCCCCAGCTCGCCTCGATACTCGACGGGAGGTTCGCTGTGTTCAGGGACGGGGAGATGAAGGAGGCCTTCGAGCCGGAATTCCTGTCAAGGCTGGGAGAAGGTGCTAGGAAGGACTTCTTGGACAGAATCTGGCGTTCCTCCGGGGAGTCAATCCCCGACAGGGCGGACTACTTTGCGCTCAGGACGCGGGTCAGAAACTTCACGATCATGGGCCATGTCTTGTCACGCAGCTACTTCGAGGACGCGATCCCCACCCTCGACAACGACTTCATGGCCGTGGTCACGAGCATCCCGCCTTCGCTCAGGTACCATTACCACGTATACAGGAAGTTCCTGAAGAAGCTGGACCCGTCGGTTGCGAAGATCCAGTACGAGAGGTCCGGGATGAGCCCGAACCGCCCCTACTCCCTCTGGATGGTCGGCGTGGCGATTGATCGGGCCTTCAAGATATGGGACGATACGGTCTACAGGCTCTCGGGGGGGCGGATTCGGCGCTTCCAGACGAACGCCTACCTGGACCTCTCGGGGACCCTGAGGCAGTCCAGGGCCTGGAGAAATCTCGTTGCCCGAACGCTTGTCAGCAAGGGTTCGCTGATGTACGCCTACGGCATCATAAGGAGGGACTACGTGCTGAGGCTTGTCTCGGGCCACATGACCGGAAGGCGGGACAACAGGGAGAAGATGCTGTACCTGATCACCTTCGAGCTCATACTGCGGCGATTCTTTCACGACCGGAGCGACTTGTAGGAGACTGGTCCGTCCCGTTCGCGCCCGGGGATCGGGGGCTCCTCTTTCCCCTACGAATAGGGGCCCACGAGTGTCTGGGTGGAAATTGCAACCGCGACGACCAGCAGCGTGAAGATGAGGGCAGCAGCCATGGCGGCGTGGAACACGCCCCTCTTCTGGCGGAACTTCGACTCACCGGCAAAGTAGATCCCGGCGAATGCCAGAGTCATCGCTATGACCAGCATGGTCCAATTGCTGACAAGGTCGGTGTGAGCGACGGTGATTCCGGCAAGGAAGTTCGTCGCGTGGGTCGCCATCTCTTTTTCGTCGTACTCCCTGATTCCCGCAATAAACGCGATTGCTACCGGGGCAGCGACGAAGGTTACCCCTCTTCTTAGGCCGTCGGGGATACCCCTCTCAGACCAGGCGAGTCCTGCTCCTGCCGTCGCGGCGCCGAGGGAGAGTGCGCCGGCGATGCTGAAGCCCACGCCTTGGCCGAATATCGAGTCGCAGAAGAGAAGCGCTTGAAAGGCGAAGCTGGACCTGTCACCCGTGTGTGCGAAGTAGATGTCTGAGGCTCCGATCACGACGAAGGCCGCGATCCCAATCGCCAAGAGCACCGCCCCGACGAGACTCTTGCCGCGCACGCTCCTCCCGCCAAGGACTCGCCTCTCCCTGGATGCCCTAGGCTCCCTCTTCGGAAGGGCGTTCACTACCAGGGCCAAAGGAATTCCGATGAGAAGGCCAGTCCCGACCTGGGTCAGGGTTCGCTGCGGAAGCGTTAGCTGATTGTAGTGCACCAACAGTACTGTGTACCGAAACTGTACAGCCGTGCCGTTGCAGACGACGCATCCGGCCGTCACATCGGCCAGCGTGGGATACGATGGTCGAGGGAGCGTGATTCCATAGCATATCATCACCAATGACAGGGCCGTTCCGGCCAGCAGCACCGCCCCGATCGTGCGGCGCGATGTCATCGGTGGCCAACTCTCTGCCCGTGTTCTTATTTCTTCGGCCAGAGTGCTTGACTGAACGTGAGCGCCCAGGTCATCGCGCACACGTGCGGGGGGGGGCGACTGAGCTTCATTCGAAATACGCTTTTCTACCTAGGGGCGCCAGAAGCGGAACGGGGCGGCGACATCCGTGGACAGGAGCATTGCATACTGGTGCTGTCTGGTGACGAGGGATGGCGCTGACACCGTGGGTGAAACGCTCGACTCTATCGTCTCCCAGCCCCTTCCTCCGGCATTCATCGTCGCCGTGGATGACGGTTCGACGGACGGGACTCCAGCCCTGCTCCAGAGGCTTTCCGAAGACTACCCGAACCTCCACGTGGTGAGAACGCCGTCGACCACCAGAGACATCAGGAGAGTCCCAGTGCTCCTCAACCTGGGCATCTCACGGGCCCGCGAGCTCTGCGGACAGTCTTCCCTTCCGAGATATGTGATGGTCTCAGGCGACGACAATTGGCTGGCGCCCGACTACGCCAGGACAATTGTGGCGAGGATGGACGCGGACCCGAAGTTGGCGGTGGCTTCAGGATCGTGGCTTGGAAGGGCAGGGAGGTCGGGACAGATGCCTCACGGGGGAGGCCGCTTCGTGAGGACCGAGTTCATGGAGAGCGTAGGCGGGAAGTATCCGATCGCCTACGGCTGGGAGACCTGGATTCTTTACAAGGCGATGCAGCGGGGGTTGAAGGTCGAGAACTTCGGCGACCTGAGGTACAGGCACCTCAGGCCCTACAACCCGCGGAACCTCCTCGGATGGGGCAGGGCGATGTACAGCCTCGGTTTCCCGACGGTTTTCGTGCTCCTTAGGTTCGGCTTGAACTTCGTCTGGGCCGCAAGAGGGACCCAGAGCAGGAAGGCCAGCGTGACGATGCTCGCGGGATACCTGTCCGCCAAGCTCAACCCTGATTCCCTCGGGCCTAACCTGATAAGCGACAAGGCCCTCAAGGCTTTTGTAAGACGCTTCAGCATGGAGAGGCTGACGCGAGCCCCTTGGTAAGACGCTTCAACCGGATTCTCATGCTGGCTCCCCACACGGACGACGTCGAGCTGGGGTGCGGGGGCACCATAGCGCGGTTCGTAGAGGAGCGGGAGTCCGAGATCTTTGTCGCCGTCTTCTCCACGGCGGGGGATTCAGTTCCCAAGGGTTTCCCCAAGACCGCCCTACGCGACGAATTCTATGAAGCGATGCGAATTCTGGGTGTGAAGAAGGACTGCCTCTCCGTCTACGACTACGCGGTGAGGAAGCTCTCCTACAGTCGGCAGGACGTGCTGGAGCAACTGGTGAGGCTCGGAAGGTCCGTCAAGCCCGACTCTGTATTCCTGCCGAGCAGCCAGGACCTCCACCAGGACCATCAGACCCTGTACAACGAGGGTGTCCGCGCCTTCAAGGAAACGACAATGTGGGGGTACGAACTCCCTTGGAACACGATAACCTTCCCGACAAGAGGCTTCGTCACGTTGGAGGAGAGGCACCTCGAAAGGAAGTGGAAGGCCCTTCAGGCGTACAAGACGCAGTTTGCCATGAAGCGCCCCTACTTTTCCCTCGACTACATCAAGGCCATCGCGATGGTGAGGGGGGTCCAGGTGAAATCGAAGTACGCCGAGGCCTTCGACGTCATACGCGAGAAGTGGTAAAGGGACTGCGTTCGAATGCCGACGAGAAACGTCTCCATCCTGCTGACTGGGGTCGGCGCCCCAGGCACGCGCGGGACCATCTATGCCCTCCGCAAGAACTTCGATGGA
>Ga0187780_10004574_pt1 | contig 10354 bp, 11 predicted proteins | sample 1015_Q2_SP10_20__FD_132429 | JGI IMG/M metagenome (GOLD analysis project Ga0187780, IMG submission 132429) | Tropical peat soil microbial communities from peatlands in Department of Meta, Colombia - 1015_Q2_SP10_20_MG | ecosystem: Environmental > Terrestrial > Soil > Wetlands > Peat | place...
CATCTTAACTTCCTTATTGCGCGGCTGGGTGAAAACCTCCTTACTACGGGTTAAGGAGTTGTATACTCTAAGCGGCCTAATTACCAACTGCCCCCCTCAGCCACGGTGTTTCTAGATACGTGCCAGACGACCTCAAAGAAGATACGAAAAACAGGTTAAGACGGCTTAAACGCGACGAATTGTCTAGTAGAGCTGAGTTGTAGCCTTAGGTAGCTGAGGACTGCTTCTTGGACTTGCTTTGCACTATGTAGTAGTTTTCATCTACGTCAATCTCAAGATCTGGCACGAAGGACAGTATGAATTCGATGAGCTCATCCATACTCCGCTTGCGCCTCTCTTTCAACTGGAGAAAGCCTTGCAAGCTTACAAGCCGTTCGTACATGTCGGAGCTGATCTTAACGCTCCGGCTTAGACGCCGTTTTTTGCCAGGTTCGAATATCCTTGACACTAAGTCCCACCAGTGGAAACGTAGAATCTTCGGGCCTTTTACCTTTTTCTCCAAGCTCTGTTATATACAAGGTTCATGGCAGTAGAGGCCCAGGTATTGTGGAGGTGAGTTGGGATGGCCAAGAAACGAAAAGTCAAGATGAGACTGGGCGACAAGAAAGTTTACGCGCAAGGACAGCAAGTGGAGGAAGAGGTTGCTTAGATCGACTGATTTTGCGCTTGCTAGTTTCCTTTTTCCCTGTTTTATTGTAGGTCTCGAGTTATCTGGCCCTAATTAGCTCGAACGGGCCTGAATTTGCCCCATTCTGGCGTTCGGGTGCAGGTTCACTTAAGCATAAAACTGCGAACGCGTTCACTGTTTGTTCTATGTTCGAGTTGATACCTGGGCGAACCTCGGAAGTCGTTTTACTCATTATCGTGTTGATTGCCATTTATCAGGCAACGAGGCTTGCTTCCAAGAGGAAACTGAAGACAAGGGGCATTCCCGGCCTTGAGAGGATTAACGAATGGATTAGAGAGGCGGCTAAACTCAATCGCCCAGTTTTCTTCACGCCCGGTACAGGCAGCACTGGCGCCCCAGACACGTTGGCCGCACTCGCCCTTCTAGAATACGTTGCCAAACACTGCGTGGAGTATAACGCTAGCCTCATCGTCGCAAATTCCGACCCGCAAGTCCAGCAGGTCACAGAGGACATAGTGAAAAGTGCATACGTTAAGGCGGGCAGGGAAAAGGAATTCGCGACGGATATGGTACGGTACATATCCACTCGGCAGTTCGCGTATGCCGCAGGTGTAATGGGTATTCTACGTCGAGAAAAACCCGCTGTGAACTTCTTTGTCGGAGACTTCCAAGCAGAGGCACTTCAGATCGCAGAAACCGGCCGCACTGAAGCAATCTACCAGATCGGCGGAACAACGAACCCGGACCAACTACCATTCTTCGCCACAACCTGCGATCAAACCCTCATAGGGGAGGAATTATACACAGCTACTGGATTCCTCTCCTCAGACCCGGAAGCGATCTCTGAACTAGTCGGGTCGGACGCCGGAAAAATGCTCGCGATTCTCTTGATACTTGCGGGCGCAATCCTGGTGACATTTGGCAATTCTATCCTGATCAGCATTTTAGGATTGTGAAGGCGCAAACGATGAGTGCAGATAAGAAAAAGATGACCCGAGGAGAACTTGGCCTTCAGATAATAATCTTCGGTTTGGGCTTCTTCTATGCGATCGTCTACTATGTTGCCGTTCCTGGCATTGTTGATTTACAAGCCGTCTCCGACCAGCTCTTGGCTTACATAACAGTGGTGCTCACGGCTGCCTTTGCGATCGGAATAATTAATCTCACACGTGTGCATACAATTAACATCAAGAGGAAACGCGCGACATGGAGGTACAGCGTGGTACTCTTAATCTCTCTTTATGTTATGGCGATTTTCAGCATGATCGCCTCGCCGTTCGAATTGGACCCGAACTCGGTTGTCATACCCGCGAGCGTAATCCAATTCTCTACACCGATCTGGGGGTTCCTATATTACAAGATCCTCGTGAATATCAATGCAAGCATCTTTTCTCTTCTCGGTTTCTTCATCGCCTCGGCAGCCTACCGCGCTTTCAAAGCACGATCCTTGGAATCAACGATTCTCTTAGTTGCGGGGTTACTAGTAATTTTAGGACAAGCTCCAATCGCTAACTTGCTATGGCCTGGATTCGGCATCATCCGTGATTGGATATTAGCGTTCCCGAACACGGCAGGCCAGAGAGGCATACTTATCGGTGCTGCACTCGGGATCGTTGTCTTCAGCGTCAGAAGGTTATTCCGGTACCCTTGGTGAGTTCAGTAATGGCTTCAACTCTCAAATCAGACCCCAGGGTCCTCTATGTGATTCTTTTGATCGTGATCACACTACCGATCCTAACGCACACGACTGTTCCTGTTCCGGTTAATCCGACTACACTCTCACTATACCAGTTCATTCAAAACCTGTCACCGAATAGTCTCGTTGTGGAAAGCTTCGACTACGCGACCAGCGTTGTGCCTGAGTTGCACCCTCAAGCAATAGTAGTTACGCAACAAATCTTTCTCAGACCCCTCAAGGTACTCTTCGTTGCCCAAGACCCGAACGGCCCAACTCTTTCGGATGCCGTCTTAGATACGATCGATAAGGGCAATAGAAGCTATGGGGTCGATTATGCAAACCTAGGGTACATTCCAAACACTGCTACTCTAATAGGAATGCTCTCGAACATCTCGGAGTTCCTCCCATTAGACACACACGGTAACCCTACCGCAAACCTTCCAATAATCAAAGAGTTCCCCGCAGCGAAACAGGCTTCGCTAGTAATAACATTCGACGACGACAGCAGTGCAGTGAATTCTTATCTTCAATATTGGGAAGGGCGAGCAAATATCCCGGTCGCGGTGGGAGCAACTGCAACGATCGCCCCGGGATTCATGCCATTATACAGCTCCGGTCAACTTGTGGCGGTGCTCTTCAGTGTACGCGCGGCCGCGGAATATGAGTCGCTGCTCCACCAGCAGTATAATTGCTGCCTTGGAATGAGCGGGGCCTCATCGGTCATGGTCGCATTATCTACGTCCCATCTGTTGATCGTCGCGATGGTGGTATTCGGTAATGCTGCATACCTCATAGGTACAAGATTTACAAAGAGGAAACAGAGAGCATGAACATAGTTGACCTAGTCGGCGTCTGGATCGGAGCTTTTGTAACCCTGATGGTACTAAGTTTCCTATACAAAGAGAACTCGTTCTTTAGAATAACCGAGTACGTCTTCACCGGTCTCGCAAGCGGCTACGCGTTTGCGGCTTCGCTACGTCTTTTCGTAAACCAGGCTCTGACGCCTATCTTCCTCGGCGGTAACCTGACATTTATTGTACCAGTGATCCTAGGGGCACTCTTCTACGCTCAGTTCACGAAGAAGTATTCTTCGCTATACAGGCTGCCGCTAAGCTTGTCACTTGGATATGGGCTGGGCGTCACCATTTGGAGCGTATTTGCCGAGTTCTTCGTAAAACAGATTACAGCTACTATGGTCCCTATCATTACCGGCAATGCACTCGTAACACTAGACAACGTAGTCTTAGTTGTAGGAACATCGCTATCCTTGAGTTACTTCCTCTTACACAGGGAACAGAAAGGCACTTGGGGAGGCATCACGAAGATTGGCAAATACTTCATTCTCGCCAGTCTCGGGGCTGTTTTCGGAAGCAATGTCCTTGGACGAATGGCAATAATAATTCAGAGGATTCAATTTCTCGTCGGCGACCCAGCTTTCCCATGGCGCGCTTTGGATATGGGAACACCTCAAGAAGGGGCGTATGCACCAATAGGCGTAGTCGCATTCCTTGCCATCTTCGGCTACTACACGTACAGGGACCGAAGGAAGAGCATGTTGAACGCGAGAACTGCTAAAGATTCGAAGGCTTAGACTTTGATAGTTCCTCTATCCGCTCGATGATTCTTCCGACATTCTCCCTATTCATGAACAAACCCGTATACTTGGGGCCCTCAAGCTGAAACAACCACTGCAAGGGCCCGAGAACAACGATCGCAAGCTGCGACGCTATAAAGGACAGAGGCCTAGTGACTTCAAGAAAGAGAATTGCGGGAGCCTCAAGCCCATATTCTACGACAGTTTCCGCGATATTCCCAATAAGTTTCTCTTCCTCTCCGGGAGTTAACTCGAATTCCGACAAGCATCCGCGTCTTCCGTTGCAACCAACTAAACCGAACGGAATACGGTCTCTTCTGGGTAGACCTCTATCCCTTCGGACGTTATCCTGTAGGGGCATAATCGGTCTGTATGCTTCGCCCCACGCATCTTTCGAACCTCAAGGGCCTTCACGTTGGACTCCTCGACTCTGTACATGTGGAGCACGATCACACCTTGCGCGAGAAATGCCTCAGCGCCGAAACGAGTCATGTCCTGCCTGTCCTCAGGGTTTTCCGCCAGCATGATCGTCGTGAGGTCCATTTCGGTCAGGTCTTTGATAAGTTTCAGCGTCTGCTGCCTAATCTCAAACTCGTCCTTATACTGTAGCGTCAGGGCCGAAATTGAGTCGATAACGCAACGCTTTGCATTCACCTTCTGCTTGACCTCCCTAATCGCCCCAACCACACTATCAATGTTGAACTTAGCACCGCCCAAGAAGCTCTGTCCAAGCGAGGGCGGCACGAACGTTGCAGTTCTAGCCTCGCGTTTTATGGGCGAAGCGTCTACGAAGGATATCTTTCCGGCCTTCTCTTGTGCGTTAAGGTCCCAACCATATCTTTGACTGTTGCCTGCGATAGAATATGGTGGCTCGTCGAACGTAACATACATTCCGTTTTCCTCGTACTCGGTCGCTCCCTTGAATAAGTATTGAACGCCGAAGGTTGTCTTTCCTGTCCCGGGCCCGCCCAACAAGAGGAAGCTGAACCCTCTCGGTAAGCCTCCCTCAATCAGTTCATCGAGACCCTTAACTCCCGTCTTCACCCTATCATTATCGCTCAATCTAGAAGCCTCTTGAATTCATGACATGCCCATTTAAGGAACCGTGGTCGAAATCCGCACTCGTAAGTTGCATTCCTCCCAATAAGAAATACTATCGGCAAGTTCTTCTGTTCTACAACCAGCATATTGAGTGGCGGCCCTGCCTGTGGAACATCTTCGACGTTTCGTACAGGAACTCACTTCCGCAGGGTATCAGCTGGACCGGTCCGCATACGATTACCTCAAGACAGTGGGCGAGTACCAGGCGTCCAAATGCGAGAAGACGATTCTAGTCACCATCCACGATAGAACTAACAGAGCTCGCATTCTAACCAAGCAGCAGCTGCTGGAACTGTCCGAGCCTGACCTCTCGGAAAGTGTGAAGCCTACGGCCTCAGTCGCGCAATCGATCCCGGCGAAGCAGATTGCCGGAAGGTGTGAGGTCGTCCGAGACCCGTCAAGGGAGATCGCGTCCGGCGGTAGCATAGACGATTTCTCCCATTACTTCACAGATAGGTTCCGTAAGCTTTCCGCGGCATTTGCCCATCGTACTGACTCACGCGACGCGTCTACCCTCGCAGTCGCTTTGAGCCAACCTCAAAACCAGAGGGTGAAGTTCATCGCGATGGTTATGGAAAAGAGGGAGAGACAAAGGAAGTTATTTCTTCAGATAGACGACCTGGAAGATTCAGCTACAGTGTTGGCTTCACCTGAAGACCGAGGGGCATATGATGTAGCGCAGAAGCTGCCGCTCGATCAGGTTATCTGCGTTAGCGGAGTCAGAGCGAAGGGCGACCTATTCGTCGCGAAAGAAATTCTACTTCCCGACATTCCAGACCATAAGGTCCGCGTCTCGGATGATGAGGTTTGGGCGATACTGCTCTCCGATCTTCACGTCGGTAGCAAGAAGTTCCTAAGCAAAGAGCTTAGCAAAGTCTTTGACTGGCTAAACCTGAAAATAGGAGCTCCGAATCAACGTGCGATTGCTGAACGAACAAAATACCTCGTTATCTGCGGCGATATTGTAGACGGCATTGGAATATACCCCAGGCAAGAGCATGAATTGGCGATCACGGACCTGTATGAACAGTACAAGGAAGCGGCGCAATATGTCGGCAGAATACCGGACTACATTGAAACCGTTGTCATACCCGGCAACCACGACCCAGTAAGACAGGCTTTGCCGCAGCCGCCAATACCCGACGCCTTTGGGGAGCCACTTTACGAATGCCGGAAACTCATCTCTCTGGGAAACCCAGCCGAGGTAAACCTTCACGGAGTCAGGTTCCTGCTTCATCACGGCCGCAGCCTCGACGATATCCTCTCAAGCGCGCCTAGCATGGATTTCACTCAGCCCGAAAAAGCCATGAGACTGCAACTCCAATGCAGACACCTGGCGTCAGAATACGGAAATAGGACCTCGATTGCCCCGGAGAGGGTAGACCACCTAGTAATTGAGACCGTGCCCGACGTCTTCCAGTCGGGCCATATTCACGTGGTGAGGCATGAGAACTATCGTGGCACGCAGATCATCAATTCGGGCGCTTGGCAAGCGCAGACCGACTATCAACGTAGGGTCGGTCTAGTTCCAACCCCCGGCATATTGACCGCTGTAAACCTGCAAACCTTACAGGTACGCCTGATCAATTTCATGGAAGTCTAACCGAAGAGCCTAAGACCTCTCGCGATGATGCCCGCCACTCTAACGGGTTCGGGCAACCGTGAAATGAGGGCGACGGAGGCTATGGTGCCCCTAGCAAAGGACGGCGAGCCGCCCCTCACTTCAAAGTATAATCTAGGTTCACCAGCAAGTGGCTTGCATGAATACAAATGCCCCGCATTCATCACCATACTCCACCGCCGCCTCCAATCGTCAAAATGCTTTCTCAACGCCTCCCGGACCGCTTTATTATTCGGTTTCTCGCCAATCACGGCGATCACAGGTCTGCCGGTGACCAATGCGAGCCGCTTCATGTCGATTAAGTTGAAGCCACCAAAGGAGATTCCGCTAAGCATGACAGTGTCGTAAGAAAAGTTGCGCAGAAGGGAAACTAGGACTCGGTGGGCATTAGTCCCATCCACCTGTATGCTGCCCACTCTCATACCTAGGATGTGCAGTCCGTCGAGCAGCACTGCGACCAGAACAGTCTTGCCGGCACTTCGACTAGCGGAAAAAGCTCCGTCATCTACGCCTACAATTCTAGGCAGGCTTCGCTTGATGTTTCTGCAGCGACTTGGGGACATATCCAAAGAGCCGCCCTGCGAGGTTGTCCTCAGCATACGTTTCAGTGATAACTCTCGGCGAGACACCGATTCTTATCTTCTTAGTCCTACCATATCTCCCGAAACTCACCACGCGCGCATTCAGTATTCCCATAACGTCAAGCTCGTTGATCAGACCGCTAACCCTACGCTGCGTCAGAGGTTCAAGGTCACTCGCCCCGCACAGCTCGTGATAGACCTCATAAACGTCCCCGGTAATCGCACCACTAGACAGATGATTACTCAACAAGTATGCGCCGACCAATAAGATCTTGGAGTGAACTGGCAGCGATTTCAAAACCTCGGACACGCGATCATGCTCAATCTTCTGTTGGGCTTGACGTACGTGTTGCTCTATAACACGCCCGGCGTCTTCCCGTTCAGCCAACTCTCCTGCGACTCTTAGAAGGTCCAGGGCGCGCCTCGCATCACCGTGCTCGCCCGCGGCAAGCGCCGAACACAGGCGCAAAGCATTTTCATCTAAAGCGCCATCTAGGAAGGCTAGGCGCGTTCTATCGAGCAGGATATCAAACAACTCGTCCGCAAGATACGGCCTAAAAACAACTTCCTCCTCGCTTAACGAACTCAGAACTCGAGGATCCAGAAACTCCTTGAAATGGAGATCATTGGAAATTCCAACTATACTAATCCAAGAAGAACTCAAGGTTTCGTTGATTCGCGTAAGCTCGTAAAGCAGCGAATCATCAGCATTATGTTTTATCAACGCATCGATCTCATCAAGAGTCACGAGCAAAGCAGTCCGGTCCGCATTAATGCCGTTTGAAAACCTGTCCAGGAGTTCACCGACGGCGATTCCTGTGAAAGGCACATCCACTCCGACTGCTCGGCATATCTCGGCCAGAACACGATAGTTCGTTCCCGCCAGTCGACAATTAATGTAAGCAATCTTTACCGGCGCACCTATCTCGGTCGCTTTTTTCTCCAACTTATCAAGCACAAATTTCGTGACGATTGTCTTACCTGTCCCTGTCTTTCCGTACACGAAGACATTCGAGATCTTTGATTGGTGTAAGGCGGGTGCTAGGATGCCCGCAAGTCGCTGAATATGTTCGTCTCTGTGCGGCAAGTGCGTTGGCATGTAGTCATGGCGTAGTACGTCGCGTTCTGCGAATATTTTGGCGCTCGATAGGTATTTGTCGAACAGCGTTTCCATTACATCTACTGTAGGTATCTGACCATTCCTCCAGTGGTAACGGCGCTATTACGAGTTGAAAAGTAGCTAATTGTTCTTGTACAAGAAAATCAACTAGTGCCACTGGAACGTCCCACTACGATGTAACGGAACAGTTTGGAAAATTGTTGTAAAATCATCGAAAAATTCCTGTGACGACCCCCTGACCCCTATGATTCCACTCCAGGTGAATGTTTGCCTTGGTTTCTTTGTGTTCCGGGTGTCGTAAGAAGAAGCCGTTGGTCATACGTCGTTTTCAAATAAATTATGTCATATCAAGTAAACTGTATTCGATACTCGAATTCCGTGGATCTTTTAGTTTCCAATTTGTATGTTCATGGACGATATGTGTCCAGTCGAAATCAAGGGGTTAGGGTCATTCAATTCAAATATGCTACCTTCCGGTTTATATGTTGTCATCTGTAGACTAGGCGAATAACCCCTTCTTTTCCACTGCACGCCTGAATATTCCATTGCACGCACTGTCGACCAGACTCAACAGCATGCATCAACTTAAAACATGTTGATCCATTCTTTCTGTTGGTCAGCCATGAAGAAGCGCATCAAGCTGGAATTCTTCGACCGGTCGGGCGTCAAACATAGCTTGGCCATTGAAGGAGATTTCAGCCTTGACAAGGTAAACCGACTACTGGAATACGCTGAGATTGTGGCCGGTTCCGGTCAGCATCCCTCTAACCTCAACGGTCAAGAGAGCAAAATGAATAGGTTGCTAGATGTCATCAACACGCAACTGGCAAAGTGTTCATTCGATTCACGGCAGATTCTTCAAGCCTACCGCGAAGCCTGGGGAGACGACTTCACTCTTGGCGCAATCTCAACCTATCTGTCTCGTCTCGCAGACCGCGGCACTTTGGAACGAAGCGGATCGCCGGCGCACTGGATCTACAGGCTTAAGGAATCTCCGGCCGTTCCGCGGTGATCTGACTTTCAGACGACTCAAGAGCCGAACGAACTGCCTCATTCAATTTGTATCTGAACGGCGCATGGTTCGACTCGCGGCTAACATATCCCTCCATATACAATTTCTTCATCAACCTCGACGTATGCTCCCTAGACTTCATCAACCGCTTGCCAATTTCAGGCGCTCCTTTTGTTCCTTCAAGCCTCAGTATTTCGAGTGTATGGCGTTCTGTGGGCGTAAGTGTACTGAGGAGATCTCCTTCGGAAATCACAGCGGCGAAGTTCTCGCGTCTCGGCAACCCTTCAACGCCCCGCGGGGTCCGCTGCAGTTCTCCAAGCCTCGTCTTAAGTTGCTCAAGTTCCACGACCAATTTCCTATCATTCGCCAGTACATCCTCCAGTTGATTGATTGTCCGCTCGTGCGAAGATAGGAGTGCACCTTGGCGATCCTCTAGGGCGTCGGTGCGTCTAGTTGAGAGGATCATATCCGAACGAAGTTTGGCGAGAACTGACTCAGACCGTTGGATTCGCAATGACAGGACGTCCACTATCACACTGAGCAAAGATGCAGATTCAGTTACCGCCTGCTTACTTTGCTTGAACGCTCTAACGGCGGTCACTCCAACAATTGCCGCGAGAAGCAAGCAGACTAGGGAGATTATGTCCGTCGACGTCGCGAACAGATTCAAGGATAAAGAAGGAGACGGCCTGGATGGGCTTTAACTTATTGGGCATCCGTGATGTCACATCAGGAGGATGACATCACGAGGATTGCCGCGTGATTGTTAGGTGACGTACGCGTGGCTCACGGCGACATCACGGGTTACGTCCATATCTCAGCACAGAGGCCTAAAACGAGCCGTTTCAAGCCTTGTCGAATTAAGGTAATGCAATGCTGACCCCTGGACTATGCTTTCCCCAACTGGCGGCATCATGTGATATCACAGAGTGATTCCGCGGTCATAATGTGTCTTTGAAGCTCTGCCGTTTTGCGAGGGTAGAAACTGATTCCCAAAGTCTGTCCTTCAGCTGATCCAA
>Ga0187780_10004575_pt1 | contig 10350 bp, 9 predicted proteins | sample 1015_Q2_SP10_20__FD_132429 | JGI IMG/M metagenome (GOLD analysis project Ga0187780, IMG submission 132429) | Tropical peat soil microbial communities from peatlands in Department of Meta, Colombia - 1015_Q2_SP10_20_MG | ecosystem: Environmental > Terrestrial > Soil > Wetlands > Peat | place...
TCCGGCATGTCTCTCGACGGCACGCTCTACTGCTACCGCAATCCCCTCGCCTTCGATCCCGACTCCGGCGACAAGATCCGCAACGATTGGTACGACACCACCTGCTGCCCTCCCAATCTCGAGCGCACCTTCGCCTCTCTCCCCGGCTATTTCTATTCCACCAGCTCCGATGGTCTCTACGTCCACCTCTTCCACAATTCCGAACTCAACTGGCGCCTCGAAAACGGCACGCCCATCAAAGTCGTCCAGAAAACCAATTACCCCTGGCAGGGAACTGTCGACATCGAAGTCAGCCCCTCTTCACCCGCCGAATTCACTCTCTATGTGCGCATTCCTGCCTGGAGCAATATCTCGAGCGCCACTATAAACGGTACTGTCATTCCGAGCGGAGTCCGCGAAGCGAGGAATCCCTCTGGAAATCCTGCCGCCGGCGCGTACTACCCCGTCCGCCGACGCTGGTCCGCCGATGACACCGTCCATCTCGCCTTCGACATGACTCCCCAAATCCTCGAAGCCAATTCCCGCGTCGTCGAAAACAACGGCCGCGTCGCCATTCAGCGCGGTCCCCTCGTCTACTGCCTCGAACAACTCGATCAACCCAGTGGCATCTCCCTCGCCGACGTCGCCCTCCCCGCCTCCGCCACTCAAAAACCCGCCTTCACCGAATCCTTCGACAAAAATCTACTCGGCGGCATCATGCTCCTTCGCCACGAAGGCGCCGCCCTGCAAACTTCCGACGCTCGCCGCTCCCTCTATTTCCCCTCTTCCGCTTCCCCCTGCAAATCCACCAAAATCCCGCTCACCTTCATCCCCTACTACGCCTGGGCCAACCGTGCCCCTTCTCCCATGCAAGTCTGGATCCCCCTCCTCACATCCTGACCCGCGGCCGACAACACCCAAATTGTCATCCCGAGTGAAGCGAGGGATCTCTCTTCGCTCTCTCCGTTCTGGCAACTCAATTGATCTTGAGCGTTTACCCTAAGACTCGGAGGGTGCCCCACCCTCGCTTTTCGCGCGTACTTTGCGTCCCGGATGGTTCTGCGGGGAGTGTGGCCCTGGGTTTCTCTTCTCCGAAGCTGACGGCTAACAGCTCATAGCTGAAGGCTCTCCCCCGACGCCTCTTCTTCTTCGAATCCTACAACTGCTCACTGCCCCCGCGCGTTCCCCGTATTCCCCAAATCCGCCTGGAATTTTGGCCACGGGCTATCCATCAACCCGCCATGTCCTCCGACGAACGCCGCTAGCTTCCCCAGATTATTCATCACGTATATCGTCCCATCCGGCCCCAGCGTCGGCGAAGCGCTCGCCCCCGTATCCACGTCGCGTTTCGCCAAAATCTTCCCCGCAGGCGAAATCGCATAAAGATATGCGAACCCGCACGCATAAATCGTTCCGTCCGCCGCCAGCACCGGTGTCGCCGGCATGTACCCTTCCAAATTGACCGACCACTTCTCCGTCCCGTCCGAATTGAATGCGTGCAGCTTCCAATCCGCATGCGAAAAGTAGATCGTGCCGTCCGCGGCGATCACCGGCGACGCCTGGTTCAGTTGCGGGCCCTGCGACTTGTACTCCCATCTCGGACTTGCGTCGAATCCCATCGCCACCAGGCTGGTATTCCCCAGCCCCGCATACATTTGATGGTCTGCTCCCACCGCAATGCCCGTAGTCACGTTGAAATTTCCCGGAGGAGCAATCCACCCTCCGTTCCGTTCTATGGCGTCTTTCGTCAACGGCGGATACTGCCATTCAATATTTCCGTACGAGCTGACGCCGTTCAACCTCCCGCGCCCCGAATACACAATCGTTCCGTCCGGCAGTAGCGTCACTGACGCCCACTGATCTGTCCCCGTGTTCGTGCTCCATTCCACCTTGCCGCTCGCCAGGCTGATCGCCTTCAATCCATTCCGCGATGGCGAGTACAGCATGTTGCTCCCCAGCGCTCCGCCGTTATGCCCGTAGGTACCTCCGGCATACACTTCCGCGCGCCACCGTTGCTCTCCCGTGCGATTCAACGCAAACACCGCGCCATTGTTGTTGGCGATATAAATCGCTCCATCCGGACCAATCGTGGGGCTTGCCACTGTCGCGCCGATGAACGTCTTCCACTGCAGCTTCCCGCTCGTATCCACCGCATATACGAATCCGTCCTGGCACGCCGTCACAATTACTCCGTCGTCCGACAGCGCCAGCCCTCCTTCGCACTTCGCGCCAAAATCCAGGTCCCATTTCTTCTCGATCGAAGCAACCGGCTCCGGCGCGTGCCCCGGTTTGCTGGCGGTGGGGTTCTGCGTCGCCTTCTGCACCATCCAGGAGGCGCACACCATGGCTAAAATCACCACCAGCACGTACACCAGCGTCTTGTTCTCGATCATCGTCTTTGCCTCCTCATTCGCTTTCCGGCGAATATCGGCTCGTATTCCTTACGTCGTGAAACTCCTTCGGCCACGAGCTGCTCATCAGCGGTCCGCCATCCCCTTGCACCGCGCACAGCCACAAAAATCCGCACGCAAAATATACCGTTCCATCCGGCGCAATCGTCGGCGAAGAACTCGGCGAGTACACCCGCTGCTCCCACTTCAGCGTCCCGTCCGGCCGGAATGCCCTCAGCGCGAACTCCGCTCCCACGTAAATCGTCCCATCCGCGGCCAGCGCCGGCCCGTTCAGGTAAATCGGATCTTGCAATCGCCCGTAGCGCCACTTGATCTTTCCGTCCGCATCAACCGCGAAAAGCCCCCGCCCGTCCGTGAAATAAATCACCCCGTCCGCGTCTACAACCGGCGAGCCGCTCACCCCCGCGTCAAATCTCCATTTCACTTCGCCCGACGGACTGACCGCCATCAACCCTTGTCTTCCTGACAGATAAATCGTCCCGTCGCTTCCCAGCGCCGGGATTCCCAGCGTTCCCGTCGTGATGTTTGCGTCCCACTGCCTCGATCCGCTGGGCGAAATCGAATGCAAAAAATTCTGCCGCGGCACGAGGATCGTTCCGTCCGCCGTCACAATTGCCGCGCTCCCTTGCCCCCCTTCGCCTTTGCGGGCGCTCCCCGGCAACGGCGAAGTGTTGTCAATCATCCCCTCTCGAAACGTCTCCAGCGACCACGTCATCTTTTCCGATTGCTCTGGCTGAAACGCGTAAATGTCCGACGTTGCGTTCACGTAATACAGCGTCGGCCCGGGCCCTAGCGCCGGCGGAAAGCCGAACCCGATCAATCCATACTGCGGCTTCCACACCACTTTCCCATCCGCACTAACTCCAAACACCAGACCGTGCCCGCTCTCCACGTACAACGTTCCATCGTCGCTCACCACCGGCGGCCCCACCGCTCCCCCGTACGTGACCTGCCAAATCTCCCTGCCTTCCGGCGAAACCGCCTGCACGCCTTGGCTTGTCCCGATATAAATGGTCCCGTCCGCTCCCAGCGCCGGGTGCGACACTCCCGCTCCTGGAGTCTTCAGCGTCCACTTCACCCGCGTTCCCGCAACGTTTTCTCCGCGCACAATAATCTTTTTGGTCTCGCCCGCGCCTTTTTCTGTCTCGGATTTCTTTCCGCAGGAACTGCACGCGCACACCACCGTCAGCGCAACTGCAAACAAAATCGTCCGCGCGCGCGGGGAAGGGAATTGTGCTCGATCGCCCATCTTCATCGTTTCCGCGGCATCTCGCACGGCCGCGCCGACACCCGTTCCGTTTGCGTCGTCATCAGCGCCGCGCGCACAGGCGAAAGCTCCTGGACTTCCTGAACGCGATCTCTCATCCGGTTGGCCGTTCTTTCCACGTTCTGCCGCAGCACGCGGTCCATGTTCTCGAAGTACTGCGCGTTCCTCGCGGCTTGCACCTGCGACATGTAATCACTTTGGTTCGACGAAACCCTCTGTGTCCGCTGCAATTGAAAGTGACAATAGCTGTCCGAATCGCGAATGTAGACCGCGAGCAAGTTCCGCCACGCGGTGTCCTCCGCCAACTCTCTCCTCGCAATCACAATCTGCGCGCGCCATTCGGCCTCTTCGTCCGGGCCGAGCCCGAGCATGCCCCGCGCCTCTTGCTCGCAGCTCTCTCCACAATCCAATAAGGGACTGTTGTCCGTGGTCACGAGCTTCCCGCCACCCGTATTTCCCCCGCCCGCGTTCGTCCTCGGCTCCAGGTCTTCATTCGTGATGACATGCTTCGGCTTTTGTGTGACCGTAGGTTTTTCCGTGGAATCTTTTGGCGTACTCTGCGCCCCAGCCTGCCCCGCGGTTGCCCCCGCCGCAGTGGAACGTTCCTGCGCGCAGCAAATCTTCGGATACTCCATCGCAGCCCCGAGCAGCGCAACCACCATCGCCGCGCACAACCTGTGCGGCCCTCTTGCAAACCGGGCTGAGTCTCCGATCATGGCTTAGGGATCGTCGCTGTCCGACCGCTCGTTGTACGCATACCGTTGCTGCACGCACGGCGCTCTTTGGATCCGGCTCGCCTGGACGTTCGTGAACGTCATCGCAAACGGATTGTTCGCGAACCTCTGCTGCACCCCGCGCTGCCTCGCATAAACCCCCTGCACTGCAGTTTGCGCTTCCTTGAATTTCTTGTCGTACTTTTCGTCCACCGTCAATTCGCGTGGCGTCACGTTCTTCGGGTCGGCCACGCCCTCCATCTCTTCCCGCTTTTCTTCCCCAATCTTGCAGAACCGCAGGTACATCTCGTGGAGGTCCTTCAGGTATTGCTGCCACTCCGCGTCTTTGCGCACCGTTTCGATGGATTGCAGCAGCTCCCTTTTCCAGTTCGGGCTCGCCGCGATGTTCACTCGCGCAAGCTGCCGCACCTGTTCGAAGCAGTTCCGGTCGCAGTCGTTAATCCCGCTGAAGTCTGCGCCGTCAGCTCCGGCACCTCCCGCTCGCGGCATGTTGTCGTTGTCGTAGACCCTCTTGGGCCCCTGCTTGGCCGGCGTGGAAGTCGCTGTCGTCGCCGCCGTCTGTTGGGGTGTCGCACCTTGCGCTGGTGCCGATGTCTGCTTCTCCCCCGGCGCGGGACTCCCCGCGGCCGCTTGCCGCCCCGCCGCAACGCCCGCTGTCAGCAAAAGTGCTGCGCACGCAACAGTCAGCGCGAACCAATGCACTGTCGCGCGAACCTGGGTTGGGAACATGGCGCTCCTCAATCGCCCCATTTTCCCAAATTCCCGCGTGCCTCCCCGCTGTCCTCTAGTACTACCTTTTCCAACCCGCCAATACTCCTTCCGCAACTCCCGCGCTCACTCTTATGCGACAGAATCATTGAACTTGAGGATCCCCCTTGTTATGCGCAGGGTGCCCCACCCTCGATTTTCGAGGGTGGGTCCTGGGTTTCTCTTGCTTTTGTAGCGCTGGCATTTATGCCAGCACTCTTCCAGTGTTACCCCACGGCCCAAATGATCTTGAGGGTGGCCTACCCTTTCCGCGCCTTCGCGGAAAGGGTGGGCTCTTCCGACCCAACGCGACCAACTCTCTTCTCTTCGTTCTTGGGTTTCTCTTCTCCGAAACTGACGGCTGATGGCTCTCACCTGATGGCTTCTTCTTCAAACTGACAACTTCCATCCTCTGCCTCCGCCCTCTTAACTCCTTGCACAAAATTCCCTATCCCTCTTCGCCCATCCGGCGTACAATCCCCCTCATGTTTTGGGCCCGCCCACAACTCTTTCCAGGAGGAAACCGTGATACGTCGCTCCCGTTCACTCATGGTTGGTTCGTGTGTTTTCGCTCTGGGTCTTCTGATTCTTGTCGCCGCTAGCGCCTCTTCTCCTTCCAGCAACACGTTTGAACTCACTTCCACCTACATCGAGGCCTGCAGTTGCGACATGTTCTGCCCTTGCTATTTCAACACTCACTCCACCGCTCACATGGAAGGCGCTTCCCACGAGCACAAGCACTTCTGCCGCGCCAATCTCGTCTTCAAAGTGGACAAAGGCCATTACAAAGACGTCAAGCTTGACGGTGCCAAAGCCTGGCTCTCCAGCGATCTCGGCTCGGACTGGAGCACCGGCGCGGACTCCTGGACCGTCATCACCTACGACTCCAACGTCTCCGCCGATCAAAAAGCCGCTCTCAACGACATCATTGGCCAACTCTATCCCTTCAAATGGACCTCGGTGAAGACCGACACCGCCGCATTTTCCTGGAACATTGATACGCAATCCGGTGTGGCCACCGCCAAGCGCGATGACGGCAAGGCCGAAGTCATCCTCGACCGCGTCAAGGGCGACAATCCAAGCGAGGAGGCCGTCCTGAAGAATGTTCGCTACTGGAACGCGCAGACCAACGACGGCTTCCGCATGTGGAAGTCTCGCCACGAAGCCTACGAGGGCATGGGCCAGAAGTTCGACTACTCTGGCACCAACGGCTTCCTCATCACCATCCACTTCTCCGGCACCGCCAAGTAGTCTTTCTTTTCTTCGTGGGGGCGGCTTCGCGCCGCCCTCTTGTCTTTCTAAACCTCCAATACGCCTCTGCCCAAACGTTCTTTAGGGTTTCCCTTGAATCGCGGAGGGTGCCCCACCCTCAGTTTTCGAGGGTGGGTCTTGGGTTGCTCTTGGCTTTTGGGTTTTTCTTCTCCGAACCTGATTGCTTATTAATTACCGCTTATGACTCTCTTCTGCTTGGGTTTCTCTGCCACGCCCGTATCGAAAGAACTTGAGGGTGGCCTGCCCTTTCTGCGCTTTTTGCAGAAAGGGTGGGTTCTTACGATCCAACTCCCCAACTCTCTTCTCTTAGCTCTTCGGTTTCTCTCCTCCGAAACTGACAACTGGAAACTGACGACTGTTAACTCTCTTCTGAGGGGCCCCACACGCCGTCGTTGCGTGTGGGGCTTTGGGTTTCTCTTCTCCGAAGCTGACGGCTAATGGCTCTCCGCTGATGGCTTCTTCTCCTTCCCCGAAACCACCGACTGTCAACTCTCTCTCCCACTCCTTGACACCGTCCTCCCCCTGGCGTACATCTTCCTTTGAATCCCTTCCCTCTGAGTTCTTCGGAGGCCTTATGCCGCGCTACGAGTTCTATTGCGAAGACTGCAAAAAGTCCTTTGAAATCATCCTCACGCTTCACGAGTACGAAAAGGGCAAGATCAAGTGCCCCAAATGTAGCGGCAAAAAGGTCCATCAGGAAGCCGCCGCCTTCTTCGCCGTCACCTCCAAAAAGAGCTGACCGCCGCGCTGCTTTTTCTGTCGGGTGCCCCACACGCCGTCGTTGCGTGTGGGTTCTTGGCTTTCTCTTGGTTTTGTAGCGCTGGCTTTTATGCCAGCGCCTTTCCGCTGTAATGTCACCACCCAATTGATTTTGAGGCTCTACCTGAAACTCGGAGGGCGCCCCACCCTCGGTTTTCGAGGGTGGGTCTTGGTTTTCTCTTCTCCCTGGGTGCCCCACACGCCGTCGTTGCGTGTGGGTTCTTGGCTTTCTCTTGGTTTTGTAGCGCTGGCTTTTATGCCAGCGCCTTTGTCTGTTCCTTTTCCCCCTCCGTCATCCCGAGCGAAGCGAGGGCTCTCTCTTCGATCGCAAGGAAATGGCTCTCACGATCTAACGCCCCAACTCTCTTCTCTTCACTGTTGGCCTTATCCTCTCCGAAGCTGACGCCTGATGGCTTGGGTGTTTCTTCTCCGAAACTGATAACTGAGAACTTATGACTGTGAACTCTCTTCTCACATCCCCGGCGGCGCAATCACAAAATCATCTCCGGTCCGTCCCACCAACAGTTCCCGCCGGTGCTTGAACATCGTCAACCGGTTCGACACCTGAATAAACTCGCGCTTCTGTTCCGGCGTCAACTTCTCCCCGATCTGATCCAGCTCGTCCTCCCGCGCCTGCAATCGCGCAATCTCCTTGTCCATGAAAATCGGCCCGATGAACGGCGTCTTCGCCTTTCCTCGTCTCACTTGTAAATTATTGTTCTCCGTCCACACCGGAATGATCCCCACGTCCGCCAGCTCAAACCGCATCCCCGCCGGCCCGTAATCCTTCTTCACCACCGAAAACTCCACCATCAGCGAATCCCTCTGCTCTCCGGTCCTATCCGGCGTCACCCCCGAAACATAGTTCCGCGCCTGGTTCGACAAAAAATTCCCCAGCGAATAGAAAATCACTGTATTGCGCTCGTCTTCCGTCTCGTACGTCTCCACCGTCTGCAAGACGTGCGGATGATGCCCCAGAATTACGCTCGCTCCCGCTTCCGCCATCTTGTGCGCCGTCTCGACGTCCTGCGCGCTCGGCGCCGTCGCGTACTCCGTCCCCCAATGGATCGAAATCACCAGCAAATCGCACGTTTCCCGCGCCTTCTTTACCGCTTCCAGCACGCCCGCTTCGTCCCGCCCCGGCGCGCCCATGGACAATCCCGCATACGGGAAAAACGCCACGTGCGGCTCCCCGGCCTTCTCTGGGTTCCGGTTTCCATTCAACCACCGCGTCATCCCCAACCAGCCCACCTTAATCCCGTTCTTCTCGAGTATCACCGGCTTCCACGCGTCTTCCGCGCTTCCTCCCGCCCCGGCGAACAGCATTCCTTGTTCCTTCAAATGCTCCAGCGATTCCGAAAATCCCACATGCCCTTGATCAAAAACATGGTTGTTCGCGAACGAAACGATCTTTACCCCATTCGCCTTCAGCGACTCCACCAGTGCCACCGGCGCATTGAACATAAACGCCCGCGTCCCTCTCGATTTCACTGGCGCCACCGGCGTCTCCAAATTCACGAAGCCGAAATCCGCTTGCTTGAATACTTCCGCCACTCCCGCAAGCAAGCTGTCCCATCCCGCATGCGGATTCTCCACTTTCGTGCTGGCAGTTGTCCCGCTCTCCTTCCCCTCCTTTCCTTCCTTTGCCTCCTTTACTTCCTTCGCCTCCTTTTCCGTCGCCGCCGCTGTTGCCGTGTTTCCCGCGGTAGGCGTCGCATTCGCGGCGTCTTTCGTATCCTTTACTTCCTGTACTTCCTTTACATCCTTTCCGTCCTTTGCTTCCTGCATCAACACCTTCGCCTGCGCCGCTGCCGCCTGCACCACCGCCTGGTGCGGTATCACGTCGCCTGCTGCCGCAAACGTCACGCGCGCCACTTCACGCGGATAATTCACCGTCGCCGCGCTCGCTGTCGCCGGATGCTGCGTCCACCTCGCAATCGAAATCGTCAGCAGCGCAGCTCCAACGCACGCTGCCACCCACGCCACTCTCTTCTTCCGCATCATCCCCACGAAAATCCCTCTCTCGTTCTTCATCTCTCTCAGTTCCTGTCGCTCCTCTTCGCCTCTCCCTCGCCTAAGTATACCGTTCCGCCTCCAACCCCACTCCCCGCCCGTCCGCCAATGTATTCACGCCATCACTCCGGCTTTCCCCCGCCATCTCGTCTTTGTAGGGACCGCCTTCTGAGGCGCGCTTTTTGTGCCCCGGTTGAATTTGCGGGGCGGTCCGCCACGTTCCCTTCAATCGAGCCCGAAGCGTCATGCTCCTCGCCTTTGTAGCGCTGGCTTTCATGCCAGCGCCTTTCCTCCCCACTTCGAAGCAGTAATGCTCTTGAGGATCTACCTTGTAACGCGGAGGGTGCCCCACCCTCGTTCTTCGAGGGTAAGTCCTGGGTTTCTCTTCTCCGAAACTGATCACTGAGAACCGACGACTGTTAACTCTCTCCTGTCGGGTGCCCCACACGCCGGTCTTGCGTGTGGGTCTTGGGTTTCTCCCGCCCTCTTTCACTTTTAAACTCTTTAACCTTCTACCTGTGACGCCTATTACCGCTTCCTTCTCCCCTTTCATCTAGAATTTCTTCTTACTCCAGGAGGCCCCCATGGAACCCTTCCGTCATCACCTTTTCGTCTGCACTCAGGAAAAGCCCGAAGGCGTCCCCTGTTGCCCCGCCGGCGGGTCTTGGAGCGTCATCCGCGCCCTCGAACGCGAACTCCTCGCCCAAGGTCTCGACAATGACGTCCAACTCTCGACCTGCGGCTGCCTCGGCCTTTGCGACGAAGGTCCCATCCTCATCTCGTACCCCGACGGCGTCTGGTACCGCAAACTCACCGAAGCCGACGTCCCCGAAATTGTCAGCTCCCATCTCCGCGCCGGCCAACCCGTTTCGCGTCTCGTCTGGAACGATCCCCCCGCCATGAAAGCCATGGCCGCCGAGCATCGTGACCGCTACCGCGCCATGGTCAAGGCCAAAGATCTTGCCGGCATCCTCCCCGACGATCTCAACGAAACCATTCGCGCCTTCATGCCCAGCCGCGCTCTCCTCACCGCCCTTGAACTCAACATCTTCTCTGCTCTCGCGACCGCTTCCTCCGCCGAACAGGTCGCACAAAAAATCCACGCCGATCCCCGCTCCACCGAAATGCTTTTCAACGCTCTCGTCAGCCTGAAGCTTCTCGAAAAGAA
>Ga0187780_10004576_pt1 | contig 10350 bp, 11 predicted proteins | sample 1015_Q2_SP10_20__FD_132429 | JGI IMG/M metagenome (GOLD analysis project Ga0187780, IMG submission 132429) | Tropical peat soil microbial communities from peatlands in Department of Meta, Colombia - 1015_Q2_SP10_20_MG | ecosystem: Environmental > Terrestrial > Soil > Wetlands > Peat | place...
ATGCTTAGCCGCTTCGGTGATGGACACACCGCCAAGATAATCTCGAAGCACCTCCCCTGGATGGGGCGGATTGTGCATACGCATACCCAAAAACCTCAGTGGTAGTCTCGATAATCCACGAGCACGGCATCTTCGCCCTTGAACGCAAATGTCAAGCGCCAGTTGCTGCTGACATCCACTGCCCAATGTCCTTCAAGCTCGCCGTGCAAGGGGTGTAACCTCCAGCCGGGCGCGTTCATGTCCTTTGAGGACTTAGCATTGTCCAGAGCAAAAAGCTGCTTCCGGAGCCGCTCGGCATGGTTCGGCTGGATTTTTGCCTTGGAGCCTGTCCTGAAGAACTGCTCGACACCCTTGTGCCGGAAGTTCTTTATCACCCGTATAGTGTATATTATCGCTATACGCGCCGCAAAGGCAATCGTTCGGCCCAAAAGTGTTACCAACCATGTCTTAGGTACGTTGTGTCGCCTATGTCTCCGGACCGGACATTGAAAGATTGGTCGGGGAGAGAGGATTTGAACCTCCGACCCCCTGGTCCCGAAGTAGAAGTTCAAACCCACTAACTCATTGGTCTGGTAGCGCTTACCAATCGAGTGATTGACGCGAGTTGCGCCCAACGCGCCCACGAACTGCCGTCTTTCTCCCTATCAGCCACGGTTCTTCTTTGGCGTCTCGGTGATATTGCCGCGATGGCATTGTTTTGTCTCGTGAAGTCGGACGTAGCAGTCACTTCGAGCAGCCACCATTCGACGGCCGATAAGACATGTCGAGTTGATCCGGGACAGAAGCCCCAACTTAGCAAGACGCAACTCTTATCTGTCATGGAGCCTGAACATCGCGCGCATGCTGGAACCCCTCAGAGGCGATCGTCGGGAAAACCCGGAGCCCGCGCGCCGATCGCGGCGGTAGCACAGCACAATAGGCGGGAGTCCCAGGACCTCCATTTGGCCCGTCGCGATGCGTGCCTAACTTGCGGTTAGCCCGTGGCTCAGCGCAGTCAGGATGGTGCATCGTGGATTAGTTCGTAAGAAGGTGTACCTCCGGCGATTGACAGCTTTCAGCGAGCGCTCTATAGTCCCCACAATATTTTCACCTCTTAGCAGCGCCACGTAGCGCCCCACCGTCCGCAGAATCAAGCCGCTTCCTCGTTTTCGTCTGTCGCTCGATCGCACAGCTTTCAACGCCTTGCTCCTTTAACGCACACAAGAATTGCCTAACCGGAGAAGAGCCTATGAAGGCAAAATCGTCAACACCAGCCCCACACCAGGTGCCTATTGCCAACGGCTCAGCGCACAAAGATTGGTTTTTCCGTGCAAGCCGTCATTGCCTGCAGGTCAGACCATGCGACACGCTGAACATCACCGAAGCCATTCTCCTGGCCGCTGGCTCCGAAGTTCACCTGGCTTTGGCCGCGCAAGAAATACTTGCGACGCAGAAAATCAGCGCCCGCGTCGTTTCCATGCCGTGCTGGGAGTTATTCGACAAGCGGAACATCGCGGGGCAGCGCTGCCTTCAGCAATACGCGCGAGGGTGGCGGTCGAAGTTGGAGCCACGTTGGCATGCTCGTTACATAGGGTTGGATGGCGAAGTCGTCGGATTAGATCGTTTTGGCGCTTCCGCGCCTCAGGCGGTGCTGTACCGGAAATTCGGGATCCCAGCTGAAGCGGTCGCGGACACCGCTCGCCGAGTGCTCTTTCGCGCTAAGGGGATTGCAACGCAACATTCGTGGGAACAGCCAAAACATTCGGCAAGCAATTAGCAAAGGAGCAAGAGCAAATGAGACTGAGGTCGAATCTAAGTATTGTCTTCGTGGGCGGTCTGCTGGGAACGCCCGCCATGACCGTACTGATCTACGTGCTTGCTCCAGTGTTTGGCGTGAATACGGACATCGTCGCGATGTTAGGAGAAGCCTTGGGTGGCTGGAGGATGGGCATGTTGGTTCACATCCTCAACGGCGCAGTAATTTTCCCTGCGGCTTTCGTGTTCTTGCTTTACCGCTTCCCGCCAGGTTCCCCGATAATAAAGGGAGTGGCATTTGGAATTTTGCTGTGGTTGACTTCGCAGGTGTTCGTGATGCCGGTTATGGGTGCGGGCTTCTTTAGCATCCATATTGGCGGACTGAAAGCCGCAGCCGCGTTGCTCCTGGGACATTTGGTGTACGGAGGATTGCTTGGGTTATTCCCGACCCTTGCGCAGGAAGATTTGTTGGGCAGCCCCACGCTTGCGAACTCGCTGAGCCCAAACCCGGCCAGACCAGAGTCGAAGCCCGGTAATTTTTGAAAACGGAAGGCCGGAATAATGGCGATGCCTGACACATTCAGCCTCCTTTTTCAATCGAAGAGCGAAGCCCGCGGCCACGAGGATGGGAGGTATGCCATAGAGACGTTGTGCGCACAGTTCGACCAGAAGCGTCTCGAGCCTTTAGGACTGTTCGTTAGAACAGCACGAATGCAATTGTATTCCGTCTGCACCATTGGCACGATGGGGAGCAGACTGTCGGTTTGAGGGGCGGAGTTCAGCTACGAGCGTCACGTATTCGTCAATTGCCTGTTTCAGCGCATCAGCAAGGCGACGGTGGAGGTTGATGTCCGCAGCAGCACCTTCGGGGCGCTGTACCTCTGTAGAACTTCCCATGCATGATTCATTTGTGCTTTGCGGCTTTGACCTGTTCCATCGTAGACATAATCCAGAATGCTTCTGTCGAGCCCAACTTGTGAGCGTGGGTCAGCACCGGAATCTATTCCCTCGCTACGAACGGGGTTAGCAACCTCGGAGAATCCCTAATCGCGTGACATTCCGAACTTGATGCTCCGCGATTGACTTGCCGGGTGACCCGTCCTAGCATTCCTTCAAATGATCGGCCAGACGATTTCGCACTACCGCATCGTTGAGAAGCTGGGCGGCGGTGGGATGGGCGTGGTCTATAAGGCCGAGGATGTAAAGCTGCACCGCTTCGTGGCTCTGAAGTTCCTGCCTGATGACGTTGCCAAGGATGCCCAAGCTCTCGCTCGCTTCCAGCGTGAAGCGCAGGCTGCGTCTGCCCTCAATCATCCGAATATTTGCACGATCTACGAAATCGACGATCAGCCGGGACAGGCGTTCATCGCCATGGAATATCTGGAAGGCGTGACGCTGAAACACAAGATTGCCGGAAAGCCATTGGAGACCGAAACAGTGCTGTCGCTCGGAATTGAGATCGCGGACGCACTGGACGCCGCTCACACCGCAGGCATAGTCCACCGCGACATCAAGCCCGCGAATATCTTCATTACCAAGCGAGCTCACGCCAAGGTTCTCGATTTCGGGCTAGCGAAGGTTACGCCCGTCCTGAGCAACGTGGAAGCCGCAGTGGCCACTGCACAATCGACCGTGACGGTGGAAGAACACCTGACTAGTCCCGGCACAGCGGTCGGAACCATCGCTTACATGTCGCCGGAGCAGGCACGGGCGAAAGAGTTGGATGCCCGGACTGACCTGTTTTCGTTTGGAGCCGTCCTCTATGAGATGGCCACCGGGCAACTGCCGTTTCGAGGCGAGAGTACCGCAACGATCTTCGATGCGATCCTACACCGGGAGCCCATTCCTCTGCTGCGGCTCAACACCGATGCACCCGCCGATTTGGAACGAATCGTTAACAAGTGCCTGGAAAAGGACCGCAATTTGCGTTACCAGCACGCTGCTGACATTCGCACTGATTTGCAACGTCTGAAGCGCGACACGGAGTCCAGCCGTCGAGTGTTTCGGTCGAGCGAAATTGCGGGTGCCTCGAGTGAGGTCTCGACTGCTGTGCGCGCTGCGGTCGACTCGGCATTTTTCACCGCCGTTAAGGAACACAAGTTGGCACTGGCAACGGGTCTCATCCTCGTTGGATTGGTGCTTGGAGCAATCCTTTACTCAACCCAGAAATTGCCTTCTGAGAATATCTCCCCAGTTAAGGTTTCACACAAGCAATTCACGTTCTTGGGAAATGCGTATTGGCCCGCTATCTCGCCGGACGGGTTATTTGTGGCGTATGTGACAAAGAAATTTGGCGAGCAACAGAAGTTGATGGTGCAGGCGTCGAATGGTTCCTTTATCGAGATTGCACGGGCCACAAGAATATGGGAACCACGATGGTCCCCAGACGGTTCCGAAGTGCTCTTTACTTTTAACAGGGAGTCTGAACTTTCGGAACCGGGGGCGCCAAAGAGTAATAGGGGGATTTCTTTCGTTTCACGGTTGGGCGGAACCGAGCGCCAAATAGCCGAGGAGGGGTTGTATGCCTGCTGGCTCACACCCGACGGATCTGAGATTGTGACGGCTAGACAGGCGGAAGAATCGGGTTTTAAAGGATTCAGATTAGTGAACAAATTGACGGGCAAGACACAGCAGGTACGTCTATCGGAATACGCATCGTTACATGACATCGACTGTTCTCTCCGAACAGGTTTCATTTCGGCAGTGACACAGGACAATGAGAAATTTCAGATTCGGATTTTTAAGCCGGACGGCAGTGAGCAGCGCAAATTGATTGAAGGAACCGATGAAATCCTCTCGGCGCGTTGGTCTCCGACGGGGGACTCGATCTACTACTTGCACCGAAAGGGGAGTACAACCGAACTTTCAAGAATTCCTATCAAGGGAACAGCCGAGCCTGTTGCAATAGCCAGTGGCTTGGAAACAGGTGAATTCTTTACGCTCTCTGCCGACGGGTCTCGACTCGCGTACACACGCGAGCATGACTTCTCCAACCTGTGGCAGCTTAGATTGCAGCCCATCGCGAAGGCAAAAGCGGAACTCAGCCAAATCACCTCTGGCACCTCTTACTATGGTGCACCCAGCTTCTCTCCTGATGGAAAGTGGATATCCTTTGCGCTTGGTCCAAATGACGCCGAGACCAACATCTTCAAAATGCAGACGGCAGGCGGTAAGCCCATACCACTCACCTACTTCGCGCACGCCATGACTTCGAGTCCGGCGTGGTCACCAGACGGACAGAGGATTGCTTTTGTGAGCGACCAGAACGGCACACCGAGAGTGTGGACAATCAATGCTAACGGGGGTGCCCCTCAGCAATTAGAAAAAACCAACGCTTCAAACACCAATAAGGGACTTGCTTGGTGGCCGAGTAGCGACATTGTCTACCAAAAGCCAGGGATTCGCAACTTTCTTCGGCTGAACGAGAAAACACAGACACAAACCGAGATAATTCAAAGCGACGAATCGGCAGGCTGGATTCCTTTCAAACCGGTATTTTCGCCAGATGGTAAGAAACTGGCAATCACTTGGAATCGGCAACCAGATGGCGGTCTTTGGATCATCTCACCTGAGCCGTACTCCGAAACTTTCATGCTAGCTGGCTATATCGTCCCTTTTGGTTGGTCGCCAAACACAAAATATGTGTATGCGACGCGAGTACCCGAAGACATTATTATTAGAGTTCAGGCGACCGCTCCGAGCGGCTTTACTTCAGTGGCAGCTGTGCCCGGCGATGTTGTCTACAATGATGATGGTGCCAGCGTGAGCCCTGACGGGCGACAGATCATCGTCAGTATTAAGGAGCAGAAGTCCGACGTGTGGTTGATGGGAAACTTTGATTCATCACTGCGTGTGAACAGCCTTCAACGGTGATATGCGAGATTTGAATTCCGTTCAAGCTGCATTGAGAAAGCGCCGACCCCGACATCCCCATCCTGAAGGAAGCCAAGGCTGAGTACGCAAAGCTTCAGTAGCCCCGAGTTTAGACTTCCGTCAATGGACTGGCCTCGATGATATTCTTACATCTGCATGGAGTTGTTTACGTGGCATAAAGTAAGGGTTAAATAGCCATGGCTCGACAACTATAACCGTGCAGAGGCTCGCGACTAACCGCACGCTCATTGATGCATTAAGAAACGGGGCTGGTCCACTCACGACCACCCAGCGTTATGGCTTCTTCCTGTTCGGCTGCGCCTTCAGGCCGGAGGTTGTACTTTCGTCCTTGCTGGTCCAGCAATCTTTCGCGAGACACGTGAACTCTTCCAAAATGAGCCTTTCGCCATGGTGCTTTCGCTTGTAGTGGCCGGTTTCGTCCTTGTGCTCGGCCTTGGAGTTTTGATTCTTGGACTGCGGCTTATCAGGTATGTCGTGTTAAAACCACCTTGACAAACGATGGTCAGGGGCTCTGGGGGCTCTTTTCAGATCTCTAACCCCGTTCAAGCGAGGGGTTGGCTTGCTTCCCGCGCGGGAGCCTCAAAAACAGGTACCATTGAAAAAATTCAAGCAACACGAAATTTCGGTGGTGGGCTGTTTTGAAGTTGTTTTAACGTGCACTCAGCCGCCGTGAACGCCTGCATCGCTCTGCCATGAACCACGTAACCGAAACGACCGCAAACGGAATGTAGAAATACCACAAAACTAGTAGAGCCAAAGCGACATACGCTAAAGGAGAAGAATGCACCTAGCTATACAGAGCACACGAGAGAATTAGGACGATCAAAAGGGCTCCCCTGGAAAAACCACAGCAGAGCATCCCAAAGGTGGCTCATCAATCGGAACTGTTGCCGGTTTTCGAGCAGCATCCCGCTGCCGATTTCTTGGTCGTTCCTGTCGGGCAAAAGTTTGCGGACATTCGCAAACGGATGGAGATTCTCTTTGGACCTGAGGTGAGCTAAATGTCCCTGTACAAACGCGGCAAAACATGGCACCCGGATTTCGCTGTCAACGGTCAGGTAAACGGGAACGCCGAAGAAACTGCAAGTCCAAGAAAAGAATGGTCGGGGAGAGAGGATTTGAACCTCCGACCCCCTGGTCCCGAACCATTGCTGCACACAAACTCCGCAACTTAGCCTATAGCAATCCATGCCAACGCATCGCAGCAAATCACAATATTGGTGCGGCTTTTCGCGCGTGCCATCGCAACGCATAGCAACGGGTCGTTCCCGGTGGTGGTAGCAAAATCGGTAGCAGGGCTTGGAGTGTCATCGAAGCGGGCACACAAAGGGTGGCCCGAATTTTTACGCAGATGAGCATCTACAATTTTTCCGATTTTGGAAACTGCTCTTCTTCGCTTGGGTCCCATCCCGACTCCCCGTGGCTAGCTGGCCCAGTTCCCCTAACCTTCGCTGGGTCCCATCTGACTCACTGGCTGAACCGGGCTTTAGCGGGCTCACGGGCGATATTACGCCATCTGTGCCGTGTTATCATTCGCCCTAGCGCGGAGGTTGACATGTTGCAGAAACCTCTGGTTGTTGCTCTTGCAGCTTTAGTCTTCCTTTCAATCTCTCCCGTCGTCCCTGCCCAACATTCTTGCGACAAGCAGTTTGTGGTTTCCCAAGTGAGCCTACCAACAACGACCCAACTGTCCGTGACGTACCAAGCAGCGGTCAGGGCGCGTCTTATAGGCCATTGTTTCGACAATCAAGAACTTGGCGAACTTGCCGCCATAGCCGGGGACACGTTGCACAGCTTAGGTTATCTGCGTTCGACTGTTTCTGAACCCTTCATAACAATCGTCGATGCCAGTCGGCACCCACAACCTGTTTCGCTGGACGTCACAGTCGAGGAAGGCACGCGTTATAGAGTGACTGAGGTCCAGTGGTGGAATTTAGAGGCGATTTCTTTCGAGCAGGCCAGGTCCGTGTCGCAAATTCAACTCGGAGAATTTCTTGATATGGGCAAGATTCGAGAAACAGCGGAAGCAGCGCATAGGCTGTATTCTGCCAGTGGCTATCCCAACGCATCGATTGTTCCCGAGATCCAATTCTCCGAGGGGCCTAATGTAACTGTGGCCTTCAAAGTCATCGAAGGTCGGTTTTTGCCCTAGTCGGCTGGAGGCGGCAGGAGGCAATCGCTCGACCGTAGCGCTAACGAGAAATTAAGCTGGATTTCTCGCCAGAGTTCCATCAGATTGCCAGATTGGCACTCATAGAGCTGGGGTTTTCATCGTGGGCTTCCTAATGGCTAAACGGGCTAAGTGCCTTCCTGGACAACAGGCATGGCCAACGCACGGAACGTACGGAGCTACCACGTTGCCGGAAACGCCTCCTCGGCCTGAACTTTCTGGTGTGAATCGTCACTTTGGGTTTTTGCTCCCATAAATGCAATGCCGCTATCTAAACTCCTGCTTCTTCTGATTGCGACGGGCAGCGCTGCCCAGACAACGGCGCAGTTTTCGGCTAGCTACGGCGATCCTGACTCCGAACAGTTTGTGGTCAGCCCCGGCATCGTCTTAATGGCCGGCTACGACCATGAGCATCGAGACGTATGCGCGTTTCTGATCAAGCCTAAGCATTCGATGCAGGAAAGTGGCGACAAAGAGCAGTCAATGGCTCGGGGTACTGTAACGAGGATTATCGATGAACTGATCCCACAATCAGAACGGGGCGTCTTGTTAAATCATTTGATCGAAGACCTGGGCGCGTCCGAATTGCAGACTTTCGAATATGAGAACGTGGTAATCAATCGATATTTCATCCGCTACTTGCGCGCCAACCACGACGAGAGGTCAGCAACGGTCGTTCGTAAAGATTTAACCTGCAACAGAATAACCCCTCAAATCTATATGCCTGTACTGGAATTGACGGCTCTCGATCTGCACGCTCGCTACGGCGACCCCGACGTTGAGCGATTTCTAGTTCGTCCCGGCATCAACCTGATTGTCACCTACAGTCCTCAGCGACGGGTTTGCGAAATGATTGTAGAGCCGGAGCGATCACTAATCCCGCACGATGAACCGGAAAAGGATATGCCGCCAGAACTAGCGAGAGAAATTCTCGATGAACTACTGCCGGAGCAAACGCTCGGGGGCGTCATCACTGGTTATACTCTATTTACTGGCGGCCATGCGGCGAGACGTACGGAGTATGAGAGTGTCGTTATAACTCATGTGCTCGTCAACGTCGGTTCTAAAAAGCCCGAAATGGAAACGCGACTAACCATCGAAAGCAAAAAGAGTTCATGCCAGGCAGTCAACAAATAACACCGTTTGTGCCGGGTCATGGGCTGGTCTGCCGTGAAGATCGCTTGCGTGCCTATGTCGTGCATTAGAAGAGGAGAACCGTCCGGCGTCAGTCCAAACCAGGTGTTCCACGGAACCACAACCCTCCGAAAGCCCTATCTGAAGCACCTCATCCCCGCTCAAAAACAACCGAGAACTCACATTGGGATTGGTACAGCGAACGGGGGCACATCAGTAGGGCAAATGTTGAATCCGGCTGACGTCGCGAACAGATGGGTCTCTCTTTTCTGTCTGGTTGCTGATTTGGAGATCCCAGCCGTCAGGGTCACGGAGGTGGAAGCTCTGGAACTAAATGATTGCTGATTCGCTGGAGGGCCTGGGCTGCTTGGCGGACGACATTCGGGTCTCTGCCGGCTGCGGCTTTGCGTAGGTGCTCAGTCGCGCTCCGCAGATCTCCTTGTGCGGCCAGAACCAACCCTAAGTCCAAGTGTGCCAGACTGAAACCAGGCTGTAGTTTCACCGCCTGCTGATACTCGCTCACCGCCTCCGCCAATCGTTGGTCTCTAGCGAGAAGTCCACCCAACAATACGTGGCCTTCAGCAAGATTAGGATCCGCCTTCACTGCGGCCTGCGCTTGTGTCCGCGCTTCGTCTAACCGTTGGGCGGCTACCAGCGCCAGAGCATAGTTAAAAAGATAGGGTCCATAGTCCGGACGAAGATGCGTTGCTTTTTGGAAGCTATAGAGAGCCATAGACGTTTCATTCTTCCCTAACAGCACCCGCCCCATCAGATCGTAAGCAGCCGCGTCGTACGGATCAATGCTTAGTGCGCGTTTCAGGGCTGTTTCGGCAGGTTCCATCTGCGCTTCGCGGACAAAGAGGGTGGCAAGGTTCAGGTCGCCCTCCGGCAAATCTGGATCTAGTGCAAGCGCTTTCTGAAGTTTCTCGATTGCGCGACCGGTTCGCCCAAGGTCGGCCTCAAGCATCGCGTATTGATTCCAGGTGCTACCGTCGAGAGGTGCCAAGTGTAGCGCCTGATTCAATATTTGCTCGCTTCGTGAGACATTCCCCGATGTTTTCAAACTAGCGGCCAAGGACCGTAATGCTGTCACAGATTTTGGCTCAATCCGAACTGCCTGTTCAAACGCTCCAACGGCCGCTTTCGAATTTTCGCTGTTTTTCCAGGCATCCCCAAGTGTGATGTAAAACTCCTCCTCGCGAGGAGGATGTTGGTTCATTTCTCGGGCCAGGTCGGCTACTCCTTTCGTCAGATTATTCTGACGAGCCACTTGCGCTACTGCAAGGTATCGGCTGTTTTCGATCGTTTTCGGCAGGGGCGACGGATAATACGGGACCACTTCTCCGTGGTATTCCTCTGCATCAGTCAAATGACGTTCCTGAAGCTCTGCCTGAAGATCACGCATTGGGACCTTACGC
>Ga0187780_10004577_pt1 | contig 10348 bp, 12 predicted proteins | sample 1015_Q2_SP10_20__FD_132429 | JGI IMG/M metagenome (GOLD analysis project Ga0187780, IMG submission 132429) | Tropical peat soil microbial communities from peatlands in Department of Meta, Colombia - 1015_Q2_SP10_20_MG | ecosystem: Environmental > Terrestrial > Soil > Wetlands > Peat | place...
CTGGCTCAACTTCTGTCGAATGACGATACGACCTCCATCGACTTCCTTTCCGAACGCTTTCGCCAAATCCAGCAGGGCGCGCGCTACACGACCTTTGACCGGCAAAAATGTTCCCGCTGCAACAACCTGATCGGTGTCGCGCAGACGGGCAGCCAGAACGTTGAGAAGGTGCTTGTAAATTTCCGGATTTTTCGCGGCAACCGTTTCAAATGCGGTGCGGCTGACGAAGCTAAGCTTGCATTCGCGCAAGGCCGAAACCGAAGCCGACCTCGGTCGCCCATCGATCATTGCCATATCGCCGACAATTGAACCCGGCCCAAGAATGGCGAGAATTCGTTCGGCTCCGGTAGGCGATAGCATGCTCACTTTGAGCAAGCCTTCCTCGAGGCGATAACAACCATCGCCTGGATCTCCGGCGAGAAACAGGACTTCGTCGGCCGCCAGCTTTACCGGCTTGGCATTCGCAAGAAGATTGGCCGAAAGCCGCTCGGGAAGGTCCGAAAGCAGATCGGCAGAACGCAGCGGAGACACCATCGAATGCCCGACGCAATATTACCCTTTAAACGCGTTCGGGCTTTTTAGCAGAATTCGTCAGAAAATACTCAGTACTCAGTTGGCGGTTAACGCCGCCCGGGCCATGGTTTGCCGGGTGAGGCCACGGCGGGCCAAATCGGGGCCGGAAAGCAGCGAAAGTTCATGGTAACGGGCCGCAATTCGCTGGCCTTCGCGGGCTCCCTCGATAAACTTGCCGCACCAGGCGGATAGCCGCATCAGGAATGTGCCGTCGCGGGAGACGAACTGGGTATGAGTGGTACGATAGGTAATGGCGGTCATCGTTCCCTCCTGATCAATCTTCCCCCACGAGTGAAACGCACTCCCCAACGACGATAAGCTAAAGAAACAACACGAATGTCGCTGTGTTGGTCATCACAAAAAAATCGATTTCGATGCGTCAGGTTGATTGTTTGACTGCGTGGATCTCACATCATGGTGCTTCCAATGAATCGAGTTCTGTTCGCAAGTGCGTTAGGTTGCATTGCTGGCACATTCCTCGCGACGTCCGCTCTTCCTCTCGATCTCAATTCCTTTCGACGCGAGCACGGTCTCCCTCCTCTCTCCATGAGCGGAATGCTTGCAAGTGCTGCCGGCAGCCACGCGCACGACCTCGCCAGTCGTCAAAGACTCGATCACGATGGCTTCCGCCAGCGTGTACCGACTACCTCAGGTCCTGCAGCCGAGAACGTAGCCTTCGGCTGCGCGACAGAGGATTGCGTCATTCGAATGTGGGCGAGGTCCGCGAGTCATCGCGCCAATATGTTGAGGCGCGATGTCACGAGCTACGGTATTGCTTCAGCCGACGGAAGCAATGGGATGCGGTACTGGGTTCTGGAATTGGGAAATTAAAGCTCGGCGCAGTTACTTTTTTTCGAGCATCAACTGCCCCTTATGTCCGATCACGCGTTGCGCTGCTTGCGCAAAGCGAGCGAGCAGCCAGGGCAGCGTCACCTCAAGCCGCACAGCCGACTCATAGACGTCGATAAAGCCCGAAGCGCGCTGACCCAGAGCCGAAGCACGAAAGGTCAGCCGGTCTCCGGTCCACGTCTCCTCCTCAACCGACAACAACCAGGCAAACTCAGTCTTGGCACGGCCGAGGCCATCCTTGATCCGGCGAAGCGCCTCGCCTTTGCCGAGGCCATGAGGAATGATCACGACGAGTGGTTCGGACATCTGAGGGCATCTCCCACTTAAGCTGGGCATGTAGGGACGATGCCGGTGCCGGAAAAGAGCCGGGCGAGAGAAAAGCTCTCCCCCACCGCCTGCGGGCTTGACCCGCACATCCATGATGATGTGCATATAGCGACCGGTTTGCCACATATGAGATTTCCATGCCCCTCTCCGACACAATCAAGACCTTGATCCGAAACGCTTGGGATGACGGCTACCCCTGCCTTGTCGCCACACACGGACCTCAGGGGCCAAACATCACGCCAAAGGGAAGTATGATTGTTTATGACGACGCTCACCTTGCATGGTGGGAGCGTTCAAAACGAGCGGTGCTCGATAATCTCGAGCACGATAAACGTGTATGCGTGATGTACGCCAATTTCAAAGCCCAGCGGGACGGAATATTGGAGTCGGGTTTTTTGCGATTTTTCGGCACGGTCGAAATGCACGAAGCAGGTCCGATACGGGAAGCAATTTTCGCAAAGCTGTTGCCGCGCGAGCAGACGCACGTCGGCGCGGACGCCGGCATCGGCGTGTTGATCCGTATCGAAAAGGCAATCGACATTCGCGGCAAGCCCATCATCTGACTTCCAGCCGGCGCCGCGCAGGGGAACCGCAATCCATTGACGGCGTTGGGTTTTCACTCTAGCCATGATGCAGCGGACTCCGCCGGCTGCAAGGCGCTCGCCTTGAACGCAAGCCTTGATCGCATGAACATCGCGTGATCCGCCACAATCGGCGCCGTGAGCGTGCTAGGCTTCTGCCGACCAAGGACGGAGTAGTGTCATGCGTCTCTACCGTTCTGCGTATTGCCTCATCATCGCGCTTGCTGCGATGGCGCTCGTAGCGCCGGCACGTGCCAACGTCATGATCATCATCGACAAATCCACCCAGAAGATGAGCGTCACGGTCGATGGCGAGGAACGATACGTCTGGCCCGTTTCAACCGGTCGCGGGGGATACGATACGCCATCCGGCGAATTCCAACCGTTCCGCATGGAGCGTGACCACTTCTCGCGCGAGTGGGACGACGCACCGATGCCGAATTCGATCTTCTTTACGCAGATTGGTCACGCCATCCATGGCACCTTCGAGGCCCGCAACCTCGGACGTCCGGTCTCGCATGGCTGTGTTCGCCTTTCGACGCAAAATGCCGCCACACTTTATGCCCTCGTCAAGGACGAAGGCGTTTTCAATACTCGCGTGAGACTCGTTGGCGCGACGCCGAAAATCCCTGATCAACCTGTTGCGCGCCGGAGCAACGGCGATCGTACTGCCGCCCGCACACGCGACAGCGATCGGGATGCGAGCCGAGATCGTAACAATGGCGACGAGCGCACTTACGTGCGCAACTACAGTACCGATGACGATGATGACGCTGCAGCCAATCAACCGTCGGCATCCGCTCGCCAGCGTTGGCGCGATACACGCTCGTCCTATTACTATCGCGATCCCTACTACCAGAGGCGATATTATTACGGCCGTGGGCTCTTCTCCTCCCCGTTCGGTTGGTGAACGCGAATATTTGCGGTAGATCAACGATCTTCGCTGCGGCTTTTGCTTGCATGGCTGCCCGAGTCACAAGGCCCCGGGAGCATCGCACCATGCGTAAGCCCAGGCAGTCCGGCAATTTGCGAACCCCCAAAGCATCCGAAGCAAAGTTGCGCCATCGGGCCAAACCCGGCGCCAAGGGTGGCGGCCGATTTTTCCATATCGAGTTGCGGCCGGCCCGCCAATTTGTTGCTTTCCGCGTTCAGGATGTCGGCGCGCCCGGCGGCGTTGAGCGCGTCGCAGGACTACGCGCCAACGGGTCTTGGGACACCGCCAAATGGCTCGTCGAAAAGACCCACGCGCACATCGAGAATGGTCGTCTGGTCGCCGACACTCCCGAAGCGCGCAAGATGCTCAAGACCCTCGGCTCCGAGCCCGTTCACGTTACGGGCGATCGCTTCCGCGCCAAGCCTCGGCGCGACATTCCTGAAAGTGAAAAACCAACCCCGGCGATGCGGCGCGCACAACATGCCAACATCAAGAAGGCGCAGGCCGCACTGCGCAAGCGTCGTGGAACCAAAGCAACTGGTCGCGCTTGACGATGTCAGGTGAGGAACGCCGATGATCCGCAAACTTGCAAACGGCAACTACCGTCTCTATTCCCGAAAAAAGAATCCGCGTACGGGCAAGCGGCGCAACCTCGGAACCTTTGCAACGAAGAAAGCGGCACAACAGCACGAGCGCGAAATCCAGTATTTCAAGAGACACTGATTTCGGCGCCGTCGCATTTATTGAGGAGAACTGGCGTCTCCCAAGAATTTCGAACCGGAGCCGGGACAATCTGCCCAATCCCGTCGCCGATCACGATAATCCTTACATTCCAAAAAATGGACCCGCTATCGGCGATCTCATGAACATGTTCACCTTCAGCCATGACGGCGATCACGATCATGACCGCGATGACGATCACGATGGCCATCACGGCTAGTCGTTGACTTGCTCGAAGGGCTGCGCCCTGCAGGGTGCAGCCCGTTTTCCTCCACCTGCGCAAATAGCCGCTATCCGTGATGGGCGACGCCGAGCGCATTCTCACCGCGATCGAGAATCAGCGGTACGATCAGATCCTCCTCGTCGTCAAGGTGACGGATCAAACCCTTGAGAAGCGCTCCGCTGGCGTCCGCATACTCGTTGCTGTTTTGCTGAAACGTGTCGGCCTCAGTCCTGAGAGTGCGCAAGAGCGTATTGGCGGCGTTGGCCGTCCGTTCCATGTCAGTGTGAATGTGGTGGTGATCGCCCTCCAGCACGTCGAATCCGCGCGCCAAACGAGCGTCCGCCGCACGAAAAATCGGGAAGTAATGCAGGTCCTCGATTTGGTGGTGAGCGCTGAGCTGGTGCAGCAGGAACTGCAGGCGCGGAACCAATTGGCGAGAAAACTCGACCGGAGAGAGTGCCTGAGAACGAAATTGCTCCGTAATTTGCCCGATGGCGACCGATATTTCGCGGAACATGACGTGACGCGACAGCCAGAAGCGCGCCATTTCGCCAAGGTTGGCATGCGCCACCCATTGCTCACGCGGGTAGCGAAGCAATAGCACCCGCAGTTCTTCGGGCCAGCCGCTGCGGCGCGCCAAGGTCAGTACTTCAATCTCGTCGGATTGCGGTGTTTCGATCATCACAAGTGCCTAAATAGCCATTGCGCCGAACCGTGCGAAGGGCGAATTTCGCGCCACATGACCGCACCCACGACCGTTGCCCGCCTCGCCTGCGACGAAACCACAGCCCGACGCCTTGCCGCCTATCTTGGCGAAACGCTCGATACAGCGGATGCAGCCTGCGCCGCGTTTGAAGACGACGACAAAAGTTGGCATGTGGCCATTCATTTCCGCACAGCCCCAGATGAGCCTCGCCTGCGCCAGTTGGTCGAATTCGCCGCCGGAAAGGCGGCGGCGAATGCCCTCAGTATCCAATCGGTTGCCGCTGCTGACTGGGTGGGTCAAAGTCTCGCCGGTTTAAAGCCGGTCCGAGTCGGCCGTTTCCTGATTCACGGGGCCCATGATCGCGCGCGGCTGATAGTCAACGATATCGGAATCGAGATCGAAGCCGCGCTCGCCTTCGGCACCGGGCATCACGGGACGACCCGCGGCTGCCTTGTCGCACTAGCAGATTTGTCAAAACGACGACGGTTCCGGCGCGTCCTGGACATCGGCACAGGAACGGGCGTTCTTGCGATTGCATCGGCTCGGCTGTCACGAACGCAAATTGTCGGCAGCGACATCGACCCTGTTGCAGTCCGCGCGGCTCGGACCAATGCGCGCCTCAACCGCGCGGCACCGTGGATTACGTATTTGCGTGCCACGGGTACCGCTGGCACCGTCATCACCGATGCCGGGCCTTATGACCTTATTTTCGCGAATATTCTGTTGGGACCATTGGCGCGACTGGCGGTGAACTTCCGCAGACTCGCTGCGCCGGGCGCCCGTATCGTGCTCTCCGGCTTGCTTCCAGAACACGCAAACGCTGCCCTCGCGATCTATCGCGCGCAGGGACTTGTCCTTGAGCGTCGCATTCAGATCGAAGGTTGGACCACGCTTGTCTTACACGTGAGTTGTTGAAACCGAACTATCGTTTTTGCACGAAGCAAAACCGCCCCGGGCGGGGAAGACCGGGGCGGCTCTGCTGGTCACACGCTAACGCATACCAGCCGCTGTAAACGTTTCGAACTCAATCCAAGGGGTTGCCGCGATCGTCGCGCATGCGCGGCAGCAGATGAGCATGTCGTCTGATCTCACGCTCCGCCTGCCGCAGCCTTGATTCCATAAGCGCGTCGACGAAACGACCAAACGCAGTTCTGCGTTGCGCGGCACCTTGCGCGCGGTTTGCCGCCTTTGCGCCGGCAACACGTGCCCTGCCATAAGTGACCGCAACCATGATGTTTCTCCTTTTCGAAGCGTCAGCAAACGTCCAGCCATCGCCTCTGACTATTGCAATGCAACATAAGTTCCTTCGCGGTCGCACAGTACCCGTGGCAATGCATATAAGCCCTATCAAATCGGTATATTTCGATTAATCATTTGTTGAGATCGTTATCATCAATCGAAGGAATTATCGCGGTGCACAAAAATGAGTCACATCGGCAATTCGATGCTGAATTCGCGATCATTGCAGTGGGGATTCTTTCTAATTCGCAGGCAGGGTTTGCATCATTCTCCGCGCTGCGCATGCCTGCATTGCTCCGGCTGGCTGGAACGCTAGAGTGCCGTGATGTTTGAAGCGCGCTTCCAGACTTTCGACGATTCGAGCGAACGAGCTCAAAGCGCCGCCCGTGTCTCTGCCCTGCGCGCCGAACTTAAACGACAGGGACTCGACGGGTTCGTCGTGCCGCGCGCAGATCGTCAGCAGAATGAATATTTGCCATCGAGCGAAGAACGGTTGGCGTGGCTGACAGGTTTTACCGGTTCGGCAGGCGCAGCGGTGGTTCTGACCGAAAGTGCCGCACTCTTCGTCGATGGCCGCTATACGGTGCAGGCCGCTTCGCAAGTCGACCGCACCATCTTCACGATAGAGCATTTGGTCGAGCGCCCGCCCGCGCAGTGGATCGAACAAAATCTGAAAAATGGCGCCCGTCTCGGCTACGATCCGTGGCTGCACACGACCGAGCAAGTCGAGAGGCTGCGGAAGGCATGCGCCACTGCCGGCGCGGAGTTGATCGCCGTTGACGTCAATCCGATCGATGCCTTGTGGCGCAATCGCCCGACTCCGCCGGCTGGCCCGATTGCACTGCGAGACATCAAATTCGCCGGCGAGTCCGCGCAAGAAAAGCTCAAGCGTATCCGCGCCGAACTGAAAAAACTTCGTGCCGGCACGCTGCTTGTGTCGGACCCGCAGAATGTTGCTTGGGCATTCAACATCCGCGGCGCTGATGTTGCCCACACTCCTGTCGCGCTCGCCTTTGCAACGATACCGAGCGAGGGGCGGCCGACTCTCTACACCGACAGGGCGAAGCTCACCAACGCCGTGCGTGACGCCCTGGAGGCATTTGCCGACGTCCGCTCGCCGGACGAACTGATCCACGATCTCGGTAAGCTCAGGGATCAAGTTGTCCGCGTTGATCAGGCAAGTGCCGCCGATGCATTCACGCGCGTACTGGTCGGCCGCGGCGGTAAGGCGCAACGTGGTCCTGACCCGATCGCGCTCATGAAAGCGACAAAGAACCACGCCGAGATTGTCGGCAGCCGTAATGCTCACAAACGCGACGGCGTAGCCGTCACGCGTTTCCTTGCATGGCTCGACAAGGAATGTCCGTCCGGCAAGCTTTCGGAAATCGACGCCGTCGCCGCCCTTGAAAGTTTCCGCCGCGACACCGGCGCTTTGAAAGATATCTCGTTTCCAACCATTGCTGGCGCCGGGCCAAATGGCGCGATCGTGCACTATCGCGTCACCCGGGCTTCAAACCGGCGGATTGGGAAAAATGAGCTATTTTTGATCGATTCCGGCGCGCAATATGAGGACGGCACCACTGATATCACTCGCACGGTCGTCGTCGGCACACCCAGCGAAGAGATGCGTGATCGTTTCACGCGCGTGCTCAAAGGCCACATTGCCATCGCCACGGCTGTCTTTCCCGAAAACACCAGCGGCGCCCAACTGGACCCGCTGGCGCGCACGGCCTTGTGGCAGGCAGGACTGGATTTCGACCACGGCACTGGCCACGGCGTCGGCAGTTATCTGTCGGTGCACGAAGGACCGGTGCGCATATCCAAGCTCGGTACCGTTGCGCTTCGCCGCGGCATGATCCTGTCGAACGAGCCCGGCTATTATAAAACCGCCGCCTACGGCATTCGAATCGAAAACCTGGTGCTGGTCATCGCGGCACCCGAGCCCGTCGGAGCCGAAAAACCACTCAACGCATTCGAAACACTCACGCTTGCTCCCATCGACCGGCGGCTGATCGAAACGGATATGCTGAGCGAGAAAGAACGCGCCTGGCTCAACAGCTATCATGCGCGCGTCCTAGAGGAGCTGTCACCGCTGCTCGATGCGAGCACCCGTAAGTGGCTCGGCGCGGCAACGAAGCCGCTGGCTTAGCTATGAGATAAGCTTGAGCCACTCTTCCTCTGTGAGCACCTTCACGCCGAATTTTTTCGCGTCGGCAAGCTTCGAGCCGGCACCCGGCCCAGCGACGACATAGTCGGTTTTTTTCGAGACAGAACCGGCCGCCTTCGCACCGAGTCGCTCGGCCTGCGCTTTTGCCTCTTCGCGCGTCATCTTCTCCAACGTGCCGGTAAAAACCACCGTCTTGCCGGCGATCGCCGTATCCCTTTTTGGCTTTTCGGCATCGAGAATGTCGATCTCCTTCGTCAAACGTTCGACGATGCCGCGATTGTGGCTTTCGCCAAAATAAGCTTTCACGGCCTCGATGACTGTGTCGCCGATCTGATCGAGCGCATCCATCTCCGCGATCGTGTCGGCGTCGCCCTTCGCCGCTTTCAAGCCGGCGTCGTGGAATGCCTTCCAGGAGCCGTAACCGCGCGCCAGTGCAAGTGCCGTGGTTTCGCCGACATGGCGGATACCGAGGGCGTAGATGAAGCGATCGAGAGAAATCTCGCGCCGCGCGTTGATGGCATCGAACAGATTTTTCACCGACGTCTCGCCGTAGCCTTCGATCTCTTCCAGCTTGATCGTCCTGTTGCGCTTCTGGAGCGTGAAGATATCGGCCGGTTCCTTGACCCACCCTTGCTCGAAAAAGAATTCGATCTGCTTCTCGCCGAAGCCTTCAATATCGAAAGCGCGGCGCGAGACGAACAGCATCAGGTGCTGGATTTTCTGGTAAGGACAGGCAAATTCGCCGGTACAGCGCGCCCGCGCACCCTCTTCCCCGGTCGCCGTTTCCTCGCGCACTATATCTGTGTGCAACGGACAGGGGCATTTCTTCGGGAAATGATATTCTTTGGCGCCCTTCGGACGCTTTTCCGCGACCACATCGACGACTTGGGGAATCACATCGCCGGCGCGCTGGATGATGACCGTGTCGCCAATACGAATGTCGCGGCCATCGCGCAGGACCTCGCCGTTGCCGCCAATGCCCCTGATGTAGTCCTCATTGTGCAGGGTCACGTTCTGGACGATAACGCCACCAACGCCGACCGGCTCGAGCTTGCCGACAGGCGTCAACGCACCGGTGCGGCCCACCTGGATCTCGATGTCCTTGAGCACCGTCATTGCCCGCTCGGCGGGAAATTTGTGCGCGATGCCCCAACGCGGCGTTCGCGAGACGAAGCCGAGCCGCTCCTGCCAGTCGATCCGGTCGACTTTGTAGACGACGCCGTCGATATCGTAGTCGAGCTCGGCGCGTTGCTCCTCGATCTTGCGATGGAATGCAATGAGCTGCTCGACGGATTGCACGAGCTTGGTGAGGGGATTGGTCTTGAAACCACACGTCTCGAACCATTTGATCATGCCCGACTGACTATTCTCCGGCATTTCGCTCATTTCACCCCAGGCGTAAGCGAAAAATCCAAGCGGGCGTGAGGCCGTGATGGCAGGATCTTTCTGTCGCAAAGAGCCGGCGGCAGAGTTGCGCGGATTGGCGAAGATTTGGCCGCCAGCCGCCTTTTGCCGCTCGTTGAGCTCCAGAAAGGCGTGCTTGGTCATGTAGACTTCGCCGCGCACCTCCGTGATTTTCGGCACCTTGCGGCCCTTGAGCTTCTTCGGCACGTCCTCGAGCGTGCGGATATTGGCGGTGACGTCCTCCCCTTCTGCGCCGTCACCACGCGTCGCAGCAGTGACGAGTTCGCCCTCCTCGTACCGTAAGGACATCGAGAGACCGTCAATCTTCGGCTCAGCGCTGAATGCGATCTTCTCGCTGTCACTGAGCTTGAGAAAGCGTCGGATACGGGCGACGAAGTCGACAACGTCCTGCTCGCTAAACGCGTTGTCGAGCGAGAGCATCGGCACCGCATGGCGCACTTTATTGAATTTGCCTGAAGGCGCGGCGCCGACTTTCAGGGAAAGGGATTCCAGCGTGCGAAGTTCGGGAAAGCGAGCCTCGATGGCATTGTAGCGCTGACGCAGCGTGTCGTATTCAGCGTCGCTGATGACGGGGCGATCCTGCTGATAGTAGCGTCTGTCGTGC
>Ga0187780_10004578_pt1 | contig 10348 bp, 9 predicted proteins | sample 1015_Q2_SP10_20__FD_132429 | JGI IMG/M metagenome (GOLD analysis project Ga0187780, IMG submission 132429) | Tropical peat soil microbial communities from peatlands in Department of Meta, Colombia - 1015_Q2_SP10_20_MG | ecosystem: Environmental > Terrestrial > Soil > Wetlands > Peat | place...
GACGAACGGCCCGGGCTCGGTGTAGCGCGGCGTGCTCCACCGCTCCGACCAGCCGGTGAGGATCAGCAGGGCGTGGCCCTTGAGATGGCGCGGGAAGACCGCGACGGGGAGCTTGCGGCCCGGCCGGCGGCGCGCGTCCACCACGACGCCCGGCAGGTCCACCAGCCGCTCGAGCGGCACGCCGGTGAAGTCCGCGCCCTTCTCGTGACGGTGATACGGGCTGTCGAGGTAGGTGCCGATGTTCATCACCGCGTTGACGCGGGTCATCGCGAACGAGGTGGTCGGGCCGTACGGCTTGCCCTTGCGGGAGTGCGCACGGAACTGCACGACCTCAGGCGCCGGGAACCCGGGATACACGAAGCCGTCGCGCGTGATCGGGTGCGAGAGATCGACGATCACCGGCGCCCCGCGCCCGGCGGGTCGATCGGCGGGCTCACGAGGAGAGCGCGCGCGATCGGGTGCGCCGCAGCCACGATCACCCGCGGCCCGCACTCGGCGGATCGAACACCGGGCTCACGAGGAGGTCGCGGGGTCCGGGCTTGCGGCCGCTCATCCGCACGAACACCGCGAGCTGTGCCCAGTGGCGCATCTCGTGCGTCACCGCCTGCGCCACCATCTTGCGCGGCGTCACCATCCGCGGCTGCGGGCCGATCTTCACCTCCTGGGGCACGTCCCAGCGCTCCGTCGGGAAGGTCGCCAGCAGCTCCTCCAGCGCCGCGCGGCTCCGTTGCCCGAACGCGAACAGCGCCTCGACCGTGCCGGAAGGCAGCGCGGCCGGGTCGCTGGGCGGCACGCCGCGGATCCGGTCGACGTACCGCTGCTCGGCGGCGAAGATGTGGCGCAGCAGCTCGCCGACGTTCTTCACCGGGCCGTCGGCGTTCGGGCCGAGGTCCACGGCCAGCGCCGCCGGACCCTGCTCGAGGAACCACCCGCGCCACTGCTCGCGCTCCCAGGCCGTGTATTCCAGCAAATGCCTCAGCTCGAACGTGAACATCGTGCTCCTCGCGAGGTCGGAGTCGTGCCTGCCGTCGGCCGCGTCGCCCGCCGTGGCCAACCCACCACCTACAACCTACCACCAACCGAGCCGCGCCCGGACTCCCCCCGCCGCCTACAGCGCGAACGCGAGCAGCACCGCGACGTCGGTCACCGCCCACGCCCCGAGCGCGGCGTAGAATCCCCGCTGGTGCTCGGCCGGCGTCATCGCCTCGCGGCGCCGGTACCACGGCAGCAGCACCACGAGCCAGCCCGCCAGCGCGACCGCGAGGCCCGCCCACTTCCACGGCGCCGCGTAGCCGCGCGCGGCCGCGATCGCGAACAGCAGGAACGACAGCAGCGTCATCGCGATCGCCACCAGCAGGCTGAGCCTGAGGCCGAGGATCAGCGCCAGCGTGCGGTCGCCGCGCCGCTCGTCCTCCTCGAACTGGTAGATCTGCGTCAGCGGGTAGAACCCGGCGAACAGCGGGCAGAAGGCGACCATCGCCAGGCCGTGCACCAGGTCCAGCGGCCGGCCCGTCGCCGCCCAGCCCGCGTAGGGCGTGAACGCGCCGAAGCCCCACATGTTGATGACCCAGTCCACGCCCGCCACCGCCTTGAAGCGAAACGGCGGCACCGAATAGGCGAGGCTCATCACGAAGCAGGTGGCGTAGATCCACGACGTCGCGCGTGGCAGCAGGAGCGTGAGCAGCTGCCCGGCGACCAGCAGGCCGAGCGAGAACTCGAGCAGCCGCGCCGGCGGCCTGGGCGGCGAGCGGAGATAGCCGATGTCGCCCTCGTCCTGGTCGAACACGCTGTTCAGCGCCAGCGTGCCGCCGTTGAGGCAGGCGACCCAGATCACCAGCACGAGCGCCGCCACGCCCCAGCGCTCGCCGTGGACGAACGGCACCAGCCCCACGGCGAGGATGAAGCCGAGCAGGGTGTGCGCGGCCATGATCGGCCACTCGGCCGGCCGGAGGTGGAGGACGTAGGAGAATCCGTCGCCGGGCAGCAGCCGGTAGCCGGCGCGGCGGAACCGGTTGCGGGTGTGCGCGGGGTCGGTCACGGGAGCACCGGATGGTCGCTGCCGGTCGGTGAATCGGTCACGTGACGAAGCCAATGCGCGAGCCCGGCAGCACCGGGACGCCGGGGTGGCGGAGCGGCAGCGCCGCGGCGCCCGAGGTCCGCGCGGTCCGGTTCCCGGCCGTCCCGCCCGCCGGCGCCGCCGCGGCCGGTCAGATCACGAACGGGATCAGCCGCCGGGTGCGGCGCGCGTAGTCCGCGTAGCCGGGCAGCTTCTCCGTCAGCAGCCGCTCCTCGCACGCGATCCGCAGCGCGGCGACGACCGCGATCGCGACGCCGACCGCGAGGCTCAGCGCCGACAGGTGCGACAACACGCCCGCCCAGATCAGCATCAGCACCGCGGAGTACTGGGGATGCCGCACCCAGCGGTACGGTCCCTGCTCGATCACGGCGCCGCCGCGCGGCGCGGCCGTCACGCTGAAGGTCGCCGGCGGGAAGCTCCGTCTCGCCCACGCCGCCACCGCGACCGCCAGGACCTGGACGGCGATCACCACCGGCGACCACGCGAGCAGGTTCCCCGTCAGGAGCAGGATCAGGATGGCCGCCACGACGGCGGCGGCCGCCCACGTCGCGACGACCCGGCACACGACTCCCACCGTCGCCCTCCGATCTGGGGACCGCGAGTCCGCCGCGCCTCACACCGCCGCCGGCCCGGCCAGCAGCCGGTGCGCGATCTGGAGGCCGCGCAGCGTGAGGTCCGGATGCACCTCCTCGATCTCGCTCGAGTACTTCGCCACCAGCGCCGCGTAGCCGCCGGTCGCGATCACCTTGGGCACGTCGCGCGTCGGCCACTCGGCCTTGAGCCGCCGCACCAGGCCGTCCACCGCGTCGGCGGCGCCGTAGACGAGGCCGGCGCGGATGCAGTCCTCGGTGCGCCGCCCGATCGCCCGGGCCGGCGGGCCGAGCTCGACCGGCATCAGCTTGGCGGCGCGGCGCGCGAGGTTCTCGCCGCTGGTCCTGAGGCCCGGGGCGATGATGCCGCCGAGAAAGATGCCGTCGCGGGTGATGCAGTCGAGCGTCGTCGCCGTGCCGAAGTCCACCACGATCACGTCCACCCGGAACAGGTGCATCGCCGCCACGGTGTTCACGACGCGGTCGGCGCCGACGGTCTGCGGCTCCTCGACGTCGAGCTTGACGGGCAGCGGCGTCTCGGGGCCGATGATCTGGGGCGTGGTGCCGGTCGCGATCAGCAGCGCGTCGGCCACGGCCTCCGTCGCGCTCGGCACCACCGACGCGAGCACCGTCGCCGTCACCTCGGTGATGTCGAGGCCGGCCTGGTCGAACAGCGCGCGCACCACCACCGCCCACTCGTCAGGCGTCTGGTCGGGCCGGGTCGTCAGCCGCCAGCTGCGCTCCAGCTCGTCGCCGTCGAACAGGCCGAGCGTGATCTCGGTGTTGCCGATGTCCAGGGCGAGTACCATGACCGTCGCCGGTATCCCCGCGAGGAACGCGTCCCGGACGGCGCGGCCGTTCGAGGGCGCCGGGGCGGCGCCGCGACTCGCGGAGCGGCGCGGCGGTGCGGATAGACTAGGCGCGCGCGAGGCCGAGGGCAAGCGAGGGTGGGTTGTGGGTTGCGGGTTGAGGGTTGTGGCGGGAAAGAAGGGTGCAGGGTGTGAGGGTGTAGGTGTCAGTCGGGCGAGACGCGGCGGGCGAGGCCGCCGCCCCTCACGCGCATCAGCAGCGCGCCGTCGCCGTCCACGCCGACCGGCGCCTCGGCGCCGGGCTCGACCCACAGCCGGCCCAGCACCATCTCGCGCTCCGCCTCGTCCAGCGCGCTCGGCCGGCCGGCGAGCGACCAGAGCTTCGGCACCAGCGCCTCGAGCAGCGCGACCCGCGTGACGCCCGGCGCGACCTCGGCGAGGGCGATCGCGGTGCCGCGCACCTCCTCCGGCACGGGCCCCGCCACGTTGACGCCGACGCCGACCGCCACCCAGCCCTGGCTCGCACCCGTCCACCGCGCCTCGCACAGGACGCCGGCCGCCTTGCGGCCCGCCACCAGCACGTCGTTCGGCCACTTGAGCCACGGCGACGCGCCGGGTGCGCAGGCCTCGATCGCGTCCGCCACCGCGAGACCCACGCGCACCGCCAGCGCGCCGGTGAACGGCCGCGCCCCGGGCCGGAGCAGCGCGGCGGCGTACACGCCCGCGCCCGGCGGCGAGTGCCACGCCCGTCCGCTCCTGCCCCGCCCGGCGGTCTGCGCTTCGGCCAGGACGAGGAGGCCGGACCGCGCGCCGGCCGTCGCGCGCTGGTGCGCCACGTCGAGCACCGAGCCGACGCGGCCCAGCAGCTCGACCTCCGCGGCGCCGGTGCGGTCCATCAGCGCCCCGGCGTCGAAGCCGTCGTAGGAGACGGCCGCGACGGAAGCGGTGCGGTCCGACGGCATCAGCGCGGTGCCGCGCCGAAGGCGCCGAGCGCCCAGGCCAGCACCGCGGCGCCGGCGGCGATCCGGTAGACCGCGAACGGCACGAAGCCGCGGCGCCGCACCCAGCTCATGAACCACGCGACGACCACGTACGCGACCGCGAACGAGACGACGAACCCGATCGCGAGCAGGATCCAGCCGTGCGCGTCCATGTGCACCGGACCGAGCGGGCTCGCGGCGCCGCCGCGGAGCGTCTTCACCAGGTCGTAGCCGGTGGCGGCCACCATCGTCGGCATCGAGAGGAAGAAGGAGAACTCGAGCGCCGCGGGGCGCGTCATCCCGCCCAGCTGGCCGGCCGCGATGGTGGACATCGAGCGGGACACGCCCGGGAAGATCGCCGAGAAGTTCTGGCACAGGCCGACCCAGACCGCCTGCGCGACGCTCATCCGCTCCATCGCGTCGGTGCGGGTCGAGAGCGCGTGCCGCGCGTACAGCGCGTCCACCACCCACATCACGACGCCGCCCGCGATCAGCGCGCCCGCCATCACGAACAGGCTCTCGAGGTTCCTGCCGATGAGCTTGATGGCGAGGAGTGAGGGGACGGCCGTGCACACGAACGCGATCAGCGTGAGCGTGAGCGGGTGGCGCAGCAGGCCGCCGGCCGGCGCGCCGGTGCGGCCGGCCGCGACGAAACTCGCGAGGAACGCGGCGATCCGCGCGCGGAAGTAGATCGGCAGGCAGGCGATGGCGCCGAGCTGGATGACGATGGTGAACATCTTCCAGTAGCCGCTGCCGAGGTCCACGCCGGCCAGCGCCTCGGCGATCCTGAGGTGCGCCGTCGAGCTGACGGGCAGGAACTCCGTGACGCCCTCGACGACGCCCAGCACGGTGCTCAGCAGGTAGTCGTTCACTCAGGCTCCGTCAGCATGGTGGGTCTCCGCGTGCAGCGACTCCTGCGGCGCCGATCTCGCCATTCCAGTCGGCCGCGTCGTCTCGGGCCCCCACGGGGCCGGGGGGCCATCCCCTGCTTCGCGGGGACCCCGCCTTCCCCGGCCCCATGGGGACCCTCGACGCGCGGCCTTCGCCGCATGTGTGACGGAGGCCGAAGCCGATCGAGCGCCGTTCCGGACGCGAAGTGGCGGGCCCCCCGCGGTGGGGACGGGTGCGGGGTGGGCGCCAGGGAGGGCCACGAGCGGACGGAATGGCGCGAGATCGGCGGCACCGGAGTCGCTTCGCAATGACCGAAGGGGGCCCGAGACGGCGCGGCCGAGGAGCATCGGCGGCGCGAGATCGGCGCCGCCGGCATCAGATCCGCTCCCACAGCAGCGCCAGCAGCCCCACCGCCATCGCCAGCTTGATGCCGGCGCGCACGCCCTCGTGCCGGCGCCGCGCCAGCTGCGCGACGAACACCAGCACGCCGAGGTCCATCGCCAGCACCGGCACGCCGTAGCGCCACCCGTACCACCGCAGCGCCCACGGCGCCAGCGAGGCGGGCACGAACAGCGCGAGCACCGCCGCCGCGGCGCCGTAGCCGGCGCGCAGCCCGTACGCGATCGGCAGCGTGCGCCGCCCGATCACCAGATCACCGTCCACGTCCTCGAGGTCCTTCACCAGCTCGCGCGCCAGGTGCAGGAGCGCCGCGAGCACCGCCGGCACCAGGCCCGCGCGCCAGTAGCCGGCCGCCGTCGCGCCGTAGACGAGCGGCAGGCTCGCCACCACGGCGACCGCGAGGTTGCCCGGCACGCCGCGCGACTTGAGGACGGGCGAGTAGATCAGCATCACCACCAGCGCCGCGAGGCCGAGCGCGAACAGCGGCCGGCTCACCCACCAGGCCGCCCCCAGGCCGAGCCCGCCGGCCACGCCCGCCGCCAGCAGCGCCGCCCGGCGCGACATCGTGCCCACCACCAGCGGCCGCAGCGGGTGGCTGATGCGGTCGGCCTCGACGTCGAAGTAGTCGTTGGCGGCGTTGCCCGCCGCACCGAGGAACATCGCGCTCGCCATCGCCCAGCCAAGCGCGGCCGGGATCCAGAACCCGCCCTGCACGAGGAAGCCGCCGACGGCGACGCCGGCCGCCGCCATCACCAGGTTGCGCGGGCGCAGGATCGCGAGCGGGCCCGGCATCAGGAGCGGCGTCACGCCGGGCGCAGCCCAGGACGGCGCTGCCGCAGCCGATCCGCGCTCGGTCGGCTCGGGCACCGCCCCCGCCGGGTTCTCGAGCGGCTCAGGCGCCGACGACGGCGGCATAGAACTCCTCGTACTGCGGGACCACCTTCTTGATGTCGAACTCGCGCGCCCTCTCGCGCGCGGCGCGCGAGGCGGCCGCCCACTTCTCTCCGTCGGCGAGGAGCGCGAGCGCCCCGGCCGCCAGCGCCTCCACGTCGCCCGGCGCCGCGAGGAATCCGCTCACCCGGTGCTCCACCACCTCGGGCAGGCCGCCCGTATTGCTTCCCACGACCGGCACGCCGGTCGCCAGCGCTTCGAGCGCCGAGAGGCCGAACGACTCCACGTCGCTCGGCAGCAGGTACAGGTCCGCCGAGCGCAACGCCTGCGCCACGTCCTCGACCTTGCCCAGGAACCGCACGTGCGCGCCGACGCCCAGCGCCTCCACCTCGCGCTCGGCCGTCGCGCGCTCCGGCCCGTCGCCCACCAGCACCAGCCGCGACGGGACCCTGGCGAGCACCCTGGCGAAGATGCGCACCACGTCCTGCAGCCGCTTCACCGGCCGCATGTTCGAGATGTGCATCAGGGTCTTCGGGCCCGCGGCCGCGCCCGGGTCCCGCGGCCGGAACTCCTCGAGGTCCACGAAGTTCGGGATCACCGAGATCTCGCACGCGGTGCAGCCGAAGGCGCGGTAGGTCTCGTCCCGCAGGTACGCCGACACCGCGGTCACCGCGTCGGAGTGCTCGATCGAGTACTTGGTGATCGCGTGGTAGCTCGGGTCCTGCCCCACCAGCGTGATGTCGGTGCCGTGCAGGGTCGTGACCACCGCGACGGTCTGGCCGCCGGTCATCAGCTGCCGCGCCTCGAGCGCGCTCATCGCGTGCGGGATCGCGTAGTGCGCGTGGATGACGTCGAGCTTGTGCTTGACGGCGACCTCGTGGAGCATCACCGCCAGCGCGAGCGAGTACGGCGGGTGCTCGAACAGCGGGTACGCCCCGATCTTCACCTCGTGGAAGGTGACGCGCTCGCTGAAGCCGCGGAGCCGGAACGGCTGCGCGTAGGAGACGAAGTGCACCTCGTGGCCGCGCAGCGCGAGCGCGAGCCCCAGCTCGGTGGTGACGGCCCCGGAGCCGCCGTAGGTGGGATAGCAGACGATGCCGATGCGCATGGGATCAGGACGCCGACACGATCGGGTTTCGGGCTCGGGCGGTCACGCCGCCGCGACGATCACGACGCCCGGGGCGCCCGATGCGCCGGGCCCCCTCAGGACGTCGCCGCACGATAGCGGGCCAGCATCTGCCGCGCCAGCGCCCCCGGCTCCTCGGCGGCGTCGAACCAGGCCACGGGGCCGCGCAGCTGGTGCCGCAGCCACGTCTCCTGGCGCTTGGCGTACTGGCGCGTGGACGTCGCGATCGCCTCGGCGAGGTCCGCCTCCGGGAGCGCGCCGTCGAGGCACTGCACGACCTCGCGGTAGCCGACGGTCTCGAGGCCGGGCGCGTCCTCCGGCACGTTGGCCGCGATGAGCCGGCGCACCTCGTCCACCAGCCCCGAGGCGAGCATCGCCTTGGTCCGCTCGGCGATCCGCGCGGCCAGCTCGGGGCGCGGCAGCCGCAGCACCGCGTACCACGGCGTCACCTCGGCCCTGGCCGGCGGCGCGGTGCGCTGCAGCTCCGAGAGCGGCCGGCCGGCGAGCAGCGCGACCTCCACGGCGCGCGCCGCCCGCTGCGCCCCGCCGCCCGCGAAGCCGGGATCGAGCCGCGCGGCCCAGCGCGCCAGGGCGCCGCCGCCCAGCGGCGCGAGCGCCGCCCGGACCTTCGCGCGCCGCGCCGGGTCGAGCGGCGGCTCGGCGAACAGGCCCTCGAACAGTGCCCGCAGGTAGAACCCGGTCCCGCCCACCACGACCGGCATCCGGCCGCGCGCGGCGATCTCCGCGATCCACACCCGCGCCTCGCGCGCGAACCGGCCGGCCGAGTAGCGCTCGGTCGGCAGCACGAGGTCGAGCCCGTGGTAGGGCAGTCGCTCCCGCTCGGCCGGGCTGGGCTTCGCGGTGCCGATGTTGAGGTAGCGGTACGCCTGGCCCGAGTCGGCGGACACGATCTCGATCGGCGCGAGCTGCGCGAGCGCCGCCGCGACCCGCGACTTGCCGATGCCCGTGGGGCCGGTGACGACGAGGATGGGCGACGGGACGGAAGAGGCGGCGGCCGCCGGCTTCGCGGCGGAGGACCGGGTCCTGCGCGCCGCCACTCAGCGCCGCCCGAAGCGGCGTTCCAGCTCGCCCAGCGGCAGCTGGACGATCGTGGGCCGGCCGTGGACGTCGTGCGCGGGCAGCTCGGTGGAGAACAGCCGGTCCACCAGCTCTTCCATCTCCTGCGCGGTCAGCGCCTGCCCCGCCTTGATCGCGGCGCGGCACGCGAAGGTCGAGGCGAACCGCTCCAGCGGATTGGCCAGCCCGCCGAACCGGCCGCCGGCGAGGTCCGCCACCACGTCCTTGAGGCAGCGCTCGGCGTCGAACCGCGCGTGCGGCGCCGGCACCGCGTGCACGGCGATGCTGCGCCCGCCGAACGGCTCCAGCTCCCAGCCGAGCTTCGCCAGGGGCTCGGCGTTCGCCTCGATCGCGTCCAGCTCGGCGGGCGTGAATTCCAGCGTCAACGGGAACAGGAGCTTCTGCGCGCTCTCCGCGCCGATCTCGAGCGCGCGCATCGTCCGCTCGTACAGGATCCGCTCGTGCGCCGAGTGCTGGTCCACGATCAGCAGCGCGTCGGGCGACTCGACCAGGATGAACGACTCGTGCACCTGCGCCAGCACGCGGACCTGGCGGCCGGCGTCCACCTCGAGCGACGGCTGGGACCACGCTTCCCGGCCCGCCGCGGCGACCTCGCCCTCGGCGGCGACGTCGAGGCCGTCCGAGTCCAGGAGGCCGAGGCCCTCGGTCTCGTCGCTCGTGAGCTCGGCCGACGGCGCGGCGCCGGTGCGCGCGCCGGTGGAGACCGCGAGGTGCTCCCACGGCATCTTCGCCGCGCCCAGCGGCGCCGCGCTCACCACGTCGCCCAGCGCGCGGTGCACCGCCTCCTCCACCGCGGCCTCGAGCGCGTAGCGGTCGCGGAAGCGGACCTCGAGCTTGGCGGGATGCACGTTCACGTCGACGTCGGCCGCGGGCAGCTCGAGCATCAGGATGACGCTCGGCCGGCTCCCCGACGGCACCGTGGCGCGGTAGCCGCGCTCGGCCGCGCGCACCAGGAAGTGGTCGCGGATCGGGCGGCCGTTGACGAACAGGTGGGCCACGCGGCCGGTGGGCGACGCCTCGGCCGGGCGCTGCACCAGGCCGGTGATCTTCGCCACGCCGGCCTCGTGCGCGACCGGCAGCAGGGTCGCGGCGAACCGGCGGCCGAGCACCTGCGCCGCGCGCTCGGCCAGCGTGGGCGCGGGCAGCGCCTCGACGACCTGCTTGCCGTCGGCGAGCAGCGCGACGCCGAGCCTCGGGAGCGCGAGCGCCAGCGTGGTCACGGCGTCGACCGAGGCGCGGGTCTCGCTGCGCGCCGAGCGCAGGAACTTCCGCCGCGCCGGCGTATTGAAGAACAGGGACCGCACGGTCACGGTCGTGCCGGGCTGGCGCACCGCGTCCTCGACCGTCGAGACCAGGCCGCCGGTGGCGACGAGCCGCGTGCCGACCGGGTCGCCGGCCACGGCGGTCTCCAGCTCGAAGCGGCTCACCGACGCGATCGAGGGCAGCGCCTCGCCGCGGAAGCCGAAGGTGGCGATCCCCACCAGCTC
>Ga0187780_10004579_pt1 | contig 10348 bp, 11 predicted proteins | sample 1015_Q2_SP10_20__FD_132429 | JGI IMG/M metagenome (GOLD analysis project Ga0187780, IMG submission 132429) | Tropical peat soil microbial communities from peatlands in Department of Meta, Colombia - 1015_Q2_SP10_20_MG | ecosystem: Environmental > Terrestrial > Soil > Wetlands > Peat | place...
AAATGAGATCCGCGAGTTTGCAAGGTGGTCGGCAATGGAACTCGGGTCAGAGACATTGAGATTCTACAACGCCTACCCCAAACTTGACGCCGTTCTGCACACATACGAGTCGGTCATATCAAAGTATGGGAGGCTCTACACGTTTCACCACGAAGCCGAGGGGAAGACTCACACTATCCTACTTAGCCACAGAATGGGGAAGAACTGGTCCATATTCTTCGAGGAGAATCTGAAAACGATTTTCGAGAGGTTGGGAATCGACTTGGAAACGGAGATTAGTGTGAACCTTGTTAGAGCTCGATTCGTGGCAAAGTCACAAGTCAGCACCCCCTAGCCATCGTAGCTCGTTGGTTTTTCCGGCAATGGGGCTGTGTTTTGCCGGTTCCTGTTCGCCCGTCTTCAGTACGTTGCTGCCACCATGCAGATCAGGATGGCAATTAGAAGCGCCAGTCCTATTCCCGAAGATACCTTAAGCCGCATGGCAAGCCCCGGCAGGGACGCGGGTTGGGGCTGACCTTTCTCAATCCCTCTGTGGATGCTTACGATCTTGTTGCCAGTGGGATAGACGACGCCTAACACGACCACCCAAGTCAGCAAAGAGAACACTGCCCCTGCCGTCATGTATGTCCCGAAGGTTGAGCCGGTGCTGAATACTGTGAAACTCCAGCCTGAGTAATCGAGGGCGGTTACTAGACCGAGGATTGGCGCCAACAGCGTGAGGATTACCGTGAATCTAAGATACTTGGGCAGCATCTTGACAACCACTTCGTTGCTCGTCGCGGGTGAGAAGTCGCCGATGGTTGGGCCAACGACCATGGCAAACAGCAGTGTGGCTCCAAACCAGCTGGCTCCGCTGAAGATGTGAAGCCAAAGCAATACGGCATTGAAAGGCACCCCGGTCTTGTCCAAACCCCTTCTTATGAACCATGCTCAGACATTCGAGGTCTGGTCCGGCTGCTCACAGCCAATGCTCATCTGCGGGCCCGACGGGAACCGTCACGAAAATGTGGCCAAGGCAGACCCGAACTCTCTCTGCCCGCGGGCATCCTTCAAATCCACGCTGCCTTAGTCTCCCTTGATTCCCCTAAGGCTTGAGCCCGAGCTGGCCCATAAGGTCGATCGCGTCGTAAAAGCCTCTAACTTCAGAAATCTCTCCAGCTTCGACTTTACAAACAAGAACATTGGTGATCCTGTAGCGCTTCCCAGTCGGAGGAATCTCACCGCCCGGATGTCTTATTGCTCCCTTCATCGTTCCGGACTCGAAGCACTCAGCGCATACCCAGTCTCCTAGCTCGTAGATCTTGGTGACCTCCATCTTGCAGTCCGGGAACATCCGAAATAGGTCGCCGAACCATCCGCCAAGTTCCTCCCTTCCATGAATAGGTTTTGGGAAAGTAGGGTCGTGGAACGTAACGTCTTCGGAGTGGAGATTTATGAAACTACTTCCGTCCCTGTTGTTGAACGCAACTTCCCACGCATTCCTCAGCACTTTCTTAGAATCGTTTTCCATCGTCTCCGAACGGACCCAGGTGGTATTTAGTTCAAGTAGGGACAGGAAGTATACCTTGAAGACGTCATGTGAAAGATGAACCTCGAGTTGAGATTCCGGTTAGACCTGACCTCGGTCAGTTGGGACGCAAATGGACAGCGAGGATCCTCGTCGACATCGGATTCCGTCGAGTGAACCGCTTCGGCCAAATAATTCGGTCAAATCCGGGCCTAACAAGACGCATGCTCTCCCGAAGACTTCATGAGCTCGAGGCCGAAGGTCTTGTCACCCGTCGCGAATTCGACGGCGGGACAAGGGGGGTAACCTGGCATCTGACCACAAAGGGGACCGAACTGTTGCCTATCTTGATGGGCTTCATCGTATTCGGTTCGAAATGGAATTACTCGTATAGATTCCAAGGGAAGATGCCTACGCTGGCAGCCCCAGGTCCCTGAGCCGTCGTCACCACCACCAGTTCTTCAATGGTAGACTAAGGAAATAGTGCAGTTTGTCAGTCAGCGCCTTCCTCATCCCTCCAGAATGGCAAGAACCAGTTCCCTCCTAGAATCGAGTTCATATCAAGCTCACGGGCCGGACCGGAACCGTCAGGAAAGTGTGACTTGGGTTTGCACGAACCGAGTCTCATCTGCGGGCCCGACGGGGCTCAGACCCATACAGGTTCGATACCATTTGTGGCATGCCGACTAGTTAGGGTTGGTAGCCTCCACAAGCGCGACCAGGGGTCTACCCCCACTTAGGCTGCGCATTAGATTTCCAATCCTTTCCTTTGAGGTTGTTTCTGAGGTGATATGGGCTTACGCAGGACCGCCGAGATTCTCAGATGCTGCTAGGAGAGTGTTGGCCTCACCTTCGCTCGACGGCAGCGGAGTCGTGACGAGCAGAGATCTAGCACTTCTATAGAGGCAGTATCCCGCCACTATCCAGCCGAACGGCCAAAGGAGAATACCGGTCAGCAGGAATAGTGGTATGGTCCCAGGAACAACCGCCAACCCAATTGCCAGAACGCCGTATGCGAACCACCTGAGGTGTTGCCTTATGGTGGGCTCTTTAGCTCGCAACCATGCTGCAACTATCAGAACTGGTGCGGCTACGAAAGGGAGGAATATTCCGGGGGCTACAATCGCTTGCATGACGAGTCCTGGCTCACCTGACGAGCTTTGGATTACGATGTCATAGTAAAGAATCTGGACTATGACATAGAGCACGTTCGCTCCCAGCAATAAGCCCCAGAACCCCAGCCGAAGACGACTCCAGTGAAAGGTATCCCTCAAGAGTGGGTCTGCTCGGCGGGAGGTGAGTAGGGATGCGTCAGCCCAGTAGAATAGGATGAGTGCGGGGATGAAGAGAAAGAAGTAGAAGTATACGTCCCCAGAGAGTCCGGTTCCTCCGCTAGAGAGAATCAGGGCAAGACAGATCCATCCGAAGGAAGCCGCTACTAACCCGAGACCCATTTCTTGCCTTCGTCTGATGCCGACAGTCATGGCCTGCCTAAGGTTGAACGCCCGGACTGCCGCGGCGCCGAATGACGCGACCGCGATCGAGAACGGGAGATCCCATCCGATCAGGGTGCTATAATCAATGCTTGGCATAAGGACTCAGCTCCATTCCGTTCGAAGTAAGGTTGAAGTTGAAGTAACCTGGTTGTGATCTACCACCACGCATTTTCGGAACTCGAAGAAGGGGAAAGACCCTGAATCCTTCTTCGTACATCTTCATTTCCACTATTCCGTCAAAAAGCTGTTGCATCGCGGTTACAGCTTGAAGAGAGTGCATTCCGTCTTCCATTGTTGCCAGCAAGACGGCGTCATACTGTTTGACGTCAGCGAAAAGTTGTGTCACGTAACGGTACATGGTCTCTTGCTGGTTCAGCATCAGCAAGGATGACAGCACATCCGCCACGATCCTGATGCGCCTCCCAGAGTTCTGCTTAAGGACCTCTTTGATGTTGAAGGACAAAGACGCTAAGTCATTAGGGTCGTATTTCATTTGTCCGCCTTCGCTCGCAATCCAAAAGGGAACCCTATTGCCGGAGTCAATCCCGAAGGACTTCTCGTCCTTCAGGACATCTCGGACGGCCAGCCGCGTGACGTACAAACAGAAATCCCCCTGGACCAGCCCAGAATGTGTAAACCAGTATCCGAGCGCTTCCTTTGCTATCACCGGCTGGCTAGTGACAAGGATTGTTGACCTATCGGGGTAGCCGTCGCCCAGCAGATTATCAAGAGATGGAATCCCGCTAGACGCCAAACGCATGCTTTAGTCAAGCTTGCGAGTTAAAGATTGGCAGCCGCTCCTAACCAATTCGGGAGTTACAACGGGCCCCAACGGAACCAGTGAGAAGCCTGAAATAGGCAGTTCTGACCGGACGGAGTTCATTCTGGGCCTATTTTCCTCGGGCCCGACGGGACCTGCTCGGTAAACCGTGCTAGAAGTGGACCCGAACTCGGGTTCGATTCCACGATTATCTATGCCCTCAACATGTCAGTGCTTGTTACCTGTTTACCACTTCTCACACATAGGGGGGTCGGAACCTCGGCCTCGGCTTCGCAAATCTGGACCTGGTGCCCTGGTCGGGCTTAATCCATGTATTGAAAGCGCCCCTCCAATCCTCGGCTAGCGAAAGATTCCCTGGCCGTCCTCGTTAGTCTAGGTTGGCGCCTCGTCCTACGAACGGGGCCCTCTGCGTGCGTGCACGCAAGGCTAGCGCCTTCTTGAAGGGGTTCGTCATGTCGTCGATACCCGTGATGATTCCAAAGGGTCTCGTTGGTTGATGTAGTGAACTATGACAGCGTAGCCGAACCAGAAAATTGCTAGAATGATAGTGTCTATCCATCCGGCTAAACTGGCATAGGCGACTAATGCGTAAGAAAAAGCAAGCCATATAATGCATAATGCGACCACCGCCGCCCAACTGATGAAACTCATCTATCAGTACTCTCCCACATTTGAATCCAAGCCAGAGCGTCCAAAGCCCTCATGTCTTCGTCCCTCGTGTCTTTGAAGGTCTTGAGGCAAGAGGAGTTGCATTTCGCAACGCCAGCCGCTCCAGCAGCCCGATGAGACGCACTCCTGACAGGAATATCCAAGCCAGGGCAAACAATGACAGGACTGAACCAGTTATCGAGAGCGGATAAGGCAGAAAAGAAGTTGCGATTCCCAGGAACCCAGCGAAGATTCCGAGGTAGCCGAGGTTCCTTCCGAACACTATTTCTTTGGTCATGAGATAACCCACAAGGATTAGCGCCCCGTTGAGCAGGAGACTGCTCAAGATGTTTCCCACATTCAAGGCTTCATCTGACGCCAACGCTGCCCCAAAGAACCCAGATCGAACCGCATTGCTCGTCGCAGTAGTGTAAAGTTGCTCCAAGTGAATGGTGGCGAGCGCGCTAGGCACGTACGCGAGTCCAAGAACGACGGCGGAGATCCCAAAGGCTAACCCCACTGACGCTGGTGCTCTTCCATGAGCCCGGAGAGACACATACAATGCGAGTATCCCAGGAATCAAGAACACGAAGGTCAGGGCATTCAGCAGGAAGAGTATCTCAAATGACGTCGCATGGGCCGAGACATACTCTGCATTGGTTGCGAAGGTCGAGTTTGGAAGGACGCTCAGGGCGAGGCTGTAACCCGTGACGTTCTCCAATCCGATCGGGGGCATACCGATTATTGTCTCAAACTGAATGGTCACGACGGTCGTCGACAGAAACAAGCTCATCAGGGTTCCCAGCAGGATGACGAACCCGCTGGCTAGCAACGAGAATCCCCCTAATTTGAGGAGCCCGTCCCACACTTTTTCGTCGAATGTGTTCTCCCTCGGCGTTTCGTTGGCGCTCAATTATGGTCGATCTAGGGTCTATCCTGCCTGCTTCACTACTATGGTTCCCGTCATCCAAGGATGGTACGAACACGCGTACTGATAGGTGCCGGCGTTGGTGAAGGTATAGCTAAAGGACGCGCCCGGCGGCATCGACCCAGAATCAAACGTTCCATCTGTGCTTGTGACCGTGTGCGTTGTTCCGTCATGGTTCACCCAGGTTACGGTAGTTCCGACCTCCACGGTGTAGGAGCTCGGCGAATAGAACTGTACGTTACTTTGACTTGCCGCCCCCTGCACGATTGTTATGTTTGCTGCCACACCAGACGACCCGCGCGCAAGCCCCAGCTCTGTCTGTGCTGCGAAAGATCCGACCACTACTCCACCCATGATGAAACCCAAAGCTAGGAGAATCACAAAGCTGGAGATGGGCATCATCTTGGGAGGCGACCGCGGAGCCGCGGCGCCCCAAACTTGCCTTAGTCCTAGGATGGAATAGATCGCCGCCGCTACCAACAGTGGAACCCCCGTAACGAAGGTCAGAAAATAGGACGGCACGGTCACGGCGCTGAAGGTACCAGGGACTAGTTGGCCTTCGGCAAGTATGAAAAAGAGGCCAATGGTTGTCGCAACCACGTAGCCGATTCGGCCGCCCCGCCAGACTGCGAGCGCGCCGATGAGTGGTATGACGGTAAGGGTCGAATACATCAGGGTGCTACTCGGATAAACTATGAGAAGTGCGTAGAAGTGACGGATGCCGGCGTAAATCAAACCTAGGAAAGGCACGAGAAACAGGAGAGACTTGCGCGAAATCGTCGGCCCAGTTGTAGAAAGAACCATCGCTAATGCTCAGGCTGAAAATTACTTGGTCATTTTTCCCGAGGCAATCGGGTCCATTGCGGCCTAGAATCGGGCATAGGAGGCCAAATCTAAGAGTTTCGTCAGAGGAAAATCAGCCTGCCCCGTCTTATTGACTTGATCCAGATATTCAGCCCTTTTCCCAAGAACCAGACAAGGCCAAGCTTATCTCGTGCAATGGGATAATGCCGGAGTGATAGTTGCCATCGTCCGGCGTCCCCAGCCTCGATGAAATACTTGGTGGAAAAGGCTATCCAGAGAGGTCTTCGATTCTAGTAATAGGCCCTCCCGGAATAAGCAAGGAAGAGTTGGGATATTGGTTTGCCCAATCGGGACTGCTAGAGGGAGATTCTTGTCTATACGTGACAAGACAGTCCAGGCGCGAAGTTGAGCAGGATGAAAGGACCTTTCAAACAACGACATCTTCAGGATCTCTGGTCTGGTTCGCACGGGACGGCGGCCAGATTAAACTGGATATCAATGACCTGACAGGTGTGCTCGGTCAAATCAGAGATTTCCTGGGGCAGAGCGGCAATCGCAGAGTCAGGATTGTCACCGACATATTGTCACCCGTTCTCATGCTGAATCCACCAGACGCCGCCTACAGATTTGCGAACCAGCTCATTGAAGAGGTCAAGGAGCATGACGCAGTGTTACTTGCGACCATGGAGGAAGGGATGCACCCTGTCCAAACCCAAGTCGCAATGCAACAGTTGTTCGACGGGTTCGTAGAGTTGAGCCTGTACAAGGCTGGACTGAAGATACTTCCACTGCTTAGGGTAGGAAAGATGAGGGGGACGAACCCCGACCAAGAGTACTACACTTTCTCCTTTACGCGAACGGGCATCCAGCTAAAGCGGGCCTTCGTGGGCGACGAAATCAAATTCAAGTGGAACGTATCCCAAGCTGAGGCGGTGCTTTCCGGGGGCACCATCTCTGGTTCGATTTTTGCTGGAACGGATACGAGAACAGTCTTCGAATTCCTCATGAGATCCTTCGTCGACGACTATATGGCCGTCAAATCAGCAATCGAGCAATCAGGGTGGAGGACTAGAATGATCATATCAAAAGCTACTGGAGTACCCAAATCCTCATTCTATGGAGAAGCGGGCAAGTTCGGGCCGATAATGAAGGAGCTGCTTTCGAGCGGCCTAGTTGAAACCCGATTCTTTCCGGGACAACGCGGTAGGGGAGGAGAAGTGATCAAACTACGGATCGCCTACGAGAAGGAGTTCGTCAAGAGGCTGGCGGATGAAGCCGGCCGCAACGCAGGTGGCAGCAAGTGGTAAGGGCCTTTGACGGAGCGACCGAATCAAGACCGTCTCAAGGGGAGATGGGGGTTTTCGCAATTCACCGTCTCGGGAAGATTCAGCGCCTATTGCCGCTTCAACGAGGATATCATTTCTCCCTCGCAGAAACGAGAATGGAGGCACACGTTTGCTAGACGTAGTAGGAGACATCTTGTCCGTAATCGGCTCGGGCCTGGCGATAATACAATTCGGCATCTTCGCATACACTGTCTACTTGGCATTCAGCATCAGGCGCTCACTGTCCGTTAGGCAATATCGCAACCAAGCTCTGGGAGTCGGGCTGGTCGCGCTTGCTTGGATCCTGCTCTTCTTTGATTTCGGTGCATTGCTCTCGGCGCATGATTACGCTTCCTTCTCTGTTGTCGCGGGTCTCATAGTGATGATGCTCTTCTACTGGGTTGACGCATCAGTCCTCGCGGCAAGGATGTCGGATCCTCTTCTGCGGGATACTCTCCAGTGGCGGAGGCTCAGGATCATCATCTGGGCGCTGGTTATCCTGGCGACCGTAGCAGCAGCTTCACTAGCTTCTTACTATCAGATGGCTACTGGCGCTGAACCGCAATTCATGTACAACCTAGGATATGGATTTGGGGTTGGATTTCTGCCTGCCACCATCGTGGTGATTGCGGGGATTGTAGTGCTACCAATCAGTGCTCACAGAGCCAGAGACAAGTTCCTACGCCGGAGTCTTGAATGGTTCGGGGCGTTCGTCGTCGTCCTCCCATTCGTCGGTGCCACGACCATCCCAATAGAGACATTTGCAGGCTTGACTATTGCAGGCTATTGTCTCTACAAGAGCGCAAGGTCGCTTGTCCCTCACGGGATTGCACAAGGGGCTTGATTAGCTAGTAGGCGTCCCAACATAGAAGCGAAATGCGTGGATTGCGGGCCCGACGGGAATCGAACCCGTTTAGGGGCCATGGCTGACCCTCGGGTTAAAAGCCCGATGCTCTACCTGAGTTCTCTCCACCTCTGGATCTAAGCTACGGGCCCGCATCAAATCCGCGAGGGCCCCCGTATTTGACTGTGAATCGAGGGTTACCTGAGGAGCGTGCGGACGAGCCTGATGCTCGCCTTCATCGTGCTCGTGTCCTCGAATGGGGCCTCCATGATGAGGGGTCTCTCTTGCACCCCCGGATAGTGGAGGAACGCCCTGATCCCCTTTCGCCCTATCCTCCCCTTCCCTATGTTCTCGTGCCTGTCGAGCCTGCTGCCGAGGGCGCCCTTCGAGTCGTTGAGGTGGACAACCTTGAGCCTGTCGAACCCGACGACCTCGTCGAACAGCCCCATGGTGTTCCCGACAGCCTCGTCGCTCCCCAGATCGAAACCTGAGGCATAGAGATGGCAGGTATCCGCGCATACACCAACCCTTCCTCCCACTTTGACCCTGTCGAGTATCCCTCGGATCTCCTCGAACCGCGCCCCGACGCTGTTCTTCTGCCCCGCCATGTTCTCGAGCAGGATCATCGTCTTCCCCTCGCTCCCGGCGATCGCCTGGTCGCAGGCCCCTGCGATGTTGGCAATCCCAACGGCCGCCCCCTTCCCAAGGTGGCTCCCCAGGTGGACGACAAGGTAGTCAATCCCGAGGGCGTCGCAGCGCTTCAACTCCTCGTCCAGGGTGTACCTGCTGATCTTCATGGTCGACCTGTCAGGAGAGGCGAGGTTGGGGAGGTAGGGCATGTGGTCGACTATCCGGGCGAAACCCGATCTCTTCCTCTTCTCCCGGAATGCGGAGACTGTCTCGTCGGCTATGGGCTTGAACTTCCACTGGTTCGGGTTGCGTGTGAACATCTGGAACGTCGTGGCTCCCAGCTCGATGGCCCGGTCGAACGCCAGGTCGAGCGAGCCGGCGGCCGAGACGTGCAGACCTACCATCGGCTCTGACATTTAGGATCAAAAGAGGCGGAGTGTGGGTTTATCAACCCACGCTCTTCTTTCCAGTTTCTGGCTTAGCGCTTCTTCGGCTTCAGGGTCTTCTTGGGACCGGCGGCGCTCCTAACCGGGGCCGTCCTGCGCCTGTAGGTGCGGGTCGGCTTGGTCAGCGTCGGAGCTCCGAGCGCGGGTGTTGAGGGTGCCGTGTAGAGTACAGGCGCCGGGGCCGGCTGGACAGTCTCGTACATCGCTGGTGCCGGGGCTGGTGCCGGGGTAAACTCTGGCGCTGGTGTCGCTTCTGGTGCTGGTGTCGGTTCTGGTGCAGGGGACGGAGCAGGCTCCGCCACGGCAGGTGCCTCCGCGGCTGGGACCTCTGGTGCCTGCTCCGTCGTCGTAACGTAAGTGTCGAACGAAGTAACTGGAGCAGCTGGTGCGCTCGTCTTCCGGTGTCCGAGGTAGCCCTTGGATGCAGCGAAGAGCACGGCGATCGCGCCCGCCGCTACGCCAAGCACTATGGTGGCTATTACCTGGAACATTGCTGAACATGATAGGGCCTATCAGGACACTTCAGAGCCAGAGTCAAACACAATCAACAATTCCATCATGTAATATCAACTATTTTCCCAACGGCCATCCCTCAAGGAAGGCCATGGCGCGTCCTTATATCTCAGTCCGCACAAATTCAGCGGCCATAATGCTGCAGGTTCAGTGGGACAAGATCTGTACCGAGATTTTCAAGTTCGACAGAAGGATCAGGTCTGCCATAATCCTCGACCAGTCGGGGAGGCAGATAGCGGGAGGGATGAAGAAGGGGATCCCCTCCCTGGAGCCGCAGAGCGAGGACATCAGGCTCATAGCCGGCATAACCATCCAGATCAACAACGACCTCACCTGGGACAGGTATTTCGGGAAACTCCAGTTCACCTACCAGAAGAGGGAGAGGATCAACATAATGACCTTCTACCTGGGGGACAAGCTCGTCCT
>Ga0187780_10004580_pt1 | contig 10346 bp, 4 predicted proteins | sample 1015_Q2_SP10_20__FD_132429 | JGI IMG/M metagenome (GOLD analysis project Ga0187780, IMG submission 132429) | Tropical peat soil microbial communities from peatlands in Department of Meta, Colombia - 1015_Q2_SP10_20_MG | ecosystem: Environmental > Terrestrial > Soil > Wetlands > Peat | place...
GCATCGGCCTACGAGCGCTGCCGATCCGAGGCCTTGCAGGCTTTCGGCAATGGCGACGTGTACGTCGAAAAGCTGTTGCCGCAGGCCCGGCACATCGAAGTACAGGTCATCGGCGATGGCAGTGGAGAGGCGGTGCATTTGTGGGAACGCGAATGCAGCCTGCAGCGCAGCCGCCAGAAGCTCGTCGAGGTTGCGCCGGCACCCGGGCTCGCGGCGGTGGTGCGCGACCACCTCGTTGATGCCGCGCTGCGCATGGCACGCGCAGTGGGGTTGCGCGGCCTGGCGACGGTCGAGTTCCTGGTGGCGGGGCGCGACTTCGTCTTTATAGAATGCAACCCGCGGCTGCAGGTCGAGCATACGGTGACCGAGGCAGTGACCGGTTTCGACCTCGTGCGCGCGCAATTGCTGGTCGCCGAAGGAAAGCCGTTGACCGCGCTGGGCTTAGCAGGCACGGTTCCGCCCCCGCGGGGGATGGCGATCGAGTTACGCGTGAACGCGGAGACCCTGCTGGTCGACGGCACGGTGCGACCGGCACGCGGGATCGTTGAGGTGTTCGACCTGCCGTCGGGCCCGGGCGTGCGCGTCGATACCTGTGGCCACGCCGGCTTTCGCCTGAACCCGCGCTTCGATTCCCTGCTCGCCAAGGTGATCGTGCACGGACCCGAGTCGGACATGGGGCTGCTCCTGTCCAGGGCAAAGCGCGCGCTATCGGAGTTTCGAATCACGGGCGTGGCGAGCAACCGGGAGTTCCTGCTCAACGTGCTGTCGTTCCCCGCCGTCGCACAGGGGCAGTGGCACACCAACCTCATCGAAGAGAACCTCGCTGCGCTGTGCGCCACCCCCGCAGCCGACCCTGCGGCCGGCAACAACGACCCGCTCGCCATCCTGAGCCACGGCAAAAGGGATATCGGCGCGGCGAACAGAGCCGGGCACGTCGTGCCGGACGGCATGCATGCGATCGTGGCCGTAATCTCCGGCACGGTGGTGAGCGTGGACGTCGGGGTCGGCGATGCTGTGCGGCGCGGGCAGCCGGTGGCGGTTCTCGAGGCGATGAAGATGGAGTACGTCGTTACGTCCTCGGTCTCGGGCGTCGTCCAGGATGTGCGCGTCACAGCGGACGAAACCCTGAGTGAAGGCGCGGTCCTCGTGGTCATGGAGGTCGCCGAGCACCAGGACGACACAGGTGCCGCCACGGGATGGGTCGCCCTCGACAGCGTGCGACCGGACCTTGCGGAGCTGCAGCACCGCCGTGCGCTGACGCTGGACGCCGCACGCGCCGAGGTTGTCGACAAGCGCCACAAGCTGGGACTGCGAACCGCGCGCGAGAATATCGCTGACCTGTGCGATCCCGGCAGCTTCCACGAATACGGCGCGTTCACGGTAGCGGCCCAGCGCACGCGGCGCACGATGGAAGACCTGATCGCGCGGACGCCGGCGGACGGCCTAGTAATGGGCATTGGGCGCGTCAATGGCGCGCTGTTCCCGGATGAGCAGGCACGCTGCATTGCCATGTCCTATGACTACACCGTGCTGGCCGGCACCCAGGGCGCGAAAAACCACAAGAAGAAGGACCGGATATTCGAGCTCGCGGCCGAGTGGAAGCTGCCGATGGTGATTTTCGCGGAAGGCGGCGGCGGGCGGCCCGGCGACACCGACGAGATCGTCGCGGGCTGGCTGGACCTCAAGGCGTTCACGCTGCTTGCGAAGCTGAGCGGCCTGGTGCCGCTGGTGGGCGTGGTATCGGGGCGCTGCTTCGCCGGCAATGCGGTCGTAGCCGGCTGCTGCGACGTGATCATTGCCACGGAGAAGACATCGCTCGGCATGGGCGGGCCGGCCATGATCGAGGGCGGCGGCCTCGGCGTGTTCCATCCGGACGAAGTGGGACCGACGTCCGTACAGCGTCGCAATGGCGTCATCGATGTCGTGGTCGCCGATGAGGCGGAAGCCGTGCGGGTGGCGAAGAAATACCTGTCGTACTTCCAGGGGGCGGTGGACAAGTGCGAATGCGCCGACCAGCGCGAGCTGCGGCATGTCGTTCCGGAGAACCGCCTGCGGGTTTATGACGTGCGCAGGGTCATCGATCTCCTCGCGGACAAGGATTCGGTGCTCGAGCTGCGCCGCGACTTCGGCGCCGCTATCATCACGGCCTTTGTCCGCATCGAAGGCCGTCCGCTTGGCCTCATCGCCAACAACCCCATGGTGCTGGGCGGAGCGATCGATGCAGACGCGGCGGACAAGGCCGCACGCTTCCTGCAACTGTGCGACGCCTTCGACATTCCCATGCTGTCGCTGTGCGACACGCCGGGTAACATGGTAGGCCCGGAGGCAGAACGCACTGCGCTCGTGCGCCATTGCTGCCGCCTATACGTGACGGGCGCGAACATCACCGTGCCGATTTTCTCGGTGGTCCTGCGCAAGGCCTACGGCCTGGGCTCGCAGGGCATGGTCGGTGGCAGCTTCCACTTGCCGATGTTCGCGGTGGCCTGGCCGACCGGCGAATTCGGGCCGATGAACCTCGAAGGCTCGGTCAAGCTCGGATTCCGCAAGGAGCTCGAGGCCGTCACGGACCCCGCGGAGCGCAATGCACTCTTCGACAAGATGGTGGCGCAGGCCTACGAGCGCGGCAAGGCGCTCAGCGCCGCGACCCTGTTCGAGATCGACGACGTCATCGATCCCGCCGACACGCGCGCCTGGGTGATGGCGGGGCTGCGATCATTGCCACCGCATCCGCCGCGCGATAGAAAGAAGCGTCCGTTCGTCGATACTTGGTAACTAGGCCCAGCAGCGTGAGGGCGGGTCTACAAACGGGAAGGTCCGCATCAGGTCGATAGCGCGATCAAACGCCTGCTATCAGACACATCTATAGTGGGGCCACCGGCGCAGGCACCAGCGCCCCTTCGAGCGGATCTTTCAATTTACCCAGCAGGGACGCTGGTCGCCAAGGTCTCAACGCCTACGAGAATTACGACAACTCGTCCAGCAACGATTTGGCGTCCTTCAGGTCTTTTGTGTCGAAGCCCTCAGTGAACCAGTTGTAGATCGGCGCAAGCAGCTCTCGTGCAGCGTCGCGCTCGCCGCGCGCTGCCAACAGTTGCGCGAGAGCTGTCGAGCTGCGTAGCTCCCAGGATTTTGCGCGCTGCTGGCGAGCCCAGTCGATCGAAGCGCGCAGCGGTGCCTCGGCTTCCTCACGCCTGCCTTGCAACATCAGCATCCAGCCCTTGAGCCGCAGGACTTCGGCCAAATGCACCCTCTCCTGCCAGCCCGGCCGTTCGATCTGCTCCATGCACTCGTTGATCAAATGCAACGCGGCGTCGAGGTCACCCTGAAGCGCCAGGGCTTCCGCCAGAGCCGACTTCGCGTAAGGAATGACGAGGTGACCACCAAACCTCGTCAAGTTCTCGATAGCCCGGCGCAACAAGGAGATCGCCTCAGCCAACTCGCCGCTCCGCAGTCGCCCGAGACCTTCGAGCTGTGGAACCAGCACCTGATAGAGGTAGGGAATGCTCTGCTCGCGTGCGAGGCGGTCAGCCTCGCTCACACGCTCCAGAAGCCGCTCGGGCTCGCGCCGGTAGTCGAAGGCGTATGCACCAACCGTTAGAGCAAAGCCGAGGTTGAAGGCATGCCCCAGTCGCCGCGCATGAGCGTCCTTCTCCTCGCTCACGCGCACGGCCTGGTCCGGGTACCCCAGCATCCAGGTCCAGTGAGACGAGAGGACCCCGACTAGGGTTCTCACGTCCTGACCCGTGTGCTGCATCCAGCGCCCGGCGCGCTGCGGCTCGTACAGCGCAAGCACCCGGTTACCCCGCTCGCGCGCTTCGAGCAGCTGGCCAAGAAAGAAATACGAATTCATGGCAGCACGATGTCCGAGGACCTGCAGATCGATATCCCCAGCCTTGTTGCCTTCGGCCAACAAGCGCTGAGCCCATTCCAGTGCCTCCTCGATGCGGCCTTGGCTGAGGGTGTTGATGTACATTCCCCACAGCCCGATGAGCAGGCTCTGGGGTTTGCCCTGGCTCTTCGCCCGCTGAAGGATAGCTGCGGCGTTCATACCCACCTCGGGCGACGCCTGTCCACGCAACCCCACCCATGCGGCGTGAAGCGGCTCCCGGATCGAAAGCTCGAGCCCGTCGCGCTCTGACGAAGACGGCAGTCGCTCGATCAGAGTTAAGCCCTTTTGGAAGTGACCGACAGCCTCCTGCAGAGCGACTCCTACCAAGGCCAACTCACCCGCCTTGCGCCATAGCGGAACGGCCTCGTTCAGATTGCCCGCGTGGGTATGATGGTGGGCGAGCACCTCCGGCGCGTTCTCGACTTGATCGAAGAAGTCCTCCTCCAGCACTTGTGCAATCTGGGCGTGCAGCTGAGCGCGTTTGCTCTTGAGCAGCGAATCGTAAGCGGCATCCTGCACCAGGGCATGCTTGAACGTGTAGCTGGCATACGGTGGCGTGCCGCGCCGGAATACCAAAGCGGCCTTGGTGAGCTCCTCCAGCGCTTCTTCGAGCCACTCGCCCTTAAGCGAAGCGAGTGCAGCCAGTAGCTCGTAGGAGAACTCGCGCCCGATGCAGGCACCTATCTGGGCGACTTCTCGGATGGGTCCCAGTCGATCCAGCCGCGCAATCAGCGAGTCGCGCAGCGTTGTGGGAATGGTCAGCGCAGGCAAGCGGCCGTCCAGCACGTAACCATCGCCCGCTTCACGCAACAGCTTCGACTCCAGCACCGACTTGGTCAGCTCCTCGATAAACAGCGGCACCCCATCGGTGTGAGCGAGAATCTGCTCTTGTATTTCTTGTGGCAGCGCCTTGCCGCCGGTCAGCTTCGCCACCAGTTCCACCCCCTGGCGCCGGCCGAGACGACCCAGCCCTAAGATGGTGACATGCGCATGCTCGCTCCAGCGCGGGCTGTATTCGGGCCGGTAGGTGACAACCAGCAATGCGGGCAGTCCCTGCAGGCGCGGAAGAAGCAGGTCCAGAGACTCCTGACTGGTAGCGTCGATCCAGTGCACGTCCTCATAGATCACCAGCACCGGCTGCCGTTGCGCCAGCGCTTCGACCTGCAATGCAAATGCCTCCAGCGTCTTCTCCTTCTGCTTCTGAGGCGAGAGGTTGAGCGGCGGGTAACGGTCTACAGGCAGCGAGAGCATCGCGGCGAACAGGGGGGCCATCTCCGCGACTTGGGCCTCGCTTCCCGCTAGCAAGGCTTCTAGCTTGTCGAGCTTCTGCTGAGGCGCGTCCTCGCGGGTAAAACCCGCGGCTCGCTCCAATTGGTCGATGACAGGATAAAGCGCAGAGTTCATGTGATAGGGCGAGCATTGATAGCGCAGAGCGGTGTATCGCTCCTCACCCAGCCGCTCTCGCAGCACACGCGTCAAGCGCGACTTGCCGATGCCAGGCTCACCGCCCACCAGCACCGCCTGTCCCTCGCCCTCTTTGGCTTCCTGCCAGCGCCGTAGCAGCAGCGCCACCTCTTCTTCGCGCCCGACCAAAGGGGTGAGCGCAGACGCACTGCGCGCCGCCTCGAAGCGGCTGTCGATGGCGCGTGATCCCACTACATGGAACACTCGCAGCAGCTCGGTTACGCCCTTGAGTGCGGGGGCACCAAGGTCGCTGTAGTCGAACAGCCCGCCAGCCAGTCCCCGTGTACGCTCGCTCACCACCACGCTGCTAGGCTCGGCCAACCCCTGCAGTCGCGCCGCGATGTTGGGCGTCTCGCCAACAGCGGCCTTGGGGACAGAAGCGTCTCCTTGTCCGGTCTCGCCTACGACGACAAGGCCGGTGTGAATGCCCACCCGAGCGCGGATCGGTGCAGAGGCCTTGAGCTGGGAGACTGCCTCTGCCACTTCGAGCCCTGCCCGGATTGCGCGCACCGCATCGTCTTCGTGCGCTCGCGGCCAGCCGAAGTAGACCATCAATCCATCGCCTAAATACTGCGCGATGTGCCCGTCGTAGCGCTCGATCACCTCACGGCAAGCATGTTGATAGGCCTGCATCAGATCGCGTAGCTGCTCGGGGTCGAGCTTGGTCGCCAAATCGGTGGAGCCCACCAAGTCGCAGAACATGACAGTGAGCTGACGCCGTTCAGCCTCGCCGCCCGAGAATCGTTGCAAAGGAGTCTGGTGCTGGGCAACTCGAGACGTCGCTGCCGGCACCCCGTCCCCGTTCAGCTCCGCGATTGCGCGCAAAAGGACTTTGCGATGGCCAAGCGCCTCAACACCCAGGTCTTGCAAGTCCTGCTGCGTAAGCTCTCGTGCTATCTTCAGATCGATAGCATTGTGCTCGAAGGTTGCCGCGTATTGAGGCAACCCGAGCTGTTCAAGCCAATGCCTCACTGACTCCATCACACCTCCCAGAGTCTGTAGTTTTGTATTAGAGCGCTTAGCGCCACACGGATGAACCGACCCTTGAGCCTGCGGAGTGCGAGCCTCGGAATACGGATTACACTCGGGAAGCTCCACGGGAAGACTTGCCAGCTTGCTGAGCCGTCCCGAGGACACTGTATGGAGAAACGGGTATGCAGAGCTTGGCTAGAGAAGGCACAAGCAATACTCGATGCGTTGTAAGAGATCCGCGATCACACGCCCAGGGAGGAGATTATGTTTGCTACTGCACGCTGGTTCGCAGCGTTGACTTTTTCTCTACTGCTCACATGCCCTACCGCACGGGCCGACAAGAAGTACGGTCCTGGTGTTACCGACACCGAGATTAAGATTGGCAACACAATGGCCTACAGTGGCCCAGCCTCTGCAGTTGGGGCGATCGGGCATACTCTGACCGCCTACTTCAAGCGCTTAAACGAGCGTGGCGGCATTAACGGCCGACGGATCAACTTCATCAGTCTCGACGACTCGTTTAGTCCCCCCAAGACCGTGGAACAGACCCGCCGATTGGTCGAAGACGAGCAGGTCGCGTTCGTCTTCGCCCCCCTGGGCACGGCCGCGAATTCGGCGACGCAGAAGTATCTCAACACCAAGAAAGTGCCGCAGCTGTTCCTGATCAGCGCCGCGTCGAAGTGGAACGATCCGAAGACCTTTCCGTGGTCGATGAGTCTCACCTGGGGCCCTAACTACTATCAAGAGGCACGCCTGCACACGAGCTATCTGTTCAAGGAGCAGTCCAACCCAAAGATAGCAGTGCTCTACCAGAACGATGACGGCGGCAAGGACCTGCTGCGCGGCCTGCGAGACGAGGTTGCGGCGCGTGGTGGCACGATCACGGCAGAGGCATCGTTTGAGGTTGCCGATCCTACTGTGGACTCGCAAGTTGTGTCTCTGCAGGGCAGCGGCGCGAACGCGTTCTTCATCTACAGCATCACGCCCAGAGCATGCGCGCAGGCGATCCGCAAAGCGTACGACATCGGCTGGCGCCCCACACGCTTCCTGTTTTCGGGTTGCCTGCATCCTGATGCGGTGCTCAGGCCCGCCGGATTCGACCGGTCCACCGGCCTGATTGCTACCGCAGCGATCAAAACGCTTAGTCCGGAGACCCAGAGCGACTCGGCGATCGTCGAGTACCTCGGCTTCATGAAGCAATACAACCCTGAGGGTGCCCCGGAGGACGGCTACAACTTGTATGCGTACGCACTGGGAAAAACCATCGAGGAGGTCCTGCGGCGCGCGGGAGACGATCTGACCCGCGAGAACATCATGCGCGTTGCGTCGAACCTGAAGGACCTGCGCAACCCAATGTACCGAGAGGGAATCTTGATCAATACCTCACCTTCCGACTACTCGACCGTTCGCCAAGCCTACCTGGTGCGCTTCGATGGCAAGAACTGGGTGCAGTTTGGCGACCTGCTGGAGGTGCGGTGAGAAGCCACGCCTAGCAGTGTTGAAAGCTGTGTCATTGGGTTGAACGTCCGGATACCAGAAACAAGAATGACTGAGGTGGAAGCAATCGACCCCATCCCCACGTTGAGATTGCCGTAATCCGGTCGTTCGTATCGAGTAAAGCCGACTCTCGGGCCATTCCATGTACGGTTCCCGCGCGCGGCTAGCGACGCGGTTTTTCGACAACCGGCGCTTCGCGGGCGTCCAACGAGGTAGAAGGTATGCAAATCACCGGTTGACGTGGTCGAGGCTAAACGTGCGTGTCCGGTCGTCGTAGGTGAAGAGCTCGGCGTAGCGTCCCCAGCCGATGGCAGCGCGCAATGTCTTTTCGGCGTCAGCCCGGTTTAGATGGTCCTGAAGCTCGAACTCGAATCGTTCCCGAGGGGCGTGGTGTTCCTCCCGCTCCTCGAGAACTTGTCGAATGTGAGCCGCCAGAGGTACGAAGCGAAGCAGATGCTCTCTGAAGAGGCGCTTGCGCTCCTCCGACTCGCTTTGAGCGAAGACGCGACCTGCCGCGGTGAGTTTGATCGATGCGTCCTTGAGGTCGGCGAATTCCAGAATGTGCAGAGCGGCCGCAATAGGGAAGAGCTCGTTGATTTCGAGGCCGAGCTCCGCGGCGATTCTTGCCAGCTCAGAGTGCCCGCCGTAGGCTGGCGAGGCCAGCGTTTCGATGAACCCGCTGATGCGATTGATTGAGAGCTCTGGCAACTGTTGCATCATCCCGCCGTGGATCTGGCTTTGCACGCCGATCGATGCCGCCATTCTGGACGTCAGAACCGAGTAGATCTCGTCCACGATGGCGTGAAACGCGGCATCGAGCCGGTTGCGCGGCTGTGGCAAGAGCACAGGGATCTCGCCCGCGATATGTCCGGGATTGGACCCGAGCACGAGAATTCGGTCGCACATCAGAACTGCTTCCTCGATGTTGTGCGTGACCATCAGCACCGCTTTGGTGGGCAGTTGATGGTTGATCCACAGATCGAGAAAGTCTGTTCGCAAAGTCTCCGCAGTGAGGACATCCAGCGCCGAGAATGGCTCATCCATCAAGAGCAGGACTGGATCGTTGACGATGGCCCGAGCGAAGCCGACGCGCTGGCGCATGCCGCCCGAAAGCTCGCGTGGGAACGCGGATTGGAACCCGTCAAGTCCGATGAGATCGATCGCGGACATGGCCCGGCGGCGTGCCTCGTCCAGAGATAGACCGAGCGCGTCTAGACCCAGCACGACATTCTCTAGGACGGTGAGCCAAGGGTAGAGAGCGAAGGTCTGGAATACGACGGCAATGCCTTGCGCCGGACCGGTTAGCAGCGCCCCGCGATACAACACGTATCCCGACGCCGGTTTGATCAGTCCGGCAGCGATGCGCAGCAGTGTCGACTTACCGCAACCCGAGCGGCCGAGCAAACCGAGGATCTCGCCTTGCCGCAAGACCATGTCGATATCAGAGAGCACCGCCAGCGGTTCGCCGGAGGGTTTGGGAAAGGCCATACAGACCTTGCTGAGCTCCATGATGGGCACTGTCGCTTCGGTCGCCATTGCGTGCTTTTCAATCGAGCCGTGTCCGACGTTCGGCGAAAACATACAGGGGCCGCCACAGCAGGCGGTTCATGGCAATAACAAGCACCGACATGACGGCAATGCCGAGCGCGATACGCGGGTAATTGCCGGCCTCGGTCATCTGCGCGATGTAAGCGCCTAACCCCGACCCGCTCAGTTTAGTCGGCCCCCAACTCACCGCTTCGGAGACGATGCTTGCGTTCCATGCGCCGCCGGACGCAGTGATGGCGCCGGTGACGTAATAAGGAAAGATACCGGGGAGCATAACCTGCCGCCACCAGCGCCAGGGCCGAACGCGAAAACTTGCGGCGGCCTCCCTGAAATCGCTTGGAAATGCGCTGGCACCCGCGATCACGTTGAACAGGATGTACCATTGAGTACCCAGTATCATCAGCGGGCTCAGCCAGATCTTAGGCGTGAGGTCGAACCGCACGATAAGAAACACAACGATTGGGAACAAGAGATTGGCCGGAAAGGCAGCGAGGAACTGAACGAGCGGCTGGACCCGCTCGGTCAGCTTCGGCCGCAGTCCAACTGCGACGCCGATCGGAACCCAGACCACGGAAGCCAGCAGGATGAGGGTAACAACGCGTAGTAGCGTAAGGCCTCCGTTGCCCACAGCGGTGCTGAGTTCCTCCCACGAAAGTGTCGTTGCGGCGGAGCGGACGAGCCCGAATCCCACATAGGCGATGCCGGTGATGAGCAGCCCGTACCAGACGACGTCAGGTGCGTGTTTTGGGAGGGGGAAGCGGGGGATCCGACTAATACGCCAAGTGGGCACAACCCGAGCGCGCGCCATGGTTTGTAATCCCCGCCCGATCGGCTCGCCAAGGCGTCTCAGCAGCCTCGATCGACGAAATAGATCGAGGACCCAGCTTCTCGGCACGATTTGGGCAGCCGTCTGTTCGAAACGAAACTTGTCCGCCCAGGCCACCATTGGGCGAAACAAGAGCTGATCGCAGAGGAC
>Ga0187780_10004581_pt1 | contig 10345 bp, 10 predicted proteins | sample 1015_Q2_SP10_20__FD_132429 | JGI IMG/M metagenome (GOLD analysis project Ga0187780, IMG submission 132429) | Tropical peat soil microbial communities from peatlands in Department of Meta, Colombia - 1015_Q2_SP10_20_MG | ecosystem: Environmental > Terrestrial > Soil > Wetlands > Peat | place...
GGACGTTCAACGACAACATGACCGCAGGGCGTGGGTTCATCGCGCTCGCGGCGATGATCTTCGGAAACTGGCGCCCGGGAGGCGCCTTCGCCGCGGCGCTCCTGTTCGGCTTCTCGAGCGCGCTCGCGCTGAAGCTCCAGATCTACTCCGCGTCGGCGGCGACGCTCTTCAACGTCCTGCCGTACGTGCTGACGCTGATCGCCGTCGCGGGCGTGATCGGGCGCACCGTGCCGCCCGCCGCCGACGGGCGCCCCTACAAGAAGCAGTAGCCGCATCGCGCCGATCTCGATCGCGGGAGCACCGGCTGACCGCCGAGACCGTCGGCGTGCCGGCGCACACCATCCCCTGCGGCGCCGTCGCGCTCTCAGGCATGCTTGCGGCCGTCGGCGGCGCCCAGCGCTCCATGGGCTTCGTCGGCTCCGGCAACGAGAACACGACCGCGGACGTGGGGTTCATCGCACTGGCAGCTCTGAGCTTCGAGAACCGGCGCCCGTCCGGCGCCGCAGGCGCGTGCCTCGTCTTCGGCGTCTCGACCGCGCTCGTGCAGCGGCTCCCGATCCACTCGCAGCACGGCGGCCTGCAGGTCGACGTCCTGTTCCAGGCGCTCCCGTACGTCCTCACCCTCGTCGCGGCGGCCAGCGTGCTCGGCCGCTCCATCCCTCCCGTAGCCGTTGGCCAGCCGTACGCAGAGCACTAGGGCGGTCCCTGCCGGCAACGCCCGCGCAGGATGGTCGGTGGCGCTCGCGCTCCTCTCGGTCGCGACCATGCCCGCTGCGATCGTGGGGACGCGCTTCGCGCGTGCGTACAGGCTGCTCGACGCCGGCTACGCGATCCCGCTCGGCCTGCTGCTCGGCTTCGGCGCGCTCGCGCTGGCACGCAGCGCGCGCCGCCGCGACGACCGGGCGCTCGGACGCCTCGGCGGGCGGCGTGCGATCCGCCTGGGTCGTGTGCTCGCGGCGATTGGGGTCTGCCTCGCCACGACCGCGCTGATCTCCGTCGGCGTGTACGCCCTCCTGCAGTACCTCGCCGGCCGCGGCTGACCACCGTCTCGAGCCAGGTGAGTGGTCGAGGCGTAGCTCGTCTACACTGGGCCGGCGATGTTCGAGATCGGTGCGAGCCTGCGCGAGGCCCGAACACGGCAAGGCCTCGACTTCACGGAGATGGAGCACCGCACGAAGGTGCGGGCGAAGTACCTGCGGCTGCTCGAGGAGGAGGCGTTCGACCAGCTTCCGGCGCACACCTACATCAAGGGATTCCTGCGGACGTACGCGGAGGCCCTCGGTCTCGACGGCGGCCTCTACGTCGACGAGTACAACTCGCGGTTCGTCGTCGGGGAGGACGAGACGCACGTTCGCGCCCGGCGCGCGCCGCAGCAACCGCTCCGTACGCGCTCGAGGCGGCGTGAGCGACGGGAGTCGCGTGTCGTCGTCATCGCGCTCGCGGGGATCGTGCTCGTGACGGCTCTCGTGATCGCGGCCTGGAAGTTCGGCGGGCCGGGAAGCCAGTCGGTGCACGGGCTCTCCCAGCCGCCCGCGGCGACCACGAGGCCACGCCAGCCAGCGGCGATCGTCGTGCGCGCGGTTCACGGAGCGTCGTTCCTCGAGGTTCGCGCGGTGAGTCGCGGCGGCAAGCCGCTCTTCCAGGGCACCCTGCTGCAGGGCGAGGCGCAGCGATTCGGCCCGAGGGCGCTCTGGCTCTCGATCACGTCGCCTCGGAACGTCGTCGTGACGGTGTTCGGACACCGCCTCAGCGTTCCGGCCGGCGGCCAGTTCCAGATCGCGGCGCCCACCCGCACTCAGTGACGGGAAGGGCGGCGCGGCGGCCTCGCGCCGCGATCGTCGTCACGGGCTCCGAGCTCGTCCGCGGCGACCGCACCGACCTCAACGGTCCCTTCTACGCGCGAGAGGCGCTGAGCCTCGGCCTGGAGCCCGCGGCGGTGACGATCGTCGGCGACGCCCCCGCTGATCTGCGGGCGGCGCTCGAGGCCGGACTCGCCTTCGACGTCCTCCTCGTCTCGGGCGGGCTCGGGCCGACGCACGACGACAGGACGGTCGAGCTGGTCGCGGCCGTGACGGGCCGCGAGCTCGTCCTCGACGAGGCGCTCGCGCGTGAGATCGGCGACGTCTCTCGCTCGTTCGCGAAGCGGATGCGGCGGCCGTATGCGGACTTCGAGCCGGGGGTCAGGAAGCAGGCGACGCTTCCTGCGGGGGCGATCTGCCTCGGTCTCGCCGGGACGGCGCCCGGTCTCGTCGTCGACGCGGGGTCGTGCGTCGTCGTCGTGCTGCCCGGCCCGCCGGGCGAGCTCGCACGGCTGTGGCCGAGAGCGCTCGACACCGAGCCGGTACGCCGGGTGCTCGCGCGGACGCAGGTGCTCGAGCGGCAGGTGCTGCGGCTGTTCGGAGTGAGCGAGTCCGCCGTCGCGAAGGCGCTCGCCGACGCCGGCGGGGACGGCGACGGAGTCGAGCTCACCATCTGCGCGCGCGACTTCGAGATCCACGTCGACGTCCTCGTCGAGCCCGGAGCCGGGCCCCGGGCCCGCGATCTCGTCGCCCGCTTGCGTGCGCCGCTCGAGCAGTACGTCTTCAGCGAGGAGCAACGGTCGATCCAGGAGATCGTGCTCGAGCTGTGCCGCGCGCGCAGGCTCTCGCTCGCGACGGCGGAGTCGTGTACGGGCGGGATGGTCGCGGCGCGACTGACCGACGTGCCCGGCGCGAGCGACGTCTTTCGGGGTGGAGTCGTCGCCTACGCGAACGACGTCAAGGAGCGCGAGCTCGGGGTGCCGGCAGCGCTCCTCGCGACGCACGGGGCCGTGTCCGCCGAGGCCGCGGCCGCGATGGCCGCCGGCGTGCGCGCGAGCCTCGGCGCAGACGTCGGGATCGCCGTGACCGGCGTCGCGGGACCGGGCGGGGGGACGCCCGAGAAGCCGGTCGGCCTCGTCTTCTTCCACGTGACCGGACCGGACGGGGAGGAGACCTCGCGCTTCGAGCTTCCGGGCGAGCGGGAGTGGATCAGGTCGCGCTCGACGGTCGCAGCGCTCCACCTGACGCGTCGGCTCCTGACGCGAAACCGGCACGAACCGGTATGACCCAGGCCGGTAGCGTCGTGGCCGATGGCGATCTCCGACTCTTCGTCGCGCTCACGCTCCCCGAGCCGGTGCTCGACGGCCTCGCCCGATGGAGCGAGAGCGAGCTCTCGACAGGCCGGCGCATCGGCCGGAGCGACCTCCACGTCACGATTGCGTTCCTCGGCCGGCGGCCGCGAACCGACCTGCCTGCGGTACTCGATGCGGTCGAGGCAGTCGGGAGCGGCGCCTCCCCGTTCCTGCTCGAGCCGCTCCGCTGGCGCGAGACGCGGAGCGTGGGGATGGTGGTGCTCGCCGATCCGTCCGGCGAGGCGGTGCGTCTCGCACGAGAGCTCCACACCCGGCTCGAGGATGCCGGCCTCTACCGGCGCGAGGCCCGTCAGTGGCTGCCGCACGTCACCGTGCTCCGCTTCCGCGAGCGACCGCGCCTGCACCCGTCGCTCCCGCCGATCGGGGCGTTCGCTCCGTCCGGTCTCGCTGCTTTCCTTTCACGTCTGCACCCGTCCGGCGCACGGTACGAGGTGCTCGAGTCCGTCCCCCTTGACCGAATGAGATTGCGAGGATGAGGGAATGAACCGCGAAGAAGCTCTCGACGTTGCGCTCGGCCAGATCGAGCGCCAGTTCGGCAAGGGCTCCGTGATGAAGATGAGCGATCAGGCGCAGGTCTCGATCGGCGCCGTCTCGACCGGGTCGCTCTCGCTCGATCTCGCGCTCGGGATCGGCGGCCTGCCGCGCGGCCGGGTGGTCGAGATCTTCGGACCGGAGTCCTCCGGCAAGACGACGCTCGTCTACCACGTGATCGCGGAGGCGCAGCGGCGTGGCGGGATCTGCGCGTTCATCGACGCAGAGCACGCGATGGACCCGCAGTACGCGCGCCGGATCGGGGTCGACATCGACAACCTGCTCGTGTCCCAGCCGGACACCGGGGAGCAGGCGCTCGAGATCGCGGAGCTGCTCGTGCGGTCGGGCGCGCTCGACGTGGTCGCCGTCGACTCCGTCGCGGCGCTGACGCCGAAGGCCGAGATCGAGGGCGAGATGGGCGACAGCCACGTCGGCCTGCAGGCTCGGCTGATGAGCCAGGCCCTGCGGAAGCTCGCCGGCACGCTCAACCGCACGGACACGATCTGCCTCTTCACGAACCAGCTGCGCGAGAAGATCGGCGTCATGTTCGGCTCGCCGGAGACGACGCCGGGCGGCCGCGCGCTGAAGTTCTACGCGTCCGTGCGGCTCGACATCCGCCGGATCGAGACGCTCAAGGACGGGGCGGAGGCGTACGGGAACCGTGTCCGCGTCAAGGTCGTGAAGAACAAGGTGGCGCCGCCGTTCAAGCAGGCCGAGTTCGACATCATCTACGGCTCCGGCATCTCCTGGGAGGGCTCGGTCGTCGACGTCGCCCTGGAGAAGAAGATCATCCAGAAGTCCGGCTCGTACTTCAGCTTCGGCGACGAGCGGCTGGGGCAGGGGAGGCAGAACGCAACGGCCTTCCTCACCGAGAACCCGGACGTCGTCCAGGCGATCCTCGCCAGGATCCAGGCCGACGCGCCCGCGGAGCAGACGGTGTCGGCACGGCTCCTCCCTCAGGTGGACGGTCGTGCAGCCGCTCCTGCGTCCCCTGTCGACGGAGCGCCGGTCGAGGAGAGCGAGGTCCCAGCGGGCGAGCCGGTCGAAGCCTGACGACGGATCGGAACACGCGGGTGCGGAGAGCGCAGCCGTCGTGACCCCGGTCGTCACAGGCTTGCGCGACGCCGGCCACGGCAGCGTCGCGGTCGAGCTCGACGGCTCGAGTTGGCGCGTCCTGCCCGGCGTCGCTGTCGTGCGCGCCGGCCTCGTCGTCGGGATGTCGCTCGACCGTCCGTCTGCAAGTCGCCTCAACCGCGAGCTCCGGCGGAGTGAGGCGCTGGGGGTCGCGGTCGGCGTGCTGCGGCAGCGAGACCATTCGCGACGCTCGCTGCAGGCGCGGCTCGGGCGTCGCGGCGTCGCGTCGTCGGTGTCGGAGGACGCGCTCGCCGCGCTCGAACGGGCAGGGCTCGTCGACGACGTGCGAACGGCTCGGACACGCGCGACCTCGCTCGCGGAGCGGGACGCCGGCGATCTGCTGATTCGCGAGGACCTCGAGCGTCGCGGCTACGCACCGGAGCACATCGAGGCTGCGATCGCCGAGCTCGAGCCCGAGGCGGGTCGAGTGGAACGGATCGTCTCGACGCGCGGCGCGAGCACCCGAACGCTGCGCAAGCTTGCCGCGCGAGGCTTCGCACCGGAGTCGCTGGAGGATCTCGTTGCGGAAGTCGCGGGGGACGCGTTAGGATGAGGGCGCTTCACCCGACATTTCGCCTGCACAGAACGTCTTTCCGAATCGCGTGACTTCTCCGACCATCGACCTCTTGCAGCCCAGGACGGACATCTGCGTCCGCCTCGGGGAGGACCGGGCTCTGCGCTGAGCCGACGCGGTTCCGGAACCGCCTGAACGGCGGAGTGCCGGGTGTGAGCGCCCGCAGCCGGAGCTGCGGACAATCGAACCTCGCTCGGAGGAGTCGAGATGCTCACGGTCGTCGTTGCGCTCGCTGGACTCGTCGTTGGTGGCGCGGGCACGGTCGTGTGGCTGCGGTCGTCGAGCGGCTCGCGTCTCCGCAGCGCGGAGGACAGTAGGCGACAGCTGCTCGCCGACGCGGAGCGAGAGGCGGAGACCCGCCGCCGCGAAGCGGAGGTGGAGGCGCGTGAGCAGGCAGTACGGCTCCGGGCGGAGATCGAGCGCGAGGTCCAGGATCGGCGCGTCGAGATCGCGAAGGTCGAGGAGCGTGTCGTTCGGGTCGAGGCGGACGTCGATGCGAAGCTCGTCGAGCTCCAGCGGCGGGAGCAGGGGGTCGCCGACCGTGAGACGCATCTCCGCCAGCTGCAGGACGAGCTGAAGGTAGCCAAGAGCGAGGCGCTCGACGAGCTGCAGCGCATCTCCGGCTTGACGCTCGGCGAGGCCCGGCAGCAGCTGCTCGAACGGTCGGAGGACCTCGTGCGCCACGAGCTGGCGAGAAACGTCCGACAGCTCGAGGAGGAGGCGCGAACCGATGCGCGGCGGCGGGCGCGAGCTCTCGTCGCCGACGCACTCCAGCGGGTTGCCGCGAGCCACACGGCCGAGACGACCGTGACCGTCGTCGAGCTCGCCTCCGACGACATGAAGGGTCGGATCATCGGCCGGGAGGGCAGGAACATCCGCTCGCTCGAGCACCTCACCGGCGTCGACTTCATCATCGACGACACGCCGCACGCCGTCGTCCTCTCGTCGTTCGACGGGATCAGGCGCGAGATCGCCCGCTCGACCCTCGAGAAGCTGATGGAGGACGGGCGGATCCACCCGGCGCGGATCGAGGAGATGTACTACCAGTCGAAGGCCGAGATCGAGGAGCACATCGTGCTCGCGGGCGAGCAGGCCGTCTTCGAGGCGAACTGCGGCGAGTTCCACGAGGAGCTCGTCAAGGTGCTCGGCCGGCTGCGCTACCGCACGAGCTACGGGCAGAACGTGCTCAAGCACACGCTCGAGGTCGTCCACCTCGCCGGCATCATGGCGACCGAGCTCGGCGCGAGCGCGAAGACCGCGAAGCGCGCGTCGCTCCTGCACGATCTCGGCAAGGCGACGACGCACGAGGTCGAAGGCTCGCACGCGGCGATCTCGGCCCAGCTGGCGAAACGCTACGGCGAGGCGCCGGGCGTCGTCCACGCGATCGAGGCACACCACTACGAGGTGCAGCCGCAGACGGTCGAGGCGGTGCTCGTGATCGCGGCGGACGCGATCTCCGCCTCACGGCCGGGGGCGCGCGGCGAGAGCCTCGAGCACTACATCCGGCGGCTCGAGGCGCTCGAGGAGATCGCGACGTCGAAGACGGGCGTGGCGAAGGCGTACGCGCTCCAGGCGGGACGCGAGATCCGGGTGATCGTGGAGCCGACGGAGGTCGACGACGACGCGGCGGTGCTGCTGTCGCACGAGATTGCGCGCGAGATCGAGGACCAGCTGGAGTATCCCGGCCAGGTGAAGGTGATCGTGATCCGCGAGAGCCGTGCGGTCGAAGTCGCGAAGTGACGGGTCGCGAGGGTGCGCCCGTCGAGATCGTGCGACCGGAGGCGGATCTGCTGGGTCGGCGCGCCGATCATGCGGCGCCACCCGACGGGTGACCCGGGAGCCGCCACTACCATGACCGGACGATGAGGCGGTATCACGTCACGACGTTCGGCTGCCAGATGAACGCGCACGACTCCGAGCGGATCAAGGGCCTGCTCGAGTCCGTGGGACTGGGCGAGGCGGTCTCCGCCGACGAGGCGGACGTCGTCGTCTTCAACACGTGCACGATCCGCGAGAAGCCGGACACCCGCCTCGCCGCCCACCTCGGGAACGCGGCCGCCCGGAAGCGGGAGAACCCCGAGCTCGTCGTCGCGGTCGGCGGCTGCTACGCGGAGGCGCAGCGCGAGCGACTGTTCGAGCTGTACCCGTTCGTCGACGTCGCGTTCGGTCCCGGCTCGATTCCTCATCTCGCGGACTGGCTGGGCGCCGGCGGCAGCGGCGTGGAGCGGGGCCGGTTCGGCACGCACGACCACTTCGCTGGCCACCTGCCGTCCCACCGAGAGCGGTCGTTCCAGGCCTGGGTGCAGGTGTCGATGGGTTGCAACTCGAAATGCGCGTACTGCGTCGTGCCGGCGGTTCGGGGGCGCGAGCAGAGCCGGCGACCTGGCGACATCCTCGCCGAGGTCGAGTCGCTAGCGCGCGACGGCGTCCGCGAGATCACACTGCTCGGTCAGAACGTGAACTCGTGGGGCCGCGACCTCGCGCCCGGGGTGACGATGGAGTTCGGCGAGCTCCTCCGCGCGTGCGATGCCGTTCACGGCATCGAGCGGATCCGATTCACGAGCCCGCACCCCAAGGACTTCCGGGCCCCGGTGATCGCGGCGATCGCCGGCTGCGACGCCGTCTGCGAGCACGTCCACCTCCCCGTGCAGTCCGGCTCCGCCCGTGTCCTCAAGGCGATGCGGCGCACGTACACGCCCGACCGGTATCTCAGCCTCGTAACCCGCCTGCGCGGCGCGATCCCCGACCTCGCGCTCGGCACCGACATCATCGTCGGCTTCCCCGGGGAGACGGAAGAGGACTTCCTCGCGACCCTCGAGCTCGTCGAGGACGTTCGCTACGACAGCGCCTTCACGTTCGTCTACTCGCCGCGACAGGGGACGGAGGCGGCGGCGATGCCGGGCCAGGTGCCGGACGAGCTGAAGCACGAGCGGCTCGAGCGGCTCGTCGAGGTCGTGCAGCGGATCGCCTGGGCGCGCAACCAGGAGCGGGTCGGCCGGACCGAAGAGGTTCTCGTGGAGGGGCCGAGCCGGACGGACAAGGCGTTGCGCCGCGGCAGAACCCGTCGGAACACGACGGTCAACTTCACGGGGTCGGCGGCGGCGGGCGAGCTCGTGGACGTGCGTATCGACGGCGCGACGTCGACGACGCTGCGCGGCGCCGAACGAGCGCCGGTTCCTGTCTAGCCTCCCAGTTGCGCCACTGTGGTGTCGGCGGAAGGATTGCGCCCATGAGGGCGCCGGAGGTCCGGTACGCGAAGACGGTGGACGGCGTGCACATCGCCTATCTGGTGCGCGGCAGCGGACCGGTCGATCTCGTGTACACGCTCGGGATGGCGGGGAACTTCGAGATCGAGTTCGAACCGCCCTGGGGCGTGCGGTTTCTCGAGCGCCTGGCGTCGTTCTCGCGGGTGATCCTGTTCGACAAGCGAGGGACCGGGCTATCCGACCGTGTGCTCGGGGTTCCCGACTTCGACATGCGGGCGGACGATCTCGGCGCGGTCCTGGACGGCGCCGGGTCCGAACGAGCAGTGCTGGTCGGCAACCGCGGCGGTGGGAGCCTCGCCGCCTTCTACGCCGCGATGCACCCCGATCGCGTCCTGGCGCTCGTCCTCTACAACTCATGGGCCCGAACCGCCTGGGCGCCCGACTATCCGTTCGGGAGCTCGAAGGAGGAGTTGGCCGCCTGGCGTGAGGAGATCGCAGCGAACTGGGGGACGCGCGAGATGGCGAAGCGCTTCCTCGAGAGCGTCGCACCGTCGCATGCCGACGACCCCGAGTGGATCCGCTGGGAGGCCAGGTCTCTTCGACACGGGGCGTCTCCGGCCGCGGCACTCGCCTTCGACGAGTTCGAGCAGGCCATCGACGTGCGGCGTGTCCTGCACACGGTGCAGGCCCCGACCCTCGTGCTCTCTCGCTCCGAGGCGGCACGCGCGAGATCGGCCGATCTCGCGGAGCGGATACCCGGTGCCCGCCACGTTCACGTGCCGGGTGAGGAGTGGATGCCGTACGCGGGAGACATCGACGTCCTCCTGGGCGAGATCGAGCGCTTCGTGCGGTCGGTCAGCGCCGAGCAGGCGACGTTCGAACGGGTCCTGACCACGGTGTTGTTCACCGACGTCGTGGGCTCCACGCAGAGGGTCGCCGAGCTCGGCGACGGAGCGTGGAAGACGTTGGTGGAACGGCATCACGCCCTCGTTCGCGCGATGATCGGCCGGTACCGAGGGACCGAGGTCGACACGGCAGGCGACGGGTTCTTCGGCACGTTCGACGGTCCTGCTCGCGCCGTGCGGTGCGCGAAGGCGATCATCGAGGCCGTCCGGCCGATGGGTATCGACGTGAGGGCGGGCGTCCACACGGGCGAGGTCGAAATCATCGACGAGAAGGTGGGAGGGATCGCCGTGAGCATCGGTGCTCGGGTGGCCGCGCTGGCGGCGCCGGCGGAGGTGCTCGTGTCGCAGACGGTGAAGGATCTCACCACCGGCTCCGGCCTCGTCTTCGCAGAGGCGGGCGAGCACGAGCTGAAAGGCGTCCCGGAGCGCTGGCGCCTCTACCGGGTCGTCGTCTGAGCGCCACGGTCGTCGCGATCTTCGGGCCGACGGCGTCGGGGAAGACGGCCATCGCGGAGGCGCTTGCCGACCGGCTGGAGACGGAGGTCGTCTCCGCGGACGCGATGCAGGCCTACCGCGGCCTGCCGATCCTGACGAACCAGCCCGAGCGGCCGACCCGTCTCGTCGGGATCTGGCCGCTCTCGCACGGTGGCTCGGTGGGCGAGTACGAACGCCTGGCGCACGAAGCGATCGACGGGCTCGTGGCGAGAACCGGACACGCGGTCGTAGCGGGCGGCACCGGGCTCTATCTGCGAGCGGCGCTCGCCACGCTCGAGCTGCCGCCCGCGCTCTCGTCGGAGGTACGGGCTCGGTGGGAACAGGCCTA
>Ga0187780_10004582_pt1 | contig 10345 bp, 10 predicted proteins | sample 1015_Q2_SP10_20__FD_132429 | JGI IMG/M metagenome (GOLD analysis project Ga0187780, IMG submission 132429) | Tropical peat soil microbial communities from peatlands in Department of Meta, Colombia - 1015_Q2_SP10_20_MG | ecosystem: Environmental > Terrestrial > Soil > Wetlands > Peat | place...
GCGCACGCCGCACACCCCGAGCACGCAGGTGCGCGATCGCCCCATCGACCGGCTCCTGCGCGGGAAACACGAGCGGATCGGAGGTCATCGCCTCCTGCGCGCTGATGCTCGCGAGGTCGGCGGCACGCTTCAACTGCGTGCGCAAGATGTCCCGATCCGTGATCATTCCCACCACGCGGGGCGGCGCGGTGCCGCGCATGACGACGACGGCACCCACTTGCTCATCGCGCATCAGCCGCGCCACGTCCCGGAGCGAAGCGCTCTCGGAGATGCTGGCCACGCGCCGGCTGCACAGAGATCCGATATTCATGCGGGCGCTCCGCGCCGAGTTTCGGTCATTAAGGCATGCGGCGGCCCGCGCGCCTATGCGTAGCAATGCGGATGGGCAGCGTCGCCCGCGCGTTCGAGAATTTTTCAAAAGGGCTCGTAGGAGCAGGCTTTATGAACGTCGGCGAGCTGCGCAAGCCAGATGTGCCCGTCACCTCGCAGGATCAGCCGCTCTCGGGCGCTGCGCGCTTGCTGTGCTCGCACCACGTGGGTGCTCTCGTGGTCGTCGATCCGGCCGATCCCAAGCGACACCCGATCGGCATCGTCACCGATCGCGACATCGTGCGCGGGCAGCTGCAGCGCAACGCTGATCTGTATTGCCTCACGGTCGCGGATGTGATGACGGGGGAGCCGCTGTCGTTGCCGGCGGACACCGAGCTCGCCGAGGCGATTGAGGACATGAGCTCGCGCGCGGTGCGCCGCGCCCCCGTGGTCGATGCCTCCGGCGCACTCATCGGCATCGTAACCCTCGATGATCTGCTGCCCGCGCTGGCCCAGGAGCTGGCGGGTCTCGCGGCGCTCATGGCGACCCACCCCGCGGAGAAACGCACCGCGGGCTAGGGCTCACGAGGAAACTGCAGCGTTACGTGTCGGTGTGCAGATCGAGCACTAAGTGCACCGCGCCGGAAACACCGCGTTCGCGGTGAAACCCGAGCGCCTGCGCCAGGTGCAGCATCGCACGGTTATCCCCCAGGGTGTCTCCGACCAGGCGCGCGGTACCACGCTCGCGGCAGTAGCGGATCAGTTTCCGCATGAGCAGCGAACCCAGGCCCTGCTGCTTGAGGTCCGAGCGCACCAGGATCGCAAACTCCGCCTCGAGATTCTCGGGATCCGTGCTCGCGCGGACCACGCCCAGGGTCTCCGCCGCGCCCGCGCCATCGGGCGCCGAGGCAATGAAGGCCATGTCGCGCTCGTAGTCGATCTGCGTCAGACGGGTCAGATCCGACTCCGGCAGCTCGTTCACGGCCGAGAAGAAGCGCGCCCGCCGATCCTCGGGCGTCGTCGCGGCCAGCAGCCGCCGGTGCTGCGGCAGATCCTCAGGCCGGATGGGTCGCAGCAGCAGCCGGCGGCCGTGCCAGCTCAGTTCCTCCTCGAGCTCGCCCGGATACGGCCGGATCGCGAGCCGCGCGACCGCGGGCCCCGCCGCCGGCGCGAGTGCGATACGCGCATCAAGCGCGACGACGCCTTCGGCACCGACCAGCAACGGATTGATATCGAGCTCGACGAGCTCCGCCACGTCCGCGGCCAGCTGTGCGAGCTTGATCAGCGTCAGCTCCAGTGCCGGCAGGTCGACCGGCGGGCGCTCGCGGTAGCCCTGCAGCAGTCGATACACGCGCGTACGCGCAATCAGGTCGCGCGCCAGCACGCTGTCGAGCGGCGGCAGCGCCAGTGCCCGATCGCCGATCACCTCCACGGCGGTCCCACCCTGGCCGAACACGAGCGTGGGGCCGAACGTCGGATCGAGGGCAATGCCCGCCAGCAGCTCGTACGCCCCCGGGCGGCGCACCATCTGCTGTACGGTGAACCCCTCGATGCGTGCGGCGCTCTTCAGTGCCCGGCTGCGCTCGAGGATAGCCGCGGCGGCAGCCTCGACCGCCGCAGGCGTCGCGAGATCGAGCGCCACGCCACCCACGTCCGACTTGTGGCTGATGTCGGGTGACAGGATCTTCAAGGCCACCGGAAACCCGATCATCGCAGCGAGCCGCGCGGCCTCGGCGGCATCACGCGCGATGCGGGTCGCGACGACCGGTATCTGGTACGCGGTGAGCACGTCCTTGGCCTCGGGCTCGGTGAGCGTGCGGCGGCCCTGAGCAAGCGCCGCGCTGATGATCGCGCGCACCGCGGGCGTGTCGGGCCTGAAATCACGGGCCAGCGATCGCGGCGTCTGCCGCAGCAGCGCCTGGGCCTCGTGGTAGCGGCACAGATGCAGGAAGGCCTCCACCGCCTCCTCGGCGGTCGCGTAGGCCGGCACCGTGCCCGTCGCGGCGCTCGGCGTCTCGCCTCCGAGCCAGCAGCCGAGCGCCGGTTGCGCAGCCCTCGCCAGCAGCGGCGTGCACACGCGTGCGACCGCGGCGGCCGAGGCGACCGCGGTGGGCGCATGAACCACCAGCAGCGCATCGACGCCGGCATCGGCGAGCACGGGCTCGAGCGCTGCGGCGTAGCGCTGCGGCGGGGCATCGCCGATGATGTCGAGCGGATTGCCGCGCGACCAGCCGCGCGGCAGCACTGCATCGAGCTCGCGCAGCGTCGCCTCCGAGACTTGCGCGAGCGTCCCCCCGCCGCTCACCAGGGCATCGGTGGCCATGACCGCAGGGCCGCCGCCGTTGCTCACGATGGCGAGGCGCGGCCCGCGAAAAGGCTTGGGATGAGCCAGGATCTCGGCGGCCTCGAACAGCTGCCGCGTCGTTGCGACGCGCAGCAGCCCCGCGCGCCGCAGCGCCGCCTCGTAGACGGCATCGGAGCCCGCGAGCGCGCCGCTGTGGGAAGTGGCCGCGCGCGCGGCCGCGGCCGTGCGCCCGGCCTTCACCACGATCACCGGCTTGTTGCGCGCGGCAGCGCGTGCCGCGGCCATGAACTTGCGCGCCGCGGTCACCGACTCGATGTACAGCAGGATGGCGCGCGTCTCGGCATCCGCGCCGAGATACTCGAGCAGATCGCCGAAGTCGACGTCGGCGGCGTTACCGAGTGAGATAAAGTGTGAGAATCCGATGCGCCGTGTGTGCGCCCAGTCGAGCATCGCGGTGGTGAGCGCACCCGACTGCGCGACGAAGGCGAGACTGCCGGTGTGCGCACCGAGGTGCGCGAAGCTCGCGTTGAGCCCGATCCCGGGCACCAGCACGCCGATGCAGTTGGGACCGAGGATCCGCAGGCAATAGGGTCGCGCCGCCTTGAGCATGGCGGCACTCAGGGTTTCACCTCCGGGGGCGGCACGCTCCAGGCCCGCGCTCAAGACGATCGCGGCCCGCGTCCCCCGGGCGCCGAGCTCAGCGATCACGCCGGGCACGCTCTCGGCGGGCGTGCACACCAGCGCAAGATCGGGCGTCTCGGGCAGCTGCGCGACCGTCGCATAGCAGCGCTGGCCCCCGAGCGTCGCGTGGCGGGGATTCACCGGCCACACGGGGCCGCCGAAGCCGTCCTGGCGCAGGTTGCGCATCACGGTCGCGCCGACGCTGTGCGCCCGGTCCGATGCGCCGATGACGGCGACCGAACGCGGTGCGAACAGCTGGCGGAGGTTGCGCCGACTCATCGTCCCGTCGACGCAGGCGTCGCGACGACCGCAGGCGTCGTTGCGGCGCGCGGCTGCGCGCGACGAGACTCATCAGGCGGGAGCGTGTTCGAATTCAGCAGCTTGCGTACGGCACGCGGGGCGAACTGGCACCACTCGAGCGCCACGCCGTCCTCGGTGCGGCGCACGACGTAGGCGAACAGCGGCTGCGCGACGCGCGGCCGTCGCGGGCGCTTCGCGCGGCCGCTCTCCAGATACACGGCGACACGCGTCCACAGGGACAGCGGCGGAATCGGCATGGCGACGAACACGCCGCTCAGGCTCAGGTTGCGGATCTGACCGGGCAGAGTGCCGTACGCCTCCACCTGCAGACGCACATCGTGCTGCAATTCCACGCGTTCGCCCCAGCGGTGTTCCATGGCGTCGGCTACCTCTCGTGCGTCGAGGCCGCCCGTCGCGTGCGCAGCTTGACGAGCAGGAAGTCGCAGTCGGCGCGCTCGATCAGTCTGCCGGTGAACGTGCCAACGAGCGCGGTCAGCGCCTTGTGGTGCGTCAGCGCGCCGAGCGCGACCAGGTCATAGCCGTGCGCGGCGATGAACTCGGGTAGTACACGGGCGGTGTCGCCGCCGACCACGTGCAGTGCACGGGTTCTCGCCTGCACCTCCTGCGCTCTGACTCGCAGCGCATCGCGGAGTTCCGCGTCCCGTCCGGCATCAGCATCGCCGGCGCCGTAGACGAGATCGAGACTCGCTCCACAGTGGCTGGCGAACACGTCGGCGGAATGCAGCACGGACTGCGTGAGCTGGGGCTGCTCGTCCCCGGAGATGTCGATGGCGGCGGCGAACTGCGGCGTCGGGCTCCACGGCCGGCCATGCGTCAGGAGCAGCGGAGCCTGACACGTGCGTACCAGCTCGAAATCAGTCGCCGTCAAGGTGGACCCCTGACCCGTGCCGTCGGCGCCGATCGCCCGAATGACGAGGTCCGGGTGGCTGCGCCTGACCTTGTGCACGATCGCCTCGCACAAGGGACTCTCGCTGGCCGCGTCGAAGTCGACGCGCACATCATCGGCCGCCAGCGAGTTCCACAAATTCTGCAGAAATTCGTGCGCCTCGCCAACCGCTGACTTAAGCACGGCACCCGCTGCACGCACATCGTACTGGTGATGCAATACGTACGCGCGCTCCGCGTCGCACAAGAACAGCTGGAGTCGCGCGCCGAAGCGGCGCGCGACCGAGATTGCCTTCAGCAGCGTCTGACGGGACGCCGCCCCGCGGTCGAGTGCAACCAGGATCGATCCGATGCTCTCCACGCGAACACTCCGGCCCTCCGCGCCGCCCGATCAGGCCGCCTGTTCGAGCAGCAGCAGCGCGGAGGCGGTATTGGAGATGGGAACGTGGTAGTTGCTGTGCAGCCGGCGGACCCGCGCTCCGACCGCGGCGCGCGCGGCGATCCACATCAGGATCTCCACGCCCTGCGAGCCTGCGAGCTCCACCAGCTCCGCGGGCGTGTAGCCGAGCAGCGCCTGCGGGTCATCCACGAGCTTGCGCAGACAGTACTGGTCGAATTCCTTGTTGATGAAGCCGGCGCGCGCGCCATCGAGCTGGTGCGAGAGACCCCCGGTGCCGAGGACGACCACGCGGGCGTCGCTGTCGTAGGACTCGATGGCGCGAGCGATCGCTTGGCCGAGCTTGTAGCAGCGGCCGGGCGAGGGCAGCGGGTGCTGCACCGTGTTCACGCAGACCGGTATCGTCTTCACCGGCCAGTCCCTCGTGCCCGGCCACAGCAGGGCCATGGGCACCGCGAACGCATGATCGACCACCATCTCCTGGCAGGTCGTCAGGTCGAACTCCTCGGCGACCAGGGATTCGATCAGATGCCACGAGAACGCCGGGTCCCCGGGGAAGGAACCGAGGGAGGGCAGACCCCAGCCTTCGTCAGCGTTGACGTATTGCGCCGCCGCACCCACGGCGAACGTCGGCATCTTGTCGAGAAAGAAATTGAGGCCGTGGTCGTTGTAGATGATCACGGCCACGTCGGGGCGCGCCTCCTTGAGCCAGGCATGCACCGGCGTAAACGCCTCGAAGAATGGCTTCCAGTACGGGTCGTTCTGCAGACCCTTCGCGATCGCCTTGCCGATGAGCGGCACGTGAGAGGTCGAAATCGCACCGACGATACGTGCCATGACTCACCTACCTTCCGCCATGAGTTTTGCCTTGAAGGCCTCGACGGTGGTTCCGGTCTGCTGCGCCCCGATGTCCTGTACGTCGAGCCCGAAGATGCCGGCGAGCTTGGCGAGGTAGTAGATGTTGCCGCCGGCGGCGATCAGTTCCAGAACGTTGCGCGACTTGACCGCCGCGCGCTGCTGCGGCGTTAGGCCAAACTTGGCGCAATAGCCATCCTCATCGGCCAGGAAGGCCGCGCGATTGGCCGCGCTGTTGAACGAGTAGCACATGCGGTTCAGCGCATAGCCCTTGAGGGCCTCCCGGCCATCGAACAAGGTCGTACCGGCGATCTTCGGCCGGGCTTTCGGCGTCTTCGCTGCGGCTGCTGACATGGCTTACGCGCCTCGCTCTCGCGTGGCTGGCAGAGTGTCGGAGCGGCGCCGACAAGGAAATACGTAGATGTGCGAAGCGCCTGCGGGCGAGCCTCATCAGGCCGGCGCGAGCCGCAGCAGGTGCTCGAGCCGCCGGTCATGGCCGTAGATGTCGTCGAAGAACAGCACCTGTCCGGACTCGAGCGCGAGGACGGTGCCGTACAGGATCAGGACGGGCACCGGGGCCGCGAGCTTCACCCAGCGCGACTCCGGCGCCGTCATGGCGGCGCTCACACTTTCGGCGGTCCAGTTGCCAGGCGTATCGCGCAGCACCTGGACCGCGAGCGCGACCGGATCGGAGACGCGGATGCAGCCGTGGCTGAAGGCGCGGCGGGACTGCGCGAACAGGCCGTGCGCCGGTGTCGCGTGCAGATACACATCGTAACGATTCGGCAGTACGAACTTGATCAGGCCCAGCGCATTGTCCGGTCCCGGCTGCTGGCGCAGCCGCAGCCGTCCGGCGGCGAGCGCTTCAAGATTGGCGGGAGTCGGGGGGAGCGCCACGGCGGAATCGTCCTCACCGGCGACGATCTCGAGGTGCTGTGAGGCCAGAAAGCCCGGCTTCGCGCGGGCCTGCGGCAGCATCTCGCGTCGGGTGATGTCGGCGGGCACGTCCCAGTAGGGCCGGAACACGACATAGCGCATGTCGGCAGTGAACACCGGAGTCTGCATGCGCGGATAGGTGCGCCCGACGATCACGTCCTGCTGCAGGATGTCGGCGCTGCGATCCGCGGTGGAGCGGAAGGCGAAGAGGCGGAACTGCGGAATATTGACGATGATCGGTGGCCGCTCGAAGGCCGGCAGCCAGCGCCAGCGCTCCAGGGTCAGCTCGATCTGCCGCACGCGGTGCGCGAGCGGGATCGTGAGCGCCGCGAGGGTGGACTTGCCGAGCTTGCCGTCCGGTGCAAGACCGTGACGCCCCTGGAAGCGCTGCACGGCCTCGGCGAGCCCGGCGTCGTAGGTCGCAGCCGCATCCTGCGGCCCCGCCTCGCCTCGCAGGTCACCGAGCGCCCGAAGCACCTGCCGCAGTGCGGGCGCACCCGCGTACGCACCCCCGACCTGCAGCGTGTGCTGCGCCCCCTCCCGCAACGAGGCGAGCGGCAAGGGCAGCGCGGCGAGATCGCGGTAGTGGCGCAGCGTCTGCTCGAGAAGCCGGTAGTGGTAGAACTGCGGCTCGACCGAGGCGATGACCGCCGCCGGGTCGGCCCCGGCGGCGAGCTCGGCGAGGACACGCGTCAGGTCGAGCGGTGCGCCCGTGCGCTCGAGCTCGAATCCGGCGGCACGCGGGTTCACACGCCCGGAATGCAGATCCGAGAGGAAGCGCAGACCCGCAGCGCTGAGGCGCGCATCGAAGTCCGTCCAGCTCCCCGCCCCGCGGGCGGCCTGTTGCTCGAGGTCCAAGAGCACCGCCGCGCCGTAGTCGTCGGGGCGCAGGCCATAGGCCTGCGCCCCGCCCAGCTGGGCAAGCAGCGCGCGCGCCTGAGGCGTCGCCGTGCCGCTGCGGCTCCATAGCAGTGCCGGTACCGCGGTGCCCGCGGCCAGCGCGAGCGCGGCCTGACACAGCGTGAGGCAGGCGCACAGGGTGGCCGCGCCCGCGAGCCGGCGAGCGTGCCTAGCGAGCCGCGCGACCCAGGGCCTGCACTCGCGCGAGCCAGCGGCCACGCTGTGCCGAGTCCACGGCCTCGACCATTCCCAGGATGTTGGCGCGGATGGGCTGGATACCACAAAACGCGAGGATGTTGCGCTCGAGACTCTTCAGGCTATGCGCCCGATAGTACCAGCGGTAGAACAGCGCCGGCATGCCCATGGTGAGAATGATGCGGGCCGACTTGCCCGCGAGCAGCTTTTTCGGCGGGCGTGCGCCCTCGCGGGCCCCGAACGCGAAGCCCGGTCGCAGCACCTGCTCGAGGAAGGCCTTAAGGAGAGCGGGCATGGAGCCGAGCCACAGCGGGTAGAGAATCACCACGTGCTGCGCCCAGGCGATCTTCTCCTGGCAATCACGCAGCGCTGCCGGAGCGGCGCCGCCCTGGAAGTCCTCGGCGGTGCGCAGCAGCGGAAAATCAAGCTCGCTGACGATGATGCTCTGCACCTCGTGACCGGCGGAGCGCGCCCCTTCCCAGTATGCCCGGGCGAGCGCGTGCACGAATCGCTCGGCGCGGGCATCCGGATGGCCATCGATCACCAGGATCCGCCGCCTCACAAGCTCGGACCCGCGGCGGCGGTTCGCTCATCCGGGTGCTGTGGGCTGCCGGGCAGCCGCGAGATGTAGTCGGCGAGCCCCTCGAGCTCTTCCATGCCCAGATCGCGCAGCAGCTGCACGTGCCCGCGCACCAGGTTGGGCCGGCGGCCATCGACGGCGTCGTGCAGCTGGCGCAACAGGTACTCGCACTGCTGGCCCGCCACACGTGGCACGAACTTCGCATTGTCCCCCTCACCGTCCGCGCCATGACATGAGCGGCAGTGCGCCTCATAAAGATGCCGCCCGCGACCGAGCCATTCGCCGCTGCCCACGGTTCCGGTGCGTGCGGGAGCGAGCGATGCGACGTAAGCCGTCACATCGGCGATGTCCTGGCTGACGGTGAGCAGGTGACGGCCGGCGATCTTCTCCATGCGATCGTCCCAGCGGGCGCGGTGACGATAATCGATCAGCTCCTTCGCGAGAACGCGCGGGTGCTGCCCCGCGATCTGCGGGACCCAGCCGCTCGGCAACCCGCCGCCGTGCGGCCCGTGACACTGGGCGCAGGTCTCAAAGAGCTGCGCGCCGTGTTCGAGGTTCGGTACCGCGCGCAGCACCTCATCCAGATCCGTGGCAGCGCTGGCGGCAACGGCGAACCGGCATGCGAGGGCAAGCGCAAGGATCGACAGCGGGGCTGCAAGTTTCATGGCCACACCCGGACTTCGGTGGACGCTGCGCTCAGCGTACCTGTGAAGCACACAGGCTGCAGCTGTCCGTGTAGGGGACCGCATCGAGCCGGCGCGGCTCGATGGGATAGCCACATCGCCTGCACTCCCCGTACTTGCCCGCGCGCAAGCGGCTCAAGGCGACCTCGAGCTCCCGCAGCTCGGCCTCGGTGCTGATGCGCAGGGCGGTCAGCACATCATCGTTCTCGCGCTGTCCGGCCTGTTCGGCGAAATCCGGACTCAAGGGCTCATCTTCCCGCGCGAGGTCGGCCTTCACCGAGGCCAGGCGCTGCGACAACTCCTCCCGCCGCTTCAGCAAGCGGACTCTGACCTCGTCCCACGCCTGACCGGGTGCCTGCATGTAAGGAAGTGTGCGAGCGGGCGGCGGCGGGCGAAAATGCGCGGCACTGCCTAGCGCCGTACGCGAACATACCTAGGGGCGCCGGGCAGGCCGGGGGCCGGACCCCATCCGTTATGAGGAGAGACGCCCGCATGAGCATCGATGGCCGAGAATTCCTTGTCCCTCCCGGAAGCAGGGTGCGCTTGAACGAGTGGCGGACACACGTCGCGCCCGCCTATCGCTCCAAGCAGCATTACGAGAAGCTGCTGCAGGCGCACATCGCCGAGTTGAGCCGCCTGCAGGACCTGCTCTATGCCAGCAACCGCGAGGCGCTGCTCCTCATCTTTCAGGCGATGGATGCCGCCGGCAAGGATGGCGCGATCAAGCACGTGATGTCGGGCGTCAATCCCCAGGGCTGCCAGGTCTTCAGCTTCAAGCACCCGAGCCTGGAGGAGCTGCAGCACGACTTCCTGTGGCGCACGACCCGGGCGCTGCCCGAGCGCGGACGCATCGGCATCTTCAACCGCTCCTACTACGAAGAGGTGCTGGTGACGCGCGTACACCCGGAGATCCTCGCCGCGGAGCATCTGGCGGTCCGTGCGGCGCGCTCGCGGGATTTCTGGCAGGAGCGCTACGCCTCGATCGTCAACCTGGAGAGCCATCTGCACCGCAACGGCACGCGCATCGTCAAGTTCTTCCTGCACATCTCGCGCGAGGAGCAGCGCAAGCGCCTGCTCGCACGCATCGACGACCCGCACAAGAACTGGAAGTTCTCGCAGGCCGACGTGGAGGAGCGGGCCCGCTGGCCGGCGTACATGCGGGCCTACGAGGAATGCCTCGCCGCGACGAGCACCGAGGCGGCCCCTTGGTACGCGGTACCGGCCGATGACAAACGTAATGCGCGGCTCATCATCTCGGGCGTGGTGCTCCAGGTACTCGGCGGACTCGATCTGCGCTA
>Ga0187780_10004584_pt1 | contig 10341 bp, 10 predicted proteins | sample 1015_Q2_SP10_20__FD_132429 | JGI IMG/M metagenome (GOLD analysis project Ga0187780, IMG submission 132429) | Tropical peat soil microbial communities from peatlands in Department of Meta, Colombia - 1015_Q2_SP10_20_MG | ecosystem: Environmental > Terrestrial > Soil > Wetlands > Peat | place...
GAGGTCCGGAGCCTGGCCGCAGGCCATCAGCGCGGCGGCGAGCAGCACGATCATGCGACTGGGCATGGATGACCCCCACAAGGCAGTGGTAGACCGCCTCGCCACCGTCGCCAGGACGGCGCATATTCGGAGACTGTTCCCACCCGATGGCTCAGAGGATGGCATGGCGTTCAAACCCATCAAACCCGGCACGCGACCCAAGCTCACTGACGCCCTGGCGATTGCCGACACGGTCCCCCATGGCGCGGATGCCGAGCGGCTACTGGCTCCGTTGCTCGAGCGGCTTCCGGCGCTCCAGTCAGCGCTCTATGCCGAATCGAAGCGCGCCGTGCTGGTCATCCTGCAGGGCCGCGACGCGTCGGGGAAGGACGGGGTCACCCGCAAGGTCTTCAGCGGTCTCAATCCCCAGGGGTGCGATGTCAGCAACTTCAAAAGCCCCACCGTCTACGAGCTGGCCCGTGACTATCTCTGGCGAGTACATCAGGTCGTCCCCGCGAAGGGCATGATCGGCGTCTTCAACCGGTCCCATTATGAGGACGTGCTTGTCGTTCGGGTGCACGAACTGGTGCCCAAGGCCATCTGGTCGAAGCGCTACGAGCAGATCAACGCCTTCGAGAAGATGCTGTCTGAAAACGGCGTCACCATTCTCAAGTTTTTCCTGCACATCTCACAGGACGAGCAACGCGAGCGCCTGGTCGAGCGGCTGCGCGACCCGCTCAAGAACTGGAAGTTTTCGGTCGGGGACCTCGAGGAACGCAAACGGTGGGACGAGTACACCGAGGCCTACGAGGACGCCCTCGAGCGCTGTGGCACCGAGTGGGCGCCCTGGTACCTGGTGCCGGCGGACCGGCGAAAGGCGCGGGACCTGCTGGTGGCGCAGGCCGTGGTGGAAACCCTGGAGGCCCTGAACCCGCAATTCCCTCGAGTGGATCCCGATGTTCTCAAGATCGCGCGGGAGTGGGAGCGGGAGAGCGCCGGCCACCACCGCGCGCAGGAGTAGCGGCCTCAGTAATTCCCGTTTTCGTCCACCAGGACGTAGGTCAGCTTGTTCCCCGAGAAGTAGTACGGCGCCTTGTTGCCCAGGGATTGGAGCAGCGCGTTCATCAGCCGGGTGTCGGTGGTGGTCATGGAGACGGCCAGCTGATAGGGCGTCGTGCTGGGCGACAGGTTCTCCCACTGCAGCACGTAGCTTGGGTAGACGAAGGTAAATCCCTGCGGCAGGTAGCTGATCATCTCCGGGGGGATCACACCTGGCGCCGTGGGCTGAGGCCACTGGTTGTTGTGATCGGCCTCGAAATTGTACGCTGCCAGCCGCACCGTCACGAATTCCCCCGCCAGCTTGGCCGCGTACGCGGTGCGGGTGAGGTCGATGTACTTGAGCACCGCGATCCCCGCCAGCAGCCCCATGACCAGCATGGTCACCAGTAGCTCGATCATCGTCCATCCGCGGCGGTTCCTCATGGCTTCCTCCGCTGCGTGATGAGCGTGTAGCCAGTCCCGAGGAATTCGCGCGGTGGGGTCCCCGAATCGTAGGTCAAGGTCAGGACGCCGTTGTGCCCGTGAAGCGTGAATGCCGAGCCCGATGGCCGGTACTCCAGGTTGATCGAATCGCCGCCGGCCTCCGCCAGCGTCCGCGGCAGGCGGCCACTGTCGGTCTTGAACCGCTCGATCCGCATGATCTCCGCGAACATCCGGACCCTGAGGCTCGCATCCTGGATCTGGGGGGTCTGCTCGGGTGGCTTGGTCACCAACCAGCTGGGCTGGACGACCAGGATGCCCACCAGAGCGACGGCCACCGCGACCATCGTCAGGCGGTAGCGTGGGTGCGGGGTGGGCTCTTCCTCGCCCGCATGGTCCCGCTTCTCGGTCTCCGACCGGACGACGTCCTGGAACGCCTGCAGCAGGGCGCGCCGATCGGGGCTGCCGGGGGGTTGCGGCGAGGTGGGCGGCTTGGGCTCGGCCATTAGTGGGTAACTCGCTCTCCCTGGAGTGCTCGGGCGACCTGCTCAGGAAAGCTGCGAATGTCGATTGGTTTCGTAATATAGCCGTCAAAGCCCGCTGCGAGGGCCCGTTCCCGGTCCCCGGCCATCGCATGGGCCGTGAGGGCCACGACCCGGAGCGCCCGGTGCGGCGAGGCCCGGATCTCTTCCAGAAGTGCGAAGCCGTCCTTGCCCGGGAGCTGTATATCCATCAGCACCAGGGCTGGCTGGCTTGCCTCGATCGACGGCAACATCCCTTCGCCGCTCGTCAGGCCGATGACGGTGTGCTGCCGCAAGGCCAGTAGCGTGCGGAACAGCTTCATGTTGTCAGGGCTGTCTTCGACGATCAGAATCGTTGCCATCCAGGGCTCCTCCTCTCTAATCCCTCGATCGCCGGAGGGCCGTCTGGACTGACTCGGCCCCCGGCCTGTCAGGTGACTCGGCGAGATCGAGACCCACGGTGATCCCGACGCTGCCGCTGAACGATAACCCGATTGCGATCGGCTTCAGGCCGTCTCGTCCGCGGCCCAGGTTCGGTTGAGCCGGGTCGCATCCGGGGCTACGTTTGGGCCGGCTCCCGTTCTGTCACCATCGCTCCAGTATCGGCTCGCGAACCCTGACCCTATATATGCGCCCTCACTCCCTCGCGGTCATCGGTCTCGGGGCCATTGGGGGATCCCTGGCATGGCAGGCGCGCCTGGCCGGCGTGGCCTCGGTCATCGGCTACTCGCCTGACCGGAACGACAGCGTCCAGGCGCTCAAGGCCCGGGCGGTGCACGATATCGCGGACAGCCCGGCGCGGGCAGTGCAGGGGGCCGACCTGGTTGTGCTGGCGGCGCCGCCGCAGGCGATCCTCGACCTGTTGGCGTCGCTCGCGCCCCATCTGGGGCCCGAGACGCTGGTGACCGACGTGGCCAGCATCAAGGGACCGGTCGTCGCCCGCGCGCGCGAGGCCGGTCTCGAAGCACGCTTCGCCGGGAGCCACCCCTTCACCGGTACCCACGTCGCCGGGTGGAGCGGGGCCCGCCCCGATCGCTTCACCGATGCCATCGTCTACGTCTGCTCCAGCGGTGCCGCGGGCGACCGGGCGGCCCGGGAGGTGATGAACTTCTGGTCGAGCGTGCTCGGGGCCCATCCGGTGCTGGTGGAGGCCGCGACCCACGATCAGCAGCTCGCCTGGACCAGTCACCTCCCTCAGGCGGTCGCCAGTGCGCTGGCCCACGTCCTGAGCAGTGAACCCTCCCTCCGCGGCGCATCATTCGGGTCCGGGATGCGCGATACCACCCGGCTCGCCGCCAGTCCGGCGGAAATGTGGGTAGACATCTTCCTGATGAACTCCGCTCCGGTCCAGGAGGCGCTGGGCCGCATGGAGGGAGAGCTGGTGCGGCTCCGGGAGCTCCTTGCCCGCGGTGATCGGCCTGGGCTCTATGCCCTGCTCGAGGAGAGCGCGGTCTTCCGGCGTCGCCTGGAAGGGGGTGGCGAGTCCGGAGCGGCGCCCGCCGGGTCTTGAAGCTCGGCCGGCCCGCCGCGGCGGTCCGTTCCCGCTTGCGTCTGCACCGCCGATGTCTGGTTGGTTGAGGAACCTCACCGTGCCCGATAGTCTTCTGCCCACTGCTTGGGGCTAGCGCGCGCGCCCACGCGATGCGGTGCGCGCCAGAGCTCCGAAATCCCCTCGAGGTGGGCATGCACGTTGGCGGCATCATCCGCGTTCCAGGCGACAAGAGCCTCTCGCATCGGGCCCTGCTCTTCGCCGCCATGGCGCGCGGCACCAGTCACATAGGCGGGATTCTCACCTCCCTCGATGCCCGCTCCTCCGCGCGCGTGCTCCGCCAGCTCGGCGCCCACATTTCGCCCCTGAGCGAACGACACACCGTCACCGTGCGAGGGAATGGGCGGCTCCGCCGCCCCAGTGCGGTGCTTAACTGCGGTAATTCCGGAACCACCACCCGGTTGCTGCTTGGCCTCCTCGCGGCGCACCCCTTCGCGGCGTCTCTCACCGGCGATCGTTCGCTGCGCCGCCGACCGATGCGGCGGGTGACCGGCCCGCTGATCCAGATGGGTGCCCGGGTGATCGAACGCAATCCGCAGGGAACCCTCCCCCTCACCATCCGCGGCGGGCGGCTCCGCGCGCTGCGCCACGAGATGCCGGTGTCCAGCGCTCAGATCAAGGGCTGCCTGCTCCTCGCCGGGATGGCCGGCGGCGTGGTGGTGTCGGTGCGCGAGCCCCACGGCCGCTCCCGGGATCACACCGAGCGGCTGCTCCGGGCCTTCGGCTTCACGGTGGAAGAAGGGGAGGACGGCTGGGTGCGGTTCGAGCCCACCGGTCAGGTGATCCCGTTCGACATGCAGGTTCCGGGAGACCCTTCCTCTGCCGCCTACCCGGTCGGCGCGGCGGTGCTCGCCGAAGGCGGCACGCTCGCCGTCACCGGGGTGTGCGTCAACCCGACTCGGGTCGGCTTCCTGCGGGTGCTTGAGCGCATGGGGGCTCCCGTCGTCATGGGAGACCTCGAGATGCAGTTCGGCGAGCCCGTCGCTACCCTAACCGTTCGACCGGCCGCCCTGCGTGCCACCGAGGTCGAGCCGTCGGAGATCCCGGCCCTCATCGATGAGATTCCGATCCTGGCCGCACTGGCCACTCGCGCCGAAGGCACCACGGTCTTTCGGGAGGTCGGGGAGCTCCGCGTCAAGGAAAGCGACCGTCTCGGCCTCATCGCCGAAAATATCCGCGCCGTGGGCGGGGAGGCGGAGGTGAGCGGGGACGACCTGCACGTCACCGGGCTGGCGGCCCCTCCCCGTGGGCGGGTCCGCACCGAGGGGGACCATCGTATCGCCATGGCCTTTGCGGTCCTCGGCACTCTCCCGGGTGCGCAGGTGAGAATTGACAATCTCGCCTGCGCGGCCGTGAGCTACCCCAATTTCCCTCACATGCTCCGGTCCATCCGCCGGTGACCGACTCCAGCGCGCCGCTCATTAAGCGGCCTGCGCGGGTCATCGCCATCGACGGGCCTGCCGCCAGTGGCAAGTCCTCCACTGCCCAGGCCGTGGCCGACGCGCTGGGTCTCGCGCATCTCGATTCAGGCGCGCTCTATCGGGGGGTGACCCTGGTCGCGCTGCGCGAATGTGGCGCGGCCCCGGACGCGCCGCTCGACGCCAACCGGATCCTGCTCACCGCCGAGCGCCGGGGCCTCGCCCTCCATTTCGACGGGAGGGGCTACGCCGTCTACCTGGCTGGCGAGCCAGCCGACCAGGCCATCCGGACCCCCGAAGTGACCGCGATGGTTTCGCCCGTGTCGGCCCTGGCGGAAGTCCGCGAGTGGGTGAACGAGCGCCTCCGAGCGCTGGCCCGCGCCGGGCAGTCGCTGGTGGTCGATGGTCGGGACATCGGCACGGTGGTCTTCCCCGACGCCGACCTCAAAGTCTTTCTCACCGCCTCGCCCCGGATCCGCGCCGAGCGGCGCCTGCGCCAGCGGGGAGAACGAGTCGACCCGGCGGTTCTGGAGCGGGAAACGGCCGCGCTGGCGGCCCGGGATGATGCCGATTCACGCCGAGCCGTGGCCCCGCTGCGCATCGCCCCCGACGCCATCCCCCTGGATGGCAGCGCCATGAGCTTCGAGGAGCAGGTCGCGACGATCGTAGCGCTTGCCAGAGAGCGGACCGGGGGCGCGCGGACGGCGTCCTGATCTCAGTCGGCTTCACTGCGCGCCTTGTCCTAACCCATCTTCACCACTAGATTTGCAGGCTTCCATCCAGCACTTCCGCCGGATGGAACATCAACACTCTGCCCGCGGCCGGTCCGGCGCGGCCACTTTGAGGTAGGTTGTGACCACCGATCGTTCCACCATCACCCCCACCGCTCTTCACGCGACCGCGACCGGCCTGCGCGTACGTCCCGATCTCTACAACGAGGAGTACACCTCGGACGAGTACGAGCAGATGCTCTCGATGTACGAAGGGACCATGTCCCAGATCGTCGAGGGCGAGATCGTCAAGTCGAAGGTCCTCCGCATCACTGACAGCGCCGTCATCCTGGATGTCGGCTTCAAGTCCGAGGGCTCCGTCCCTCTGGACGAATTCAAGGATCCCCCCCAGCCGGGCGATGAGGTCGAGGTCTTCCTCGAGCATCTCGAGGACCAGGAGGGCGCTGTTGTGCTCTCCAAGAAGAAGGCCGACTTCATGCGGGTCTGGGAGAAGATCAAGCAGGCCCATGAGACCGACCAGCCGGTGCAGGGCACCCTCGTCAAGAAGATCAAGGGCGGCGTCGTAGTGAACCTGATGGGCGTGGATGCCTTCCTCCCGGGCAGCCAGATCGCCTTGCGCCGGGTTCCCAACATCGACGAGCTGCTCGGCCAGACCTACGAGTTCAAGATCATCAAGCTCAACAAGCGCCGCCGGAACATCGTGGTCAGCCGGCGCGTGATTCTCGAGAACGAACGCGCCCACAAGCGCGAGCACCTGATGAAGGAGTTGGCGGTCGGTCAGGTGCGCAAGGGAATCGTCAAGAACATCACCGACTTTGGCGCCTTCATCGACCTGGGCGGCGTGGACGGCCTGCTGCACATCACCGACATGTCGTACGGGCGGGTCTCCCACCCGACTGAGATGGTCGGCATCGGCCGCGAGGTCGAGGTCAAGATCCTCGACATCGACTGGCAGCGCGAGCGCATCAGCCTCGGCATGAAGCAGCTGCAGCCCTATCCGTGGCAGAAGGTCGCCGAGCGCTACCCAGTCGGCACCCGGGTGCAGGGCAAGGTGGTCTCGATCACCAACTACGGTGCGTTCGTGGAGCTGGAACCCGGCATCGAGGGTCTGGTCCATATCTCCGAGATGTCGTGGACCCGCAACGTCCGGCATCCCTCGAAGATCGTCTCCATCGGCGAGACGATCGAGGCTGTCGTGCTCAAGGTGGATGAGAGCGAAGAGAAGATCTCGCTCGGCATGAAGCAGACCGAGCAGGATCCCTGGACGGTCCTGCCGCTCAAGTATCCGGTGGGCACCCGCCTGCAGGGGAAGGTGCGCAACCTCACCAGCTTCGGTGCCTTCGTCGAAATCGAGCCGGGCATCGACGGCCTGATCCACATCTCCGACATGTCATGGACCAAGCGGGTGCAGCACCCGTCGGAGGTGGTCAAGAAGGGTGATGTCGTGAACGTCGTCATCCTCAACATCGACGCCGACAACAAGCGAATCTCCCTCGGCCTCAAGCAGGCGGAGGAGGATCCCTGGCTCAAGATTGGCGAGACCTTCCCGATCGGCACCGAGTTACAGGGCCGGGTCGCCCGCATGATGGACAAGGGCGTCGTGGTGGACCTGGGGAACGATATCGAAGGCTTCGTGCCGATGTCTCAACTGGGTGTGCCGAACATCGAGGATCCGGCCCAAGCTGTGAAGGAGGGTCAGGCGGTCGACATGAAGGTGCTCGAGGTGGATCCCATCCATCACCGCATCGTGCTGGCGGTCGTCGGGTACCCCGATCTGCCGATCATTCCACCCAAGAAGGTCATCATCGACGAGTCGCCCGCCGAGGAATAGCTCGACCCGAAGCGACTCCGCGCGGGGCCGTGACCACCTCCGTCATGGCCCCGCGTTCGTTGTGTCCAGGATCACCTCCACCCCCCCAGACGGTCCGTCGAAAAACCCTGCATGCTGCATGGGAACCAGTCCCCCTCGTTCGCAATCAAAGCCTGCAACTCATTAGAGGGCAGCGGGTTGCGATCCGTGCATACCTCTTGCTTAGAATCGGCGCAGACCAGCAGTTCAGGGAGCCAGGATGGAAACCAAGGACTTCGAGCAGGAGCTTGCCCGCCTGGAGCGGCGGCGGCGGCAAGCCGGCATGACGATCATCGAGCTGCTGGCCGTGCTGGCCATTGTCAGCTCGCTGGCGAGCATCGCCATTCCCAAGTACCACGCCATCGCCGACACCGCGCGGGTCTCCCGCGCCATCGGTGACATCGAGGCGATCCAGATCAGCCTCGATACCCGCGACACGCTGCCGGACAACCTCCTCAGCCTGAACCTCAATCTGACCGATCCGTGGGGGAATCCCTACGTGTACGTGAAGTTCCCGCATGGGACGCCGCGGGTGGATGCCTTCGGCGTGCAGCTCAACACGACCTACGATCTCTACAGCATCGGCCCGGACGGGTCGACCTCGACCTCGACCAACGCTTCGTCCAGCATCGACGACGTGATCCGGGCGAATGACGGCGGCTATATCGGTTCCGCCGGCAAGTTCTGACGCGAGGACCATGACATGACCACGGGTACCCTGAACGAGACCAAGGAGACGCCGGCAGCCACCGCTTCGCCGGATAGTCCTCGCCCCTCCACCGCCGGGCCGATCTATCGGTCGGTGGCGGATGGCGAGCTCAAGACGCCGTGGTCGCTGGCCGAGTATTTCGCGTCGCTCAACACTGTCATGCGCCTGCCCGCAAAGGTCCGCCGCAAGGCGGAAGCGGTGGCGAAGCGCACGCCGGGTGGCGAAAAGGCGCTGGCGGCCCTCGACATGATCAAGCTGCCCCGCTGGGTGGTCCCGGTCACGGTCACGGTCGGATTGCTGCTGCTCGTGGTCAAGCCGCTGGTTTTGGCGGCCTCCGGATCGGATGGAAACATCAAAGACCTCTCGCCCGCTTACGGTGTCTGGCAGGCCGGCAAGGGTCGCTACTCCGGCCGAACCTTCCAGGTGAGCGAAACCGCCGTGGCCTTTCAGGGGAGTTCCCGGGCCGAGGATCTGAGCTGGTACGACATCCAAGGAGTCAAAGTGAAGGCGGTTGGCGACTCCACCTTGTACACCGTGACCTACAATCAGAACGGCAAGAGCGCGGAGCTGGCTTTCTGGTACCTGGGCGGCAATCCCGCCACGATCCGGTTCGCGCACCAGCAGGGTGGGAGCTGGACCAAGACGCTGCGACCGCTGTCGAGCAGGCCGGGCCACTGAGCGCGGGACGCGTCCCCTCGGGCGCGCCCTACCATCTGCTTTCTCCCGCAGTAGCTTCCCGGGCATGCCGAATCCCCGGGACCTTCTCGATCAGCTGCATCACCGTCAGGCCCAGGCCGAGCAGGGAGGTGGCCCCGAACGACTCGCGCAACAGCACAAGAAGGGGAAACTCTCCGCGCGCGAGCGTCTCGATCTGCTGCTTGATCCGGGCAGCTTCGTAGAGCTGGACCGCTTCGTCACCCATCGCTGCACCGATTTTGGCCTCGACCAGCAGAAGATCCCCGGCGACGGGGTCGTGACCGGGTATGGCCGCGTGAACGGCCGGCCGGTCTATGTGTTCTCCCAGGACTTCACGGTCTTCGGGGGTTCCCTGTCAGAGGCGTTCGCCCAGAAGATCTGCAAGGTGATGGACCTCGCGATGCGAAACGGTGCGCCGGTGATCGGCCTCAACGACTCCGGCGGTGCCCGCATCCAGGAAGGGGTGGCCTCCCTGGGCGGCTACGCCGACATCTTCCTCCGCAACACCCTGGCCTCCGGCGTGGTGCCGCAGCTCTCGGTGATTCTAGGTCCCTGCGCGGGAGGTGCCGTCTACAGCCCCGCCATCACCGACTTCATCTTCATGGTTCGTGGCGTCAGCTACATGTTCGTGACCGGCCCCAACGTGGTGAAGACCGTCACCCATGAGGACGTGAGCTTCGACCAGCTGGGCGGTGCCGACATTCATGCCGGTACCAGCGGGGTCGCCCACTTTGTCCACGATACCGAGCCCGAGTGTCTGGCGGCCGTGCGGACATTGCTCGACTACCTGCCGCAGAACAACCTCGATGAGCCGCCGGCGCGGCGAGAGCAGGACCGCGAGGATCCCACCGACCGCCGGGAGGAACGCCTCCTCGACGTCATTCCCGACAGTCCGGCCAAGCCCTACGACATGCACGAGGTGCTGCGCCTGGTGATGGATCGGGATTCGCTGTTCGAGTCGCAGCCGGACTGCGCGGGCAACATCATCACCGCGTTCGCGCGGCTGGGCGGACGCCCCGTAGGGGTCGTGGCCAATCAGCCGGCGGTGCTGGCAGGAGTGCTGGATATCAGCGCCAGCCTCAAGGCGGCGCGCTTCATCCGCTTCTGCGACTGTTTCAATCTGCCGGTGGTGACGTTCGTGGATGTGCCGGGCTTCCTGCCGGGGGTCACACAGGAGCACGGTGGCATCATCAAGCATGGCGCCAAGCTGCTGTACGCCTATTGCGAGGCGACCGTCCCCAAGCTCACCGTGATCACCCGGAAGGCCTACGGCGGCGCGTACGACGTGATGAGCTCCAAGCACATCCGAGGCGACCTCAACCTCGCCTGGCCGACCAGTGAAATCGCCGTGATGGGTCCCAAGGGCGCGGTAGAGATCCTGTTCAAGCGGGAGATCGAGCAGGCCGCCGA
>Ga0187780_10004585_pt1 | contig 10340 bp, 8 predicted proteins | sample 1015_Q2_SP10_20__FD_132429 | JGI IMG/M metagenome (GOLD analysis project Ga0187780, IMG submission 132429) | Tropical peat soil microbial communities from peatlands in Department of Meta, Colombia - 1015_Q2_SP10_20_MG | ecosystem: Environmental > Terrestrial > Soil > Wetlands > Peat | place...
CCTGACTTCGTCAAATTAGCAGAAGCGTACGGGGCCGAAGGAATCCGCGTCCAGTCCATGGCGGAATTGCAAGCAGCCGTGACTAAAGCAATTCGTTCAACGGTAACTACCGTGATAGATGTACCGATCTCCCCAGAAGAGAACGTATTACCGATGCTTCCACCAGGCGCAGGAATAAAGGAGATGATCGTAGGTTGAGTGAAGATAAACAGCAAAGAATCATATCTGCCCTGGTTGAGAACAAACCAGGTGTACTGTTCAGAGTTGCCAATCTCTTTCGAAGAAAGTCATTCAACATTGAAAGCATAACCACTGGACACGCTGAAACCCCAGGACTATCCCGCATGACGATCACCATGTCCTGCAATTACAATCAAGCCGATCAAGTCATGAAGAATCTTGACAATCTGATCGACGTAAGACGCGTTGAACCTCTTGACAATAGAAATGCCACCGTGCGTGAACTCGCGCTCGTGAAATTAGCACCTGGCTCACCACCAACTCGTCCCGAGATCATGAACTACATTGAAACATTCCGCGGAAACGTCATCGATGTATCCGCTGAAACCTTAACAGTTGAAGTCTCCGGAGACTCAGACAAAATCAATGCGTTCATCACCTTAGCTCGAAACTATGGCCTAAAAGAAGTTGCTAGAACTGGCGCGGTGGCTTTATCTAGAGAGATGATTCCTGCAGAGACGACCGCAGTATGGTAAAAGTATTCTACGATCGCGACATCGACGATTCGTTAATCCATCAAATCAAAGTCGGAGTTATCGGCTACGGAAGCCAAGGCCGAGCTCAAGCACTGAACCTACGAGATTCAGGAACCGAAGTCTATGTAGGCTTAAGAGAAGGAGGAAAGTCCTGGAAACTCGCTGAAAACGACGGATTCAAACCATTATCAGTGGCCGAAGCAACCGCTAAAGCAGACACCATTCTGATCCTGATACCTGACCCAGAGCAACCAGCAGTCTTCAAATCAGAAATCAAACCCAACCTCAAACCAGGGAAAGCACTCAGCTTCTCGCACGGATACAATATTCACTTCAAAGACATCGTCCCCCCCAAGAACGTCGATGTGGTAATGGTAGCTCCAAAAAGTCCCGGCCAGAGACTACGCGAGGTATACCAAAACGGATTCGGCGTTCCCGCCCTATTCGCGGTATATCAAAATCCTAGCGGCCGAGCAGAGAAACTCGTTCTCGCTCTTTGCAAGGGATTAGGCTGTTCACGAGCGGGAGTCATCGAAACCACATTCAAAGATGAAACAGAATCCGATCTCTTCGGAGAACAGGCCGTATTAGTCGGTGGACTTACGCGTTTAGTGATAGAGGGTTTTGAGACACTTGTAAAAGCAGGGTATCCACCGGAACTGGCTTACTATGAAACTTGCAACGAAATGAAACTGATCATGGATCTAGTCTATGAATATGGATTCGTTGGAATGTACCGACGAGTTTCTGACACGGCAAAGTTTGGCGGATTAACGGTTGGAGCGAAAGTAATCGATAAGAAAGTACGAACCAACATGAAGAAGATCCTCGGCGATATTCAAAAAGGAAAATTCGCGAAAGCATGGACAGGTAACCCCAAAAAATCCGCAAAACAACTAGAGAAAATGATGCAGGAACTGGAACGCCACCAAATCGAAAAGGTGGGTAAAGAGATCAGAAAATTGTCCGGCCTAGAAAAGTAGGATCCGACTTGAATTATCGAGTAGCACTAATCGAAGGAGATGGAATAGGCCCAGAACAAGCCGCGGCGACAAAGGAAGTAATCACGGGTGTAGCGGAAAATTTCGGGCTCTCCATAGACTTCATCTCAGTAGAAGCTGGAGATAGAGCTCTAAGAAAATATGGAGTTGCTTTACCAGACGCGAGTTTGAAAACCGTTACTGAGTGCGACAGCTGCCTCAAAGGACCAGTCGGAGAAACAGCATACGACGTCATAATCAAGATGAGGAAACAACTCGATCTTTTCGCGAACGTGCGCCCCGCAAAATCAATGCCGAACGTTCCCTCGTTAAACCCGAAGACAGACCTCGTTATTGTAAGAGAGAACACCGAGGATCTTTACGCGGGCTTAGAATCAGGTGACGATCAGAAAGCCACCGCAACCCGAGTCATAACGAGGAGCGCATCAGAACGCATCGCCAGGTTTGCTTTCGAATTAGCCCGCCACCGCAGAAACAGTGTAACCGCTATCCACAAAGTTAACGTCATGAAGAAAACGGATGGGTTGTTCTTGTCAGCCTGCCGTACAATAGCCGCATCTTATTGCGATGTCCAATTCTCAGATATGCTGGTAGACGCGGCAGCGATGAATTTCATACGCAACCCTCAGGACTTCGATGTAGTCGTAACTACAAACATGTTCGGAGATATCCTTTCCGACGAAGCCGCCCAAGTAGTAGGCGGACTAGGACTGGCTGCTTCCGGAAACATTGGAGAACACTTTGCAATTTTCGAACCGGTACATGGCTGCGCTCCCGACATTGCTGGCAAGAACATAGCCAACCCAATCTCACTGATTCTGTCAGCGGCGATGATGCTAGACTGGTTAGGTCACAAGGAAAAAGATTCTAACGCCATCCAAGCCTCGCATATGATCCACAAGGCAGTCGAATTATGCTTGAGATCAAGCGAGTTTACTCCAGATCTTGGAGGAAAATTGACTACCATGGAGACGGCTAAAGCGATAAGAAAACGATTGGGGAAATGAGGAGATGAATCAACCGATTAGGATCTTCGACACGACATTAAGGGATGGCGAGCAGACACCTGGAGTGTCATTGACCGCCGAAGAAAAAGTGCGCATCGCACGTCAACTTGACAAGTTAGGGGTCGACGCGATTGAAGCGGGCTTTCCAATTGCATCAAAGGGCGAGAGAGATTCAGTCGAAGCTGTGGCAACAGCAGGACTGTCATGTGAAGTAGTTGGGTTAGCAAGAGCGAATAAAGCAGATATCGACGCTGCACTAAGCGCGAAAGTCAACTGTGTGCACGTCTTCCTCGCGACATCAGAGCTACATCTAAAACATAAACTGAAACTAACACAGGACCAAGTTCTGGCCCAAATAACTGAATCCGTGTCATATACGAAAAAACATAATGTTATCGTAGAATACTCTGCAGAGGACGCAACAAGGACTGAGATTAGTTTTCTGAAGAAAGCCTACGTTACAGCACAGGAGGCTGGCGCAGATCGCGTCAACCTACCAGATACCGTCGGGGTTTCTTCCCCGGAAGCTATTTCACGGATAACAAGAGAAGTAGTTTCCGCGCTGAAAATCCCTGTCAGCATACATTGTCACGACGATTTCGGCCTCGCCGTCGCTAACAGTTTAACAGCAGTGAACGCTGGAGCTTCTCAAGTCCATGTCACTATGAACGGATTGGGCGAAAGAGCAGGCAACACGTCATTGGAGGAAGTTGTGATGTCGTTGCACCGACTATACGATCGGCCAACCAAAATCAAGACCGAGCTTCTCTACGAAACATCGAGGCTCGTTGCTACCTTGACAGGAATCAGAGTACAACCCAACAAAGCAATTGTTGGTGAGAATGCATTCGGACACGAATCAGGAATCCACACGCATGGCATAACCGAAATGCCGCTCACCTACGAACCATACGACCCATCAATCGTTGGACGGCGCCGCTGGTTCCAGGCAGGAAAACATGCTGGGGCCCATGGGATAGCCGCCCAGCTTGCCGAGGAGGGATACTTCCCCGACAGATCGCAATTGGGTCAGATCGTTGCTAGAGTGAAAGATATCGGAGATAAAGGAAAGACGGTCACCGATGCTGACTTACTTGCGATAACTGAAGCAGTATTGGGAAGCCAGAGGGAACGATTGCTCGAACTACTCGATCTAGCCGTGATCACAGGAAAGAGTTTCTTGCCAACAGCGTCAGTACGATTACGATTAAATGACAAAGAGTATACGTCAGCTGAGACCGGAGTTGGACCGATAGACGCCGCGATCCGAGCCGTACAGAAAATCACAGACTCATCGGTTCAAATCAAATTGAAAGAATACCGCCTCGAAGCGATCACTGGCGGTTCGGATGCGTTGGCCGAGGCAATGGTTAAGGTTGAAGACGCGACGGGCAATGTCGTTTCGGCAGCAGCCGCGAGGGAGGACGTTGTCCTATCCAGCGTAGAAGCCATGATCGAAGCAATAAACAAGGTACTCTACCGCAAACGAATTCAAACATCTGAAAAAACCGCGGTTACTCCAAAATAGTTTCATGATTAGCCTTCAGAAGAAGGTATATCCATTAGTCAATCCTTCTAACGTGATGAACTAAAATTGTCTCCGAACGTTCTGAGAAGCAAGGACATAACAGAAGGCCCGGAACGCGCCCCGAACCGTTCGATGTTGCGCGCAATGGGATATACATCTGAAGATTTTACGCAACCATTCATTGGTGTCGCGAGCACATGGAATGAAGTGACTCCGTGTAACTTTCACTTGAATAAGTTAACCAAAAAAGTGAAAGAGGGGGTTAAGGCAGCGAAGGGCACTCCATTCGAGTTTGGCACTATCGCAGTTAGCGATGGAGTGTCAATGGGAACCGAAGGGATGAAAGCGTCCCTTGTGAGCCGCGAAATTATCGCTGACTCAATAGAAGTCATGGCTATCGCTCAAAGATTTGACGCGCTCGTCACTGTCGCAGGATGCGATAAGAGCCTGCCAGGTTCGGCAATGGCGGCTGCCAGGCTGAATATTCCCGCAGTATTCCTTTACGGAGGCACAATAATGCCTGGAAAATTCGAAGGCAGAGACGTAACGATCCAAGACGTCTTCGAAGCGGTGGGATCGTACGAGGCAGGAAAACTGACAACAGAGCAACTGTACAAATTGGAGTGCTCAGCCTGCCCAGGTGAAGGATCCTGCGGAGGACTATACACAGCGAACACGATGGCTTCTGCTCTCGAAGCGATTGGCCTGTCTCTTCCAGGAACCGCATCGCCACCGGCGATCGACGAGAGACGATACCAGGCTTCATACTTGAGCGGCGTGGCAGTAATGCGGCTCATAGAAAACGGAATCCGCCCGAGTGACATTTTGACTTTCGAGGCCTTCGAAAACGCAATTACGACGGTCCAAGCGATGGGCGGATCAACAAATTCCTTCCTGCATCTACTCGCCCTCGCCCAAGAGATTGGAGTAAAATTATCACTAGACGACTTCAACAGAATAGGAAGAAAAACGCCAACCATAGCAGACCTAAGGCCCGGTGGACGTTACGTAATGTACGATTTGGACAGAATCGGCGGGCTGCCAGTCATACTGAAGAAACTCCTCGACGCCAAGATGCTTCACGGTGAAACATTAACGGTCACTGGAAAAACGTTACGCGAGAATCTTGACGAAATTAATTTTGACGAAAAACCGCAGACAATAGTGCGAGAAGTGACGAACCCTCTTCATCAGCAGGGTGGATTGGTGGTATTACGAGGAAATCTTGCTCCAGATGGAGCAGTCATCAAGATATCGGGCGTAACAAAACTCAGCCATCAGGGCCCGGCGAGAATCTTCGACTCGGAAGAAGCTGCTTTTTCCGCAGTCAACAAACGACTAATTCGCCCGGGAGATGTTGTAGTGATCCGATATGAAGGCCCAAAGGGCGGACCGGGCATGCGCGAGATGCTGTCCATAACCGCTGCAATCGTAGGTCAAGGGCTAGGCGATAAGGTGGCGCTGATCACTGACGGTCGATTCTCGGGTGCAACGAGAGGACTGATGATCGGTCACGTTTCACCTGAAGCCCAAGTCGGTGGACCAATAAGCGTCCTCCGTGATGGAGACTTAATAACTCTTGATGCGGAGCGTCGGCTTCTTCAAGTTGAAGTGCCGGATCAGGAATTAGCGTCAAGGATGCGGAGCTGGAAGGCACCGGATTTGAGATACAAGAAGGGTGCGCTATTCAAGTATGCTACACTTGTCGGTTCAGCGTCACGGGGCGCTGTCTGCGGTTGATTGCATGATTCATTTTTGAATCAATTGAATCGGACGCAAGTGTGATTCGTATTCTCGAATCTTCTCAGCATGTTTCAAGGTTAACTCAATATCGTCAAGTCCCTCGAGCAGGGCCTTCTTCCTGAATGGGTCAATAGCGAATCTCACCACGGAGCCGTCTGAATCCAGAATCGTTTGCTGTGCCAGATCTATTTCAAGAGAGAACCCAGGGTGCTTCGCAACGTTATCAAAGTATCTCTCGATGATCGTCTCATCTAGTGTAATCAGCAATATTCCGTTCTTGAAACAATTGTTGTAGAAAATATCAGCGAACGATGGAGCTATGATTGCGCGGAATCCGTAATCGAGCAATGACCAAGCCGCGTGTTCTCTTGAACTACCACAACCGAAGTTGGCGCGCGCGATCAGAATCTTCGCGCCGCTATACTTTGGCTCGTTGAGGACAAATTCAGCTTTAGGTTTGCCATCTGGATGAAATCTCCAGTCGTAGAACAGGTATTGACCGAAGCCGGTTCTCTGGACAAGCTTCAGGAATTGTTTGGGTATGATCTGGTCGGTGTCTACGTTTACACGATCAAGAGGTGCAACAATTCCTTTAACGCGCTTGAAGGGTTCCAATTTCGCTTCATTCCGGAATATTCCAGTCTCTGACGTCTACGAAATGTCCGGTTAAGGCGGCTGCGGCAGCCATGATTGGACTAACCAAATGGGATCTACCATCTCGACCTTGTCTACCTTCGAAGTTTCGGTTCGACGTGCTCGCGCAGCGCTCCCCGGGGGCGAGGATATCAGGATTCATTCCTAAGCACATACTGCAACCTGCCTCACGCCACTCAAAGCCCGCGTCTTTGAAGATCCGATCTAATCCCTGTTTCTCAGCTTGATATTTCACAATCTGTGATCCTGGGACAACCATGGCTCTTACTCCTGAGGCAACCTTCTTCCCTTCGACGACTTTGGATGCCACGGTTAGATCTTCCAGTCGCGAATTCGTGCATGAGCCAATGAAAACTCGGTCAAGCTTAATCGACTGAATGGCAGTACCAGGCTCTAAGGCCATATATTCCAGCGCGCGAGCAGCAGCTTTTCGCATGTTCGCGTCTTCAAAATCGTTTGGATCAGGGACTTTGCCTGTTACATCGGTTACCATCGCGGGGGTCGTACCCCAAGTTACTTGAGGCGTCATGTTACTTGCGTTTAAGTTGACGCTGGTGTCGAATTTCGCGTCATGATCAGTGGCCAACCGACTCCAATGTTCTTTCGCGTTTTCGAATGCTTCACCCTTTGGTGCGTATCGTCGACCTTGAATGAAACGGAACGTTGTCTCGTCGGGTGAAATTAGACCGGCGCGGGCTCCTCCTTCAATTGACATGTTGCAAATTGTCATGCGTTCGGACATGGACAGAGCTGAGATAGCGTCTCCACGGTATTCGATTACAGATCCATTACCGCCGGAAGTTCCAATTCTTCCAATTATGGATAGGATAATGTCTTTCGCGGTCACACCGCGTGACCGTTTACCGTTAACACGAATCTCCAGAGTCCGTGGTTTTTCCATCCAGAGACATTGAGTTGCCAATACATGTTCAACTTCACTTGTACCTATCCCGAAAGCCAATGCTCCGAAAGCACCGTGTGTTGATGTGTGGCTGTCGCCGCATACGATAGTCAAACCGGGTAAGGTCAATCCTAGTTCTGGTCCGATGACATGCACAATACCTTGCTCCGGGTGTTTCAAATCGTGGTAGGTGATTCCGAATTCTCTGCAGTTATTTCCCAGAACCTCTACTTGTTTGGCGGCTATGGGATCTTGGATGGGTAGAGATCGGTCCGTTGTCGGGATGCTGTGGTCTACAGTTGCGAAAGTTAGGTCAGGCCTCCTAACGCGTCTACTGGCGAGACGAAGCCCGTCAAAAGCTTGAGGTGAAGTTACCTCGTGGACAAGGTGCCGATCTATCCAAATAAGTGTCGGTCTGCCGGGTTCTTCGTGAACCACATGGCTATCCCAGACCTTCTCGAAGATAGTTCGGCCTACCATCTTGTTGTTCACATCTTTACTCACGTACGGTTCATCGTCCAGAAAAACTTGCCTCAGAACCGTTCAGGATACGATCGTGCTGTATCTTCCTTTCCGTACCACTATAGTCACATTTCGCATGAATGCTTTGCTGAGGTTCTTGCTGGTCAAAATAATTCTCTTAGGTCCTGAAGCAACTGTACGCCCTTCTCTTATTATCAACGCATGCGTGAAGCTGACGGGTATTTCTTCAATTCTGTGTGTCGCAAAGATCATGGAAGGGCCACGTCTCAATCGTCCGACAGAATCGAGGAAAGCAAGAAAATTTTCACGTGCATCCAAATCTAGTCCATCGCAGCTTTCATCCAGAGCCAGAAGCTTGGGCGAGCTCATCAGAGCACGGGCGATGATGACCCGCTGTTTCTCACCCTGAGACAATGTGCGATAAGATTTCTTTGAGAAACGGAAGCATCCAACTTTTCTAAGTAATGATATCGCCTGTTTCCTTTCTTTGCTTGTAGGTCGATCATGTAGTCCAATACTTCCGAACTTTCCACTAAGGACAGTTTCCAATACGGAAAGTTCTTCGGGAATTTTCTCGCTCATAATCGAGCTAGCGAATCCGATTGATTTTCTCAATTTTCTAAGATCGTATTTGCCGAATTCCTTTCCCAGAACGTTAACTGTTCCTGATGTCGGCCAGAGGTATCCGTTGATCAATCTCAGTAGAGTGGTTTTCCCTGAACCATTCGGTCCGATCAGCGCCCAATGTTGGCCTTCCTTTATCGTCCAGTTAACAGTTTGAATGATTTTCTTTCCATCTATGACGACGCGTACGTTATGAAGTGCTACTATGTTCTGGTTATCCATCTTTACATCTCTGAATTATTTGGCATTGTTGAATCCACGCCATGCCGAATATGTTTCACGCAGACTAGTGTTTCAAAAATTCGGTCTTGTTAATATTTCCACGGCAAAGAAGAGTCGGCAAGGTTCAACTTTGAACCGTTGCCGCTTCCGCCAGAGATCGGAGTTTGTTTGTTACGCGTGTCCTGTTGCTTTCTCTAGTAGGATTCTCTGTTCTACCTGCGCGAACAACCTCTTGGTTTGTACTGCCACGTCGGGATTTACGGATACGCTGTCGATTCCTGCCTCCACTAAGAAACGAGTGAATTCTGGGTAGACACTTGGCGCTTGGCCGCAGATGCTGACTGTCTTTCCGTACTTGTGAGCAGTTTCGATAAGGCTCTTGATTGAACGTTTCACAGCCATGTTTCGTTCGTCGAATAGGTTCGACAGAGTCTCGTTATCCCGATCTGCTCCGAGGATCAGCATGGTCAAGTCGTTACTGCCGATTGAAAATCCGTCTACTCCGGCTTTGCAGAATTCATCGGCTAAGATTATGTTGCTTGGAATTTCCGCCATTACCCATAGTTTGAAGTCTTCGTCTTGAGGCAGGCCCTCGTCTCTTAGCAGCGCACGGATCTCTAAGAATTCTCCTACTGTTCTGTTGAAGGGAATCATGCACCATAGGTTCTTCAGTCCCATTTCGTTTCTGACTTTCTTAACTGCGGCTATCTCAAGTTTGAAAGCGGGTTTGTAACGTGGGTCCATGTACCTACTAGCTCCTCTGAATCCTAGGAGCGGGTTTGATTCTTTGATTGCGCTTTCGTATTTGTCTCCTCCAACCAATTTGGCGTATTCATTCGTCTTGAAGTCACTGAATCTGAGGACGACTGGTCTCGGTCGGAAGGCTCGACAGAAGGTCGCGAGGCCATCAGCGAGCTTATCGACGAACTCTTCTGGGTGCCCAGTTTCGATCAGCCACATTGGATGCTTCCTTATGTGGTCGTTGACTATGAATTCCATTCGGAGCAAGCCTACACCGTCGACTGGTAATTGTGCGACTTTTTCCGCCAACTCGGGTTCTCCGAGATTGACGAAGAGCTTCGTTCCGGTAACGGGTGCCTCCATTCCTGACTGTGCATATACTAATTGTGGAGGAGGAGCCGCAGGTGCTTCCAGTATGATTCCTTGGTAGACGACTCCGCTCTTCGCATCGACGGTCACTTCTATTCCAGAGGACAGTTTCTTTGTTCCATCTTTGGTTCCGGTGATGCAGGGTATGCCTAGTTCTCTGCTGACAATCGCTGCGTGGCATGTCATACCGCCACTGTCGGTGATGATCGCCTTAGCTTTCTTCATGGCGGGGACCCAGTCAGGGGCGGTCATCTCAGTGACTAGTATTTCACCTGTTTGAAATTCGCTCACCTGATCTGAGGACGGTATGAGGTGTGTCTTGCCGCTGCCTATTCCCGGTGAAGCCGGAAG
>Ga0187780_10004587_pt1 | contig 10338 bp, 11 predicted proteins | sample 1015_Q2_SP10_20__FD_132429 | JGI IMG/M metagenome (GOLD analysis project Ga0187780, IMG submission 132429) | Tropical peat soil microbial communities from peatlands in Department of Meta, Colombia - 1015_Q2_SP10_20_MG | ecosystem: Environmental > Terrestrial > Soil > Wetlands > Peat | place...
CCCGGGTGACGGACGGCACGGGTTCGTTTCCGCCCAAAGACATAAAAGGGCCGGGTCCGCTCGGCGAACGGCGACAACGGACTATGCTGGTCGAGATGACGGAACTTCTGGGGCGACAGGTCTACACGCCGGACGGGCGACTGCTCGGCGACGTGGACAATGTGATCGTGGAGGTCGAAGCGGCCAAGGTCGACGGCCTCTATATTGACGAGACCAGCCCGATGTTAGTCGAGGACTCGCGGCCCACGAGCGTGCCGTACCGGTGGGTGTCGGCGGTCAACGATGTGGTCCTCCTGAAGTACTTCCCCCGGCGGGTCTCCGTCAAGAAGACCCCGGCGCGAGCGCCGAAGGAAGAGGCCCCCGCCGCCCCCGCGCGGTAGCGCTGCGGGGATAGCCAAGCTTGGTTAACGGCGCAGGACTTAAAGGGCGGTTACCGCCGAAGAAATCCTGCCGCGCAGGCGTTCGCCGGTTCAAATCCGGCTCCCCGCTTCGCTTCCGCCGGCCTCCGTAGTCGTCATCTGACCGAGGCGGCTCCTCCGACCCGTGCAACGAGAGGAACTCGTTCGTCGGATCCAGGCGGTCCCAGCACCCTCCGACCCCTCCGCTCCGCTCGAACAGGTCGTCACGCCCGCCGAGGCCGCCGCCAACCTCCTCACGGACCTCGACCGCCGGTTCGCGCTGGCGGGTCGATCGGTACTCGACCTCGGGTGCGGTACCGGACGCCTGGCGATCGGGGCCGCACTGCTCGGTGCCAGCCCCGTGGTCGGCGTCGACGTAGACGCTCGGCTCGTGCTCTCCGCCCGGGCCGCCGCGCGCGCCGCCCAAGCTCCCGTGGAGTTCCATGTCTCGGACGTGGTCGAGTGGAGCCGGCCGGCGGACATCGTCGTCATGAACGCACCGTTCGGCGCCCAGCGGCGCCACGCGGACCGACCGTTCTGGGACCGGGCGTTCGCCCTCGCCGGAATCGCGATCGGAGCGTTCGCCTCGCGCGCGTCCCGAACCTTTATAGCGCGACTCGCGCTCGACCGCGGCGCTCACGTAATCGAGGTCGAACCGGTTCCCTGGAACCTGCCTCGGACCTTCCCGCACCATCGTGCGGCCAAGGTCCCGCTCGCCGTCGATCGTTGGGTGCTCGCGACGGAATCGCAACCATGACCCCCCCAAACGAAGAGTCCAAGCTGGTCCTGCCCGGCGACTACCTCGGCACCGCGGAGGAGTTCCTCCCCGGGCGCGGCACGTACGAGAACCGCGGGCGGATCTACGCGTCCGTCCTCGGGACCTCCCACGTCGACCCGCGGGACCGCACCGTCCGGGTCGAGCCTCGAAACGCCGTGCCCGAGATCCAGGAGGGCGAGATCGTCTACGCCCGGGTCGACGAGATCAAGACGGCGATGGCGATCTGCACGATTCTCACCACCTCGGCGAGCCGACGGCCGGTCCCCGGGGAACCCGAGGGGACCGTCCACGTGTCGAAGGCGAAGGAGGGGTACACCGAGTCCCTGTCGAACGAGTTCGCGGTCGGAGACATCCTCCTCGCAAAGGTGCTCCAGTCGCACCCCTCCGTGAAGCTCACGACCGCTCCGTCGTCTCTCGGGGTCGTCTCCGCTCGCTGCCAGGTCTGCCACCACCTGCTCGCGCGGCGCGCGAAGGGGCTCGAGTGCCCCCGATGCGGTCACCACGAGCAACGCAAGCTCGCCCACGGGCCCGCGTTCCCGGCTCCCGCGCCCGATAACGCGAATGCCCGCTGACGAGGAGCGGCGGCTCGCCGCGCTCGTCCGGGCGCACGACCGCTGGCGCGGTCGCGAAGTGTTCAATCTGCTCCCGAGCGAGAACGCCGTCTCGCCCACGGCGCGCCGTTACCTCTCGAGCGACCTCGCCGGCCGCTACACGCTCCCGGTGACGAGCGAGTTCGACGGCGAGCGCCTCGACAACAGCTACGCCGGGACCCGCTACACCGACGAGGTCGAGCGCCTCGCGAACGCCGCGGCGGCGCGCGTCTTCCGAGCACGCTGCGCCACCACCCGCCCCCTTTCGGGCCATATCGCCGCCCTGTCCGCGCTGGTCCCCCTACTGCCCCCGAAATCCCGGCTGCTCGCGATCTCCCCCGCCGAGGGCGGGTACGACGGGTACGCTCCCGGATACATCCCCGCGCTCTTCGGCTACACGGTTCGACCCCTTCCCGCCACCGGGCCCGGCAATCGGGTCCGGGAGGAGGAGGCCGTGGAGACGATCCGCCGGGAGCGGCCCTCCGCCGTGGTGCTCGGACAAAGCTTCTTCCTGTTCCCCTACCCGCTCCGCGCGATCGCGGAGGAGGCTCACGCGCACGACGCGCTCGTGTTGTACGACGCCTCCCACGTGCTCGGATTGATCGCGGGCGGAGGCTTCCAGGACCCATTGAGGGAGGGCGCCGACGTCCTCTACGGGAGCACCCACAAGTCGTTCTTCGGACCCCAAGGGGGGCTCCTCGTTACCGACCGCGAGGACCTGTTCGCCCAGATCGACCCGGCGCTCGTCTGGAGAGTCTTCGACAACGCCCACTGGAACCGGATTGCCGCGGTGGGGCAGACGCTGCTCGAGTTCGAACGGGTGGGAGCCGAGTACGCTCGGACCGTCGTGGCGAACGCGAAAGCGCTCGGCCGCGCGCTTTCCGACCGAGGGATCCCGATGGTCGCCGAAGCGGACGGCTTCACCGAATCGCATCAGCTCTTGTTCGACCGGAAGGAGTTGCGTCGCCGCCACGGCCTTGGCCCGGGGGCGCTCGCGCGTCGTCTCGAATCGCAGCGACTTTTGCTGGACCTCGTCGGACGGGTCGGGGCCGCGGAGATCACTCGGCTCGGATTGGTGCCCGGCGACATGCCGAGGCTCGCCGACCTCTTGCACCGAGGCGGCGTCCTAGGCGAATCGGTCGGTCGGGAGGTCCTCGAGTGGCGCCGGACCTTCTCTTCCCTGCGTTTCGCCTGATCGGCTCCCTTCTCAGGGCATGGGAATCGGGAGGCTATCTAGGCGCTCCCGCCGGACCCCTTCCCTGACACCGGCCGGGCGGAACTCGGCGCCGGTGGGGTGCCGGGCGCTCGAGCCGGCGGAAGACGCAGCTCGGCCTCGAAGCGGCGAACGACTCCCGAGAGCGCCTCCATGAGCGGCACCGGACAATCCTTCACGCCGACTGCGGTCCGAGTCCCACCGAAGAGGATCGATCGGACCCGGCCCGCGCTCCACGCCACGTTCTCCCCTGCGCCCGCGCCCGTCGTTGCAGCGGGTTCCCGTTCCTGGGTGGGAGGCGAGGAGACGCTCACCACGATCACCTCGCTTTCGTAGGTCCGTCCGTACCGCCACCAGACCAGGCCTGCGAGGGCGAGGCCCCCGAGGCACCATGGAATAGCGTACTGCGGACCGCCGAAGAGGTACGCCTCGAGCGCTCCGAGGCCGACCCCGGCGCCCATCAACCCGCCGAGCGCCACGTGCATCGGAGTATCGGTGGCGACTCTCCGCACGGAGCGTTCGGCGGACAGAAGGTGGGTTTCCGCTCCCAATCGATCCCCGTTGGGCGATTGGAGCAGCCGGTCCCCGACCACCGTGAACCCCCCCTCCTCTACCGCGGTCGATACTGCGGACGACACTGCAACGCCGGGAGCAAGGGGCACCGGGACCCGTTGCCCCACCGGAAGCGAGAGGCGGTCCACCGAGCGGATCGGTGGGGGACCCAGGATCCTCCGAGGCGGTGCTCCGGGCCGGCGGGACGGCGACATGAACGTCCCTCCCTAAGGGTCGGAGTTGGCTTATTCCCATGCGAGGGGCCCTGAGGGTCGGTTTTCGTCGCCGACGTGGTCGTGACCTCCGTTCTGCCCAGGCATGGCCGGGCGGAAGCGACGCGCTCATCCCCTCTCACGGGGTCGTCCGAACACGATGCCGGCAGCGGTGGCTCTGACCGGGGTTCCGGGGACCGGGAAGAGCGCCACGGCGGCGAGATTGTCCCCGCGGCTTCGGACGACCGAGGTCTCCGACCTCGCGCTGGCCTGGGGACTCGCGCGCCGGACCGGCGGCGGGCTCACCGTGGACCTCGAGGGAATGCGTCGCCGGTATCGGCGGGACCCGCCGGCGGTCGACGTGGTGGTGGGGCATCTTTCGCACCTCCTGCCGATCCGGGACGTGGTCGTGTTGCGATGCCACCCGAGACGGCTGGTCGACCGGCTGAGGCGCGCCGGTCGAGGGTCCGCGCGGGACCGGCGAGAGAACTTCCTCGCCGAAGCCCTCGACCTCGTTCTGGCCGAGGCAGTGCGGCCGGGGCGGCGGGTCTGGGAGGTCGACACGACGAAGCTCTGGCCGGACGACGTGGCGCGAACCGTCGCGCGGATCGTGCAGCGCCGTCCTCGTCCCCGGTACGGCCGAGTGGACTGGCTCGCGGACCCCGAAGTGACCGAGCATCTTTGGGAAGGGAAGGAGTAGGTGGGCTCGGATGGTCCTCGAAGCGTATCGTGCCCGCGTCCAGCCGTACATCGCCCGGCTCGCCCGTCCGTTTCTCGGCTGGGACCCGGGAGACCTGAGCCGGATCGCGCTCGCCCTCGCGGTCGCCGCGGGGGTCGTCGCGCTCCTCGTCCGCTGGACGACGCCCCTCCTCTTCCTCGCCGTCGCGGCCCTCGTCTTCTTCGCCGGGCTGTTCGACGTCGTCGACGGGGAGGTCGCGCGTCAGACCCACCGGGCGTCCGTCCGCGGGGACTTCTTGGACCACGTCTTCGACCGGTACGCGGACGTCGCGATCCTCCTCGGGATCGCCCTCTCCTCGTACGCCAACCCGTTCCTCGCCCTGCTCGCGCTCGTGAGCCTCCTCCTCGTGAGCTACATGGGGACCCAGGCCCAGGCCGTCGGGCAGGGCCGCCTCTACGGAGGCCTCCTGTCCCGGGCGGACCGGCTCATCGTCCTCGCCCTCGCCACGTTCCTCGAGTTCGATTGGTCGCTTCCCTGGCCGTGGGCCACTTCGCTCCCCTGGTCCCGGTTCCACCTCGGAGGGGTCGAGTTCACGGTGATCGACGTCGCGCTCGCGTACTTCGTTATCGCCGGGCAGTGGACGGCGATCGCGCGGGCGATCCGGGTCTATCGGGCGCTCCCGCCGGCGGGGCCGACCTAGACGAGTCGTCGCGGTCGCCCCCGACGACGGCCCCCCCGCGACGGCGGTAGTACTGGAGCGGGTGGCGGAGCGACGGGTCGAAGCAGCGCTCGTCCCGAAGCCGGTCCCGCGCGTCGGTCGCACTCGGGTCGCCGTCGCGCGCGCACAGCCCATGGCTTCGCAGCGTTTCGCACTCGGGCGGCTCGTAGCCCCGACCGTCATCGCGCAGCGTGATGTGCTCGACCTGGTAGCGGGTCACGGATTCGTCGAAATCGGGCGCGCCGCGGTACGCGTCGACGATCGTCTCGAAGTCGGCGCCCACCCGGTGGAGGAACGCCGCCAGGCAGAAGCGGCCGGAGTGGGAGAGGTTCTCGCCCTTCTGAAGGGTCCGCTGCATCCGACGGATGCACGGCGGGAATAGCTCCGGTCGGAGCGGACCTCCCTGAAGTTCGGCCCGCGCGACCGGCGACGGCATCCGTTCGGCGAGCGTCGCGAGCAGCTCCGCCTCCCGCTGCCGGACGTCCGCCACGACGTCCTCCGCGAGGGGGAGCGGTTCGGCGAGTCGGAGGCGAACGGCCTCCTGGAGCAGCCGGGCCGCACGGGCCGGCCGGACCTCCACGGAACCGTGCCGGACCGCCTGCCGGGGAAGCCGGAACTCGGCCTCGCGGATCGGAACCGAGAGGCGGAGGTAGTCGACGAGCGGGACCTCGATGCCGTCCGGCCCCGGAACGAGCGAGAAGCCGAGGCGCCGCGCCACCTCGGCGAGCTCGTCGGCCCCGACGGTGACGAGGCGCGCGTGGTTTCGCTTGGCCTCCGCGACCGCCCAGCGACGGATCGCGGCCGGAGCGGTGGCGGAGGAGAGGACCAGACGGGCGAACAGAAACGAGAGGAACCGGACGGCGGGGTCCGCACGGGCGAGCTCCTCGAGGTCGCGGGCCCCGCGCGGGTCGTCCGCGGCGGCGAGGATACGGGCGCGCCCGAGCGCCCGTGCCGCCGCGAACGCCGGGTCGGCGAGGAGGGCGCGTACCGAGACCGCCTCCTCCCCGACGAGGGCTTCCGCCCCCGGTAGGAACGGGTACTCCGCAAAGAGCGAACGCTCGTCTAGAGGAGCCGAGGAACGACGAACTGCCATACAAGGAGCATGAGCACCAGGAACGACGAGACCGTGACCGCGCGGCCCGCGAACTCATCCAGTCGGGCCTCGCTCCAGCCGCGGCGCACCCGCGCCGCCACCGAGGCGGCGAAGTCGCGGAAGAGGAGACCCCCGTCGAGCGGCACGAGCGGAAGTGCGTTCGAAAGACCGAGGAGGAGGTTCATCCAAGCGAGCCAGTAAAGGATGTTCGCCCCCACCCAGAAGACGGTCGGGTTCGTGCCGGCCAGGGGGCCCGTGAGGTGGAAGAAATTCGTCGCCCCACCGGAGATGGGCTCGAGGCCTCCGAGCGGCAGGATGATCCAGTACACCGGGCCCTCCAGCGGGCCCTGGTCGCTGCCGAGGGGCCAGACGAGGGTCTGCTTGAGCTCGGCCGGCGTCAGCAACGCCGGTTGCACGCCCAGGAATCCGCGGGTCTTGTTGTTCGGGTTCGTGGCAAGCACCACGCTCGTCGTGACGACACGCCCGAGGCTCGACGAATAGTACGCGAGGGACACGTTCTCCCCCGGAGTCGTGTGCGACAGCGCCGACTCGAACTGCGCAAGGGTCGTCGTCGCGCTCCCGTTGATCGACGTGATGATGTCGCCCGGGGCAAGGGCCACCGTGAGGTTGGAGGCCGGCGTATTCCCCTGGACGCCTACGACTCCGACCCCGTTCGCGTTCGGGGCCACAGAGCCGGCGATGAGCCCCGCGAGGAGGAAGAAGAACAGTACGGTGAGGCCGAAGTTCGCGAGCACTCCGGCGGCGGCCACGCGGTCGCGCTTGCGGCGCGACGCGGCGAGCATCTGCTCGTCGTCCTGCTCGACGAACGCTCCGATCGGGACGACGCACCAGAGGATGCCGAGGCTCTTCACCCCGATCCCCTGGGACCGGGCCACCACCCCGTGGCTCAGCTCGTGGAGCACGATCCCGACCACGATCGCGATGATGCCGTAGGAGACCGGGATGAACGGGTTGATCCCCGGTAGCCCGACGGCTTCGTTGACGGTGGGGGCCTGGGCCGCGGAGATCCGGAACGAAACGATCGCTCCGAAGACGAGGAGCGCGAGAATCACCCCCATCGCGAGGACCGACAGCGCGATCCCGAAGTCGCTGACCGGAGTCCAGAACCGCTTGAACCGGCCCCACCGGTCCAGGGCGGAACGCCCGCGCTGCGTCTTGATCATCAGGGCCGGACCGAACAGGGAGATCGGCCGGTTCGCACCGAGTCGGCCGGCCGCGTAGAGAGCGTAGACGATCGCCCCGTAGAGCAGCACGGCCGCGAGGGCGATCTCGTATCCGAGGTAGGGGTCCACGGTGCGTTCCGCGGTACCCACGTCTCGCCGGGGTTAAGAGTTCTTGCGGCGCCGAGCGCCGAGAATCCGCGTTCCCCGCCCCTCGCCCGAGAGACCAGGGTCAGTGCGCCATCGGCTTTGGATGATTCGGCTCCGTTGACAGTCTTCCCGCTCGCTGGGGCGGGAATCAGGGTCGGGGCTACGAGAAACTTGGCGGCGTACTGCCGGTGCGTCGCTCCGCTGCGGAAAGCTAGCCTTTCACGACGCCCATAGGGACGAGACGCGCTACGCGCTGGGTGAGTTCTGCGCCTTCCGCGACGCGCACGACCTCTTCGACGTCCTTGTAGGCGCCGGGCGCCTCCTCGGTCACACCTTCCCGGGAGGTCGAGCGCACGACGATCCCTCGCTCCGCGAGCTTGCGGGTCACCTCTTCGTAACGGAAGGCCCGCACGGCGGCGTGGCGGCTCAGCCGGCGGCCCGCGCCGTGGCAGGAGGAGCCGAACGATCGCTCCATCGAGCTCGGGAGCCCGGAGAGGACGTAGCTCGCCGTGCCCATGTCCCCCGGGATGAGGACCGGCTGACCGTACGGACGGTACGGAACCGGAACCTCGTCGCGGCCGGCCGGAAACGACCGGGTCGCGCCCTTGCGGTGGACGAGGAGCTTCTTCGGCCCGCGCTCGGTCGCGTGCTCCTCCACCTTCGCCATGTTGTGCGCGATGTCGTAAATGACCGAGAGGTCGAGCTCGGTGTCCGGTCGCCCGAAGACGGCCGAGAAGGCCTTCCGGACCGAGTGCGTGATCGCTTGGCGGTTGGCCCACGCGAAGTTCGCCGCCGCGGCCATCGCGGCAAGGTAGCGCTGACCGGGTTCCGATGCGATCGGCGCGCAGGAGAGCTGGCGGTCGACGAGCTCGACCCCTTCGTCACGGAGTCGCCGGTCCATCGTCCCGATGAAGTCGGTCGCCACCTGGTGGCCGAGGCCCCGCGAGCCGGTGTGCAACATCACCGTAACGCCGCCGGGGTTCAGGCCCATCACCCGGGCGAACTCGGGAGCGAACACCTCGTCCACCGACTGCACCTCGAGGAAGTGGTTCCCCGACCCGAGCGTGCCGAGCTGCCTCGCGCCCCGCTTCCGGGCGGTCTCCGAGACCTCCTCGGGGCGGGCGCCGGCGAGGCGGCCCTCCTCTTCCTGCACGGGAAGGTCGTCCGGGCGACCGTAGCCCTTCCCCACCGCCCACGCCGCGCCGTTCTGCAACACCTCGTCGAGTTCGCCCGGCCGCAGCGCGTAGCCCCCGTGCGACCCGACGCCCGAGGGGACCTCGCGGTAGAGGCGCTCGATGAGCTCGGTGAGACGGGGGCGGACCTCCTCGACGCTCAAGTTCGTTCGGATCAGGCGGACCCCGCAGTTGATGTCGTATCCGATCCCGCCGGGCGACACTACCCCTTCGGCGAGGTCGAACGCCGCCACGCCCCCGACCGGGAAGCCGTACCCGAAGTGAATGTCGGGCATGGCGAGCGAGCTCCGCTCGATCCCCGGCAGCGTCGCGACGTTCGCGAGCTGGATCAGCGAGGGGTCGCCCTCGACCCCGGACAAAAGGGCCGCGTCGGAGAAGAGGACCCCGGGGACCCGCATGCCGGGCACCTCGGCGACGGGGATCTCGTAGGTGAACTCGTCCCGAGCGACGAGCCGGGGGACCTGCGGCACGGCGCGGCGCGAGCCGAGCGGCGTATTTACGTTGGCCTTCTCGGGGGGTCCCGGTCGGCCTCGCCCGAGCGGACAAAATGCCAAGTAACCCGCCCGGCGTACCTCGGGCGGAGGAGGCAGATGAACGGCCGAGTCGTGCTGTCGCTCGTCGGACTCGGCGTGATCGCGGTCGCCTTCTTCCTGATCTTCGAGTATCCCCAGTACGTCGACGACGCCTTCTATCTCCTCATTTCGTGGATGGTGATCAATTTCGCACTGCTGTACGCGATCCGTCCTCGCGGCTCGCCGACAAGGATCGACTCCTCCACGAACGCAAGCCCCTTCCCGTCCCAAGCTCCAGCGGCCCCGCCTCCCGACAGCAACGGGTCGGCCCCGTCGAGCGCGATCGGCTTTTGTATCTACTGCGCGGCTCCCATCGCGCCCGGCGTGCGGGCCTGCCCCGCGTGCGGACATGTCCTGCCACAGTGGTAAGGAGGTGAACGGCCGACCGAACGACCCATGACCTCGCTGAAAGGGGTGCTTCTTTCGCTCCCGGTGGCCACGGGCGCGCTCGCCGCGCTCGCGCTGGGACTGATCGAACTCGGGCGGTATTGGGGCTTCGGCCTGAGTTCGCTGTATTTCCTCGTAATCCCTGTCGCTCTCGCCATCGTCTACATCCTATGGTATCGGACGCTCCCCTACGTGCCTCACCCAGCCCCGGAGCGGTCGCGGCCGGCCTCCCTCACCGCCCCGGCGGGCGAGGAACCGTTCGAGGACCCGGTCGAGGAAGCCGACCGAATTGACCAAGGAAGGACGGAGGGGACCTCTCCCGAGGAGCCCACGGTCGTGGAGGACGACTCCGCGGCCGGCTCTCGGTCCTCTCCCTGACCCAACGCTAGGACGGCTTCTCGGCCGGCCGGATCCACATCATCGGCTCCTTCGCCCGGGCGTTCGAACCGGCAGTCACCCGGATGTCGTGGACGACCCCATCCGCTGGGCTCGGCACTTCCCCGCGCATCTTCATCGCCTCGAGAATCAGCAGGGTCTGGCCCTTCGCGACCCGCTCGCCTTCCGAGACCTTGACCTCGATCACCCGTCCCGGCATGGACGGCACGACGGGGGTTCCTTCCTC